>Ga0081455_10001738_pt1 | contig 26328 bp, 27 predicted proteins | sample TabmetS3T2R1_FD_70207 | JGI IMG/M metagenome (GOLD analysis project Ga0081455, IMG submission 70207) | Tabebuia heterophylla rhizosphere microbial communities from the University of Puerto Rico - S3T2R1 | ecosystem: Host-associated > Plants > Roots > Rhizosphere ...
CGGCGGCGTGACATCCATCAGGCATTGGTTGCCGGCCCCCGCGTCGCGGAGGTCGGCGTCCTCTTATTTCGTCACCATCTCGCACCGGAAGCCCTTGTCCCAGCGCTTGATGCGGCCGACCGAGGGCGAGGGGAAGTGCGTCGTGCAGCACAGCGTGTCGGTGTCGCAGTAGCGTTCGAGGAAATCGCGCCGCGACTGGGCCGCCTGCAGCTTGTCGTAATCAGCGCTGGTGGACAGCTCGGTGTGCCGCATCTGCAGCGGCGAGTGGATGAGGTCGCCGATCAGCACGGCTTCGTCGCGCTGGCGGCCGGCGACAATGGCGACATGGCCTTTGGTGTGACCCGGCGTCGGCAGCAGGCGGATGTGGTCGCCGAGCTGGTGTGTGCTGCTGACGAGCTCCGCGCGTTTCGCCTCCATCACCGGCAGCACGCTGTCCTCGAACGCCAGGATCGGCTCCTTGGCGTTGCGCTCGGCCCAATGATCATATTCCTCCTTGGCGAACAGGTAGCGGGCCTTGGGAAAGGTCGGCACCCAGCGGCCGTTCTCCATCCGCGTGTTCCAGCCGACATGGTCGAGATGCAGATGCGTGCACATCACGAAATCGATGTCGTTGACGCTCAGGCCATGCGCCGCCAGGGCCCGCATATAGGTGTCGTCGGTCTTTTGGTGCCACACCGGTCGCGCCGGGTGCCGCTTGTCGTTGCCGACGCAGGTGTCGACCATGATCGTGTGATGCGGCGTGCGCACGACGTAGGATTGGAAGCACAGGATCAGAACGTCATTGGCATCGAGCGCGGTGGGCTGCATCCACGCCCGGTTCTCAGCGAGAATCTCCGGCGTTAGGTCCGGCAGAAACTGAAAGGCCGGCAGCATCGCAGCTTCGAGCTCGATGATGCGGTGAATCGTCAGATCGCCGGCGGTGAAAGTGGTGGTCATCGCGGATTCCTCTGCTTAGGCGGCTACGATCTGCTGGCGCTGGGTGCCGAGGCCGTCGATGCCGAGCGTCACGATGTCGCCGACATTGAGGAAGCGCGGCGGCTTCTTGCCGGAGCCGACGCCCGGCGGCGTGCCGGTGATCATCACATCGCCGGGCAGCAGCGTCATGAATTGCGAGACATAGGAAATGAGCTTCGGGATCTTGAAAATCATGGTCGAGGTCGATCCGGTCTGCTGCCGCTCGCCATTGACGTCGAGCCACATGTTCAGCGCATGAGGATCGGGAATTTCGTCTGATGTCACGAGCCACGGCCCGAGCGGGCCAAAGGTGTCATGAGACTTGCCCTTGGTCCACTGGCCCTGACGCTGGATCTGGAAATGCCGTTCGGAGACGTCATTGCCGATGCAATAGCCGGCCACGTGGCTAATCGCGTCGGCTTCCTCGACGTATTTCGCGCGCGTGCCGATCACGACACCGAGTTCGACCTCCCAGTCGAGCTTGGTCGAGCCGCGCGGCTTCTCGATCGCGTCATCGGGGCCGCACATCGCCGTCACCGCTTTCAAGAAGATGATCGGCTCGCTCGGCAGCGGCATCGCGGATTCAGTGGCATGATCGGCATAGTTCAGGCCGATCGCGACGAATTTCGACGGCGACGCGACGGGCGGGCCGAGCCTCACGCCGGCGGGCATGCGCGGCAATTCCGACGGGTTGATCGACGCCAGCCGCTTCAGGCCGTCGGGCGACAACGCGTCGCCGCTGAAATCCTTCAGTTTGGAGGAGAGGTCGCGGATGTAGCCATCCTTGTCGAGCAGTCCCGGCTTTTCGCGGCCGGCTTCGCCGAACCTCAAGAGCTTCATCGGTGGATCCTCCATCCGGCAATGCTGTTGTGGCGGAGCGCGCGTGGAAATTCAACCGTCGGAGGTGTGCGGCATGATCGCCGCCGCGGAACTCGGGCCTCACTCCACTGCGATCGAGCGCGGCGAGGTCTCGAATTCGGGAAGGTCATGATCCTGTTCCCAGCCGGGTCGGCTGCGGGTAAATTGCACGAAGCCCGCCTTGAAGGTTGAGGGGTCGTCGAAGGTGCCGGCATACACGGTGACGATCCCGGGGACGGCTTTTGGAATGCCGAACAACAGGCTGCCGCAGCAGGGGCAGAAATGGCGGATCGCGGTGTTGCCGCTGTGGCCGGTGGTCGCAAAAGACCTTGTCTCGCCGGTGACCTTGAAGAGGGCGCTGTTAACGGCCATGATGGGCACGTTGCTGCTGCCCGACGCGCGTTGGCAATCGCGGCAATAGCATCGCAAACCAAACAGCGGCTCGCCACGGGTTTCATACCGCACGGCGCCGCACAGACAGCCACCCTTTATCATCCGATCGGCTCCAAGCTGGTGTGATGACGATCTATCACCGAGAGAATACGAATGTCCGATCTGTTTGATGTGTCGTCCGAAGTCATCCTGGTGACCGGTGCCTCGCAGGGCCTTGGCCGGCGTTTCGCGACCACATTGGCCGGACAGGGCGCAGCCGTCATCCTGGCGGCGCGGCAAGCCGGCAAGCTGGAGGATCTCGCCAAGGAGATCAAGGCGGCCGGTGGCCGGGCCAGCGTCGTCTCGATGGACGTCACCGATCTCGCCTCGATCACGAAGGCGATCGATCAGGCCGAAACCGCGTTCGGGCCGATCTCCGTGCTCGTCAACAATGCGGGCGTCACGCTGCAGAAGGTTGCGCTCGACACCCATGCGACCGACCTCGATTTTCTGCTCAACACCAATCTGAAGGGCGCGTATCTGACCGCGACCGAAGTGGCGCGGCGGATGATCGCCCGCAACAGGGGCGGCAACATCATCAACATCGCCTCGATCATGAGCTTTAGCGTGGTCGGCCAGCTCTCGGCCTATTCGGCGACCAAGAGCGCGGTGATGTCGCTGACCAAGTCCTTCGCGCTGGAATGGGCGTCGAAGAACATCCGGGTCAACGCCGTGGCGCCGGGCTACATCCACACCGATATGAATGAGGAGTTCTGGAAGACGCCGGGCGGCGAACGGCTGCTGAAGCGGATTCCGCAGCGCCGGCCCGGACAGCCCGCCGATCTCGACGGCGCGATGGTATTCCTCGCCTCGCCCGCGTCACGCTACATGACCGGCACCGTCATCACCGTCGACGGCGGCTTCATGCTGACCTGACCACGAACTCCCGATTCCGGCCGCGCCTCAACGCGCGTAGATCAGGAACGAGGCGATGAAGGCGAGCGCGGCAATCGCGCCCAGGCGGGCGAGATGGCGCTCGGTCATCTCCCTTGCAGCCGATTTCATGCGCGCCCCCGATAAGCGCAGACGCGGACATGACGTGTCGTTGCCTGCGACGGCCAACAGATCGACGATGTGACGCGATACACCCCATGCGTTCGTTCCCACCGAACGCAGCGTGGAATCTGCCGGTCCAATAGGGCGGCAGTTTGTTCGCTTGACGGTGGAATTGGAACAGGAGCCGCGCGGCCACGTCTTGGCCGCCGCGCCGCCGCGCCGGTGTGCCGCGCCGATAGAAATGGTCCTGAGATCGCACCGCTCTGCCGGTGGACATCGGCCGTGCCGTCGGGTCAATCGCGCTGTCGCAAAAACATCAAAAAGATCGCGCCCGACCCTTTCCAAAGACAGGCACGGTTGCTAAGTACGCGGCGCGTCGTGAGCGTTGCCTCGCGAAGATATTGGCGCGGGGTGGAGCAGCCCGGTAGCTCGTCAGGCTCATAACCTGAAGGTCGCAAGTTCAAATCTTGCCCCCGCAACCAATTTAATCTGTTAAAATCAATTACTTACAGATTTGGCCGCTTCTTCGGCCCAGGTCGAGTTTGAAGCGTGTCGCCACGCTAAAAGCATCTTGGGGCATCCGCGGGTTCGCGAGTCTTCCGACGGTTTGTTTACGAACCATTTTGGGACAAACCGCCGGTCACTCGAAAAAATACCCCCGATTCGTCCGGCTTAATTCCTTTGGCTGCGGCAAATTCTAGCGCCTTGGCCCCGCGGTTGCGCATCTACAGAAAACGTCACCGCTCACCGATCGTCGTCGGTCCAATCGTCTCTGCCGGGCACAAATCGGGCGGCCGCCTCTTTGGAGGCTAGCCCCGCGCAACCGGCGATGCCGCTGTTAGCCCTAGAAACCTGCGGAGCATGCGCGGCGCCGTTTCCATCATAGCCGCGTATTCCGATGCCCGCGTCCACCGAGACTTTGCGCGATTGTCCGGTTGTTTGTTGGTTGCTTCAATAATTACTCGAAGCGTGTGCCAGCGTTTTCGTCTTGGAAGACCGCTCGTCGCCAGGAGCAGCATCTCTCGCGCTCGGCCTAAGCGATTTTTTTTGGAGAATCCGCAGGAGAATGACGACGCAGACGGCCGCCGCCGCGTGGCTTGTTGCGGAGTAGCGCACTGAATGATGCTTAAAAGCTATCAATCGGGGGACTAAAGAGCACTGGACAGCTCAGGGCTGTGTCGGTTTCATAGGCGGAATTAACAGTGATAAAATCACAATGCGCGCTGGCGATGTCTCTCTTTGACGAGCTGTGACCCGCAAAAGCAGACGGGAGGACGTTCTGGATGTGGAAAATATTATTGGCCGCCGGCTTGATCTTATTTGCTCCAGCGGCCGCTATCGCCAAGTTCCCGGAACGGCCGATCAAGATTGTCGTGGGCTATCCGCCCGGCGGTGGCACGGATATCGCGGCCCGCATCGTCGCGGAAGCTTTGACAAAGCGACTCGGCCAGTCCGTGATTGTCGATAATCGGCCTGGAGCCACCGGAATCATCGGGGCGAGCCTGGTCGCGGCCGCCAAGCCCGACGGTTACACGGTGCTCTTTGACGCATCGGCGTTTGTGACGAATCAAGTCCTGCGCGATTTGCCATTCAACCCGAGCGACTCGTTCACGCCTGTATCGCTCGTGGTTGTTCTGCCCATGGTCCTGGTTGCCGCGCCCGGTGCGCCCTTCAAGACCTTAAAGGAATTCATCGACTATGCCGCTCGCAACCCGAATGCGGTGACGTATGGGTCTTCAGGTATTGGATCTTCTCCGCACATCGCAGCCGAGACGCTCAATCAGTTGGCTCATCTCGACATTCGGCAGGTGCCTTATCAAGGCGGCCCTCCCGCGATTACGGCCACCATGGCCGGTCAGATTTCGGTCTATTTCGGGATCGCGGCGTCGACTATCAATCATATCAAATCAGGTTCACTGCGCGCTCTTGCGGTCGGTTCGGCGTCTCGCCTGGAGACGCTTCCGGACGTTCCGACGCTTATCGAATCGGGATTTGGCGGCGTTGTCGTTCAGGAATGGAATGGCATTTTTTTGCCGAAAGGCACGCCGGCGGAAATTGTGTCTTCATTGTCCGATGCGCTGGCGGCTTGTCTCAGCGATCCGGACGTTAAAGCTCGGCTTGAGGCGGCCGGCTTGCAGCCCGTCGGAAACAAACCTGATCAGTTTCAGTCCTTCGTTGCCAACGAGATTGAAAGGACGCGGGCTGTCGTCGTTTCGCGAAACATCAAGGCCAACTGAGTCCTTGTTTGCTTTGTGTGCGAGTGTTGGAACCTGCAGCGATCCATGGAAATCAGACACCTTCGCTATTTCTTGACCGTCGCCGAGGAAAAAAATTTCCGCCGAGCGTCGAGCCGGCTTAATATTTCTCAGTCTTCGATCTCTCGACAAATTCGCGATTTGGAAGATGAAATCGGCGTGAAATTATTTGATCGCGCGGCTCGACGCGTGAGCCTCACGGCTTCCGGGGAGGCCTTCTTACAGGACACCTATCGGATACTCGCTGAAATCCAGGATGCTGTGGAACGTGCCCGACGCACGATGTTGGGATTTGAAGGCGACTTGCATATCGCATTCACGGAGCTGGCGGCACGCAGCAGCATTTTCCGTCAATGTGTGAGCTGGTTTAGGACAACCGCGCCGAATGTCCATCTAAAGCTGACGGCAATGCCTTCCGACCGGCAGCTCGAAGCCATCAATCGCAATGAGATCGATATCGGATTTCTCGCCATTCGCGACGAATGGCGCAGGGCCAATCCGCATCTGGAGTTTAAAGTCCTTCGGCGTGAGCGGATGCTCCTCGCTCTGCCACCGACTCACCCGCTGACCCTCAAGAAGACGATTTTTATGAAGGATTTGGCCGAGCAGCCGATCGTCTGTCTGCCCCGTTCTCAAAGTGCGGCGTGGTTCGACGAGCTGTTTGCGGAATTTCGCCGACGCGGCCTTGTTCCGAAGATCGTACAAACGGTCGTCGGAGAGTTAAACGTCCTCGGCCTTGTATCCACCGGCATCGGCATTGGATTCGTGAGTTCGTCGGCCGCGAGCCGCGAACATACGAAAGACGTCGTCTACCGGCATGTCAAAGATTTGAAATGGACGCAGACGATGGGCGCGGTGAGTTCGGCGCTCAATAGGTCGACGCAAGCTAGCCGCGTTCTCACGTTCTTGCAGTCGAAATCGAGCCGTTCTTCCGGGGGGAGGCGGGCAAAACGTCTCCGATCTTCAAATACGAGACGTGTTGGGAATCCAGGAAAGGTCAAAGCACAATGACCAACCTCGTCGACGTCAATACCGTGAGAGACCTGCTGTCGGACGGCAAATACTATGATTTGGCCCACCCGCTGAAACAGGGCATGCCGCACAGTCCGACCCAACCGCCGTTCATGTATTCGATGGTCAAGAAGCACAACGATTTCGTCAATGATTGCTTCAGTTCGGCGGCCGATATCTTCGTGATGGGAATCCATCAAGGCACCCACATCGACGCGTTGGGACACGTCTCCGAACACGGCAAGATCTTCGGAGGATTCGATGCTTCGTCAAATCAGGATGTATCACGCGGACTTGCTCAGCACGACATCAGCTCGCTGCCGCCGATAGTCGCCCGCGGGAGGCTGCTTGATGTCGCCGGCTATCTCGGAAAGGATTACCTCGATCAGGACTATTCGATCACGGCAGACGACCTCGAGGCGACCGCCCTGAAGCAAGGCACGAATCTGGAGCGTGGCGACGTGGCGCTGGTCCGAACGGGTTGGGCCAGTCTTTTTCATGATACCGCGCGTTATTTTGCCGTGCGTGGTCCCTCGTTTCCAGGGATATCTGTCGAGGCAGCGCAGTGGCTCGTGGATCGTGGCGTTCGGGCGGTGGGCGCGGACAATGCCGCGCTGGAAAGGCGAAGCGGGATGGGGCCGGTCCACCGCCTGTTACTGGTGAGATCCGGGATCGCCATCATGGAGAATCTGGTTCTCAACGATTTGGCGAAGGAGAAAATCTATACGTTTCTTTTCCTCGCGCTTCCTCTGTCCATCGTGGGAGGGACCGGATCTCCGATTCGTCCGATCGCGATCGTTTAGGAGTGAGCCTTTCCGCCTGATCCGCTACTTGAGGCAATTATTCAAACGTGAGGAAAGTTGATGGCCTCTATCGAGCCGAGCACTATGGAGCATTTCAAGAACGTGGTCTCCACTGAATGGCTTCAGGAGAATTTGAACGCGCCCAACTTGCGGATTTACGACTGCACATATTATCGGGAGCTGCCTGCCCATATCGGCACGGGAAATTTTCATGCCAGCTCGCAGGCCGACTACGACGTGGCACATATCCCCGGGGCGGTCCATCTCGCTCTTCAGGAAGATTTTTCACGTGCCGATTCTCCACTCCGCTTTACTCTGCCGACACCCGATGCCGCGGCTCGGGCATTCGCAAGCCGCGGCGTCGGCGATGGCATGCGCGTTATACTCTACGGACGAATGAGCACGCAGATCGCGACACGATTCTGGTGGATGTTGCGCTGGCTCGGGTTCGATGACGCCTACATCCTGGACGGCGGGTTCGATAAGTGGACGGCTGAGGGACGACCTGTTTCACGCGTGCCTTCGTCCTACCCAGCCGCCAGCTTATCCGGCAGCGTGAGGCCTCATGTATTTTTCGACAAAGAACGCGTTCTAAACCGCCTGAACGAGGAAGACACGTGCATCGTCGATACTCTCGCAGTCGAGGTGCATTCCGGCGAGGCCGCCCGCTATCCCCGCCGCGGCCGCATTCCGGGCAGCGCGAATGTGCCGTACGCGTCGCTTTTGAAGAAAAACTCGCTTGAATTGAATGATCCGGCATCCGCGCGGCAGGCATTCGCCAAAGCTGGCGTGCGTCCGGGGCAGACCGTTGTTACATATTGTGGCAGTGGCATTGCGGCGACATTGTCGGCGTTTGTGCTGACCCAATTGAACTATCCGGATGTCGCGGTTTACGACGGATCGATGAACGAATGGAGCGCGGACAATCAGCTTCCGATGGAGGTCGACCCGGAATTCCGGTGAAGCCGCTCCATCAGAGCGCTCGAACCGCTTTGGTTTGGCTGGACCTGTACCTGTAGGCTTCTCGCCCACACGCTTTGAATTATCGCTTTGGCACCGTTCTGGGGCCGGACGGAGAGAGGTGCGATGCCTCTCTCTGGTCTGGTCGCGTGCGCCATCCTGGACACGCCACGTCCTATGCCCGTGCGCGCTGTTCCGCATCGCTCCGCCGCGTCGGTCCGGGCAGCGCCAGCAGGCGGCGGGCTTCCGCGGGCGTCGCCGGTTCGGCATCGAGAATCGCCATCAGATCCACCGCACGCTCGACCAGCGCGGCGTTGCTCGGCGCGAGCTTGCCGTCGGCGATCCACGGCGTGTCCTCCAGCCCGACCCGCACATTGCCGCCGAGCATGATCGACATGGCAGCGACGGGAAATGTGCCGAGACCTCGGCCGAAAGCGAGCCAGATCGCGTCCTGCGGCAGCAGGCTCTTCATGTAGCAGATGGTCTCCGGCGTCGCCGGGGCGGAGGCCGGCCAGCCCAGGCAAAACTGAATCACCGGCTTTGGATCAATCAGGCCGCGATCGATCAGCTCCCGCGTGGCGATCAGATGGCCGGGGTCGCTGCAGTCGAGCTCCGGCTTGACCCCGGCCGCGCGAAAGCGTTTCAGCGAATCCAGGATGAAGCGGTCGGAGTTCAGGTAGATGCCGCCGGCCTTGTTGCAGGAGCCCATCGGCAGGCTCGCCATCTCCGGATGCAACTCCTCCAGATGTCCGATCCGCTCCGTGGTCGTCGCCAGGGACGAGGCGGCGGTCGCGAGCTTCGGATCGTCGTCATCAGGATAGAACATCGCGCCCGCGCCGGCGGTCAGGTTGATGATGACGTCGCTGCCGCTGTCGCGAATCCGCGCGACCAGCTCGCGATACAACGCAAAATCCATGCAACCCATGCCGGTCCTGGGATCGCGCACATGCATGTGCACCATCGCCGCGCCGGCGCGGGCCGCCTCAAGCGCCGACCGCGCAATTTGTTCGGGCGTGATCGGAATGGCGGGATTGACCTTCGGGTCAGCGCCGCCATTGACCGCGCAGGAAATCACGAGCTTTCGGGCCATCGCGAGGCTCCCTGACTACGCCGGCATCAGGACGCCAGCGAGACGGCGTGCCGATCCTTGTCCGGGCTGCTCGTCGCACCTTCAAGATCCGTGTGCCACAAGGCGCCGAGCCGCGCGACATCATCGAGATTTTCGAGGCCGAAAATCGTCTCGATGAGCTGCTCGGTCCGGCGAGGCGATAGGACGCGCGAAGCGCAATGGCTGAATTTTTCCGCCAGATCGGCATCGGACATCCGGGTCTGCGGCGTGGCCGGCGAACCTTTGCGATACTTGCGCTCTTCCGTGAAAATCTGCCCGCGCGCGAACACCTCCACCTTGCCGATGCGGCTCTGCGAATCCTTGCCCAGCATGGCCTCGAATTCAGGATGCGCCTCGCCTTGCACCTTGTTCATGAAGGCAAGATAGGTCTTGTTGCGCAGGGTTTCGTCGTCATACCAGTCGGGGCCCGGTTTGACGCCGTGCACGGCCATTGACACGGCATAGGCCGTGCTCATCTGCGCGTCGCTCGGCGTCCTGATGATCTTGGTCGCGTAGAGCGGCATCTTGGCCGTGTGCGTGTCGCTGTAGGTGATGACCTTCTCGATCTCGTCGGGCCTGAGCTTGTGCACCTCGATCAGGTGATAGAGGCAGTCGAGAATCGTGTGGGTGTTGCGGCAGTGGGCATAGGGTTTGTAGATGGTCACCGCGGGGAATTTCCAATCCTCGTCGAGCCGATCGAGCAGCGCGTCCGGATTCCATTTCGCCGAGCCCATGTAGCGCCAGAAGCCGTGATCGCCTTCCACGATTTCGGTATCGCCGAGATAGCCGGCTTCCGCGAGTTGCACCGCCATCAACTCGGCCTGGCTGATCCAGCCGCCCATCAGATATTTGGTGTCGGGACCCGGCACGGTCCGTCCCCACTTCGACATGCTCTGGGCCGGCGCCATGTGGCCGGCGAGCCCCATCGCATGCGCGGCCTTCTCGGCATCGATCCCGCGCAGCAGGGCCACGGCCAGGGTGCCGCCGAAGATGCTGCTGCTGAAGCCGCTGATCGGCGGCAGCGTCAGTTTCTCGCCGCTGGTGACGTCGCGGTAGTAACCCATCGCAAGGCCGAAACGCGTCGAGACCTCGTGGGAGACCGCGATTGCGGCAATCAGCTCTTTCCCCGAACGCCGCTCCTTTTCCGCCATCGCGAGCGAGGCCGGAAGGACGTAAGGCGTCACGTGTCCCGGCGGGATGGTGAGAAGGTCATAATCGAGCCCGTTGATCAATTCGCCGTTGGCAAAGGCGGCGGCGGCCATCGACAGCCTGTCCCCGGCGCCGATCACGGTGGCTTCCGGCGCGCCGGACATCTGCCTGACGGCCTGGAGGATCTTGCGGCCTTTCTCGACCGTGATCGATGCGAGCGAACATGCAACCGAATCCAGCAGCATGCGCTTGGATTCCGCGATGACCTCGCGCGGCAGCTTTTCGAAACGCGAGCGTTCGCCGAAATCGACCAATTGTCGAATAAGCGCCATTTTATTCCTCCGACGTCGAGATGTTCTTGTTGTTGACCGGCGGCGAGATTATCAACCCTTGTCGCAGCCGCAACCCTTTCGGGGTTCCTCATGCGGCGGGCTGCCTTGCACCGCCAGTATGCCCACCAAAAGGTCACCGGGAATGCCAGGATGGCCGCAGACCTGATCGCAAATCGCTTCGGGAGCAGCCGTCTGCCGCCAAGATCGCTGCTCTATGCGGCGCGGGCGCTGCGCGGTTTTGGCGATGGCTTTGCGATCATTGTCCTTCCAGCCTATCTGACGGCGCTCGGTTATGATCCGGTCGCGGTCGGGATCGTCGCCACGGCGTCTCTGCTTGGAACCGCGCTGCTCACCCTGATCGTCGGCACAACGGCTTCGCACTTCGAGCTGCGAACCCTGCTGTTGACCGGCGCGGCGCTGATGACGGCGACCGGGCTTGCCTTGCCGCAGGTCGACCATTTGATTCTGATTGCGCTCGTTGTGTTCATCGGCACCATCAATCCGTCCGGCGGCGATCTCGGCATGCTGGTTCCGCTCGAGCATGCGATGCTCGCCCGCGACAGTGCGCATGAGGATCGGACCCGCGTTTTCGCCCGCTACAGCTTGATTGGCGCGCTGGCGACAGCGGCCGGATCGCTGGCGGCCTCGCTTCCCGACTGGCTGATCGGGCGCGGTCTCACCGAACTCGGCGCCTTCAAGACGATGTTCTATCTCTACGCGGCGTTCGGCCTCGGCAGTGCCGTGATCTACCGCCTTTTGCCGCATGCCAATGTCGAGGAGACCGGCAAGCGGGTCGCCCTCGGCCCCTCGCGGAGCCGGGTCTACAAACTCGCGGCGCTGTTCAGCGTCGATTCGTTTGCCGGCGGCTTCACCGCGCAATCGCTGCTCGCGCTGTGGCTGTTCGAACGGTTCGACCTGTCGCTGTCCGCGGCGGGATTGTTCTTCTTCTGGTCCGGCACGCTCGGCGCGTTTTCCTTTCCGGTTGCAGCCTGGATCGCCAAGCGCGCCGGGCTGGTCAACACGATGGTCTTTACGCATGTGCCCTCGAGCATATTCCTCATTCTCGCGGCGCTATCGTCCAATCTCTACGTCGCGCTTGGGCTGTTGCTGCTGCGGTCGGCGCTGTCGCAAATGGACGTGCCGACGCGAACCTCCTACGTCATGGCCGTGGTCACGCCCGCCGAGCGGCCGGCGGCAGCGAGCGTGACTGCGGTGCCGCGCAGCCTCGCCTCCGCCATCAGCCCGGCCATCGCAGGTGTGTTGTTGACCTCGGCGGTTCCGGGGCTTCCGCTGATCATCTGCGGTGGTCTGAAAATCGCCTATGATTTCGCGCTGCTGGTGTCGTTCCGCCACGTCAGGCCGCCGGAAGAGGGTGAGCCGGGAGCGTAGAGATGCCCTGCAAAAGGCGCTGTCATCGACGGTGCTTTGATGTAGCTTGCCATCCCTGAAGTTTTTTCTGAACCGGTTAGCCGCGGGAGCCTGCCATGGACATTTCACGCAACGGATCGCGGTCGGCGGGCAAGGGGAACGCGGAGTCCTTCACCGGCACCGTCCGGCGCGAGCCGTTGTTCCCGGTGCGTGAGCCGGCGCGCGCGAGCGGCGGCTGCAATACCTTCGAACCCGGTGCGCGCACGGCCTGGCATACCCATCCGCTCGGTCAGACTTTGATCGTCACCGCGGGCATGGGCTGGGTGCAGCGATGGGGCGGCCCCGTCGAGGAGATTTCCCAGGGCGATGTGGTGTGGATCGCGCCCGGCGAGAAGCATTGGCATGGCGCGACGCCGACAACCGCGCTGACCCATATCGCGATCCAGGAACAGCTTGACGGCAAGAGCGTCGACTGGATGGAGCATGTCACCGACGACCAATACCGCAGGTGAGGGGCAAGGCGCGAAAATCCGGCGTGGTGACGACCCGCGGGCGCCCTGATTTCGCCAAGTCTCAGTCAACCCTGTAGGTGCGCGGCACGATATGCGTGCCGGCGGTGCGCTCGATCACCAGCGCCGAGGTGTCGACCTTGGCCTCGCGGCCGTTTTCGTTGATGCACATCTGGTACAATTCGCGCGTCAGATTGCCGAACAGCAGCGGCACGTCCGACTCGATGCCCAGCTGGCATGCGAGCCTGACATCCTTGTGCATCAGGCCGAGCGTGAACGGCGTGCTGAGATCGCCTTGGACGATCCTGTCGCCGCGCTGCAGATAGGCGTTTTTTGCTCCGCCGGCGCGCAGGATCTCGACCGCTGTCGCAGTATCCACCCCGTTCTTGACGGCAAGCGCCAGCCCTTCGAGCGTGAGCAGGCGCTGCGCACCCGAGATCAAATTGTTGACGAGCTTGATGACATGGCCGTTGCCCGTGCCGCCGGCATGGAAGATGTTCGGGCTGATCGCCCGCAAAATCGGCGCGATGCGTGCGAACTGGTCCGGCGTGGCGCCGACCATGATGGCAATGGTCCCGGCCTCCGCGCCCTGCGGCCCACCGCTGACGGGCGCGTCGATCAGCCCGATGCCACGGCTCGCGAGCTGCTTCGCCATCGCGCGCGTCGCGTTGGGATCGCCTGATGTCTGATCGACGATCAGCAAGCCGGGTTTGGCGGAGGCAGCAATCCCGTTGTCGCCGAAGATCACCGCGCGCACATGGTCCGAGGTCGGCAGGCAGAGAAATATCACCTCGCAGCGGGCGGCGACGTCGCCGGGACTGACGGCGGCCGTCGCACCCTTGGCGACCAGGTCCTGCACCGACGCCACGCTCATATCGTGGACCATGAGCGAATGTGTCAGCTGCAGCCGCCGCGCCAGCGCGCCTCCCATGCTTCCGAGGCCGACATATCCGATGGTCATGGGCTTCTCCTGCCTGATCCGGCACGACGGTGGTCCTGCACCCTGCCGCTGTCACATCATGGTGTAGCCGCCGCTGGTGCTGAGCGTCTGGCCCGTGATGAACTTGGCGGCATCGGAGGCGAGGAAGACCACAGCGGGCGCGGCGTCCTCGGCAGTGCCGACGCGGCGCAACGGATAGTTCTTGCCGATCTTCTCGCGCATCTCGGGCGTGTTGAAGCTTTTGAAAGAGGGGTCGTTCCACATGCTGAGCGCGCCGATTTCATCGTCGGATGACGGCATGGTCATGCCCGGGCAGACCACGTTGAAGCGTACGCCGGAACGGCCGTATTCGCGCGCGAGGCTCTTCGACAAGGCGATCACGCCTGCCTTGCAGGCGGCGTAAACGCCCTCCTTGAATTCGCCCATCCGCCCGGCGTCCGACCCGATGCTGACGACCGCTCCGCTCCGGCGCTGGATCATGCCGTCCAGCACCGCGCGGGTGCAGTTGATCATGCCCCAGAGATTGAGCTCGATTTCCTTGGTCCATTCCTCGCGCGATTTCTCGATGAACAGGCGGTCGATCGTCCAGCCGACATTGTTGACGAGCACGTCGATCCGGCCGTGGCGCTGGTCCGCGGCCTTCACCATCGCGAGCACGCTGTCATTGTCGGTGACATCGGTGCGCACGCCGAAGGCGTCCTTGGCGCCGGCTTGCTTCGCCGCCGCGCTGACCGAGGCGGCCTTCGCCTCGTCGAGGTCCGCGATGGTGATCGCGGCGCCTTCTGACGCAAAGGCCAGCGTGATGGCGCGGCCGATATTGGAAGCTCCCCCCGTGATGATGACGCTTTTGCCGGCAAGGTTGGTCTGCATGGCTCGATCCTCGTCGTGGATCGGACAGAGTTAGCGAAATCGCAGGAACGGTCAACGCTGCCGGCGCGTCGATGCGCGTTGCGCTCAGGCGGAACGCCCCACCGTCAGCGCGGCCTGGATCCCTGCATCGAGCGCAGCCTGGGACAGCTTGGGGTCGGCGATAAGCCGCGACAATTGAAGGGCGCCTATCATCGTGCTGAACACGCCGCAGGCGATCGTTCGGGCGTCGGGACGTGACGGATTGGGAAGCGCAGCCGCGATCACGTCGAACAATTGCTCAAGGGCTTCGGTGAAGGCTTCGCGGGTCTTGCGCGGGTGGCGCGCGATCTCCGTCCCGAGCGCGGCGACCCCGCAGCCACGATCCGGGCGGTCGCGATGCGCTGTCGTCAGGTACTGACGGACGATATGCTCGAGCGGATCACGTTTGTGTGCGCGCGCGTCCTCGATTTTGCGCTGCAGATAATTGCGGTCCTGCGCGCAGGACGACAGCAGCGCCTCGCGAACCAGGGAATCTTTCGAGGAGAAATGCGCATAGAAGCCGCCATGGGTCAGCCCAGCATCGGCCATGAGGTCCACAACGCCCGTCGCCGCGATACCATCCTTGCGGAGGCGGCGGGCTGCGGCATCAACGACGCGCTTGCGCGTCTCCGCCTTGTGCTCCTTGCGATAACGCATGCCGACCAAACTCCAGTTCTCGCCGCGCGATGTCCCTCTTCGGCCGGAGGCTGCGGCGCGGCGCGCGCACCTATACTACGGGCGGAAAATGCTCGCGAGGGCGAACGGGTGTGAGATCGGCGGATGTGCGGAGGTCGGTTAGCGAGGCGTTAGGGCCGCGCTGGTTAGCGGAGCGTTAGGATGACGACGATCATGTCACGGGGTAAACGAGGGCCGGCTCGATTTTTGCGCCCTTATGATAATTTTGTGTCCATGGCGACGGGTTGCAGGACTGCCTGTTTCCCGTGCCGTTCTCGCCGGGAACGATGGCTTCCCATGCGCCATCTCCGGGTCTAATGTCCGCCCGCCCGGGCCTCGCCGATCATGAACTAAGAACGTGATCGGGCGTTGGTCCGCCTAACATCACTGTTCAACGGAATTGCCCCATGACATTTACGCTCCCCAATCTGCCTTACGCCCACGATGCGCTCCAGCCTTATATGTCCAAGGAGACGCTGGAATATCATCACGATAAGCACCATCAGGCCTATGTGACCAACGGCAACAATGCCATCAAGGGCACGGAATTTGAAGGCAAGTCGCTCGAGGATATCGTCAAGGCCTCGTATGGAAAAAACCCGGCCGTCTTCAACAATGCCGGCCAGCATTACAACCACAATCACTTCTGGAACTGGATGAAGCCGAATGGCGGCGGCGAGAAGCTGCCGGGCAAGCTCGAGCAGAAGATCAAGTCCGACCTCGGCGGCTATGCCAAATTCAAGGACGATTTCATTGCTGCCGGTGCCGGCCAGTTCGGCTCCGGCTGGTGCTGGCTCGCGGTCAAGGGTGGCAAGCTCGAGATCATGAAGACGGCGAATGGTGAAAGCCCCCTGGTGCACGGCGCGACGCCGATTCTCGGTTGTGACGTCTGGGAGCATTCCTATTACATCGATTATCGCAATCGCCGGCCCGACTATCTCAAGGCTTTTGTCGAGCACCTGATCAACTGGGACTATGTCGAGCAGCTGTTCTCGAAGGCGTGAGCCTTCGGCTTGACGGAAAGACAACGGGGCCGTGCAGAGCGGCCCCGTTGATCGTTGGGGGGCATCCTTGCTGAATTATCTTCTGGTGTTTGTCGGCGGCGGCATCGGCTCGATGCTGCGCCATACCGTCAATGTGGTTTGCGCGAAATGCGCCGGCCCGGGCTTTCCCTATGGCACCCTGACGGTCAACATCACGGGGTCGCTGGTGATGGGGTTGTTCGCCGGCTATTTCGCCTTCAAGGGCGACGCCACGCAGAGCTGGCGCTTGTTCCTGATGACCGGCGTCCTTGGCGGCTACACGACATTTTCGGCGTTTTCGCTTGATGCCGTTCTGCTGGTGGAACGGGGCCAAAGCGGCCTTGCGCTTGTCTATGTGCTCGCGTCCGTGATGGTGGCGATCCTGGCGCTGGTGGGCGGCCTGACGCTGATGCGCTACCTGACCTGAGGAGGGACGGGCAGGCTCGACAGGCTTCGCGTGGACATTCGAGGCCTTTGCACTATAACGCGATCATGACGGCGGCTCCCGGCGGTCCCATCCTTGATCACGGCCACTCCGATGCCGATCATCGGCATGATCATGCACATGCGCAGCCGCATGCTCATCACGGGCGCTCTCATTCGCACGGCCATCCCCATCATGGACATGCCCATGCGCCACAGGCGCCGCATCCGCCGAGCCGGTTGGCGCCGTCCCTGCTGCGGTTTTCGCTCGGAGGTCGTCTCGGGATTGCCGGCATGGCCTGCGCCATCCTGTGGGGCGCGGTCTGGCTTGCGATGCGGTGACGTAACATGACGGCATCCCTGGTGTTCAACGATCTGACGCTCGGCTACAACCGGCACCCGGCCGTGCACCACCTGAACGGCACGATCGAGCCGGGAACGCTGCTGGCCGTGGTCGGCCCCAACGGCGCCGGCAAGTCGACGCTGTTCCGTGGGTTGGTCGGCATGCTCAAGCCGCTGTCGGGCACGATCCGCCGCAATGGCGTGAAGCCCCGCGAAATCGCCTATCTGCCGCAGGCCGCCGAGATCGACCGCAGCTTCCCGATCTCGGTGTTCGATTTTGTCGGCATGGGCCAGTGGCGGCAGCGCGGCGCATTCGGCGGCATCGGCGCAGGTGCGCGGGCCGATATCGAACGCGTTCTCGAGGCTGTCGGCTTGACCGGCTTTGAAGCACGCCCGATCGGCACCCTATCGGGGGGCCAGATGCAACGGGTGCTGTTCGCGCGGCTGATGCTGCAGGATGCGCGCGTGATCGTCCTCGACGAACCGTTCAATGCCATCGACGCCAAGACCAGCGCCGACCTGATCGGCCTTGTGCACCGCTGGCACGACGAGAAACGAACGATTCTCGCAGCGCTGCATGATCACGAACTGGTGCGGACCAATTTTCCGCAAACCTTGCTGCTGGCCCGCGAGCCGGTGGCCTGGGGCGCAACGGCGGAGGTGTTGACGGCGGACAACCTGATGAAGGCACGCCAGATGTGTGAAGCGTTCGACGATGCCGCCGGCGCTTGCGGCGACGACGCCGGCACCCCGCCGACATCGTCGCACGCCGCTTAATTCCGATGACTGCCATTCTGATCGCACCGTTCGCCGATTTCGAGTTCATGCGCCGTGCGCTGGCAGGCGTGATCGCGCTCGCGCTCGGCGGCGCGCCGCTCGGCGTGTTCCTGATGCTGCGGCGGATGAGCCTGGTCGGCGACGCCATGGCGCATGCCATCCTGCCGGGCGCGGCGATTGCGTTCCTGCTCTCCGGGTTGAACCTGCTCGCGATGACCCTTGGCGGCCTGATCGCGGGCTTCCTGGTCGCGATCCTGGCCGGGCTGCTGACACGCGTCACGGAATTGAAGGAGGATGCCTCGCTGGCCGCCTTCTATCTGGTCTCGCTGGCGCTCGGCGTTGCCATCGTCTCGCTGCGCGGCAGCAACATCGATCTCCTGCATGTGCTGTTCGGCAACGTGCTTGCGCTCGACGATCCGACGCTGCTTGTCATTGCGATCAACGCCACGGTAACGGTGATCGTGCTGGCGGTGATCTACCGGCCGCTGGTGATGGAATGCGTCGATCCGTTGTTCCTCCGCTCGGTCAGCGGCTTCGGCGGACCGGCGCACCTGACCTTCCTCGCTTTGGTCGTGATCAATCTCGTCAACGGCTTCCACGCGCTGGGAACGCTGCTTGCGGTGGGATTGATGATCCTGCCGGCCGGCATGGCGCGGTTCTGGGCGCGGGACGTCACCCTGATGGTCGCGGTCGCGACGCTGGGGGCCCTGCTGTCGGGATATCTTGGCCTCATCACGTCCTTTGAGACCGGCATCCCGGCCGGGCCCGCCGTCATCCTGGTCGCGGCGCTGCTGTATGCGGCCTCGGTGCTGTTCGGCAGCGCTGGTGGGCTGCTCTGGCGGCTGTTTCCGGGCCGGCATCTGGAAGCCTAAGCCCTGGATAAGGGCGGCAACGGGTGCCGACGCTACTTACATTGCCGTCGCAAGGCACAATATAAGAGCGGGAATAAGCCCTGACGGGCGCGCCGGCCGTCCCCGGATGCGCCCTCGCCATTTCCCTAAAGTGCCGCCCGGCGCGGAATGGAAGCCCTGTTTGGAGACCTGAATGTCTGTTGCTGCCTCGTCCGACAAAATTCCCGTGACCGTGCTGACCGGCTATCTCGGCGCCGGCAAGACCACGCTGTTGAACCGCATCCTGTCGGAAAACCATGGCAAGAAATACGCCGTGATCGTCAACGAATTCGGCGAGATCGGCATCGACAATGATCTCGTCATCGGCGCCGACGAGGAAGTCTTCGAGATGAACAATGGCTGCATCTGCTGCACGGTGCGCGGCGATCTCGTGCGCATCATGGAAGGGCTGATGAAGCGCAAGGGAAAATTCGACGCGATCATCGTCGAGACCACCGGCCTTGCCGATCCGGCGCCGGTTGCGCAGACCTTCTTTGTCGATGAGGACGTGCAGAAGAACGCCAAGCTCGATGCCGTGGTCACCGTGGCCGACGCCAAATGGCTGAGCGACCGGCTGAAGGATGCGCCCGAGGCCAAGAACCAGATCGCATTCGCCGACGTCATCGTGCTGAACAAGACCGACCTGGTGTCGAAGCCGGAGCTCGCCGAGGTCGAGGCGCGCATCCGCGGCATCAATCCTTACGCGCGGCTGCATCGCACCGAGCGCTGCAAGGTCGCGCTGTCGGATGTGCTGGAACGCAACGCGTTCGATCTCGATCGCATCCTCGAGATCGAGCCGGAATTCCTCGAGGCCGATGATCATGACCACGATCATGACCATGATCATCATCACGGTCACGATCACGACCATCACCACCACCATGACCATGCCCATGGCGGTCTGAAGCATTACCATGACGAGGACATGCACTCGGTCGCGATCCGGACCGATGAGCCGCTCGACCCGCATCGCTTCATGCCATGGCTGCAGTCTTTGGTGCAGAACGAAGGGCAGAAAATCCTACGGTCGAAGGGCATTCTGTCGTTCAAGGGCGACGAGCAGCGCTACGTGTTTCAGGGCGTCCACATGATGCTGGAGGGCGATCACCAGCGCCCCTGGACCGCCGGCGAGAAGCGCGAGAGCAAGGTCGTGTTCATCGGCCGGGAGCTGCCGGAGGAGGCGATCCGCGAGGGTTTTGCGAGCTGCATCGCGAAATAAGCTCGCGTCATGACCGAACCTCAACAACAAACCGTCTCCGTCACGGCCCGCGTCAAGCCGGTCGCCACCGGTCTATCCGCCGGCGCGCTGTATTTCCTCGGTGACGTCGTCGCCATTGTCGGCACCGAAGAGGCTGTGACGCTGATCGGTGACGACGCCACGACAAAGCGCGTCGAGGTCGGCGCGGGCGGCATTCTCTGTTCGGCGAGCGACGGCAGCCGCATCGCGCTCGGTTGTGACGATGGCCAGCTGGTTTCCGTCGGCGCCGATGGCGCGACCGAGACGCTTGTGACCGATACCAAGCGCCGCTGGATCGACAATGTCGCGCTGCATCCCGACGGCGCCATCGCGTGGTCGGCCGGAAAGACGGCGTTCGTGCGCCCGCCAAAGGGCGCGGACAAGTCGCTTGACGTCGCCTCAACGGTGGGCGGTCTTGCGTTTGCGCCAAAAGGCTTTCGGCTCGCCATTGCGCATTACAATGGCGCAACGCTGTGGTTTCCGAACATGGCGGGCGCGCCTGAAACACTGGAGTGGAAGGGATCCCATCTCGGAGTCACCTTCAGTCCTGACGGCCGCTTCCTTGTCACTTCGATGCATGAATCCGCTCTGCACGGCTGGCGGCTCGTCGATGCCAAGCACATGCGGATGACCGGCTATCCCGGCCGTGTCCGCTCGATGCAGTGGACCGCTGGCGGCAAGGCGCTGGCGACATCAGGGGCCGATTGCGTGATCCTGTGGCCGTTCGTCGGCAAGGACGGGCCGATGGGCAAGGAGCCGGCGATGCTCGCGCCGCTGGCGAGCCGCGCGACCATCGTTGCCTGCCATCCGCTCAGCGACATCCTGGCCGTGGGCTACGCCGATGGCACCGTGCTGATGGTCCGATTCGATGACGGCGCCGAGATCCTGGCGCGCAGGAGTGATGGCGCAGCGATCGCGGGCCTCGCCTGGAACGGCAAGGGTTCGCGGCTCGCTTATGTCACGGAGCAGGGCGATGCGGGGTTACTGACGCTGTAGGGGACATGTCTGCTCTCCGCGCCGACATGGGGACATGCGGCAGCGGTGGGAACCTCGCGATGCATCGGCCGTTGTCTCCCCGAATTCATCCGAGCGGGACCGCCGACATGGCCGAGTTTTCGGACAAACCCAATAGCCAAAAAACCGATCGCCGCGAACGCATGATCGGCGTGGTCCTGCTCGTTTTTGGCCTCGCTATTGCCGGTGGAGCGCTGTTGAAAATTCAGCAGGGGCCGATGCGGGTCGCGCAAGCCAATGCGGATCGTGTCGCGCAATCCAATTCGCAGCCGGCCGAATCGGAGCCAGGTGGCACGCGACCGACGACGCCGGCCCCGGAGCCAGCGCGCCCGCCGCAGGCCGCTCCGGGAGGAACCACCGGCAACGCGCCGTCGGCGACGCAGGATCGGCCAGCAGGCGTTGGCACGCCATTACCGCCGGCCCCGGCTGAGAAGACCGCGCCTCCGATCGAGCCAAAGAAATAGGGATCCGTTCGCGCTTTCGCCCGCCGTTCAGCGGCCTGGTTCACCGCACCAGGATGTTCCTGAACTGCCAGGGATCGCTGGTGTCGATATCCTCCGCGAAGAGGCCCGGGCGGCCTTCAAGCGGCGTCCAGTCGGTGTAGGTGCCCTTCACGGGACCGAGATACGGCGTCTGGATTTCGAGGCAGCGGCGGAAATCGGTTTCATCGGCTTCGACAATGCCGGCGGTCGGGTTTTCCAGCGCCCAGACCATGCCGGCGAGCACGGCCGACGACACCTGCAGGCCTGTCGCGTTCTGATAGGGCGCGATCCGCCGCGTCTCCTCGATCGACAAGTGCGAACCGTACCAATAGGCATTCTTGGCGTGGCCGTAGAGCAGGACGCCGAGTTCGTCGATGCCGTCCTCGATTTCGTTCTCATCAAGGATGTGCCAGGACGGCTGCATCTTGCCCTCGGCCCCGAACATCTCGTGCAGCGACAGCACCGCATCATTCGCCGGATGATAGGCGTAATGGCAGGTCGGCCGGTAGACCACGCGGCGCCCGTCACGCACGGTGAAGTAGTCGGCGATCGAGATCGCTTCATTATGGGTGACAAGGAAGCCGTATTGCGGCCCGGGCGTCGGGCACCACGACCGCACCCGCGTGTTGGCGCCGGGCTGCAGCAGGTAGATCGCGGCCTTGCAGCCCTCGGCATGCTCGCGGCCGTTTGGCGGCATCCATTTTTCATGCGTGCCCCAGCCGAGTTCGGCAGGCTGCAGGCCCTCCGAGACAAATCCTTCCACCGACCAGGTGTTGACGAATTTGTTGATCGGCTTTGGCCGTTTCGAGCGCTGGGTGTCGCGCTCGGCGATGTGGATTCCCTTCACGCCGAGCTTGCGGGCGAGTTCGGCCCAGCCCTCGCGGCTTTTCGGTTCGTTGAAGGTGACGCCGGTGTCGTTGGCGATGTTGATCAGCGCCTGCTTGACGAACCAGGAGACCATGCCCGGATTGGCGCCACAGGTCGAGACCGCCGTCGTCCCGCCCGGGCTTCGGTGCTTGGCCGCGAGCAGCGTTTCGCGCAGCGCATAGTTCGAGCGCGCCTCCGGACCAAGTTTGGAGTTGAAGTAGAAGCCGGCCCATGGCTCGATCACGGTGTCGATGTAGAGCGCGCCGATTTCGCGGCACATCATCATCAGGTCGACGGAGGAAGTATCGACCGACAGATTGACGCAGAAGCCCTGTCCGCCGCCTTCGGTCAGAAGCGGCACCAGCAGCTCGTGGTAGTTGTCCTTGGTGACGGCCTGCTTGATGAAACGAACGCCATGCTTCTTGGCAAGTTCGCCATCCTCATGCGGATCGATGATGACGAAACGCTTTTTGTCATAATCGAAATGGCGCTCGATCAGCGGCAGCGTGCCCTTGCCGATCGAGCCGAAGCCGATCATGACAATGGGGCCGGAAATCTTCGCATGGACTTGCGAGGTGGAAGCCATTTGAGCTGTCTCCGGGAGCGGGAGGCGAGGGCGTCTGGACCCGTGGTCGGACGAAGGTTGCGTCAAACAACAGCTGGCCGCTGAAATCAAGCGAAACCGCGAACGCGAGGCGCTCGCGGATGCAGCTTTTGGCGCCAGCAGACTATGGCGCTCAACTGCGCCGCTTGGCTGTGACTTCTATCTCGATCTTCATCTCGGGCTTGTAGAGCGCCGCGACGGTCACGATGGTGGCTGCGGGGCGGATCTCGCTCAGGAATTCGCCGCACACGGGGAACACTTTATCGGCGTCGGCGGGGCTCGTGATGTAATAGGTCGCGCGTACGATATCGGCGAGGGCGAAACCCGCATCCTGCAGTGTCTTCTCGATCGTCTTGAAGCAATTGCGCGTCTGCGCCGCCACGTCTTCGGGCAGTGTCATCGTCGTGTAATCATAGCCGGTGGTGCCGGCAACGAAGACGAAATCGCCGTCGACGACCGCGCGGCTGTAACCGGCAGTCTTCTCGAACGGCGATCCCGTGGAAATCAGGCGGCGGGGCATGTCGGCGACCTCTGTCGATCATTGTTGAAAGCGCGTGCAAACAACAGATAGCCGGTAAAATCAAGGGCGCGGGTTGCGCTTCCAGTATCCGGTGCCGAGCTTGCCGGCGATCACGGCGGTGTCGTCCCGGAGTTCGTAGGAGCCGCCATCGTCGTAGTTCAAGAGTCCCTTCAGGGCACGCAATGACCAGCGACCATTCATCGCGCTCATGGTGCCCTCATGGGTCGGCGCCGGCCGTCCGCCTTCGCTGTGGAATTTGTAGGTGCCATCAGGCAGCACCCGCCAGATCCACCGCGCTGGTCCGCGGTCGCTCGGCACCATGATCTCCCAGGTTCCGATCAGGCCGGGGTCGATCGCAGGCGGGGAATTGGGCGCGGCATTCGCCTGCTTCTGTCTGAGTTCATCGAGTCTTGCGCGCGCGATCCCGCCATAGGGCGTGCTGGCGTAGCGCTTGACGAAGTCGTCAAGCACGGCGGGGCTCGTACTGTCGCGGATCGTGAGCCAGACGCGGCCGGCCTCGTCGGTCTGCGCCTGATCGGCGGATGTGGACTGACCGGCGAGATAGATCGCCTTGCGCGACAGCGAGCCATAGACGAAGGGTTGCTGCTCGTTCCTGGTCGCTTCCATCACGTCGTCGCGGACATTGCGGAACATGAAGGTGATCTCGAGCCCCGGCGTCTCGATGTTGCGCAGCAAGGCCGCGCTGAACGGACTGTTGCGGCCGTCGCCATCGAGCGCCGTGGTGCCGTCGCGCGCGGCATAGGCCACCAGCACGTTGCCGGACGGCTCGACGCGGCTGAGGCCGCGGATCACGGCGCGCGTCGGGATTGCGCGTTGAATCTTGGTCGCGAACGGATCGTTGCGGCAGGCGTCGAGGATCACCAGGCCCAGGCTCGCCGTGTTGGAGACCTGCAGGATCAGGCTGCGCAGGCTCACAGCCTCCGATTCCACGTCGGCGTCGCGCTTCAGGTCGGCGTCGATCGGGACCAGCCAGTTCTCGCCGCCGATTTCCAGCCCGTGGCCGGCAAAGAAGATCGCGGCGATGTCGGCGCCTGCGGCGTCGTGCCCGAAGCTTACCAGGCCGCGGCGCATGTCGTCGAAGCCCGCATTGGCAAGGAGGGTGACGGCGAAGCCGAGCCGCTTCAGCGCGGCGGCAATGTCGCCGGCGTCATTGGCGGGGTTGGGCAACACGGGCACGTTCTTGTAGACGCTGTTGCCGATCACCAGGGCCACACGCCCGCCGGCGGCCTCGGCCGCTCGTCCGGCAAGGCTCGCCAGCACCAGAGCGATGGCGAGGACAAGCAGGCGGCGCGGCAGCTTCATGCGGAGGTCCCGGGCGGATGACGACCGGGCCATCATAGCCCGATCGCGCCCCGCATGCTGCCGGTTTGCCGGCGGTGCCGTCAGGCGACCGTGGCCGTGAGCTGCCTGAGGCGGCGGCCGCGGCGGGGCAGATCGGCGTCTTGAGCCCGCGTGCCGGTCGCCACGACCAGGCCCGCGGCACCCTCGAGCGCGCCCGGCCGCAGTTCAAGTGCCAGCAGGCGGTGGCGCTCGAACGGCCCCGGCAAGGCGAGCGCGGCCGCCGTCTCGGCCGAGAAGCCGAAGCGCGCGTAATAGGGCACATCGCCGAGCAGCACGACGGCCTCATGGCCGAGGCGGCGCGCCTGCGCGATCGCGTGGCGCATCAAGGCGCCGCCAATGCCGAGCTCGCGGAAGGCGGGATCGACCGCCAGGGGGCCGAGCACCAGGGCGGCTCGGCCCCCGGCGGCGACGTGCCAGAGCCGCACCGTTCCGACCAGTTTGCCCTGCCGCACGGCGGAGAGGGCGAGGCCTTCCGCCGGTGCGCGTCCGTCGCGCAGCCGCTGGCATGTGCGCGCCTGGCGTCCCCGGCCAAAGCACACATCCAGCAGCGCTTCGCGCGCAACGACGTCGGAGGCCCGCTCGTTGCGGATTGCGAACGGGCGAGCTGCGAGAGTGAGGGTTACCTTGTTGGTCTTCAGCGTTGTCATGGCACGTCGGTCCCCACGCCCGCGGCGCGAGCGCAGCGGCGTGTTGTCATCCGGGTGGAAGGTGACGGGATGGGAGCCGGCGCACCGGCTCCCGGTTCTCTTTCTCCCTCCCCCGTTCATGGAGGAGGGGCGGGGAGGGGGGCTTGTCGAAGAACCCCCACCCGGCGCTGCTTCGCATCGCCGACCTCCCCCGCAAGCGGGAGAGGTGAAGATGGTTGCGGCGTCAGATGTGGTAGGTCTTCAGCGGCGGGATGCCGTTGAAAGCCACCGACGAGTAGGTCGACGTGTAGGCGCCGGTGCCCTCGATCAGGAGCTTGTCGCCGATCTCCAGCGTCACCGGCAGCGGGTACGGGGTCTTCTCGTACAGCACGTCGGCGCTATCGCAGGTCGGGCCGGCCAGCACGCAAGGCGTCATCTCGGCGCCGTCATGCGGCGTCTTGATGGCATAGCGGATCGACTCATCCATCGTCTCGGCGAGACCGCCGAACTTGCCGATGTCGAGATAGACCCAGCGCACCTCATCCTCGTCGCTCTTCTTCGAGATCAGGACCACTTCGGTCTCGATCATGCCGGCATTGCCGACCATGCCGCGACCCGGCTCAATGATCGTCTCCGGGATCTGGTTGCCGAAATGCTTGCGCAAGGCGCGGAAGATCGACCGGCCGTACTGCACCACCGGCGGCACATCCTTGAGGTATTTGGTCGGGAAGCCCCCGCCCATATTGACCATCGACAGGTTGATGCCGCGCTCGGCGCAGTCACGGAACACGCTCGAGGCCATCGCCAGTGCGCGGTCCCATGCCTTCACCTTGCGCTGCTGCGAGCCGACATGGAACGAGATGCCGCACGGCTCCAGGCCCAGGCGCTTGGCGAGGTCGAGCACCTCGACCGCCATCTCCGGGT
>Ga0081455_10001739_pt1 | contig 26321 bp, 26 predicted proteins | sample TabmetS3T2R1_FD_70207 | JGI IMG/M metagenome (GOLD analysis project Ga0081455, IMG submission 70207) | Tabebuia heterophylla rhizosphere microbial communities from the University of Puerto Rico - S3T2R1 | ecosystem: Host-associated > Plants > Roots > Rhizosphere ...
CCGTGCCCGCCTACCTGCGCGACCTGTTCGGCACCTTCCAGGTGGGCGCCATCCACGGCCGCCTGCTCACCGCCTGGTCCGTGGCGGGCGTGGCCGGCCCGCTGATCGTCAACGGCTACCTCGACGCGCAGGGCAAGCCCGGCTCGCTGACCGCCTCCGCCTACTCCCCCGCGCTGTTCACCATGGTCGGCATCCTCGCGGTCGGTTTCGTCGCCAACCTCCTCATCCGCCCGGTCGCCGACCGCTTCCACGAACCGGCCGCCACCGAACCCGCCCTGGCAGGGAGCGACACATGAGCGAGAACACCACCCGCATGATCCTGTCCTGGCTCCTGGTCGCCGTCCTGCTCGGCTACGGCGTCGTCGAAACGATCAACACCGCAGCCAAACTCTTCTGACACATTGTAAGTAAGTGCTCACTCACCGTAATCTGGGTGAGTGAGCACTCAGGGGGGAACGCGGGATCGGATACTGGACGCGGCCGCCGCGGTGATGGGTGAGTGGGGGCTCGGGCACGCGACGACGAAGGAGATCGCGCGGGCCGCGGGGCTGTCGGAGGCCGGCCTGTACAAGCACTTCGCCGGGAAGGCGGAGCTGTTCGTCCGGGTGCTGGCCGAGCGGATGCCGCATTTCGGGCCGCTGGTGGCGGAGCTGAGCCGGGAGCCGGAGCAGGGCAGCGTCGCGGACAATTTGCGGCGGATCGCGGCTGCCGCGCGGGACTTCTATGACCGCAGTTTCCCGATGGCGGCGGCGTTGTTCGCGGAGCCGGCGCTGCTGGAGGACCACAAGGCGGCGCTGAAGCGGGACGGCACCGGGCCGCAGCACACCGGCGCGGCGGTGGCCCGGTACCTGCGGATCGAGCAGCGGCACGGGCGGGTACGGGCCGGCGCCGACACCGAGTCGGCGGCCACGCTGCTGGTAGGCGGGGCGCTGAGCATCGCCTTCGTCGGGCATTTCACCGAGCCGCACCCGGACCCGGCCAGCCGGGACGAGGCGGCGCGGGCACTGGTCGACACCCTGCTGCCCGCGCTGCTGCCGGACTGACCGACAACCCCGCGGGGTATGCAGCACGCGTGACAACACACAACCGCACGGTCGGGGTCGAAGAGGAGTTCCTGCTGGTCGACCCCGGCTCGGGGCTGGTGCAGGCCGCCGCGCAGCGGGTGGCGCCCCGGGTCGGCCGGCAGGCACAACGCGAGCTCACCCAGGAGCAGGTGGAGATCGGCACTCCCCCGGCGCTGGAGCTGGGCCAGCTCGAACAGGACCTGCTGGCCCTGCGCCGCAGGGTGGCCGAGGTCGCCACCGGCACCGGCATCGCCCTGGCCGCGCTCGGCACCAGCCCGCTGCCGGCCGAGCCCACCACCACCCACGACACGCGCTACCTCACCATGACCGCCGAGTTCGGCCGCCTCGGCCGCGAGCAGCTCACCTGCGGCTGCCACGTACACATCGCCGTCGACTCACCCGACCAGGCCGTCGCCGCGCTGGACCGGATCCGGCCGTGGCTGGCCTGCCTGACCGCCATCTCCGCCAACTCGCCGTTCTGGGAGGGCCAGGACACCGGGTACGCGAGCTGGCGTACCCAGATGTGGGAACGCTGGCCGTCCGCGGGGCCGACCGAGCTGTTCGGCTCGGCGGCCGCCTACCAGGAGCTGGCCGCCGACCTGGTCCGCAGCGGCGTGCTGCTGGACCGCAAGATGCTGTACTACGACGCCCGGTTGTCCGACCACCTGCCCACGCTGGAGATCCGGGTCGCCGACGTGTGCGGCACCGTCGAGACCACGGTCCTGGTGGCCGCGATCGTCCGCGGCCTGGTGCTGACCGCACTGCGCGAGCTGGAGGAGGGCATCCCCCCGCTGCCGGTACGCACCGAGCTGCTGCACGCCGCGCAGTGGCGCGCCTCCCGCTCCGGCGTGCGCGGCGAGCTGGTGGAGCTGTTCGAGCGCCGCGCCGTACCGGCCTCGACCATGCTGGACCGGCTGGCCGACCACATCGGCCCGGCGCTGAAGACCAACGGCGACGCCGAGTACGTCCGGGTCGGGCTGGACCGGGTGCTGCGCGACGGCACCGCGGCCGACCGGCAACGCGCGGTCTTCGCCGAGACCGGCGACCTGGCGGCCGTGGTGCGGGACGCCGTCCAGCAGACCGTGCTCGGCTGACCGCCTCAGCGGTAGCTGTCCAGCGCGGCCACCACCCGGTCGGGGAAGCTGCCGCCGCCGTGCCCGGCATCCGCCAGCAGCTCCAGGGTGGAGCCGGGCCACGCCTGGTGGATGGCCAGCGCGATGTCGGGCGGCCCGGACACGTCGTACCGGCCGTGGATGAGGGTGGCCGGGATGCCCGCGAGCTTCGGCATCCCGGCCAGCACGTGGTGCTCGGCGAGGAAGCTGCCGTGGCTCCAGTAGTGCGTCACCAGCCGGGCGAACACGCTGCGGAACTCGGGCTCGGCCACCTGCAGGAACGGCTGCCAGTCCGGCATCAGCGACATGTGGGTGTCCTCCCACACGCACCAGGCCAGCGCCGCGTCCTCGCGTACGGCCGGGTCCGGGTCGGCGAGCAGCCGCGCGTACGCCGCGGCCAGATCGCCGCGCTCCTCCACCGGCACCCGCCCCGCGTACTCCGCCCATTCCCGCGGGAACACCCGGCCCATGTCCTGGGTGATCCACAGCGTCTCCCGCCGGTCGCCGGAGGTGACCGCGCCCAGCACCATCGCGCGCACCCGCTCCGGGTACGCCTGCGCGTACACCAGCGCCAGCGTGACGCCCCACGACACCCCGTACACGACCCAGCTGTCGATGCCGAGGTGCACCCGCAGCGCCTCGATGTCGCGGACCAGGTGCCAGGTGGTGTTCACCGACAGGTCGACCTCGGGCCGGTCGGCCAGCGGCCGGCTGCGACCGCACCCGCGCTGGTCGAACAGCACCGCCCGGTACGCCGCCGGGTCGAAGTACCGCCGGGCCGCGGGCGAGCAGTGCCCGCCCGGCCCGCCGTGCACGTACAGCGCCGGCGTCCCGGCCGGGTTGCCCACGCACTCCCAGTAGACCGAGTTGCCCTCGCCCACCTCGAGCAGCCCCGACTCGTACGGCTCCACCGCCGGGTAGCGGCTATCCACGGTGCCGGACGCCGCGGGCGAGGTCGGCGGTGAGTTCGGTCAGCGGGGTGAGGTCGTCGGGGCTGTCCAGGACGCGGCGGACGAAGGCGGAACCGACGATGACCGCGTCGGCGTAGGCCGCCACGCGGGCCGCCTGGTCGCCGTTGGACACCCCGAGGCCGACCCCGACCGGGGTCTTGGTGACCGCGCGGACCCGGGCGACCAGGTCCGGGGCGCGGTCGCTGACCTGGTCGCGGGTGCCGGTCACGCCCATCGTGGACGCGGCGTACACGAAGCCGCGCGAGACCTCGGCGATCTGCGCGATGCGGGCGTCGGTGGAGCTGGGCGCGACCAGGAACACCGGGTCCAGCCGGTGCGACCGGCAGGCCTCCAGCCACGGCCCGGCCTCCTCCGGCGTCAGGTCCGGGGTGATCGAGCCCGCGCCGCCGGCCGCGGCCAGGTCGGCGGCGAACCGCTCCGCGCCGTACTGCTCCAGCGGGTTCCAGTACGTCATCACCAGCGCGGGTACGCCCTCAGCCGCCACCGCCTCGACCGTGCGCAGCACGTCGGCGATCCGCACCCCCCCGGCCAGTGCCCGGTCCACCGCGTCCTGGATGGTGGGACCGTCGATCAGCGGGTCGCTGTAGGGCAGGCCGACCTCGACCACGTCCACGCCGGCCGAGACCATGGCCCGCAGCGCCGCGATCCCGCCGGCCACGCTCGGGAACCCGGCCGGCAGGTAGCCCACCAGCACGGCCCGGTCCTCTGCCGCGGCCCGCTCGAAGGCCGCCGCCAGCGCGTTCACTTGATCAGCCCGAAGTAGCGCGCGGCGGTGTCCATGTCCTTGTCGCCGCGACCGGACACGCACACCAGGATGACCGCGTCCGGCCCGAGCTCGCGGCCGAGCTCGACCGCGCCGTGGAAGGCGTGCGCGGTCTCGATGGCCGGGATGATGCCCTCGGTCCGGCTCACCAGCGCCAGCGCCCGCATCGCCTCGTCGTCGGTCACCGGCCGGTACTCCGTACGCCCCTGGTCGCCCAGCCACGCGTGCTCAGGGCCGACGCCGGGGTAGTCCAGGCCCGCCGAGATCGAGTGCGTCTCCAGCGTCTGCCCGTCCTCGTCCTGCAGCAGGTACGACCGCATGCCGTGCAGCACGCCGGGCCGGCCGGCGGCCATCGTCGCCGCGTGCTTGCCGGAGGCCACCCCGGACCCGGCCGCCTCGTACCCGATCAGCCGTACGCCCCGGTCCGGGACGAACGCGTGGAAGATGCCCATCGCGTTCGAGCCGCCGCCGACGCAGGCGACCACCGCGTCGGGCAGCGCGCCGGTCCGGTCCAGCACCTGGGCCCGCGCCTCCACGCCGATGACCCGCTGCAGGTCGCGCACCAGGGTGGGGAACGGGTGCGGGCCCATCACCGAGCCGATCACGTAGTGGGTGGTCTCCACGTTGGTCACCCACGCGCGCAGCGCCTCGTTGATCGCGTCCTTGAGCGTGCGGCTGCCGGAGGTGACCGGGACGACCTCGGCGCCGAGCATCCGCATCCGGGCCACGTTCAGCGCCTGCCGCTGGGTGTCGATCTCGCCCATGTAGACCACGCACTCCAGGCCGAGCGCGGCGCACGCGGTCGCGGTGGCCACGCCGTGCTGGCCGGCGCCGGTCTCGGCGATCACCTTCGTCTTGCCCATCGCCCTGGTCAGCAGCCCCTGGCCGAGCGCGTTGTTCAGCTTGTGCGAGCCGGTGTGCGCCAGGTCCTCGCGCTTGAGCAGCAGCCGCGCGCCGCCGGCCTCCGCCGACAGCCGGGGCGCCTCCGACAGCGGCGTGGGCCGGCCGACGTACGTCCCGAGCAGCCGGTCCAGCTCGCCCTGGAACTCCGCGTCGCCGCGGGCCTTGTCCCAGGCCGCGGCCAGCTCGTCCAGCGCGGCCATCAACGCCTCGGGGACGAACCTGCCGCCGTACCGGCCGAAATGCCCGTCGGCGTCCGGGACAGTCTCCACCGCAACCTCCTTGCTCATCGCCGGGTGCTGCCCCCGATCCTGGCCGGCGGGCGCAAGGCGTATTTACCGGGCCGGGCGCGGCGTGGCCGGGTGCGAGCCGGCGGTGACCAGGTCGGCGACCGCCTGCCGCGGGTTGCCCTCGCGTACCAGGGTCTCGCCCACCAGCACCGCGTCGGCGCCGCAGGAGGCGTACCCGATGAGGTCGTGCGGGCCGCGCACCCCGGACTCGGCGATCTTGATGACGTGGCTGGGCAGGCCCGGGGCGATCCGCTCGAACATGCTGCGGTCCACCTCGAGGGTGCGCAGGTTCCGCGCGTTCACGCCCATCACCTTGGCGCCGGCCTCCAGCGCGAGGTCGGCCTCCTCCTCGGTGTGCACCTCGACCAGCGCGGTCATGCCGAGCGACTCGATGCGGTCCAGCAGCCCGCCGAGCACGTTGCGCTCCAGCGCGGCGACGATCAACAGCACCATGTCCGCGCCGTGCGCCCGCGCCTCGTGCACCTGGTACGGCGTGATGATGAAGTCCTTGCGCAGCAGCGGCACGTCCACCGCGGCGCGCACCGCGTCGAAGTCGGCCAGGCTGCCGCCGAACCGGCGCTCCTCGGTGAGCACGCTGATGCAGCGGGCACCCCCGGCGGCGTACTCGCTGGCCAGCCACGCCGGGTCCGGGATCTCGGACAGCGTGCCGGCCGACGGGCTGGCGCGCTTCACCTCCGCGACCACGCCGACCCCGGGCGCCCGCAGCGCCGCGATCGCGTCCTTGGCCGGCGGCGCCGCCGCGGCCAGCCGGCGCACCTCATCCAGCGGCACCTCCGCCTCGCGCGCCGCCAGGTCGGCCCGTACGCCGACCAGGATCTCCTCCAGCACACTCACAGCGTCGTGCCTGTCGACTCGCGCGCACGCTCGCTCACGGTCCGCTCCTTCAGGTACTGCGCCCGGCGATCGAACATTGCCTCGGATGGTTCAATCGCAGGCTCACTCACGGGCATCCCTCGATCTTTCGATGGTTCGCTCGCAGGTCGCGGCTCATGCTAGCCAGCGGTGCCCGGGGGGCCGGCCGCGGGGTGCAGCCGGATAGGCACGGTCGGTTGGTGCAGGTCACTCATCGGGGGGATGCGGACAGTGAAGCACGCGCCACCTTCGGGGGCGCGGCTTACCTCGGCGGTACCACCCAGGCGGGTGGCGAGGCCGTGTACGAGCGCCAACCCGAGGCCCGTGCCGACCCGGCGTACGCCCCGGTAACGCTGGTAGAGGGCGGACCGCTCGAAGGCGACGGCGCGGTCGTCGGCGGTGAGCCCGGGCCCGCCGTCGCGGACCTGGAGGATCGCGCCGGGGTGCAGGGCGACGACGATGGGCCGGCCGGCGGGGGTCACCCGCAGCGCGTTCTCGGCCAGCCCGTCGATGATCTGGCGTACCCGCGTCGGGTCGGTGCGGGCGTACACGGGGCCGTCCGGGAGTTCGGCGCCGAACAGGACGCCCTCGGCCTCGCAGCGCGCCCGCCACACCGCGGCGGCCTCGCGGACCAGGCTGGTGAGGTCGACGTCGGTCAGGTCGATGCGGAAGTCGGCGGCGCCGAGCCGGGCCAGGTCCAGCAGGTCGGTGACCAGCCGCTCCAGCCGGCGCGACTCGGCCAGGATGGTCTGCCCGGCCACCCCGGTGTCCTCGGTGACGCCGTCGGCCAGCGCCTCGGCGAACCCGCTGATCGCGGTCAGCGGGGTACGCAGCTCGTGCGAGACCGAGAGCAGGAACTCCCGCTGCCGGCCCTCGCTGTACTGGAGCGCCCCGGCCAGGGTGTTGATCGACTCGGCCACGTCGGCGACCTCGGCCGGCCCCTCGGGCGTGAGGCGTACGTCGCGGTGCCCGGTGGCCATCGCCCTGGCCGCGGAGGCGGCGTGCTTGAGCGGGCGGGCCAGCCGGCGGGCCAGCCAGATGCCGGCCGGGATGGCCACGGCCAGGCCGATCAGCAGCGCCCACACCGTACGCCGGAACAGCGCGGTGGCCGCGCCGCGGGCGTCGGCCCGGCGCTGGGCGACGACCACGACCCCGCCCTCGGTGGTCCGCCTGGCCTCGACGAGCAGCGCGCCGCCGGCCGCCTGCCTGCTGGTGGACAGCGACCCGTTGGCCATGACCGAGCGCAGCTCGCTGTCGGTGAGCGCCGAACGGGCCGGCGCCTGGCCCTCCTCCAGCCGGCCGGCGCTGTCGAAGGTGGCGGTGCTGATGTTCACCACGCGCAGCAGGACCGGCCGGCTGCCCAGCCGCCGGTTGCCGAACTCGGTCCGCCCGTTCTCGGCGACCGCGGCCAGCGTGCGGCGGGCCTGCCGCTCGGCCGCCGCCGGGGTCAGCGAGTAGGTCAGCACACCCGCGATCAGCACCGCGACCACCGACACCGCGGTCGTCACCAGCGCGGTGCGGTAGGCCAGCGTCGGCCTACTCACCCCGGCTCCTCCGCCGAGTACCCGACCCCGCGGACGGTGCGGATGGGGCTGGCCGCGCCGAGCTTGCCGCGCAGCTGGGCCACGTGCACGTCCACGGTCCGGGTGCCGGCCGCCGCGGCGTACCCCCAGACCTCGGACAGCAGCTGCTCCCGCTCGTACACGCGGCCGGGTCTGCGCATGAGGAAGGCGAGCAGGTCGAACTCGGTGGCGGTCAGGCTCACCTCGGCCTCGCCGATGTACGCCCGGCGCCGGCCCGGGTCGACCGCGACCGCGCCGAGCCGCAGCACCTGCGGCGCGGCCACCTCCTGCCGGCTGCGGCGCAGCACGGTCTTCACCCGGGCGACCAGCTCGCGCGGGCTGAACGGCTTAGTCAGGTAGTCGTCGGCGCCCAACTCCAGGCCGAGCACCCGGTCCACCTCGTCGTCGCGTGCGGTCACGAACAGCACCGGCGTCCAGTCGCCGTCCGCGCGCAGCCGCCGGCACACCTCGGTGCCGTCCAGGCCGGGCAGGCCGACGTCCAGGATGATCGCGGCCGGGTGCAGCCGCCGCGCCGCCGCGAGCCCGGCCGTACCGTCGGCCTCGACGTGCACGCCGAAGCCCTCCCGGGACAGGTACAGCCGCTCCAGGTCGGCGATCGACCGCTCGTCCTCGACGACGAGCACCAGACCCTTGCCCCTGCTGTCCTCCATCGCGCCCCCAACGCCGAGAACGGTACCGGGCACAGGGTGGGCCGCGGCGCTGCGGCCGATGTCAGCGGAATGTTCGGGGAATGTACGGGTCAGGTCACGGGGGTCGGCTCGCGCAGCTGCTCGGCGGCCAGCAGTACGGCGAGCAGCAGGACCAGCGCGGCGAGCTGGGCGCCGGCCGACCAGCCGGTGCCGAGCGGGTAGCTGGCCAGCGCGAGCGCCGCCGCCGCGGCCCGCCAGGCCGGCGTGCCGATGCGCAGCAGCCAGCGGAACGCGGCATCGCCGGCCAGGTAGAGCGCGACCCCGCCGGCCAGCGCCAGCGCCTGCGCCGCCGTGGCGTGCTCGCCCGGGTGGCCGATGGTCTTCTTCACCCCGACCGCGAGGGTGACCACGCCGAGCAGGATCGGCAGGTGGGCGTACCCCCAGGCGGTGACCGCCAGCACCGCCCGCCGCGGCTCCGGCGCGGCGGTCAGGGCATGCTCGGCGCGCTCGTCGTCGGCGCCGCCGAAGTAGACCCACCACAGCCCGGCGGCCAGCAGCAGGCCGAGCACGGCGACGGTGACCAGGTTGGCGTCCACCGGCAGCCCGGCGGCGCCGATCCCGACCGCGACCACCGACTCACCCAGCGCGATGATCACGACCAGCCCGTGCCGCTCCACGAAGTGCCCGCCGCGCACCGCGAACCCGCCCAGCCCGTTGATGTACGGCGCCGCCCAGGCCACCACGCACGCCGCCGCCCACAGCGCGTACTCGCCGTTGCCGCCGACCACGCCGCCGGCCACCAGCGCCGCGGCCGCGGCCAGGTTGAACCCGCCGATGCGCAGGATGGCCAGCACCTCGGCGCGGGTCCGGGCCCGGGTGAACATCGCCAGGTGCACCAGCACGATCGCCAGGTACGCCAGCGCGAAGGCCAGCGCGCTGTCGCCGAAGGCGCCCGGGATCGCCAGCGACAGCACCAGGAAGGCGGCCATCCCGGCCAGCAGCAGCAACCGCCGGGGCGTGCTGCGCGGCGGCACCGCGTTGGTCAGCCACGCGTACCCCGAGTACATCCACCACACCAGCACCAGGACCAGGACGGTGCCGAGCAGCCCGTGCCAGCTCAGGTCGGACAGCAGCAGCGCGGTCAGCTGGGTGATCGTGAAGACGAACACCAGATCGAAGAACAGCTCCAGGGTGCTGACCCCGGCGTCCTCCCGTACCTCACTCATGCCCCCCATGATCGCCGCCGGCCCGCCGGGCATTCCCGGCCGCCGGGGCCAGCAGGGCCGCCGCGAGCAGGGCGGTGCCGCCGGCCGCGGCGAAGGCGGTGGCGGCGGAGGCGTGGTAGATGGGCAGCCACAGCAGCGGGGCGAGGGCGGTGCCGCCGAAGCGGAAGGCGAAGACGACCGAGACGGCGCCGCCGCGGTTGGCCGGGACCTGCCGTACCACCAGGTTCTGGATGGCGACGGTGAGCAGCGAGGCGGCGGCCCCGGCCAGCGCCCAGACCACGGCCAGCGCGGGTACGGACGGCAGCGCGCCGATCGCGGCGACCAGCGCGGTCAGGGCCACCGAGCCGGCGATCCCGGCGCGGGCGGCACCGACCCGCTCGCACACCCCGCCCCAGAAGGAGCCCAGGCACAGCCCGGCCAGCCCGAAGCCGACCAGCACCGCGCCGGTGACCTGCTCGCTGGCGTGGAACCGGTCGTGCGCGAGCAGCGCGACCAGGAACGGCAGGCCGGCGCCACCCAGGAACGAGACCGACGCGGCGCCGGCCAGCCGGGCCATCGGCCAGCTGAGCAGGGTGCGCCACGGCGGCGCGGACAGGCCGGGCCGCGGCTCGCCGGGCGGCGGGACGAAGGTGAGGACCAGCGCGGCGGCGGCCACCCCGACGAAGGCCAGCCGCCAGGACACCACCGCCGCGGTGCCGCCGACCAGCGGCGCCAGCGACTGGCCGGCCGCCTGCAGGCTGCCGTAGGTGCCGATGGCCCGGGACAGTTTTGCGGTGGGGACCAGCTCGGCGAGGCCGGCGACCAGCAGCGGGCTGGTGAACGCGTTGGCCACGCCTTGGATCGCCCGCGCGGCGAGCAGCGCCCCGATCGTGGGCGCCGCCGCGCACAGCAGCGAGGCCGCGACGTACAGCAGGTACGCCGCCCGCACCGACCGGCGCCGCCCCCACCGCTCCCCCAGCGTGCCGGAGGCCAGCTGGAGCAGGGCGAACGGCACCAGGTACGCGGTGATCGCGAGCGCCGCCGCGTCGGTGGACACCCCGAAGCTGCCCGCGACCTGGGGCAGTACGGGTGCGATCACGCCGCCGCCCATCGGCCCGAGCAGCGCGCCGGCGTACATCGCCGCGGCGCCGACCCGGGCCGGCGACCCCTCGCTCACCCGCTGGCCACCTGCTCACCGGGTCTCAGTCCGGCCGGCAGCGCCGGCTCGCCCGCCGGCCGTACGTCCCGGCGGCTGGCGTGCCGGCGGTCATACGGGAGGGCGAATTCCATTCCGAGGGCGGCCACCAAAACCCGGCCGATAACAGCCAGCGACGGGACCATCACGCTGCGCGGCTGCCAGCTCGGCGCGAACTTGGCGTTGAACCGGTACAGCGGCTCCACCTTGATCAGCGGGTCCAGCAGCCGCACCACCCGGTACCCCAGCCGCTCCCGCCCGGTCCGGTGCCGCGCCTCCAGCAACGCCCGGAACGCGCCGAAGTTCAGCGACACCCGCCGCACGCCGGCCTCCCGCGCGTACGCCAGCGTGTCCACGATCAGCCGCTCGTTCACCCCGTTCGGGGCGCCCGGCAGCCGCGGCATCGCGTCCAGCGTCAGCACCGACCCGCCGGCGCACCGGGCGTACCGCTGGAAGCCGGCGACCCGGCCCGCCTCGTCCCGGGCGATCGCCAGCACGCAGTCGGCCCGGTCCGGCCCCGTACCGGCGGCGCCGGAGGTCAGCCCGTCCAGGTTCATCGAGAAGCCGCGCTCGTGGCCCGGCCAGCCGGCCACCACCGCGGCCAGTTCGGCCCGCACCGGCTCCGGCAGGTCGGCCTGCCGCCACAGCCGCGTGGTCACCCCGGCGTTGTGCGTACGCGCGACCGCCTGCCGCACGTTGCGCATCCGCCGGCCGGTCAGGTCGAAGGTGCCCGGATCCAGCACCGCCTCGTCGCCGATGCCGACCGCGCGCAGCCCGTGCCGCCGCCACAGCTCGCGCGCTGGGTCGCTGGCCCCCAGCACCGCGACGCGCCAGCCGGACCGCGCGCAGCACGCCATGAACTCGGCCACCGCGGCCGGCGCCGAGGCGGGCGCGCCGACCGGGTCGCCGCCGGCCACGGCCACCCCGAACAGCACCCGGTAGGCCACCGCGGCGCGGCCGTCCGGGCTCACCGCGTAGCTGCGGTCGGTCCGCAGCGCGAACGGGGCCAGCGTGTCGGCACCCGGGTCCTCGACCAGCGCGGCCACCGCGGCACGCTCGGCGGCACCGGCCGGCGGCGGGGCCGGCGCGGGCGCCAGCAGCACCACCAGCGCGACCAGCAGGCCGAGCAGCAGGACGGTACGCGGCGCGACGGCCGGCAGCGCGAGCCGGCCACCCAGCAGGCGTACCGACAGCACCCGCACGGCCGCCACCGCCAGCGCCGCGCCGGCCGCCACGCCGGCGACCCGTACCGCGGACCTGGCCCGCTCCGGGCGGATCACCGGCCTGGCCACCCGGCGGGCCAGCAGCCCCCGGGCGCCCAGCAGCATCGCCAGCCCGATCAGTAACGGCACCGCGCACCCCGATTCCCCGTGACCACCGCGCCAACGCGGCGAGCGTACGGATCATGCCGGGTCCGGCGCGCGCTGGCGCCCGCGTTGGCTATCGTCGTCGCCATGCCTGACGAGGACAGCGACCCGATCGCCAACACCCAGATGTTCCGCCGCTTCGCGCAGCAACCGGAGCCGGGCTCGGCGCGGCGGGCCAGCACCCCGCTGGTGCTCGGCCTGGTCGTGCTGGCCCTGCTGCTGGCCGGCGTGGTGGTCTGGCTCGCCGCGCGGTAGGAGCCCCGCCACCGGCAGGAGCTACGCGTACGCCGCGGTGAAATCGAGGATCTGCCGCCAGGCGTCCGCGCAGGCCTCCTGCCACTGGGCGTAGGAGCGGTCGAAGAACGAGTGCGGCGCGCCCGGGTACACCTGGACGCGGTGGTCGCGGCCCAGCTCGGTGAGCCGCGCGTCCATCGCCGCGAACTCCTCCGGTTTCGACGCCTCGTCCGCGCCGGCCAGCAGCATCAGCACCGGCCGGTGGATGTCGGCCAGCACGTCGGTCACCATCCGGGCGATCCCGTAGAAGCCGATGGTGCCGGCCAGCGGCGCGTCGGTGGCGGCCAGCCGCCACGACTGCCCGCCGCCGAAGCAGAATCCCACGCTGAACGTCGGCCCGGCGGCCTCGGAGTTGATGGCCGCCGCCGCGACGGTCACGTCCGCCAGCACCTCCTCCGGCCGTACCTGCGGGATGTGCTGCTGCCACTCGAAGCTGTCATCGCGCAGCCCCACCCCGGCCGTACGCCCGAAGTAGTCGATGGCGATGGTGCCGAACCCCGCCTCGGCGAACCGGTCGGCCAGCGCCAGGTAGAACGGGTGCAGGCCGCGGATGTCCGGCAGGATCACCATGTTGCGGCCGTTGGGGCGTGCCGGGAGGCTGCGGTACGCGGCGAAGGCCGTCCCGTCGGCGGAGGTCAGCTCCAGCTGGCCGTGCTCGGCGACCTCGCCGGGGTCCGGCGGGCCGGGCGGGCGGCTGTCATCGCTGTGACACACAGTGCTCCTCCTCAGTCGGGTGTGCGGCTCAGGTACACCTTGCCCCGTGGCGACAGCGTGTAGCCGACTTCGAGACTCAGCGTGAGGCCGAGCGCCTTCAGCTTGCGGACGTCGTTCTTGAAGGCGAACACCTCCCGGCCGAAGCTCGCGGCCAGGTCCGCCGCGCGTACGCCCGGCCGCTCGGCGATCGCGTACAGCACCGCCCGCGTCCACGGCCCGTGCGTGCTGGCCCGGTCCATCCGGCCCAGCCGGCGGCTCACCTCGGCAACCTCCAGGTCGCTCATCGCCACCGTCTGGGCCAGCACATCGCGCGGGTCCGGGCCGGGCAGCCGGTGGAACCGCAGCCGGTAGAGCGGGACCTCCTCCTCAGGCGCGGCCGGCAGGTCCTCCACCACGTCGCCGGCACAGGTGTAGCCGGCGGCCCGCGCGTCGGCGTCGGTGATCTCGGTCGTGTCGATGACCTCGACCTCGCGCATCTGCAGGATGCCGGCCGAGGTGCGGTACCGGCGCCCGGCCACGACCTGCGGCCTGCGCCACTGCCTGAACAGCACCGTGATGGTGCCCGCGGTGATGCCAGCCCGCGCTTCGCGTTCGATCAACACCGTGCTACCTCATCCGGGTGTCACGTTCTTCACTTCAGGTGGCGGGCCCACCAGTCCAGGATCGCGTCGAAGCGGGCGATCCGGTGACTCGGCAACCCGGCTCTGGACAGTTCGTGGCTCTCGGCCGGGAACAGCAGCAGTTCGGCCTCCACCCCGCGCAGCAGCAGCGACACGTACAGCCGCTGTGCCTGTTCGACCGGGCACCGCCAGTCGTTCTCGGAGTGGATCACCAGCACCGGGATGCTGATGTCGTCCACGTAGCTGAGCGGGCTCTGCCGAGCGAGCGCGGCCGGGTCGGAGCCGTACATCTGCTCGGCGAAGAACCAGCCGATATCGCTGGAGCCGACAAAGCTGTCCAGCGCGTACACGCCGCGCTCGGGGATGGCGGCGCGGAACCGGTCGGTGTGCGCGGCGAGCCATGCGGTCATGTAACCGCCGTGCGAGCCGCCCAGCACGCCGACCCGGTTCCCGTCGAGGTCGTCGCAGGTGGCCAGGGCATGGTCGAGCAGGGCGAGTACGTCGGCGCTGGAGCGGACCCCGACATCGCCGACGATCCACTGGCCGTGCGCCTGGCCGTACCCGGAGGAGCCGCGCGGGTTGCCCATCACCACCGCGTACCCGGCGCCGGTGTACACCTGCGCCTCGTCGAACATCTTCCAGCCGTACTGGGCGAACGGCCCGCCGTGGATCAGCAGCAGCACCGGGTGCGGGCCGGGCGAGGCGGGGCGCAGCACCCAGCCGTGCACCGGGTACCCGTCCGGCGCGGTGGCCGTCAGCTCCTCCATCGGGCGGATGTCGACCTGCTTGCCGAAGTCGGCACCGAACCCGGTCAGCGCCCGCTCTCCCCCGGCGTCCCGGGCGACCAGCTCGCCGGCCGAGTCGGGCCCCGCGACCGTCGCCACCAGCAGGCCGCCCGCGACCGCGTGCCCGGCGACCATCCGCCGGCCGCCGAGGACCGTACGGACCGCTCCGGTGGCCGGGTCGGCCAGCCGCAGCTCCACCGCGCCCCGGTGCTCGACCTCGATCAGCACGCCGTCCGGGGTGACCACGAGCGGGTTGTTGGGCTTGCTGAGCTGGACCGTCTCGGCCTCGGTGATGCGCCGCGGCGGGGCCACGCCGTCCAGCTGCACGGCGTACAGGCCGTCGTTGAGGCCGACGAAGCTGCGCCCGTCCGCGCCCAGCTCGCCGGCGATGAAGTAGACCGTGGTGCCGTCGGGGGCGACCGTGGGGTGGCCGGCCGACAGCGTGGTGTCGGTGATGCGGCGCAGGTCGCCGCCGTCCAGGTCGACGGTGTAGAGGTCGCTGATCAGGTCCCGGTCCCGCCCGGCGTGCCGGCGCGCGGAGAACACGATCCGCCGCCCGTCCGGGGTCCACGCCGGCTGGTCGTGGTCGTAGTCGCCCTCGGTGAGCTGGGCCGGCTCGGCGTGCGGTGCCACGCCCACCACGAAGACGTGCTGCCAGCGGTCCACGGTGAAGCCGAGGCTGTCCAGCCGGTACTGGAGGGTGCTGATCCGGCGCGGCGCCTCCTTGTCGGCGCCGACGCCCTCGACCGTGCCGTACCTGCCCTGCTCCGGGACGCGGCTGGTGTAGGCGATCCGGGTCGAGTCCGGGCTCCACACCGGCGCGCTGGCGCCCAGCGGGTGGTCGGTCAGCGCCCGGGGCTCGCCCCCGTCGGTGGGCATCACCATGACCTGCGGCTTGCCGTCCTTGACGGTACGCAGGAAGGCCAGCCAGCGGCCGTCCGGCGAGTAGCGCGGCGCGGTGTCCCGCCACGCGTGCGTCAGTGGTCGGGGCTCGGCTCGCCCGTCGGTGGGGACCAGCCAGAGCTGCCCGCGGTAGGCGTCGTCGTCCAGGTCCAACCGGTCGACTGCTACCACGGCTGTACGGCCGTCCGGGGCGACGGTAGGCGCCCCGGGGATCCGCAGGAGGGCCAGATCGGCAGGCTTCATGCCCGAACCTTAGCGTTTCTAAGTACTTTGTTGTCAGTGCTTCACGTGTCGTGATCATGACAGTTATCGGCCACTTTCGCGGCCAAACCCGGGGTTTCTGGGCACCCGGACCGACGGATACCGTGCATCCCGTGACACGCACAGTTTTCCGCGGCGGCGAGGTTTTCGACGGTACGGGTGCGGCGCCAGCGCCGGCCGATGTGGTGGTGGAGAACGGGCGGATCGTCTCGGTCGGCGCCGGTCTCGACGGCGACGAGGCCGTCGACTGCGCCGGACGTACGGTCCTGCCTGGGCTTTTCGACTGCCACGTGCACTTCGTGGTGAGCACCATCGACCCGCTCGCCGCGGCCGGCACGCCGTTCTCGCTCCAGTTCTTCCAGGCCGTACACAACATGGCCCGAACGCTCGCGGCCGGGGTGACCCAGGTGCGCGACGCGGGCGGCTCGGACCTGGGCGTGCAGGCGGCGCAGGTCAACGGGCTGGCCGCCGGGCCGCGGATGCAGATCTCCATCGCGATGCTCAGCCAGACCGGCGGGCACGGCGACGACTGGATGGTCTCCGGCGGCGAGCTGCCGCTGTTCGTCACGCACCCCGGCCGGCCCTCGCCGATCGTGGACGGGCCGGACCAGATGCGGCAGAAGGTCCGCGAGATGATCCGGGCCGGCGCCGACGTGATCAAGGTGGCCACCTCCGGCGGGGTGCTGTCGCCGCGCGACGACCCGCGGCACGGGCACTTCCGGGCCGCCGAGCTGGAGGTACTGGTCGAGGAGGCGAACGCGGCCGGCATCTTCGTGATGGCGCACGCCCAGGCCGCGGAGGGCATCAAGGCGGCGATCCGGGCCGGCATCCGGTCCATCGAGCACGGGATCTACCTGGACGACGAGGCGATCTCGCTGATGCTGGAGCACGGCACGTGGCTGGTGCCGACGCTGGTGGCGCCGCGCGGGGTGGAGCGCGCCGCCGAGGCCGGCATGGCGATCCCGCCCAACATGGTGGCCAAGGCGCGGATGGTGATGGACGCGCACACCGACTCGGTGAGCCGCGCGGTGGCCGCCGGGGTCAAGGTGGCGATGGGCACCGACTCCGGGGTCACCCCGCACGGGGAGAACCTGGCCGAGCTGCCGCTGATGGCCGACTGCGGGATGAGCCCGGAGCAGGTGCTGCACGCGAGCACGCTGTCGGCGGCCGAGCTGCTCGGGGTGGCCGACCAGTTCGGCTCGGTGGAGCCCGGCAAGCGGGCGGACCTGATCGTGGTGGACGGCGACCCGCGGGAGCTGGGCACGCTCGGCAAGCGGATCCACCGGGTGTACCAGGACGGCCGCCTGGTCGCCGCGGACGGCGCCGCGCTGCCGGTCAGCCCGCCGCGGTGAGTCTGCCGCGGTGAATCGGGACTCGCTGCTGGCGGCGGTACGGGCGTTGGTCGCCGGCCGGCGGCGGGTGCTGGTCGGGCTGGCCGGGCCGCCCGGGGCCGGCAAGAGCACGCTCGCGCGGTGGCTGGTGGAGTCGCTTCCCGATGCCGCCTACCTGCCGATGGACGGCTTCCACCTCAGCAACGCGGTGCTGCGCGCGCTGGGCCGCGCCGAGCGCAAGGGCGCGCCGGACACCTTCGACGGGTACGGGTACGTGGCGGCGCTGCGCCGCGTGCGTACCGAGGTGGACCGGTCGGTCTACGTACCGAGCTTCCACCGCGAGATCGAGGAGTCGATCGCCGCCGAGATCGACATCTCGCCCGCCGTCCGCGTCGTGGTGACCGAGGGCAACTACCTGCTGCTCGACACCGCGCCGTGGGATGAGGTCGCCGGCTGCCTGGACGCGACCTGGTACGTCACGGTCCCGGAGCAGGTGCGGCTGGATCGGCTGGTCCGGCGGCGGGTCGAGCTGGGCCAGTCCCCCGAGGTGGCCCGCGCCTGGGCGTACGGCTCCGACCAGCGCAACGCCGACGTCGTGGCCGCCACCCGGCACCGCGCCACCGCCGAGGTCAGCGGCTGAGGACTCAGCGCTCTGCGCGGCGTACCGTCTCGAGCTGTTCGTGTGTGGTCGGCTCGACCGCCGCCGCCCGGCGGTCCCGCAGCAGGCTGGCGATGGTGGTCAGGGCGAGCACGCCGACGATAACGCTCAGGGACAGCTCGATACCGATGTGCGGTGCCCAGTGCACCCCGCTGCCGGCCAGCGCCTCGAAGATCAGCTTCACGCCGATGAAGGCGAGGATGACCGCGAGCCCCTTGCTCAGGTAGACCAGCCGGGTGATCAGGCCGCCGATGAGGAAGTAGAGCTGCCGCAGGCCCATCAGCGCGAAGACGTTCGCGGTGAAGACGATGTACGGCTCCTTGGTGAGCCCGAAGATCGCCGGGATCGAGTCCAGCGCGAACAGGATGTCGGTGGTGCCGATCGCGAGCATCACCACGAGCATCGGCGTGACGTACCGCCGGCCGCGCAGCTTCACCATCGTGCGCGCGCCGTGGTAGTCGTCGGTCATCGGCAGGATGCGCCGCATGACCCGCAGCACCGCGTTGTCCTTGTACTCCTCGCCCTCGTGGTCGCCCTCGCGCGCCAGCCGGACCGCGGTCAGCACCAGGAAGGCACCGAAGATGTAGAACACCCACTCGAAGCGGGCGATCACGGCCGCGCCCGCCGCGATGAACACCCCGCGCAGCACCAGCGCGGTGAGGATGCCGAACAGCAGCACCTTGTGCTGGTGGATGCGGGGCACCTTGAACGCCCCCATGATCACCACAAAGACGAACAGGTTGTCCACCGACAGGCTGTACTCGGTGATGTAGCCGGCGAAGAACTCCTTGGCGTGCCCGCCGCCGCTGGCCAGCCCGAGGCCGACGCCGAAGCCGACGGCCAGCAGGACGTAGAACACCACCCAGCGGGCCGATTCGGCCACGGTCACTTCGTGCGGGTGATGGTCGACCAGGAACAGGTCGATAGCGAGCACCGCGAGCAGCGCGGCAATGGTGACGGCCCAGATCCAGGCGGGTACGTCCACGATCCTCCCCCGGCGATTGACGACAGCGTCGATCCGCCGGAGGTCTCTCCCGCCCGGTCAGCGCGCTGTTCTCCGCGGGCACCGGACCGGCGGGGCCGGGAACCGTACGCTGCTGCTATCGGCAGGCACGGCGCCGTGATGACGACCCCGCCGCGAAGGGATACTCCCCTCCACGAACCGTTCCAGTATCGCCCACCGGTGGCCTGGAGGGCAGGCCGGGGGCATGATCACCCGTGTCGTGGGACCAAGGACACAGCGCATAAAGGTACGATCCAGCGCATACCGATCCCGTGCCACGGGGCCGAGCTGCCTGGTCAATCCCCGGGGGAGGCGCCGGATGGCGATCGAGTTCCAGGTCACCTTCGACTGCGCGGAGCCGGCGGCGCAGGCCGCGTTCTGGGCCGCCGCGCTCGACTACCAGCTCCAGCCGCCGCCGGACGGGCACGCGAGCTGGGCCGCGTGGGGCGCCTCGGTGGGCCTGTCCCCCGCCGAGGTCGCCGACTTCGCCGCGGCCATCGACCCGACCGGCGAGGGGCCGCGGCTGTTCTTCCAGCGCGTGCCGGAAGGCAAGGTCGCCAAGAACCGCGTCCACCTGGACGTCAACGTGGGCGGCGGCCACGCCACGCCGGAGGCCGAACGGCAGGCGCTGGTCACGGAGGCGGTGGACCGGCTGGTCGGCCTCGGCGCCACCAAGCTGCGCGAGCTCACCGACCCGACCGGCCACTGCGTGGTCATGACCGATCCCGAGGGCAACGAGTTCTGCCTCCAGTGAGGCCTCAGTGCCAGGGCTGGGTCGGCCGTTGGTCCTCCTGTGCGCGGGTGATCTGGCGGACGACGGCGATGGCCAGGCAGGCGGCGACGATCTCCAGCGCCGAACCGGCGATGTTCGTGGTGGTGGCGGTCACCATGCGCTCGATGGTGTCGTCGGGGAACCGTACGGCCAGGCCGGACAGGATGCCGCCGGCGAGGAACAGTACCCACCAGGTCGTCACCAGCGGGTAGCGCCGCCGGCCCACGGCGACCGGCTGGCCGGCAACCCGGCTGACCGCCGCGAAGTTGGCCGCGTCCAGGGCGTCGCAGGCGATCTGGTACGGGAACCAGAGGTTGACCACCGGGCAGAACCAGCCACCCACCGCCCAGCCCTGGCCGCGCCGCTGGAGGTGTTCGGCGAACATCTGGCCATTGCGGCGCACCCGGTAGAACCAGACGATGAAGACGATTCCGGCGGCCAGCAGCGCCAGCAGGTAGACCCCGCTGACCCCGGCCACGGCCGCGTCACTGTCCTCCGCCTCGGAGGTCGTGACCGACCCGGGGTCGTCGATCAGCCGCTGCAGCAACGTACGCCGCTGCGCCAGCACCGCCACCAGCCCGAGGTTCGCCACGCCGACCAGGGCGAGCAGCACGGACACCGCCACCGCGAGCCCGCCCAACCGGGAGTACGCCGTGTGCGTCCACGCCACCGGCGGCGGTGGCATCCACTGTCCCGGCTGGGCGGGGTGGCCCGGCTGGGCGGGGTGGCCCGGCGGCCAGGCCTGCGGCGGTCCGCCCGCGTCGGGTCCGGGCATGGTCCAGCCATCACCAGAGTTCATCAGGTCCCCTCCTCGACAACCCCTGACGTGCGGCCGCAGCCTACTTCCTGACCTGCCGGCACGGGCGCGGGCGCTAGGGTCGCGGCGTGGCTGATGTGATGGTTCGGGCGGTGTCGGGCGAGGAACTGTTGACCACTGCGGCGCCGCTGCGGGCGTACGCGTTCCAGTCCTCGCCGCGGCCGATGGACGAGGACGCGCTGCGACGGCGGCTGCCGTACGGGGTGGAGAACCGGGTGCTGGTGGCCTTCGACGGCGACCGCCCGGTGGCCACCGCCGCGACGCTGCCGATGACGCAGGCGGTACGCGGGGCGGTGCTGCCGATGGCCGCGCTGGCCGCCGTCGCCGTACACCCGGTGGCGCGGCGGCGCGGGCTGGCCCGGGACCTGGTCGCCCGGCTGCTGGCCGAGGACCGGGAGGCAGGCATGCCGGTGACCTGCCTGTACCCGTTCCGCGAGTCGTTCTACGGCCGCCTCGGGTACGTCTCGGTGCCGCAGCTGCGGATCGCCCGGCTGAACCCGCGCTCGCTGGAGCCGCTGCTGCGGCTGGACCTCGGCGGGTCGGTGGAGCTGCGGGAGCTGGGCGACGGCATCGCCGAGTACCGGGAGCTGCTGAAGCGGATGCAGCCGGGCGCGCACGGGATGGTGCTGCGCAGCGACACCGCCGCGGGCGCCGCGGCCGAGGCCAAGCAGTGGGTGGCGCTGGCCCGCGACGGCGGCGGGCGGATCGTCGGCGGCATGCAGTACGAGGTGAAGGAGTGGCGCGGCGAATTGCACGTCGAGGCGCTGATGACCTCGACCGTGGCCGCCCGGTACCAGCTGTTGCAGTGGCTGGCGCACCACGCCGACCAGGCCGCGGTCGCCGTGCTGAAGCTGTCCCCCGACACGCTGGCCGAGAACTGGCTGGCCGACCTCGAGGTCGTCGCCGGCACCCGGACCGACTTCGTCACCCCGATGGTCCGGGTGCTGGACGTACGCGGGCTGGCCGGGGTGGGCTGCGGCACCGGGTCGGTCACCGTCGCGCTCGCCGACCCGCTGTGCCCGTGGAACGACGGCACGTACACCCTCAGCGCGGAGGCGGGCGCGCTGAGCGTGAAGCCGGGCGGCGAGGCCGAGGTCGCCCTCACCCCGCACGGCCTGTCCGCCCTGGTCTACGGCGGGTACGAGCCGGCCGAGCTGCCGATCCGCGGCTGGGGCGACCCGGACCCGGCCACGTGCGAACGGCTGCGCGCCCTGTTCCCGCCGCCGGCCAACCTCCCGTACCTGTACGAGGAGTTCTAGCGGAGCGTGGTCGCGGGGCGGGTTTCCCAGAAGGTGCAGAGCGGGCGGTAGCCGTGCCGGCCGTAGAACGGGGTGGACAGCGGGTTCGGCAGGGCGTGGTGCAGCAGGGTGACCGCGACGCCGGCCTCGTCCAGGGCCTGGTGGGCGTGCGCCAGCAGGGCGCCGCCGGCACCGGTGCCGCGGCTGCCCGGGTACATGCCGAGCACGTCGACGTAGGCGACCGGGCCGACCGAGGTGAGGCCGGCGATCCAGTCCGCGTGCGGCGGCTGGTCGACGGCCACCATGCCGGCGACGGCACCGTCCCGCTCGGCCACCCACACCCACGGGTCGTCGCGGGCGAAGAACCGCTCGGAGTGCTGGCGCAGCAGGTCCGCGGTGGCCGGCCGCTCCCGCACCACGCCGAACTGGGCGTCGTAGCGGATCGTCGCCAGCCGCAGCGCGACGATGTCGGCCAGGTCGGTGCCGACCGCGCGGCGGACCGTGACGCCGGCCGGGACGTCCGCGGGCTCGGCCCGCCCGGCCGGCCGTGCCGCGATGACCACCAGCGGGGACAGCCCGTGCCGGATCAGCACCGGGGCGGTCACCGTGTCCCGGCTCGGCCACATCAGCGCCGCCGCCGAGTCCTCGGCGGCCTCCTCCGGCAGCGTCTCCCGCCACTGCCGCAGCAGCGAGTCCAGCGCCCCGCCCGGATCCGGCCCCGCCACCCGCGCGCTCACCTGGTACACCTGCGCCGCCGACCACGAGGCATCCAGCGAGCCCACGTCCACCTCCCGCACCCGCGCCACCGCAAACCCCACCAAGCCTCCCGTCCCAGACCCGGCGGCACCCGCCCCAGAGCCAGCGGTACCCGCCGCGGAGTCAGCGGTGCCGGCCGCGGAGTCAGCGGCGGCCCGTGGGTGAACGGGGCCGGCGACGGTGATCAGGTCGCCGTCCTCGCCGGGTACGAGCGGGGGCGGCGGGCCGAGGAGGGGGTCGAGCCCGCGCAGGCGGGCGGCGTGCGCCGCGCTGACCTCGTCCAGCGCGACGGCGGTCTCAGCAAGCATGCCGGCCAGTCTGCCCGGTCCCATTTCGGCGGAAAAGCGCGTTTCGGCGCCGGCCCCCTACTTCACTCCCGCCGCGTCCATGCCCCGCATCTCCTTCTTCAGCTCGTGGATCTCGTCCCGCAGCCGCGCGGCCAGCTCGAACTGGAGGTTCCGCGCCGCCTCCAGCATCTGCGCGGACAGCTGCTGGATGAGGTCGGCCAGCTCCGCCCGCGGCATCCCGGCCAGGTCCTTGGCGTGCGTACCGACGCCGACCACGCCGGGCGACCGGTTCTGCCGGCCGCCGCCCGGCGTCGGCGCCTTGCCGCGCGACTGCGCCCGCCCCGAACCGCCCACCATCTCGGCCACCTGCTCGGAGTCGGCCGCCTCCCGGTAGAGGTCGTCGAGGATGTCGGCGATCCGCTTGCGCAGCGGCTGCGGGTCGATCCCGTTGGCCTTGTTGTAGGCGACCTGCTTCTCCCGCCGCCGCGTCGTCTCCTCGATCGCGGTGCGCATCGACGGCGTGATCGTGTCGGCGTACATGTGCACCTGGCCGGACACGTTCCGCGCCGCGCGGCCGATGGTCTGGATGAGCGAGGTGCCCGAGCGCAGGAAGCCCTCCTTGTCCGCGTCCAGGATCGACACCAGCGACACCTCGGGCAGGTCCAGCCCCTCGCGCAGCAGGTTGATCCCGACCAGCACGTCGTAGTCGCCGCGGCGCAGCTCGCGCAGCAGCTCGACCCGGCGCAGCGTGTCCACCTCCGAGTGCAGGTACCGCACCCGGATGCCCATCTCCAGCAGGTAGTCGGTCAGGTCCTCGGACATCTTCTTGGTCAGCGTGGTGACCAGCACCCGCTCGTCCCGCTCGGCCCGCGCCCGGATCTCGTGGATCAGGTCGTCGATCTGCCCCTTGGTCGGCTTCACCACCACCTCGGGGTCGACCAGCCCGGTCGGCCGGATGATCTGCTCCACCACGCCGTCGCCCTTGCCCAGCTCGTACGAGCCGGGCGTGGCCGACAGGTAGACCGTCTGCCCCACCCGCTCCACGAACTCGTCCCAGCGCAGCGGCCGGTTGTCGGCGGCCGAGGGCAGCCGGAAGCCGTGGTCGATGAGCATCCGCTTGCGCGAGGCGTCGCCCTCGTACATCCCGCCGATCTGCGGCACCGTCACGTGCGACTCGTCGATGACCAGCAGGAAGTCGTCGGGGAAGTAGTCCAGCAGCGTGTACGACGGCTCGCCCGGCACCCGGCCGTCGATGTGCATCGAGTAGTTCTCGATGCCGGCGCAGGTGCCGATCTGGCGCATCATCTCCACGTCGTAGGAGGTACGCATGCGCAGCCGCTGCGCCTCCAGCAGCTTGTTCTGCCCCTCGAACTCGGCCAGCCGGTCGACCAGCTCGGCCTCGATGCCGGTGATGGCCCGCTCCATCCGCTCCGGGCCCGCCACGTAGTGCGTGGCCGGGAAGATGAACAGCTCCTCGGCCTCCCGGATCACCTCGCCGGTCAGCGGGTGCAGGTAGTAGAGGCGCTCGATCTCGTCGCCGAACATCTCGATCCGGACGGCAAGCTCCTCATACACCGGGAACACCTCGATGGTGTCCCCGCGCACCCGGAACGTGCCGCGGCTGAAGGACAGGTCGTTGCGGGTGTACTGCTCGGTGACCAGCTCGCGCAGCAGGTGCTCCCGGTCCAGCGTCTCGCCGATCCGCAGCCGCACCGCGCGCGCGACGTACTCCGAGGGCGTACCCAGGCCGTAGATGCAGGAGACCGTGCTGACCACGACCACGTCGCGCCGGGTGAGCAGGCTGTTGGTCGCCGAATAGCGCAGCCGCTCCACCTCCTCGTTCAGCGAGGAGTCCTTCTCGATGTAGGTGTCGGTCTGCGGGACGTACGCCTCGGGCTGGTAGTAGTCGTAGTAGCTGACGAAGTACTCGACCGCGTTGTTGGGGAGCATCTCGCGCAGCTCGTTGGCGATCTGCGCGGCGAGGGTCTTGTTGGGCTCGATCAGCAGCGTGGGCCGCTGCAACTTCTCGATCAGCCACGCCGTGGTGGCCGACTTGCCGGTGCCGGTGGCGCCCAGCAGCACCACGTCCTGCTCGCCGCCCCGGATGCGGCGCTCCAGGTCGGAGATGGCCGCCGGCTGGTCGCCGGACGGCTTGTACTCGCTGACCACCTCGAACCGGCCGGCGGTCGGGACGAGATCACCGCGGAGGGCGTCGCTGCTGGTTCGCATGCCCACCACGGTACGAGCCGGGTCCGACAAAAACCCGCACCGGCCGCTAGGCGGCATATACCGGTCGGCGTTATATTGGTCGGCATGCAGGAGCCGACATTCCTGATCATGACCGCGCTGGCGGCCGGCCCGCAGCACGGGTACGGGCTGATCCAGCAGGTCGCGGAGCTGTCCGGGGGCCGGCTGCGGCTGCGGCCGGGCACCCTGTACGGCGCGCTGGACCGGCTGGCCGGCGAGGGCCTGGTGGCCCGCGACCGCGAGGAGGTGATCGACGGCCGGCTGCGGCGCTACTACCGGCTCACCGATCCCGGCGCCGACGCGCTGGCCACCCACGCCCGCCGCCTGCGTGCCAACGCCGACGCCGCCGAGGCCCGGCTGCGGATCCGACTGCGGGCGGCCACCACATGAGCGGCAGCGAACTGGAGCGGCGGTACCGGCGGTTGCTGCGGGCTTACCCGGCCGGGTACCGGGCGGACCGTGGGGAGGAGATGGTCGGGACGCTGCTCGCGCTGGCGCGGCCCGGCCAGCGCTGGCCACGGCCGGCCGAGGCGGTCGACCTGCTGGCCGGCGGGCTGGGCTGCCGGGTCCGGGCACCGATGCCGAACACGATCCGGGCCGGGCTGTCGGTGGCCGGCCCGCTGGCGCTGGCACTGGCCGGTGCCCTCGCCACCTTCTGGCTGGTGTTCTACGAGGCCCTGCCGGTCCGACCGTTCGGCTACCTGGACGAGTACGAGCACTTCATCGTGCTGCCGTCACCACACACCGCCGGCTGGCCGCTCTACCTGCCCTGGATCGCCGCGCTCGCCGCGCTGCTGCTGGGCCTGGGCCGGCTGGCCCGCGCCTTGACCGGCCTGGCGGTGTTCGCCCAGCTCGGCGCGCTGATCCTGGCCGCCGGCACCGCGCTGCCGTTGCCACCGGTCTACGTGCACGCGGTCCTCGCCCTGTTCGGCCTGCTGGCACTGGGCAGTCCGGCCGGCGGACTGCACCTGCCCGGCCGGGCCCGGCTGGCACTGGTGTTTGTACCCGGCCTGCTGCTCGGTCTGTTCCTGCTGTGGGCGGACAACCCGGACGGCTGGGTCGCGATCCGCTACGACGGTCCGTGGCGCGCGGACCTGACACAGATCTACCAGCCCGTCGTGGTAGTCCTGGGTGCCACCCTGCTGGCGCTGGCGCTCCGCCACGCCAGTAGCCGCTGGCTGACGGCGATGCCCCTGCTGGCCGGCCCGCTGGCGCTGCTGATCTGCGCTTCCGAAGGCCTCGGCCCCGCGACCCGGGCCGCCGCGGTCGCGGCATGGCTGGTCAGCCTGGCCGCGCTGTGGTGGCTGACCGGGCGGTACACCTGGCTGCCCGAGCCGCGGCAGCCAGCGCCCGGCGGCTGATCGGAACGGACGAATCCGGCCACAACGCGGGACGCGCGCCGCGCCGACCGCTACCGTCTGCTGCGGCGCGTACGTGAGCATCCCTCGGAGGCAGGCAATGGAGCTGAGCCGGCGAAACGTGTTGCGAGCAGGAACGCTGGGGGCGGCGGTGGTCGCCGCGGGCGCGCTGCGCGGCGACCCCGCCCTGGCCGGTACGCCGGTGACGGAGCGGCGCGGGCATCCCGGCGCCCCGCACCCGGCCGGTACGACCCTGGACCGCACCCTGCTGCTGGGCAGCCCCGGCGCCGGCGGGTACCGGAAGATCGTCGCCGGCGCGGGCGAG
>Ga0081455_10001740_pt1 | contig 26316 bp, 19 predicted proteins | sample TabmetS3T2R1_FD_70207 | JGI IMG/M metagenome (GOLD analysis project Ga0081455, IMG submission 70207) | Tabebuia heterophylla rhizosphere microbial communities from the University of Puerto Rico - S3T2R1 | ecosystem: Host-associated > Plants > Roots > Rhizosphere ...
ACCGAACGCTGGGCACACGTCACCGAGGGCATGGGACAGGTGGTGCTCCTGACGGGTGAGGCAGGTATTGGCAAATCGCGCCTGGTGCAGGTGCTCATCGAGCACGTCGCCGACGCCGGCCATATCTGGCTGGAATGTCAGGGCTCGCCCTACTATCAGCATACGGCCCTCTACCCCCTGATCGAACTGCTGGAACGCGCCGTGCTGCGCTTCGACCTCGAGGAGTCTCCGCTGCAGAAGCTCCACAAACTAGAAGAGTGCTTGCGGCAATACGGTCTGCCGCTGGCCGAGGTCGTCCCCCTCTTTGCCGCGCTCCTCTCCCTGCCGCTACCGGCCGCTTATGCGCCCCTGTCCATGTCACCCGAGCAGCAGAAGCAGCACACCTTTCATGCGCTCCTGACGCTCCTCTTACGCATGGCCTCCCAGCAGCCGCTCCTCCTGGTCGTGGAAGACCTGCACTGGGTCGATCCCTCGACCCTCGAGTGGCTCAGTCTCCTGGTGGATCAGGGCCCAACTACCCGTATCCTGGCCTTGTGCACGTATCGGCCTGACTTCAGCCCGCCGTGGACGGGGCGGGCGCATCTGACCCAGGTGACGTTAGCCCGCTTGCCCCAGTATCAGACCACCGTCCTGACGCATCAGGTGGCGTACGGCAAGGCGCTACCCACGGAAGTGACGGCGCAGATCGTGGCCAAGACCGATGGGGTGCCGCTCTTTGTGGAGGAGGTGACCAAGACGGTGCTGGAATCTGGCCTCCTCCAGGAGCAGGAAGACCACTATATACTGACCGGGCCCTTGCCCCCGCTGGCGATCCCGGTCACGCTGCACGATTCACTGCTGGCGCGGCTGGACCGTCTGGGGGCCGCTAAGGGGCTAGCGCAACTCGGGGCGACGTTGGGGCGTGAGTTTGCGTATGTCATGCTTCAGGCTGTCGCCCCGTGGGATGAGGAGACGGTACGGCGGGGATTGCAACAGTTGGTGGAGGCGGAGTTGCTGTACCAGCGGGAGCTGCCGCCGCAGGCGACGTATGTCTTCAAACATGCGTTGATCCGGGACGCTGCCTACCAGTCGTTGCTCAAGCGTACACAGCAGCACTACCACCAGCGCATTGCCCAGGTGCTGGTGGCGCAGTTTCCCACGATCATCGAGACGCAGCCTGAGCTGGTGGCGCAGCACTACACGGAGGCCGGGCTGGCGGCGCAGGCGGTTGAGTACTGGCAGCGGGCTGGGCAGCGGGCCCTCCGGCGCTCAGCGAACCTGGAAGCGGTGCAGCACCTGAGCCTGGCTCTGTCACTGCTCGCGACACTCCCAGAGACTGCCGCGCGGGCGCAGCAGGAACTCGACGTGCAGATTGCTCTAGGGCCGGCCTTGATGGCCGCCAGGGGATGGGCCGCCCCGGAAGTGGAGCAGACCTATAGTCGGGCGCGGGCGTTATGCACACAGCTCGGAGAGACGTCGCAGCTCTTTCCGACCCTGTGGGGCTTATGGCGCTTCTATCAGAGCCGAGGGGTGCTCCTGAGCGCGCGTGATTTGGGAGAACAGCTCATGCGGTTGGCCGAGCGTACGGCTGACCCGATACGCCTCCTGGAGGCGCATAGTGCCCTTGGGCAGACCTTGTTCCAGCTAGGTGAATACGCCACGGCCTGGCAGCACCTGGAGCAGGGCATCGCCCTCATCGACTCCATAGCACAACGCGCGCTGGTGCTGCGCCATGGGAATGCGCCGGGGGTGGTGTTCCTCAGTTTTGCGGCTCTCACACTGTGGTGCCTGGGCTATCCAGCGCAGGCCGTGCAGCGCAGCCATGAGGCCCTGGCGCTGGCCCAAGCCCTGGACCATCCCTTTAGCCTGGCGGCGGCTCAGCACTATGCGGCCTTCCTGTATCGCCACCGTCACGAGACGCTGGAGGTGCAGACGTTAGCTGGGGCCCTCCTGACGCTGGCGACAGCACAGGGCTTTCCACTCTATGTAGGGTATGGCACCTACTGGCGCGGCTGGGCAGGCGCCATACAGGGCGAGGGGGCAGCGGGCCTGAGTCACATGCGCCAGGGCCTGGCGGCCGTCTTGGCCACCGGGCAAACGCTGGCCCGGCCATTCTGTCTGGTCGTGCTGGCCGAGGTGGCCGTGCAGGTGGGGCAGGTAGAGGAGGGGCTACGCCTTGTGGCCGAGGCCCTGGCAGCCTTCGAGCAAAGTGGGCGAGGCGACTTGCTGGCGGAGGCGTATCGCCTCCAGGGTGTCTTGCTGCTGCACCAGGCTGTCGCAGATGCAGTCCATGCCGAAGCCTGTTTCCAGCAGGCCCTCACCATAGCCCGCCGCCAGCAGGCCAAATCCTGGGAGTTACGCGCGGCCACGAGCCTGGCGCGCCTCTGGCAGCAGCAGTGCAAGCGGGCCGAGGCCCGTGCGCTCCTGGCGCCGCTCTATGACTGGTTCACCGAAGGCTTCGACACTGCCGACCTGCAAGAGGCCAGGGCGCTGTTGGAAGCGCTGGGGTGAGCCGGAACACAAGCACATTTTGGCCCGCACCTGGCTGTTCGTAGGGCACAACAGCGAGATCCCCAGAGGAGGCGATGCGGTGCCTGGTGACAGCTAGCACTGACTCATTTGGAACCCCCAAAGGGAGGGTCGTGCGGGTCGGCCGGGTCGCTGCCCGCGTCTGCTTCATCGCCATCGAGGACGCCGTCTTCGTCCCGGTCGATACCGATGCGACGCCCCGAGCCGAGCGGCACACACGTGTAGGTGATCTCGTGCTGCGGCAGGATGCCCAGGGAGCGCAAAGCCACCTCGGGCATCGGCGGCACTGCTTGTCGATCGCTCTGGAATGTGCCGTGACCCACGTAGAGGAATCCCACACTGTGACCTGCGCGCGTCGTCCCCTTGGCCACCAGCTCGCAATCACCCGCATCAGCGCGTGAGATTAGCAGTGCGATGCGTGGGGTCGCCGCCGCCGCCGTTGCTGCCGACAGGGTCACCTGCTGGCCGACGATGGGCTTCATATTGCTATCGAACGCGAGCAGGAACGACTCGATGTTGCGACGGATGAAATCGCCCGCCGGGTTGTCCTCGAGTCCATCGGGATTATCGGGGAACGTGCCTTCCGGAATGGTGATGCCGACGAACGGCGAGAAGCCCATGCCACGCATGAAACGGAATACGGTGTCGAAGCTGCCGTCGTGCAGGAAGCCGAAGCCGCGGACCTGGTCACCTTTGTGGTCGTTGTCGCCGGGGAGAATGCCGAACGGCGGTTCCGCCATGCCGAACATGCCGATCTTCTGATAGAGGTTGCGGAGGTGCGGCGTCTTGATGAGCTGCGGCTGGAAATCGAACGTGCTGCTGCCCGCGGTGCCAAAGAAGCCCGGGTGCTGCGACGCTGGATTGGCCTGCGGATCGAGCACATGGCAGCCGTTACAGACGTTGGTCCCATCGCGGATGACGTTGAAAAAATGCCCGCGACCAGCTGCCTGGTCGGCGGTCAGTCCGTTGTCGAGGGCGCGGATCGGGTTGGGCGGGTAGGTCACCTGCAAAATGAAGTCGGTGAAGGCATTCATGTCAGTATCGGCGATGAACTCACTGCGCCCCAGGAGATCGGTGAACCCCGCTTGGAATTTCTTGAAGTTTGCGAACTCATTGAAGGAGCCACCATCTGGCTGCACTGTGGGCTCATCGTTGCCCGCCGTGCGGTCGCCACGCCAGTGCATCGGGCCGGCATTGAGCATGCCGCGCAGGCTTTGCGTCGTCGTCGGTCCTTTCATCGGGTGAAACTCTGGGGGTATCGGCTGGTGCGTGAAGAGATTGATGAGGGGGCCGAGGAACGGTCCAGGATGGGGAGTCACCGGGGCGTCGGGATTGCCGAGATCCCACGCCAGGCTGTCGAAGTCGCCGAAGATATGGCAGCTAGCGCACGACGAGTCGCCGTGGGCCGAGCTATGGCGCGCATCGTAGAAAAAGCGCCGTCCATTGCTGACGCTCGCGGGCTCCGGATTGTACAGTGGATACTTGCCCACTTCGCTGCGGCTCGTGGTGTCGAGCACCGTAATCGAGTTGTCGAAGCGCGTCAGGACGAACAACCGCCTTTCGTTGCTGTCGAGGACGAGGCCGGTCGGGCCACCGCCGCTGACTTCAATCTGATTGGCCTGCGACGGCACGAACGTGTTGTGTTCTAGCTCATACGTGTCGTACACGCCAATCTTGCTCGAGCCCAGCGCGGCAACGTAGAGCGTGGCGCCATCGCGGGTGACCGCCATGGCATTCGGCTGCGCCAGGCTGGTTTCGCTCTCGGCGTTGGGGACAGGCGCGCAGCAGATGACATAGTTGATGTGTTTATTGAGATGTCGCGGCGCCACGCTGCCATCGGTGCCGAGCACGGTGATGCGGCTTTCGTGCAGGTGTCCGCGCAAGCTGTGACCCGCGAAGCTCCCCGGGCCTTCGAAGCGCATGTGGTTGAAGGCTTCAGTATTGGAGACATACACGTTGCCGTTGATCGGATTGACCACCATGTTGAAGAGGATGGTCCCCACGCCCGTGTAAAAACCGGCAGCTCCGGCGAGCTGTTGCGGCGGGTTTGCCATGGCGTCGATGACGTGGACGTCTTTGTCGGGCAGCGACAACTTCACCTGGTCGCTCCAATCCTGACCGAGCTCGTCGACCCATTGGCTGCCGTTCCACTTGACGATCAAGCTCACGCCTGGCGCCGGCGCGCCCTCGAAATTGGTGAACGGCCCGGGTGGCGTGCGACCCAGAACGGGATTGAAGGTGACGTTCAACTCGGTGATGACGGTGGTCTGGTTGCCGCTGTGGAAGCCAGCAGCATACACCCGGCGCCCGTCGGGCGTGACCGCGAGCGCTCGTGGCGTGTCGGTAAACAGCGTGATGATGTGCAGCGGCGTGCCGCCCAGCGTCGAGTCCAGTTGAGGCGCATCGAAAACCCAGACGTCGGCGCGGCCGACGCCGGGAGTGGTCAGCTGTGGATCGTGCGGATGGTTCTGGCCGCGATGTGCCGTGGTAATGAAGGCTCGGTTCTTCCCCGGGCCGGCGAACACGATGTCGCGCGGTTCGTCGCCGACCAGCAGGGTGCGCACCACCCGCCCGCGCTCACCGTTGTGGTCCACGTTGACGATGCTCACGCTGTCCGAGAGGTGGTTGACGACCCATACCTCGTCGTTGGTCCGCGCAGCGACCGCGACGGGCTCCAACCCGACCGGTACCGAGGCACGATGCCGCAACCCATGTGGGCGCACGGCAAAGATCTCGAGTCGGTTGTCGGGTGTATTCACGGCAAAGAGTAGTTTGCCGCTGGGTGATAGCGCGAGTGGCCGAACCTGTCCGCTCTCGAAGATCGTCGTCGAAGGGTGGGCCACTGCGGGCGTAGCAGCCACCACCACGGCAAAGGCCAGCAGCATCACAGTGAGAATAGAGGCAGTGATCAGCTGAAGCGCATTGGTAGAAAACGGTTGCCGATTGCATTGCTCTTTGCGCAGCGATTGCTCTGTAGCCAAAAGGGTTGCGAACATAGCGTTCCTCCTTATGCAATGGTCACCTTTCTGGGCTACCTGCCCTCCAGGAGGGGCAAAACCGATGCCAGTTGGCAAGATTTTCTCTGCGGGCTTTTATCTCAAGAGGTTGCAGAGCGCATGAGCTACAGCAAGGGGCTGCTCTCCTTGCGACAAAAGGTGACAGGCGGCGCGCCGCCGTGGGGTGCAGAGCGTGGTATACCAGGCCAGCAGGCCGGTGCCGCCCTAGTGGCAGGTGCAACCAATGTCGCACCCTCCCTGCCATGGCTGGGAGACAAGTGGTACCACACGGCTTCCCGCCCCCAGGGGGGCTCATGAGTTTTCTGGGATATGGTGGGGAAGAGATATGCTCGGAGGCTATCCGCTCAAAGTCATAGCCCCCTACGTCATGCGTGGATCTAGGACGTCGCGGACACGATCCCCGAGAAGATTGATGGCCAGCACGGTAAGCAAAATGGCGATGCCAGGGAAGGTAGAGAGCCACCAGGCGACGTTGATATAGTCTCGTCCTGAGGCGATCATCTGGCCCCACGAAGGATAGGTCTGGCCGGTGCCAAGCCCTAGGAAGCTCAGAGCCGCCTCAGCTAAAATGGCCTGGGCCGTTTGCAGGGTGGCCATGACAATGACCGACGAGAAGGTGTTGGGCATGATATGACGGAAGATGATAGTTGGTGTTGCGACACCTATGGCGCGGGCCGCCTGGACAAATTCACGCTCGCGTAGCGCCAGCACTTCAGCCCGGACGACACGGGCGTAGCGCTCCCAACCAGTCAGGCCAAGTACCAGGATAAGGTTGCCGATGCCTGGCCCCAGCACCGCTACCATCGCAAAAGCCAGAATGAGTTGCGGAAAGGCGAGCATAATGTCTACCAATGCCATGATGATCGCGTCCGCCCGGCCGCCTAGAAAGCCGGAGAGCAGGCCGAGGGTGACGCCGATCAGCAGGCTGATGCCCACCGCCGCAATGCCAACGCTCAGCGAGATGCGACTACCGTGAATAATGCGGCTGAAAATGTCTCTCCCGACATTGTCTGTGCCGAGGAGGTAAGTAGCACTCCCGCCCTGCGCCCAAACTGGAGGTTTGAAGCGCGCCACGAGGCGCTGCTTGTTGGGTTCATGCGGCGCTAGGTAGTCAGCCAGCAGAGCGCTGCTGAACACGACCAGCACAATGATCCCCCCGACCACCCCCAATGGATGACGCACAAACTTCCGCCAGCGGTGCCGCCGTGGGGAGGGCTGCAGCGATATGGTTTGCCCGGCAAGATCTGGTGTTGTCGCATTCAACTGATACGTACCTGCGGATTCAAGTAAAGATAGAGCACGTCGACAATGAAATTAATCAGGACGATGATCAGCGCCAGGGTCATCACACCGGCTTGTACCACGGGGAAATCAAGCTGCCCGATAGCGCGCACAATCAGTCGGCCGGTGCCGGGGATAGCGAAGACTGTCTCAGTGACCACCGCTCCACCCAGAAGGACGCCGAACTGCAAGCCAATCACCGTGACGATGGGGATAGCCGCGTTTTTCAGGGCATGTTTGATGATCACCACTTGTTCCTTGAGACCTTTCGCACGTGCCGTACGCACGTAGTCCAGCCCCAGAACTTCCAGCATGGCCGAACGCGAGATGCGCAGGAACAGCGGAGCTTGAAATGTCCCCAGAGTGATCGCTGGCAGCACCATGGAGGCCCAGGTATCCCAACCAGAAGCCGGAAGCAGGTTCCAGGCCACGGCAAACAGCAGCATGAGCATGATACCTGTCCAAAAGACAGGCATTGATTGCCCTAAGAGGACGAGCAGTGTCGCCAGGTGATCCACGAACGAGTAGCGTTTGACGGCGGTCAGGATGCCGGCCGGAATGGCCAGGCACACCGCCAGAGCAAGGGCAAAAAAGGTGAGCAAGAGCGTGGTGGGGATCCGCTCGATGACGAGGGGCAATGCAGGGGCGCGGTGAAAGAAGGACTGGCCAAAATCCCCCTGCATCGCGCGCCCGATGAAAGAACCATACTGCACGAGCAGTGGCCTGTTGAGCCCTAGGGTCTCGCGCAAGACGGCGCGGTCCGCTTCCGTGGCTTCTGGGAGGATCATCGCCACAGGGTCACCCGAGAGATGGAGCAGCAGAAAGGTGATGAGCGAAATGCCGAAGCACACTACTAGGAGCCGTAGCAGCCGACGTAGTAACATCTCAATCATCATTTTCTCAGCCTGGCATCGTAAATCCAGATCCACTCGTCGCCACGGGCAGCGTACTCGACACGTTTATTCATGCCCAACATGTCGTGCTGGTGATACAAAAAGATACTTGGTGCCTCCTCCTTGATCAAGCGCTGGATCTTGGCGTAGGTGGCCAACCGCTTTTCCTTATCGAGCGTTGAGCGTGCTTCGTCGATGAACTCATCCAGGCCGGGCACACGCGTATACCATTTGCCCACCCAGCCACCGGGTTCGGTATGGTAGAGGGGGTGCAAGATGGCATCAGCGTCGAATGTCGAGTAGTATCCCCAGCTCCCGCTAAAGCCATTCGTGGCTTTGCCTTCCCCCTGGAAGAACTTATTCCACGCCGGTCCTGGGTCCCAGATCTTGAGGTTGGTGCGCAAGCCAACCTCGGTGAGCATTTCGGTGATGGCCTCCGCGAGCTGACGGCCGAACGCCTCCGAGGTCCCGATATGTAGGGTAATATCAACCCCGTTCGGATAGCCCGCTTGCTTCAGTAGCTCTTTGGCCTTTTTGGGATCGTACCCATAACCTTCCACCGTGGGATCATAGCCAAACGCCATGGGGTTGATCACAGTCGGTACTGCCCGCCCCAGACCGCCCATGAGTTTGTCGATGATTGCCTGCCGGTCAATGGCGTAGTTAGCGGCCTGGCGCGCTTCCTTCTTGGTGAAAGGCGCCTCACGCATGTCGAGCATCACATAGTGCGTGCGCAGGATCGGTGCGGTGGAGACGTAGGTGTTGGGGTGTGCCTTCAGATCGGGGATCAAATCCGGTGCCAGGTTCCGCACGACATCGACGCCACCTGTCTTGAGTTCGGCAACCTGTGTGGACGTCTCTGGGATGACCCGGATAATCAAGTTCTTGATCGGTGCTGGTCCACGCCAGTGCTCGTTAAAGCGCTCCATCTTCAGATACTGATCGCGTTTCCACTCAACAAATTTATAGGGGCCGGTGCCTATTGGGGCACTCTCACCGAATGCCTGCGCACCAACCTTTTCAAAATGCTTCTTGGGAATGATCGGGAAGAAAACCACCCGCTCTAGCAGCAAGGGGAAAGGTTTATCTGTGATCAGATGCACAGTGTCAGGATCAATGATTTTGACTTCCTTGATGCCCCGAATATTGCCATACTGCGGCGACTTGGTATTCGGGTCGAGCACGCGGTCGAAGCTGAACTTCACGTCCTCGGCGCTGAACGAATCACCGTTGTGGAATTTCACCCCCTGACGCAGCTTGAACTCCCACGTAGTATCATTGAGCGCTTTCCACACGGTAGCCAGCGACGGCTCGTATTCCAGCTTCGTGTTCTTGTGCAGGAGCGAGTCGTACATGTTGATGTTCATCAAGATGCCGACGCGCTGGAAGTGCATATGGGGGTCCATAGTATCCTGGTCAAGCCCCAGCGCCATGACGATTGTATCGGCATCTGCAGCTACCGCCACTCCATGGAGAGTCCCTAGCACGCCAAGTATGAGGAAAACCAGGAGGGCTCCCCAGCAATATACTCTGTCCCTAAGGCACCGTTTCATAGCAGGTATCTCCCTCGTATGCCCATGCCGACCTTTGGCATCCGCAGCAGTTATGGTGCATCACAAGCAGTAGCTGCTTGCAAAGCCAGCGCAAGAGCCATACCACAACCGCCGTGTGCCAGAGTCCATGTCTCGTATGACACTGTATGGTTTCCATAATAAGCTCGGGTATGTCAACTGTAAAGGAGTTTTAGAGTATTACGACATATGTGTCGAGGCATTGGGCAATCGGGACAATTTTGCCCTTGTAGGTGGCCAGCTACACGGAGTGGGGGTGTCAGCCGCCATGCTTGTGCACTGTCGCGAGCAACCTGGTGAGTGGCATATCGGCCAGAGAGGCAATTTGCAGGTCGGCATGCGCCAGGGAGAGCTGGCTAGTCAGGGGGTTGGGGACCGCCACGCAGAATAGCCCGGCCCTTTTGGCCGCCGTAATGCCATGGGGGGAATCTTCCAGGGCAATGGCCTCCTGCGGTTGGACTCCGAGCGCCTCCAGGGCGGCCTGGTACAGGGCGGGGTCGGGCTTCGGGTGCAGCACATCGTCGCGACATTTGATGCAGAGAAAATGCTGACTGAGCTCAAGGCGGGTGAGATGACCATCGACCCAGGTACGCGAGGAGCTGGACGCCACGCCAACGTGCAAACCTAGACGTCTAGCCTCGGCAAGATAGTCGTGGACTCCCGGCAGGACAGTCTGGACCGCAATAAGGGCGTCACAGAGTTGGCGCTGTTGCGCTTGGACAACGGCACGATCGACAGCGCATCCTAGCTGCTCTTCGAGATACGCGTACGGGTCAAAGGCCCCTACGGTGCCAATACACGTGGCCCACACTGTAAAGGAGAGCGTGCACCCATGTGCCTGGTAAATCTCTTGCCAGGCCTGAAATTCGGGCAATTCCGTGTCCAAAATTAAACCGTCAAAATCAAAGACGATGGCTCGTATCATTGGTCAGTTGATAGTTGCTGTGGCCTTATGGCTGCCTCCGGATAGACTGCGGCCGGTGTAGGATTGCAGGGACCATAGCATGAGGCAGGTGGAATGTCAAAAGCTGTTAGGCGCGTGTTGGACGCCAGGTCTGCGTTGCGGTGAGACAACTCCCAGGGGTGAGAAAAGTCGCGGCGGCACCGTCTGTGACGGTGAGCAGGGCCTGGCTATAGGTACCAGCCCCCTCATAACGCATGGGGGTGCAGGAGGTGACCAGCGTCGTGAGCTGCAGCGGCTCGTCATATTCGGGCATGACCCACTGGAGAGTGAGGGCATCTCCAGATGCCAAGGGCAGGCTGGTATTGAACACGAGACGGTGTCCAGAAGCACTAGGGCTGCTGCCAGTCAGGATACCATGCCCCATACAGTTACCCTGGACATCGAGTATCTGGCAGGGGAGCGCCAACGCACACTCACCCTGGCGACGATCGTGGATGGCGCGGATCGAGTATAGGGTCACAGGATAGGATTTGCCTTTGACCATCAATGGGGGTAGACGTACAGCACAGACAAGATCCTTAATCGGTAACCAGGTCGCCTCAGAGACGAGCACTTGATAGCGCCCCGCCAGGTGCTCGATACGCGCCGTCAGATTCACGGTATCTCCAATGAGGGTGAACTCAATTTTGTCCTCTGAGCCAATATTGCCGGCAATGAACTCCCCAGAATTGAGTCCAATCCCCATATGCACTGGCTGTTGCCCTTCAGCACACAACTGCAAGTTAAAAGGCCAGAGCTTCTGTTGCATATGTATGGCCGTGAGCACCGCGTCGCTCTCATCATGGGCGCCGGCGCGTGGCACGCCCCAGAACGCCATCAAGCCATCACCGTTAAATTTGTCGACGTTGCCCCCATGGTCATAGATGACTTTCTGCATAATGGTAAAGTAGCGGTTGAGCTTTGCCACGACCCGAGCAGGGGGCATCTTTTCACTCATGGCTGTGAAACCAATAATATCCGCCAACAAAATGGTCCCCTGGTAGGCATCCCCACCCAAGGTGGCCGTGACTTCGCCCGACATCAACATATCCACTAACCCGGGGGAGAAGTAGCGCTGCAGACTGATGCGTCTAGCTGTCTCCGCTTCGATGGCTTCATAGAGCTGGAGATTTTTGACGGCGATGGCAGCCTGGGCGCTGATGCCGGTGAGCACCTGCAAATCTTCAGCGGTAAAACCGCGTGGCGTGGTGCAGGTATCCACCTGCACGAGGCCCAGGATTTCACCATTGATCAGCAGGGGAGTGCACATCATGCTACGGATGGAGAGATCAACCACCGACATATTCTGATTGAAACGCGAGTCGTCCAGTGCGTCACGGGACAGGATGGAACGCTTGTGTAGCGCCACCTCGTTCACAATGGTTTGCGAGATCGCTACTTCTTCCAGCGGCTCGGCAGTGTCATGCCGCATTCTGGCAACCACGGGGACAAGCTGGCCACTGTCTTTGTCATGCAGCATGATGAAGGCGCGTTCCGCCACGGGAAAAATGTCAAAGAGACAGGCGAGGATCTTGGAAAGGAGGGTTTCCCGATCCGTAATGGCACCAAGTGCTGTGCTCACCTGACACATGGCCTGCAGGCGTTTTAAGGCTTCTTGGAGACCTTTGTCAGTGTGTTTTTCGGTATCACTTACCTCCAGCCAGTTCATCGACGCATCGAGTGTCAGGGTGACTCCTGGCTGGGCCGCATCATCCGTCAGCATGCGTAGCCGTAACGTCCCTCCCTCCCCGGTCAATGCCATACGTTTCGTCATCGGCTCTACCGCTATGAGGGCAGGGGACAGGGCACGAGGTAGCTGGGAGGGCTTGGGGAGGAGAGCGTCGGCACGAAAGACCAGGCGGGTGGAACAGATCAGGATCTCATCGCCATCCTGAAGCTTATAGGGAACCTGTGGCAGCAGGCGTTTCCCCTGCACTATGATACCATTCGAAGACCGGAGATCTTCAATGATAAATGTGTTGCCGCGCCGCCGCAGCCGTGCATGGTGGCGACTCACCTGGTGCTCGGGCAAACAGAGAAAACTCTCCGGATGGCGCCCAACGCATGCGTCATCGGGCAGCGAAAAACTTTCTCCACAGTGAAATCCCTCAAGTACTTCCAGGTGCGCCATAGCTTCTACCCATCGTTCAGACGTAGTAGCGTTGATCACCTCCACACTGTCGCTTTCTTATCGGCACCGGGCCTGGGGCACTTAAGGTTAAGTAAACGTTCTAAGGCGTAAAGTTTTCCCGGTAACATGTCGATACGTTGAGCAATGCAGATATGGATTGTGCAAGCGCAGGAGGAGTCCCATGCATCACAACCATCGGTACATGATCCCTAAAACTTTGCGGCAAGTCACGCTCTGGGTGCATCCTGAGGGTCGCGTTATCGGCTCCTTGTTTCTCAGTTTTCATACGAAAAACGGCCCCGGTGTAGAGGACCCTTTCACTGTCCTCAATGAGGCAGCGCCATTTCTTGTACTGCAGCGTGCTGAGCCTGAGGAGCTCCGTTTCTATAACAAAAGGGCCATTGTCCGCGTGGAATACCAGGAGGAAGAGACACCGAGCGAGGAGGGTACTGGCATCAAGACGTTATACTGTCAAGTGTCGCTCATGGATGGCTCGCTCATTGAAGGTGTCGTGCGGTATCCACTGCCCCCGAGTCATGAGCGCCTCTACGACTATCTGAATCTCTCCAAGGAACGGTTCGCCAAGCTGTACCTGGAAGACGGCAATATCTGCTTAGTGAATAAGGCGTATATCGTGTGTGTGTCGCATCTCACGGCCCCAGACGAGGTAAAGCTACGCTGGCTGCCAGAGGCGGTGGAGATAAGCGAAACTTCCACATAACTCGTACACTGTGCCGATCATTATGCAACTCCTGGACAAATTCCGCGTAAAAAAATGGCTCGCGGTGCTGCTGGCCACGCCGGACGCCACCAGTCCAGCACAACGTCAGGCCATGGCGAAACTCGCCCAGATCGGTCGACCAGCCATTCCACACTTGCTGCAGACGTTGGGGGGTACTCCTACCCCCACCATACTGATCGAGTTTCTCACGACCCGCGTCAATCAGGCTTCCTTACCATACTTTGTGCGGGGGCTAAGCGACCGGAATCCTCGCGTGGTCGCAGGGATTGTCACGATCCTCTCGCACAGTCGAGGCTATGACCCGCATAGCTTGCTCGAACTGTTTCTCGACCAAACGACCCCGAAGGCTGCACTCGTCCAAATTCTCGCAGCCCACAAGGAGACGCTACGCCCCAAAGCCCTCCTGGAACTGTGCAATAGCACCGACAAGGAGGGACGGATTGCCGTGTTACGCTTGGCTGACCAGGTGGCTACAGAAGCGATGGTACCTGAACTACTGCCTTATGCGCGCAGCAACGATTGGCTGGTCCGTCTCCACGTCGCGCAGATCCTGAGCCATTTTAGCACAACAGTCAGCCGTGAGACCCTACTACACCTCGTGACAGATGCTCACAAGAGTGTCCGGTTGGCCGCGCTTGAAGGGCTGGCAGGCTTGCAGATGCCCGTTGAAGTGGGGCCACTCTGTGCTCTTTTGCGCGATCCAGATCTGACTGTCCAGAGTAAAGCCATCGAAGCCATCATTCAAATCAATCACCCGCACACATTGCGCCACATCCTCGAGCTACTGCAGGATGAGTCCGAGTACATACGACGCGCTGCGGTGGAAGTCCTGAACGCCGTCGGCACCACAGAGGCGATCAAAGATCTCTTAGGGGCGCTTGGAGACCAGGACTGGTGGGTGCGTGTGCGTGCGGCTGACGCCCTGGGTACTATTGGAGGACCCAGGGTCGTTGAGGCGGTCATGCCGCTGCTCAAGGAGGCTGACGCGTTCATCCGCCGCTGCGCCGTGGAAATTCTCAATACGACGAAGGACCCGCGGGCGTTACAGGCGCTCGTCGACGCTTTGGAGGACCCTGACTGGTGGGTCCAGGAACGTGCTGTGGATGCGCTGGCAGCACTGGGTGATCGCCACGCCGTGCCAGCGCTCCTCTGTCTGTTGCAGCGTGACACCCCGGCGGCCCCCGCCGTGCTCCGCGCCCTGGGAAGTCTGGGTGATCCCCAGGCCATTCCGGCGGTACTGGCGATGCTCCCGCATGGAACACCAGCCGTCCGCAAAGAAGCACTGCATGCGTTGGCGACTTTAACAGAGGCGTCCCAGGCGGCGCTTGTCCAACAGGCTGTACACCAGGTCATACAAAGCGCTGATAGTGAGAGCAAGGAACTCGCGGAAAGTGTGTTGCGGACACTCGTGACGAAATACGGCGAGAGGCTACGGAGCACCCCGATCGCCATGTCGGCCGTGGTCTCACGGCACTCCCTCTTGGGCGATTCTGATATGGACGCTACTGATTCAGACTTCACGCCCTATGCGACCACCGTGGTCAGTATGTCTGGCGCCAGCCCCGTGTCTGCCGCCCCGCCTGGTTTTGAGGCGCTGCAGCTCGAGCCCGGGACGGTGCTGGACGGCCGGTATCGCGTCGTGCGTCGTGTGGGTAGAGGTGGCTTCGGCATCGCCGTCCTCGTGGAGGACATGGTCGTCAACGAAGAGATCATTCTGAAATTCTTGCATGCCTCCCTGGCAGCGGATGCCAGGCTCATCAAGGGGTTCATTCGCGAGCTGCGATACGCGAGAAAAATCACCCATGAAAACGTCATTCGCATCTATGACTTCCTCTCCGTCGGTGGGGCCTATGCTATCTCCATGGAGTATTTTCTCAGTCACACGCTGTCCTCCGAAGCCATGCCCCTACCCATACCGCGCGGGCTCAACATCATCGGTGATATTTGCAAGGGGATGAGCGTCGCCCACCAGGCCGACATTGTGCACCGGGACCTGAAACCTCACAATATCCTTATCAATGAGCACGACCTCGTTAAAATCGTCGATTTCGGTCTGGCGGCTGGTGTCAGTCCCACTGACTCCCGCCTGACCCAGCGCAGCGCCCGCATGGGCACACCGGCCTATATGGCTCCAGAGCAAGTCCGTGGGGGCTCCGTTGACCCCAGAACAGACATCTACAGTTTAGGAATTATCATGTACGAACTGTTTACCGGCACAACGCCCTACGTTGGCAATGATCCCATTGAGATCGCGCTGCAGCATGTCGAAGGGAAGCCTCAACCACCTAGAGCGCATGCTCCCGACCTCCCGCCCGCGCTCGAAGCCGTTATTCTCAAGGCGATGGCCCTGCAACCTGACGACCGGTTTCAGAGCATGGATACCCTCCGCGAGACTCTCGCCGCACTGGCCATCTGAAGGAGTAGACGATGGCACGTCTCGACGCCTTTTTGCAGCTTGGCTGCGCCCAGGGGTGTTCAGACATCCATCTGGCCATGGGTGTGCCCCCCATGTTGCGCCTGCATGGAGATCTCCTCCCTGTGAAGTATCGCGATCTGGATGCCGAAGAACTCACCAGTCTCCTGCGCGAAATCGTCACAGACGGCCAATGGGCCACGTTCATGGCGGGGCATGACCTGGATTTTTCCTATGCGCAAGAAGGTATTGGTCGTTTTCGTGTGAATCTGTTCCAGAAAACACAAGGCATAGGCGCCACGTTTCGGGTCATTCCAAGTCAGGTTCCGACCCTCGACACCTTAGAGTTGCCCCCGGTTGTGCAGCAACTCACACAAGTGCACCAGGGCTTAGTCCTGGTGACCGGGGCCACTGGCACGGGGAAATCGACGACCCTGGCGGCGATGTTGCACCATCTCAACACCACCAGGAAGTTCAATATCATCACTCTGGAAGACCCCATCGAGTGTATCCATACGAGCGCCATGTCGCTGGTCGTGCAGCGTGAGGTTGGCACGCATGTGGGGAGTTTTGCGGAGGGGTTACGCGCGGCCTTGCGCGAGGACCCGGACGTGATTCTCGTCGGTGAATTACGCGATGCCGAGACCATTGCCATGGCCCTGATGGCTGCCGAGACCGGCCACCTCGTGCTCGGTACCCTGCATACCACGAGTGCCGCCAAGACCCTGGAGCGCATCATTGATGCCACCCCAGCGGAACAGAAGGCGCAAGTTACGAACGTGCTGGCGCAGGTGCTGCAAGGCGTTATCAGTCAGACGCTCGTGAAAACGGCTGGGGGACGAGGCCGCAAGGCGATCGTGGAGGTCCTGGTGATGACTCCCGCCATCGCGCATTTGCTCACAAACGACAAGATCTTTCAGATTCCCATGAAACTTGAGACGGGCCGGGCCCTGGGCATGCAACTGCTCGACCATGCGCTCCTGGAAGCCGTGCAACGCAAACAGATCGATCCCGATGACGCCTATCTACACGCCCAGGACAAAAAGCCCTTTCAGCGTTTTGTCACTGATCCACACCTGTTGCCCAAGATTAGCCTTGTGGGAGCATGAGCACGCCAGGGGGAGACGTGAAGCGTATCAACACTTTTCTCGAACTTGTAGTCGGCCAAAAAGGCTCTGACCTGCATCTGGTATCCGGCCAGCCACCACGCATCCGCTTGTATGGGGACCTCGTGCCGATCAAATACCGTGAGCTGGGCGCTGACGAAACCGCGGCGCTCCTCGCTGAAACTATGACAGACGAGGTGCGCCAGCACTTCGAGACACGCTATAGTCTCGACTTCGCCTACGAGGTGCCTGGCCTGGCGCGCTTCCGCGTCAATGCCTTTCGCCATCTGCACGGCTTGGGCGCCGTTTTCCGCGTCATCCCCAACGCCATCCGCACTCTGGAGACCTTAGGAGGGCCACCCGTGCTTTCCAGCTTGTGCCGGGAAAAAAATGGCCTCATCCTCGTCACCGGACCAACCGGATCAGGGAAATCGACCACACTAGCGGCCATGATTGATTGCATTAACCAGACACGGCGGGGACATATCATCACCATCGAAGACCCAGTGGAGTTTATGCATCAGCGTCAGGGGTGTTTAATAAGCCACCGTGAGGTGGGGGTGCACACACCCAGCTTTGCGGCGGCGCTCCGCTCCGCCCTGCGCGAGGATCCAGACGTCATCCTGGTGGGTGAGTTGCGTGACCTGGAGACCATGAGCCTGGCTGTCACTGCGGCGGAAACGGGCCTCCTCGTCTTCGCTACACTGCATACGAATGGCGCGGCGGCAACGGTCGACCGTGTCATCAATGTCTTCCCTGCCAGCGAGCAACCGCGCATTCGCACGATGCTGTCCACCTCCCTGCGTAGCGTCATTTCGCAGCAACTCGTACGCCGCGCTGACGGCCATGGGCAGGTCGTCGCTTGCGAGGTACTGATTAATAACCCCGCTATCGCCAACCTCATCCGCGAAGGCAAAACGCACCAGATCGCTAGCGTGCTCGAACGCAGTGCCCTCCTCGGCATGCAGAGCCTGGACAACGCCTTGCGGACCTTGCTCGACGCGCAACTCGTCACCCCGCAGGAAGCCTATCAACGCGCGGTACATAAACAGGCGTTTGCGGCCTTGCAGGACCATGAGGCCTCAGCGTGAGAGACAGGTGGGGATGGGTGGCAGGTTTCAGGGGAAGAGAGGCCTGTGTACCAATCTCATGTGAGCTGATTGAGGCGTTTTTCCAACTGCCGCTGCTCTAATGAACGCACGCGAATCTTGAACACGACGCGTCGGCTCCGTACTTTGTCCTCTTTACCGTCGGCATCTAGCATGGGTTCACTGCTGCCGCGACCACTCGCCGAGAGAAACGTGAGAAAGCAGGACCGCAGACTCGGGGACGAAGTTGCCGGCTCACCGAGACCGCTCAAGACCCGTAAACTCTCCTGCACTACGGCCATGGCCCGTGCCTGACTCAGGGGCAAATTGGTCTCATCCTTCCCCGAAGAATCGGAGTGTCCTTCCACGACAATAGAACTCAGTTCGCCCTTAAAAGTGTCCGAACAGGCTGTGGCTGCCAGCCGGGGTGTAAAAGCCCATAGGAAATCGACACCGGCTAGCGGAATTTTCGTCTCTCCGACCGCAAAGGCAAGGAGTCCCTCAGGCACGAGCACCAGCAACCCAAGTGGATCCGCGGGGTCTGCCTCAGCCCTGACTCCTTGGGCTGCAAACACCTCCAGCGCCTGTTTCAGGGTCACCAGCATGGCGTTTCGGGTTGTGGCAGTTTTGTGTTCAGCGGCCGTCAGCCGCTGCTGGGTATCTACGACCTGTGCGCGGGCGGTGTCGAGCTTCTGTTGCTCGTTGTTGTGGGACGCCACGAGGAGCAAAATAAAAATTACCGCCAACGAGGTCATCAAATCGGTGAACGAACTGGCCAGACTCGCACTATCCCCGTGGACTGCCATGCACCTCTCCAAGATGCTGGAGACGCTCCAGGCTCTCCGTGACCCCGCGCAACTGTGCGTCAAGACCGTTCACCGTATCCCCTAAACGCCTGGTAGCCTGGGCCAGATGGGCCTCCGCAGTCTGGACCACACTCTCAAATTTCTCGGCGCTCAAGGTTGTGTAGTGATGCAGGTGTTGTTCCATACGTGTGAGCAGGTCATGCGTCGCCTGGGTTGCCTGACTGAAGACCTGTTGATACTGCTGCATACTCTGCGCCACCTGCTGCTGGATGTCCTCCTGACGTTGGACCGTCCCCGCAAAGCGCTCAGCCTGCACAGCGGCCATGGTGGCCGTGCGCTCGGCGGTCACACCGGTCTCGCTGATGGCTTTGCTGATGCTCGCCGCGGCAGCAGCGATCTGTCGCACATGCCCGGTGACAGTGTGGTATTGCCCGAGCGCCTCCTTGAACTGTCCCAAGCTGGTATCAAACGCCGTCTGCATCTCCCGACTTCGGTGCAGCTGCCCCTGATGCCTCTCGAGCAGTTGCGCGAGCTGTGCCGCACTCTGGGCGGACCACCCGTCAGCTTTGTCAATCACCGCCTGGGCCGCTCCAGCCGCCTGTCCGGCGCTGTCGACAACCGTCTGCGTCATCTGTTGCCCGAGCTCAGCCACTTTGGTTGAGAGATCGTGGACCACAGTCGTCAAGGTCGCGGCCATCTGGTGCACCGAGAGCCCTGTAGCCTCGTGCATCTGGGCCATGAAACTTTGCAGGCCTGCAGTAAAATTCTCCATCTGCGTCTTGCCATGGGTTATCTGTTCGGTCGTGGTCTGCAAGGACTCCGTAAATCTGACACCCATCCGTTCCAGCCCGGTGTCGAGCGACTGTTCCAGGTGCTGCATGAGGCCGGTGCAGGCACTCGTGAGCCTCTCCTGCTGGTGTGCGAGCGTCGTAAGCATACGCTCCAACAAGGGCCCTATACTGTCACTCATCCCCTGCTGGAGCCCAGTGGTAACATGGCTCGTAAAGCGTTGGAGCGCTGCCCCCTGCTCCGCCATATCCTGCTGCATCGCTACCAGAATACTGGTCGGCGATAGCCGGGGCACGAGACCATCGAGCGTCGTAACCAGGGTGTGCAGGGTAGTGCTCAGGCCGTGCGACAGCGAGCGTTCGATGGCGAGAAAACCTGTGGCCGCGAAGAGGGCTGCAATGGATGACAGAAACTTGCCCGAGAGCCCACTGATCAAATTGTCGAGCCCCTGAAATTGCCCATCCACAAGTCGCACGTCGAGTAAGGCCACCAGGATCGCGATAAACGTACAGAGCAAGCCCATCCCCGTCACTATGCCTGGAAGCGCTGCAAAAAAGCTCTGATTCACCCGTGGTTCGATGACTGCAGTGGTATTGAAGGCACTGGTGGCGCTCGCCGTCACCCACCAGCGGAGCTGCCCGGCAGCGTCAGCTTGCCTGAGCATCTGCGCCTCAAAGTTGTGCCACGCCGGGAGCAATGGTGGCTGCTCGCGAAAGACCTGGACGACAGCATCATACGCGGCCTCTGCCAGCCCCGTCCGACCAGGGGCGCGATACTCGGCCTGAATCGCCTCAAGCTGCGCTATGACACGCCGATACAGGGCCTTTTCTCGGGTGATCAGTCGCCACAGCCGGATGCTCTGGGCTAACGTGCCCAGCAGGAGCAGCGCGGCGGCGATCCAGATAAATTGCGGGGCCTCGAGGCCAAATAGTACCCATTTAGCCTTGACCATTGCCGATAGCGGCATAGATGGTCCCATTTTTCTGCGAGTGTAGTAGCTACTGACGCGTGTGGATGGACACGGATGACTCCGTTTCTCTCTTAAAGCATACCCATGAGACCGCATCTCTGCCCACTCCAAGGGGGGGTATAAGAGGTGACACTCTCTGCAGCAGGGCAGAATTGATATTGCTCTTGACGGCATGCAGGTTATAATGTAAGTCTTGTCGCGTTATTGGTCCTGCACTGCTTGCCGGTAGGGAGGGCGGCTAGCAGCGCTGTGCAAGGTAGAGGAGGATAGGGAGCATGCATGTTGTCCAGCCTGAGCGGCTGTCGCAAGCCATCAGGCGTTCGCAAGACTACATCTTGTCGCAGCAACTTGCAGAAGGATTCTGGGTAGGGGAACTCGAAGCGAACACGACTCTGACCTCCGAGTACATCCTATTTCGTCATCTCATCGGGCATGTCGATACGGAGCGAGAGCAAAAATGTGTACGCTATCTCCTCTCACAGCAACAACCAGATGGAGGGTGGACCCTCTACTACGGCGGGCCGAGTGATCTCAGTACCACCATTGAGGCGTATTTCGCCATGCGTGTGGCCAGGGTCGCGCCCCAGGCACCGGCCATGCAACGTGCCCGTCGGTTTATTCTGGCTCGTGGTGGATTGACACAATCGCGGGTGTTCACCAAGATCTTTTTGGCCTTGTTTGGGCAGTATGACTGGCGCGGTATTCCAGTCATTCCACCCGAAATCATCTTTCTTCCCCGCTCGTTTTACATTAACGTCTATGAGTTTTCGAGCTGGTCGCGCAGTGTCATTGTGCCGCTCAGTATTGTCTTCGCCCAAAAACCCCTGTGTCGTCTACCGGCAGAGCTGCATGTCACAGAACTGTTCGTGGAGCCACCCGGTCCAGAGCGTTACGCCATACCAATACGTGAGCGCAGGTTCAACTGGAACACCTTTTTCGTCCTGCTCGATAAGCTGTTAAAAATCTCGGAGAGATATACCCCTCAAACCTTACGCGAAGCTGCTATGCGGCGGGCTGAGCAGTGGACGCTCGAGCACCAGGACCATACGGGGGACTGGGGAGGGATCATGCCAGCCATGATGAACTCTGTCCTGGCCCTGGTGAGCCTGGGCTATAGCCTGCGCTCGTTGCCAGTGGCGAAAGGACTGCAAGCTATCGAGCGCTTTGGCATCGAGACCGCCGACACCTTCCGCCTGCAGGCCTGTGTCTCACCGGTGTGGGATACGGTGCTTTCCATTATAGCCCTGGCTGACTCTGGCTTGCCGCGCACGCATCCAGATGTGCGCCGGGCGGTTCAGTGGGTGGTGGGCAAGCAAGTGCTCCGGGAAGGAGATTGGAAGGTCAAAAACCGCCGTGGGCAGCCCGGGGGATGGGCCTTTGAGTTTAACAACGATTTTTATCCAGACAACGACGACACCGTGGCAGTGCTCATTGCGCTCCACAAAGCCGGACTCCCTGATGAGGAAAAAGGCGAAGTCTTGCAGCGTGGTCTGCAATGGCTCCTCAGTATGCAGTGCGATGATGGTGGCTGGGGGGCTTTTGACGTAAATAATAATAAGGTCATCCTGAATAAGATCCCCTTTGCTGATCATGAATCCATGCTAGACCCTAGTACCTGCGACGTGACCGGGCGGGCGCTCGAACTCCTCGGGCTCATCGGTTTCCCGCGTACGCACCACATTGTCCGGCGAGCGTTGCGTTTTGTGCAGAACAATCAGGAGCCGGATGGCGCGTGGTATGGGCGCTGGGGAGTCAATTATATCTACGGCGCCTGCCACGTCTTGTGTGGCTTGCGCTCGGTGAATGAGCCGATGCACCAGCCCTATATTCGGCGTGCAGTGCGCTGGCTCGTGTCCCACCAAAACCCTGATGGGGGCTGGGGAGAGACGTGCCAGTCCTACGCAGCTCCCTCCCTGCGCGGCACAGGCGTCAGTACGGCCTCACAGACGGCGTGGGCACTCATGGGGCTGCTCGCCGCGGGTGAAGCCCGTACGAAGGCCGTGCAGCGTGGCATTGAGTATTTGCTCCGCACGCAGACCGCTGCGGGCTCGTGGTATGAGCCCGAGTTTACCGGCACGGGATTCCCCAAATATTTCTTCATCAAATACCACATGTATCAGCACTACTTTCCCCTCATGGCCCTGGCACGCTATCGCCAGAGCCTGCTGGACCTGTAGCGTCGCACCTTCTGGGGACCGCGCATGGCTGGGCACATAGCAATTATCACGGCCTGTGCCCACGAAGCGGCTCTGGTGCGACGTCGGTTACGCGTCCAACAGCAGGCCACAAGCACTGCTGGCCTGCTGTGGCAGGGAGGCCTGCACCAGCAAGATGTCGTATTGCTGCAGTGCGGCATGGGGCCAGAGCGTGCGGCCCAGGCGGTCCTCTGGTTGGGGCAACACTATCACCTTGCTGGGGTGCTCAGTGTTGGTTTCGCTGGTGGACTGCAGGCCGAACTGAGACCAGGTGATGCTCTCCTGGTCACGCACATACTGGCACAGGATGATGTAGCCCGCACTACGAGCCTTGCTGCGGGCAGCGGCATCCGACCAGACGCCAGACTGGCGCACATTGCGGCAATGGCTGTAGCGCAAGCTGCTGTGGTGAGTCATACGGGTACGCTGCTCAGTACCATGGCTGTGGTGGCGCAGGCGGCAGCCAAGCAAGCGCTTGGGCAGCACTCAGGAGCGCTAGCGGTCGATATGGAGTCGTATAGCATCGGCCGGATAGCAGCCCAGAATCGTATCCCCTTTGCCGTCTTGCGGACGATCTTCGACGCTGCTCACGAGAATGTGTCCCTGCCTGTGGCAGCCTGTACAACTGCTGATGGCTCTTTGCGACCATTTCGTCTGGTCGGCTGCCTCGCATGCCGCCCACGGCTAGTACTGCAACTTCCGCACTGGTGGTGGGCATCCCAGGTTGCAGGACGCCATTTGCAGCGCTGGCTCCAGCATTTTTTTCTCCTCCTGCACCAGGGAGCGTGATACTCTGGAGTCTGCTTCCTCTCCCCCGCGGGAGAGGAAAAGAATACGTGAAGTGGAGGGCGTTAGTGTGACAACCCTGGTGACTGGTGCAACAGGTTTTATTGGAGCTAATGTTGTACGAGCGTTGCTTGATATTGGCGCTACAGTGCGGGTGCTGACGCGGCACGGGAGTGACTCGCGTAATCTCACGGGTTTATCTGTCGAGACGGTCTATGGCGATGTGCGGGACATCACCTCGCTGCGGCCGGCGTTGCAGGGGTGTGACACCCTCTACCACGTCGCGGCCCACTATAGCCTCTGGACTCCTCGTCCCGACGTCATGTATGCCACCAATGTGCAGGGCACGACCAATCTGCTGCAAGTCGCCCTCGAACTGGGGATACAAAAAGTTATCTATACGAGCAGCGTGGCCACGATTAGTATCCCAGACGATGGCTCGCCTGGGGATGAGACCATGCATCTGGACCCAGAGCACGCCATTGGCCACTACAAGCGTAGCAAAATCCTGGCGGAGCAAGCCGCTCTCAGGTTCTGCCAGCAAGGCTTGCCGGTCGTCATTGTCAATCCTGCTGCCCCCATTGGCCCGTGGGATATCAAACCTACACCGACAGGAAAAATCATCGTCGATTTCTTACGACGCAAAATGCCGGCCTATGTGGATACTGGCCTCAATCTGGTTGATGTCCGCGATGTCGCCCGTGGCCATCTCCTCGCCGCGCAGCACGGCAAAATTGGCGAGCGCTATATTTTGGGCTGCAGTAACATGACGCTGCGTGAGATTTTGCTGTTAGCCGCTGAAGTCAGTGGTCTTGCCGCACCGCGTTGGCGCGTGCCCTACGGTCTGGCCCTGACGCTTGGGTACGTCTGTGAAGGACTGGCGCATCTCAGCAGGAAGCCGCCCCTCGTGCCACTGGCTGGCGTGCGAATGGCGCGACGCCCCATGTACTTTACGGCGCAGAAAGCGGTGCGTGAGCTTGGCCTGCCACAATCGCCCCTCGAAGAAGCCATGCGCGAGGCGGTGCACTGGTTTCGTACACATGGTTACGCCTCCTAGAGCGGACCGCAATGGAGCCCCATTTCCTGTCCCTTCTCCTCGGTACAGTGCTGCTCCGACCGTATGTCTTCATCTTCCTGGTGGCTTACCTGATTGCCAGTACCCTGCAATTTGGTCTGAAACGTACCATAAGCTTTATGGTTATTGGATACTGTCTGGTGTTTCTGGCCGAATACAGTTCCACCCATACCGGCTTTCCCTTCGGGTGGTATTACTACATTGATACGACCCGCCACCAGGAACTCTGGATCAGTAATGTGCCCTTTATGGATTCGCTATCATTTATCTTTCTCGCCTATGCCAGCTACCTAACCGCTCTGCTCCTGTGCGCCCCCCTGTGGCGGTCCCGCCGTGATCTGCAGATCGTCGATACCAAAGCCCTGCGCCGTTCCCCGGCAGTGCTGGGGCTCGCGGTGATGTTTTTTGTCCTTATTGATGTCGTTATTGATCCAGTGGCGTTACGCGGCTCGCGCTGGTTTTTGGGGCAGATCTATGGCTATTACGAGGAGGGGATTTATTTCGGCGTGCCGCTGGCGAATTTCGGTGGCTGGGCGATTGTTGGCGTCGTCCTGATTACGCTGCATCGCCTGTTAGATGGCGTCTTCTGGGATGGTCCGCAACGGCAACCAGACTGGGGTGTACGCTGGGTGCCGTATAGGGGTTTGTTCGGCCCACTCCTCTACCTCGGCACGTATGGTTTCAATGTTTGCATGACGTTTGTGATCGGTGAGTATTTACTGGGCCTCGTCGATCTGTTTCTGCTGATCCCCGTGAGCGTCTTAGCCTGCACCCAGGTGGCCCGTGTTTCTAATCGGGCCACCTGGGCTGACCTGGAGAGGCACTGCCAGGATTTCCCTCACTCGCCGTTGACCCGTCTCAGGCCACAAACGTAGCCCAGACCGACTTCGCAACCTTGGCGGGGCTGCTCATCGCGTCCGTTACCGCGGTAGCCTCATAGCCACAGTGCACCATACAATCGGCGCAGCGCGGGTCGTGGCCGGTGCCGTACTGGTCCCAGGCGGTCTCCTCCATCAACTCCTTATAGGTCGTCGCATAGCCATCAGCCATGAGATAGCAGGGTTTCTGCCAGCCCAATACACTGTAGTTGGGATTGCCCCAGGGAGTGCATTGGTATTCACGCTTGCCTTGCAGGAAATCTAGAAAGAAGGGGGAGTGATTGAAGTCCCATTTCTTGCCAGCAAATACCTGGCGAAACAACTCTTTGGTGCGCTCCCGCTTGAGAAAGTGCTCCTGGTCAGGGGCTTTCTCATAGCTGTACCCTGGTGATACCATCATGCCATCGGTCCCGAGTGCCGAGGCATAATCAAAAAACGCCCGCAATGCCTCGACATTCTCACCCTCGAAGACTGTGGTGTTGGTGGTGACGCGGAATCCTGCGCCCTTGGCAGACTTAATGGCCTGTATGGCGACGTCAAAGGTGCCCTCGCGGCATACTAGCTCATCATGGCGTTCCTTGAGACCATCGAGGTGTACGCTGAAAGTGAAGTACGGCGACGGTGTAAACTTGCCTAAATGTTTCTCGAGGAGCAGCGCATTCGTACAGAGGTAGACAAATTTCTTGCGTGCCACCAGACCAGCGGCAATCTCGTCGATCTGCGGATGCAACAACGGTTCCCCCCCGGCAATGGAGACCACCGGCGCACCACACTCCTCCACCGCCTGAAAGCAGGCCTCTGGCGATAGATTTTGGCGTAAGATAGGGGTCGGATGTTGAATTTTGCCACACCCGGCACAGGCGAGATTACAACGAAACAGCGGCTCCAGCATGAGTACCAGCGGAAACCGCTTGCGTCCTTGCAGGCGCTGCTTCAGGACATAGGCCCCAACTACCAGTGCCTGGCGTAGTGGTATGCTCATTGCGGTCATTCCTCTCGGCTTTACGCGCCCTCTCCCTGCGACTGCGTCGGCAGAGGGCGCCCAGCTTAACGGGCGCCCGTTCCCCGCGACTGCGTCGGCGGAGGGCCGCCTCATTAAGGGCGGCCCTTCCCTCAGGGAGAAG
>Ga0081455_10001741_pt1 | contig 26305 bp, 36 predicted proteins | sample TabmetS3T2R1_FD_70207 | JGI IMG/M metagenome (GOLD analysis project Ga0081455, IMG submission 70207) | Tabebuia heterophylla rhizosphere microbial communities from the University of Puerto Rico - S3T2R1 | ecosystem: Host-associated > Plants > Roots > Rhizosphere ...
CGACAGGCTCAAGCGCGAGTTCTCCGTCGACGCCAACGTCGGCCGCCCGCAGGTCGCGTACCGCGAGACCTTCGGCAAGCCGGTGGAGAAGATCCAGGGCAGGTTCGTCCGCCAGACCGGTGGACGCGGCCAGTACGGACACGCAGTGATCAACGCCGAGCCCATGGATCCGGGCGACGGCTACGAGTTCGTGGACAAGATCGTCGGCGGGAAGATCCCGAAGGAGTACATCCCCTCCGTCGACCTCGGCATCCAGGAGGCGATGGAGTCCGGGGTGCTCGCGGGGTATCCCGTCGTCGACGTCCGCATCGAGCTCGTCGAGGGCTCGTACCACGATGTCGACTCGAGCGAGATGGCCTTCAAGGTCGCCGGCTCGATGGCCTTCAAGGAGGCGATGAAGCGCTCCAAGCCGAAGCTGCTCGAGCCCGTCATGGCAGTCGAGGTGATCACGCCCGAGGACTACCTCGGCGATGTGATGGGGAACCTCAACTCGCGGCGCGGCCGCGTCGAGAGCCTCGAGCCGGTGGGCAACGCGCAGGTCGTCAAGGCCGTCGTCCCGCTCGCGGAGATGTTCGGCTACGCCACGGACCTGCGCTCGATGACGCAGGGCCGGGCCGAGTTCACGATGCAGTTCGAACGTTACGAGGAAGTTCCGCAATCGATCGCGGCCGAGCTGGTCTCGAGCGACGCGTAAGTCAAGGAAGGAGAGGCATGGCAAAGCAGAAGTTCGAGCGCACGAAGCCGCACCTCAACGTCGGCACGATCGGTCACATCGACCACGGCAAGACGACGCTGACGGCGGCGATCACCAAGGTGCTCGCGGAGCAGGGGACGTCGACGACCGGCGTCAAGAGCTTCGAGGAGATCGACAACGCGCCGGAGGAGAAGGCGCGCGGCATCACGATCAACACGTCGCACGTCGAGTACGAGACGGAGAACCGTCACTACGCGCACGTCGACTGCCCGGGGCACGCCGACTACATCAAGAACATGATCACCGGTGCCGCCCAGATGGACGGCGCGATCCTGGTCGTCGCCGCCACTGACGGCCCCATGCCCCAGACGCGTGAGCACGTGCTGCTCGCCCGTCAGGTCGGCGTTCCCTACATCGTGGTGGCGCTGAACAAGGCCGACATGGTCGACGACGAGGAGATCCTGGAGCTCGTCGAGCTCGAGGTTCGTGAGTTGCTGAACCAGTACGAGTTCCCGGGCGACGACGCCCCGATCGTGCGCGTCTCGGCGCTCAAGGCGCTCGAGGGCGACGCCGAGTGGTCCGAAAAGGTTGCCGAGCTCATGAACGCCGTCGACGAGGCGATCCCGGACCCGGTGCGCGAGACCGAGAAGCCGTTCCTGATGCCGATCGAGGACGTCTTCACGATCACCGGTCGCGGCACGGTCGTCACCGGCCGCATCGAGCGTGGCGTGCTGAAGGTCAACGAGACCGTCGACATCATCGGCATCCACCCGGAGAAGCAGACCACCACGGTCACCGGCATCGAGATGTTCCGCAAGCTGCTCGACGAGGGCCAGGCGGGCGAGAACGTCGGTCTGCTGCTGCGCGGCATCAAGCGCGAGGAGGTCGAGCGCGGTCAGGTCGTGATCAAGCCGGGCACGAACACCCCGCACACCGAGTTCGAGGGCACGGTCTACATCCTGTCCAAGGACGAGGGCGGCCGGCACACGCCGTTCTTCAACAACTACCGCCCGCAGTTCTACTTCCGCACCACCGACGTGACCGGCGTGGTGACCCTCCCCGAGGGCACCGAGATGGTCATGCCCGGCGACACCACCGACATGAAGGTCGAGCTGATCCAGCCGATCGCCATGGAGGAGGGTCTGCGCTTCGCGATCCGCGAAGGCGGCCGGACGGTCGGCGCGGGACGCGTCACCAAGATCAGCAAGTGACCAACGGCGGCGGCCGGGGCGACCCGGCCGCCGCTCATTGTGAGCAACGTACGGCCGCTCCGGTCCACCACCGCGAGCTCGTTCCTAAGGCAGCACGACAGTGAAGGTGAGCTAGCCAACCATGGCGGGACAGAAGATCCGCATCCGGCTCAAGGCCTACGACCACGAGGCCATCGACGCCAGCGCGCGCAAGATCGTCGAGACCGTGACGCGCACCGGTGCTCGCGTCGTCGGCCCCGTGCCGTTGCCGACCGAGAAGAACATCTATTGCGTCATCCGCTCGCCGCACAAGTACAAGGACAGCCGCGAGCACTTCGAGATGCGCACCCACAAGCGGCTCATCGACATCCTCGACCCGACGCCCAAGACGGTCGACGCGCTCATGCGCATCGACCTTCCGGCCAGCGTCGACGTGAACATCCAGTAGGCGAAGGAACATGGCTAAGGAAACCAAGGGGATTCTGGGCGAGAAGCTCGGCATGACCCAGGTCTTCGACGAGAACAACCGGATCGTCCCGGTCACCGTCGTCAAGGCCGGGCCGTGCGTCGTCACCCAGATCCGCACCCAGGAAAAGGACGGCTACTCCGCCGTCCAGCTCGCCTACGGGCAGATCGACCCGCGCAAGGTCACCAAGCCGGTGGCCGGCCACTTCAAGGCCGCCAACGTCACCCCGCGCCGGCACCTCGTCGAGCTGCGCACCGACGCGATCGACGGCTACGAGGTCGGCCAGGAGCTCGGCGCCGACGTCTTCGAGGCCGGCGCCTCGGTCGACGTCAGCGGCACCACCAAGGGCAAGGGCACCGCGGGCGTCATGAAGCGGCACGGCTTCGCCGGCCTGGGCGCCGCCCACGGCACGCAGCGCAAGCACCGTTCGCCCGGCTCGATCGGTGGCTGTGCCACCCCGGGTCGCGTGTTCCGCGGGCTGCGCATGTCGGGCCGGATGGGCCACGAGCATCAGACCACGCAGAGCCTGACCGTGCACAAGGTCGACGCCGAGAAGGGCCTGCTGCTCATCAAGGGCGCCGTCCCCGGCCCGGCCGGCGGCCTCGTCCTCGTCCGCACCGCCGCGAAGGGAGCCTGATCATGACCCTCTCGCTGACCATTCAGGACCCGACGTCGGACAAGGCCGGCAAGGCCAAGGTCACGCTGCCGGCCGAGGTGTTCGACGCGAAGACGAACGTGGCGCTCATCCACCAGGTCGTGGTGGCCCAGCTGGCCGCGGCCCGGCAGGGCACCGCTTCGACCAAGACGCGCGGTGACGTGCGCGGTGGCGGCAAGAAGCCGTACCGGCAGAAGGGCACCGGCCGGGCTCGTCAGGGTTCGACCCGCGCGCCGCAGTTCACCGGCGGTGGCGTCGTCCACGGCCCGCAGCCGCGCTCGTACGACCAGCGCACCCCGAAGAAGATGAAGGCGGCCGCCCTGCGCGGTGCCCTCTCCGACCGGGCCCGCAACGAGCGGGTGCACGTCGTGTCGGCGCTGGTCAGTGGCGAGACGCCGTCCACCCGAACTGCGGCCGAGACGCTGGCCAAGGTCACCGACCGGCGCAACGTCCTGGTCGTCGCGGAGCGCTCGGACGAGCTGACCTGGAAGAGCCTGCGCAACGTCCCGACCGTGCACCTGCTCGAGCCGGGCCAGCTCAACACCTACGACGTGCTGATCAGCGACGACGTGATCTTCACCCAGGCCGCCCTCGAGGCGTTCCTGGCCGGCCCGGCCGCCGGCAAGTCGGCCAAGGGCGTGGCGAGCAGCCTCGAGATCGAGGTCGTCCCGGATGACGTCGTCGAGGAGCCCGAGAAGCCGAAGCCGGCCAAGAAGGCGGCCGCCAAGAAGGCAGCCCCGAAGGCTGAGGACGAGGCCGAGGCGGCTGAGGACAAGGCCGAGGCGGCCGAGGAGGGCCCGTACGGTCCCGACTCGCACGCCGCGCTCGAGGACGGCGAGCAGCCCGAGGGCTTCCCGATCAAGGGCAACGCCAGCTCGAAGCTCTACCACGTGCCGGGCAGCTCGTTCTACAACCGCACGGTCGCCGAGGTCTGGTTCCGCTCGGCCGAGGCCGCAGAGGCCGCCGGGTTCGAGCTGCCGCCGTCGCAGCGGGCCAAGAACGACGATGAAGAGGACGCTGACTGATGTTCGACGACCCTCGTGACGTGCTGCTCGCTCCGGTGATCTCGGAGAAGAGCTACGGCCTGCTGGACGAGAACAAGTACACGTTCGAAGTCCACCCGCTGGCCAACAAGACACAGATCAAGATCGCGGTCGAGAAGGTGTTCAACGTCAAGGTCACCGACGTGAACACGCTCAACCGGCAGGGCAAGCGCAAGCGCACCCGGTTCGGCTACGGCCAGCGCAAGACCGTCAAGCGTGCTGTCGTGACGCTTCGCGCCGGCGACCGGATCGACGTGTTCGGCCAGATTGGGACGGCCTGATATGGGAATCCGCAAGTACAAGCCGACGACGCCCGGGCGCCGGGGTGCGTCCGTCGCCGACTTCGTCGAGGTCACGCGCGACACCCCGGAGAAGTCGCTGGTCCGCCCGCTGCACAACAAGGGCGGCCGCAACAACCAGGGCAAGATCACCACGCGGCACCAGGGTGGCGGTCACAAGCGCGCGTACCGGCTGATCGACTTCCGCCGGCACGACAAGGACGGCGTCCCGGCCAAGGTCGCGCACATCGAGTACGACCCGAACCGCACCGCCCGCATCGCGCTGCTGCACTACGCCGACGGCGAGAAGCGCTACATCCTCGCGCCGCGGCTGCTCAAGCAGGGCGACACGGTGGAGAACGGCCCGCGCGCCGACATCAAGCCGGGTAACGCGCTGCCGCTGCGCAACATCCCGGTCGGCACGGTCGTGCACGCGATCGAGCTGCGGCCGGGCGGTGGCGCCAAGATCGCCCGCAGCGCCGGCGCGAGCGTGCAGCTGGTCGCCAAGGAAGGCGCGTTCGCCCAGCTGCGGATGCCCTCCGGCGAGATCCGCAACGTCGACGTGCGCTGCCGCGCCACCGTCGGCGAGGTCGGCAACGCCGAGCAGTCGAACATCAACTGGGGCAAGGCCGGCCGCATGCGGTGGAAGGGCAAGCGCCCGACCGTCCGCGGTGTGGCCATGAACCCGGTCGACCACCCGCACGGTGGTGGTGAGGGCAAGACGTCCGGTGGGCGTCACCCGGTGAACCCGAACGGCAAGCCCGAGGGCCGCACCCGCCGCCACAAGCCGAGCGACCAGCTGATCGTCCGCCGCCGTCGTACGAACAAGAAGAGGTAACCCGGAATGCCACGCAGTTTGAAGAAGGGGCCGTTCGTCGACGACCATCTGCTCAAGAAGGTCGACGCGGCGAACGACACGAACTCCAAGAACGTGATCAAGACCTGGTCGCGACGCTCGACGATCATCCCCGACATGCTCGGGCACACGATCGCCGTGCACGACGGCCGCAAGCACGTCCCGGTGTTCATCACCGAGGGCATGGTCGGCCACAAGCTGGGCGAGTTCGCGCCGACGCGGACGTTCCGCGGGCACATCCGGGACGACCGTCGGGCGCGGCGGGGCTGAGGGGTGAATGAGATGGCAGCCGAGCAACACTTGTGGAGCGAGTAATGACGCAGCCTGACGAAGAGGTACGCACCGCGTACGCGAAGGCGACGTACGTGCGGGTGACGCCGATGAAGGCGCGCCGGGTCGTGGAGCTGATCCGCGACCTGCCCGCGCAGGAGGCGCTGTCCGTGCTGAAGTTCGCCCCGCAGGCGGCGAGCGAGCCGGTGGCGAAGGTGCTGGCGAGCGCCATCGCCAACGCGGAGAACAACTTCTCCCTGGACCCGCAGTCGCTGATCGTGTCCCGTGCGTACGTCGACGAGGGCCCGACGCTGAAGCGGTTCCGGCCGCGCGCGCAGGGGCGGGCCTACCGCATCCGCAAGCGCACCAGCCACATCACGATCGAGGTGGAGAGCATCGAATCGAAGGGACGTGCCCGGTAATGGGTCAGAAAGTCAACCCGCACGGGTTCCGTCTGGGCATCACCACCGACTTCAAGAGCCGGTGGTTCGCGGACAAGCAGTACGCCGACTACGTCAAGGAAGACGTCGCGATCCGTCGCCTGATGAGCAAGGGCATGGAGCGCGCCGGCATCGCCAAGGTGGAGATCGAGCGCACGCGTGACCGCGTCCGGGTCGACATCCACACCGCCCGGCCGGGCATCGTGATCGGCCGGCGGGGCACCGAGGCCGAGCGGCTGCGCGGCGAGCTCGAGAAGCTCACCAAGAAGCAGGTGCAGCTGAACATCCTCGAGGTGAAGAACCCCGAGGGCGATGCCCAGCTGGTCGCGCAGGGCGTGGCCGAGCAGCTGTCGAACCGCGTGAGCTTCCGGCGGGCCATGCGCAAGTCGATGCAGTCCGCGCTGAAGAGCCCGGGCGTCAAGGGCATCCGGGTGCAGTGCTCGGGCCGCCTCGGCGGCGCCGAGATGTCGCGCTCGGAGTTCTACCGCGAGGGTCGGGTGCCGCTGCACACGCTGCGCGCCAACATCGACTACGGCTTCTACGAGGCCCGCACCACGTTCGGCCGCATCGGCGTGAAGGTGTGGCTGTACAAGGGCGAGGTGCCGACCGGTTCGCGCGCCGAGCGTGAGGCCGCGGTGGCCGCCGAGGCGCTGCGCCAGCGTCGTGACCGGCCGGCCGGCAGCCGGCCGCGCCGGTCCGGCTCGCAGGGCACGACGGGCGTCAGCACCGAGGCCGGACGCGCCGCGTCGAGCGGCGGCCCGGGCAGTGCCGCCGAGGGCGAGCGGATGCGCGACATCGAGGCGGCGGCCGTCCAGGCCGACGAGGCCACCCGCGTCGCCGCCGAAGAGGCCGCCGTCGCGGCCCGCGAGGGCACCGCGCCGACCGTGCCCGAGGAGGCCGTGGACGAGGTGCAGAGCTCGGCGGTCTCCAGTGACGCGGTCGCGGCCGCCGAGGTGGCGGCGGACGCGCCATCCGAGGTCCCGACCGGCGATCTCAACGAGAGCACGGAGGGCTGAGCCATGCTCATGCCACGCAGGGTCAAGCACCGCAAGCAGCACCACCCGAGCCGCAAGGGCATGGCGAAGGGCGGCACGCACGTCGCGTTCGGTGAGTACGGCATCCAGGCACTGGAGCCGGCCTACCTGACGAACCGGCAGATCGAGTCGGCGCGTATCGCGATCAACCGGCACATCCGCCGTGGCGGCAAGGTGTGGATCAACGTCTACCCGGACCGTCCGCTCACCAAGAAGCCGGCCGAGACCCGCATGGGTTCCGGCAAGGGTTCGCCCGAGTGGTGGATCGCCAACATCAAGCCAGGTCGGGTGCTGTTCGAGCTGAGCTACCCGAACGAGCAGGTGGCCCGCACCGCGCTGACCCGCGCGATCCACAAGCTGCCGATGAAGTGCCGCATCGTCACGCGTGAAGCAGGTGATTTCTGATGCCGACGAGTCCGGCCGAGTTCCGCGAGCTGCACGACGACGAGCTCGAGACGCGGCTGCGCGAGGCCAAGGAGGAGCTGTTCAACCTCCGCTTCCAGATGGCCACCGGGCAGCTGGACAACAACCGGCGACTGCGCACCGTCCGCCACGAGATCGCGCGGATCTACACGATCCTGCGCGAGCGTGAGCTGGGCCTGTCCGTCGCCCCGACCGAAGGTGAAGTGGCATGACCGCCCCCGAGCAGGCCGCGCGGACCTCGTTCCGCAAGACGCGTGAGGGCCTCGTCGTCAGCGACAAGATGGACAAGACCGTGGTCGTCGCCGTCGAGGACCGCGTCAAGCACGCGCTGTACGGCAAGGTCATCCGGCGCACCAACAAGCTCAAGGCGCACGACGAGACCAACCAGGTCGGCGTCGGCGACCGCGTGCTGATCATGGAGACCCGGCCGCTGTCGGCCAGCAAGCGCTGGCGGGTCGTCGAAGTTCTCGAGAAGGCCAAGTAACAAAAGCGCTGACAGGAGTAGGCAGTGATTCAGCAGGAGTCGCGACTGCGCGTCGCCGACAACACCGGTGCCAAGGAGATCTTGTGCATCCGGGTGATGGGCGGCTCCGGTCGGCGCTACGCCGGGATCGGCGACATCATCGTCGCCACCGTGAAGGACGCCCTGCCGGGCGCCGGGGTCAAGAAGGGTGACGTCGTCAAGGCCGTCATCGTGCGCACCGCCAAGGAGCGCCGGCGGCCCGACGGCAGCTACATCCGCTTCGACGAGAACGCGGCCGTGCTCATCAAGCAGGACGGTGAGCCGCGGGGCACGCGCATCTTCGGGCCGGTCGGCCGCGAGCTGCGCGACAAGAAGTTCATGAAGATCATTTCGCTCGCGCCAGAGGTGCTGTAACTGATGAAGGTCAAGAAGGGCGACGAGGTCGTCGTCATCGCCGGCAAGGACCGCGGCGTCAAGGGCAAGGTCCTCGAGGCCGACCCCGTGACGAACAAGGTCGTCGTCGAAGGCGTCAACCGCGTCACGAAGCACACGCGGGTCACCACGACCGGGCGCGGCGCCAAGGCCGGCGGCATCGAGCACGTCGAGGCGGCGATCAACGCCAGCAACGTCATGGTGATCGACGGCGACGGCAAGGCCACCCGGGTGGGCTATCGCCGTGACGACGAGAGCGGCAAGAACGTGCGCGTCTCGCGCCGTTCCGGGAAGGACCTGTAATGACCACCGCCACCACCGAGTACCCGACGCCGCGGCTGAAGACGCGGTACCGGGACGAGATCGTGCCGGCGCTCAAGGAGCAGTTCTCCTACGCCAACCCGATGCAGGTGCCCGGCGTGACGAAGGTCGTCGTCAACATGGGCGTGGGCGTGGCCGCCCGCGACGCCAAGCTGATGGACGGCGCCGTCCGCGACCTGACGCTGATCACCGGGCAGAAGCCGCTGGTGCAGCGGGCCCGCAAGTCGATCGCCCAGTTCAAGCTGCGCGAGGGCATGCCGATCGGCGCGAAGGTCACCCTGCGCGGCGACCGGATGTGGGAGTTCCTGGACCGGCTGCTGACCCTGGCGCTGCCGCGGATCCGCGACTTCCGGGGGCTGTCGCCGAACCAGTTCGACGGCAACGGCAACTACACGTTCGGGCTCACCGAGCAGTCGATGTTCCACGAGATCGACCCGGACAGCATCGACCGCCCGCGCGGCATGGACATCACGGTCGTCACCACGGCGGCCAACGACGACGAGGGACGCGCGCTGCTTCGGGCGCTCGGCTTCCCGTTCAAGGAGAACTGAGGCATGGCGAAGAAGGCACTGATCAACAAGGCCGCGGCCAAGCCGCGGTTCGCCGTACGCGCCTACAGCCGGTGCCAGCGCTGCGGGCGCTCGCACTCGGTGTATCGCAAGTTCGGCCTGTGCCGGATCTGCCTGCGCGAGATGGCCCACGCTGGAGAACTCCCAGGAGTCACCAAATCCTCCTGGTAGTTGCAGGCCAGGATCGCGCTGCAGACCCGATGCGGTGCGACTCTCGCCGACGCGCCTCCGGCCCGTAGAACTCAATAGGACTCGCCCAACGCTGGGGTCAGGGACAAGCCCTTCCAGCGACGACGCAATACCTAACGCGGCAGGCCTCCGGGAACCACTGCGAGAAAAGAGAAATGCCGATGATGACCGATCCGATCGCAGACATGCTGACGCGTCTGCGCAATGCGAACTCGGCCTACCACGACACGGTCGACATGCCGCACTCGAAGCTGAAGAGCCACATCGCCGAGATCCTCAAGCAGGAGGGCTACATCGCGGGCTTCGCGGTGGCCGACGCCGGCGAGGGCAAGCCCGGCAAGGTGCTGACGCTGAACCTGAAGTACGGCCCGAACCGGGAGCGCAGCATCGCCGGTGTCCGGCGCGTGTCCAAGCCCGGTCTGCGGGTGTACGCGAAGTCGACCGGCCTGCCCCGCGTCCTGGGTGGCCTGGGCACGGCGATCATCTCGACGTCGTCCGGGCTGCTGACCGACCGGCAGGCCGCCAAGCGTGGCGTGGGCGGGGAAGTCCTCGCCTACGTCTGGTAGGGGAGCAACACGATGAGTCGCATTGGAAAGCTGCCGATCCAGGTACCGACCGGGGTCGACGTCACCATCGACGGGCAGCACGTCACGGTCAGGGGCCCCAAGGGCACGCTGACCCACACGGTGGCCGAGCCGATCACGGTGAGCCGCGCCGACGACGGTGCCCTGCAGGTGCAGCGCCCCGACGACGAGCGCGAGTCGCGGTCGCTGCACGGGCTGTCCCGCACGCTGATCGCCAACATGGTCACCGGCGTGACGGCGGGTTACACGAAGAACCTCGAGATCGTCGGCACCGGTTACCGCGTGGCGGCCAGGGGCAGCAACCTCGAGTTCGCCCTGGGCTTCTCGCACCCGGTGGTGGTCGAGGCCCCGGACGGCATCGCGTTCAAGGTCGAGACGCCGACCCGGTTCTCGGTCGAGGGCATCGACAAGCAGAAGGTCGGCGAGGTGGCTGCGAACATCCGCAAGCTGCGCAAGCCCGACCCGTACAAGGGCAAGGGCGTGCGGTACCAGGGCGAGGTCGTCCGCCGCAAGGCCGGAAAGACGGGTAAGTGATGGCAGCGACGAGCATCCTCAAGAAGGCCCGCCGCTCGGCCGGTGTCTCGGCCACCCGGCGGGTGTCCAAGTCACGCCGGCACTTCCGGCTGCGCAAGAAGGTGGTCGGCACCGCGGAGCGGCCGCGCCTGGTCGTCACCCGGTCGTCGCGGCACCTGTTCGTGCAGCTGGTCGACGACGGCAAGGGCGTCACGCTCGTGTCGGCGTCCACGTACAAGCTGACCGACGGCGACAAGACCGCCCGGGCCAAGCAGCTCGGCGAGCAGCTGGCCAAGGCGGCCAAGGACGCCGGCGTCACCAAGGTCGTGTTCGACCGGGGTGGCAACACCTATACCGGCCGGGTGGCGGCGTTCGCCGACGCCGCCCGCGAGGCCGGACTGGAGTTCTGATGAGCAACACGACGGAAGGGAACATCTGATGCCGGGACCGCAGCGCGGAGCCCGAGGCGGCAACGAGCGCAGTGACCGGCGCGATCGCCGTGACGGCGGTCGGGGCGGCTCGGCTCCGGAGAAGAGCCCGCACATCGAGCGGCTCGTCACCATCAACCGGGTGGCGAAGGTCGTCAAGGGCGGACGTCGGTTCAGCTTCACGGCCCTGGTGGTCGTCGGCGACGGTGAGGGCACCGTCGGCGTCGGCTACGGCAAGGCCAAGGAGGTACCGGCGGCGATCGCCAAGGGTGTCGAGGAGGCCAAGAAGAACTTCTTCAAGGTCCCGCGCATCCAGCAGACGATCCCGCACCCGGTGCAGGGCGAGGCGGCCGCCGGTGTCGTGCTGCTCAAGCCGGCCAGCCCCGGTACCGGCGTCATCGCCGGCGGCCCGGTGCGCGCCGTCCTCGAGTGCGCGGGCATCCACGACGTGCTGTCCAAGTCGCTGGGCTCGGACAACCCGATCAACATCGTCCACGCCACCGTGGCCGCCCTGAAGGGCCTCGTTCGCCCTGAGGAGGTCGCGGCGCGCCGTGGCCTGCCGCTGGAGGACGTCGCGCCGGCGGGCATGCTGCGGGCGCGGGCCGGTCAGGCGGTGTGACGTGGCTCGGCTGAAAATCACGCAGACCCGTTCCGGGATCGGCAACAAGGAAAATCAGCGGCAGACGCTGCGCTCGCTGGGCCTCAAGCGGGTCCACGACGTGGTCGTCAAGGAGGACCGGCCAGAGATCCGTGGCATGGTCAAGACCGTGACCCACCTGGTCTCGGTCGAGGAGGTCGAGTAAGAGATGACGCTGAAGGTGCATCACCTGCGCCCGGCGCCCGGCTCACACACCAAGAAGACCCGGGTGGGTCGCGGTGAGGGGTCCAAGGGCAAGACGGCCGGCCGCGGCACCAAGGGCTCGAAGGCCCGCACCCAGGTGCCCGCGAGCTTCGAGGGTGGCCAGATGCCGATCCACATGCGGCTGCCGAAGCTCAGGGGCTTCCGCAACGCGTTCCGGACCGAGTACCAGGTCGTCAACGTGGCCCGGCTGGCCGAGCTGTTCCCCGAGGGCGGCACGGTCGGCGTGGACCAGCTGGTCGACGCGGGCGCGGTCCGCAAGGGTGAGCAGGTCAAGGTGCTGGGCAACGGCGACCTCGGCGCGGTCAAGCTCGACGTCACCGCGCACGCGTTCTCCACCAGCGCGCGAGACAAGATCCAGGCCGCCGGTGGGACGGTTACCCAGCTGTAAGCGGTTCACCGTCAGCAGCCTGTTAGCCTGAACCACCTGATAGTAAGGGGCCCCGTGCCCACCGCCGCGACCCGCGGCAAAGGTTCGCCTACATCAGCCGCGCAGGAGGATCTGTGCTCAGCGCATTCGCGTCAGCGTTCCGCACTCCGGACCTGCGGAAGAAACTTCTCTTCACGCTGAGCATCATCGTGCTGTATCGGATTGGTGCGTCCGTGCCGACGCCCAATACCAATACAGCGGCGATCAACACCTGTCTCAACACGGCGAGCCAGGGCACGAAGAACGTCTACTCGCTGATCAACCTGTTCTCCGGCGGGGCGCTGCTGAAGCTCTCGGCGTTCGCGCTGGGCATCATGCCGTACATCACGGCGAGCATCATCATCCAGCTGCTCGTCGTGGTGATCCCGCGCTTCGACCAGTTGAAGAAGGAAGGCCAGGCCGGCCAGCAGAAGCTGACCCAGTACAGCCGGTACCTGACGATCGGCCTGGCGATCCTGCAGTCGACCGGGTTCGTGGCGCTGGCCAAGTCCGGGCAGCTGTTCTCCGGCTGTGTCGACTCGGCGGGCAACCCGCTCTCGGTGCTGTACAAGGACGACATCTGGACGCTGTCCACGATGGTCATCTGCATGATGGCCGGTACCGCCGTCATCATGTGGCTGGGCGAGCTGATCACCGACCGCGGCGTCGGCAACGGCATGAGCGTGCTGATGTTCACCTCGATCGCGGCCCGGATCCCGAGCGAGGGCAACACGATCCTGCAGCGCTCGGGCGGGTTCGTGTTCTTCCTGATCATCTGCCTGGGGCTCTCGATCATCGCCGCGGTGGTGTTCGTCGAACAGGCCCAGCGCCGAATCCCGGTGCAGTACGCCAAGCGGATGATCGGCCGCCGGCAGTACGGCGGCACGTCTACTTACCTACCTCTTAAGGTGAATCAGGCCGGTGTCATCCCGGTCATCTTCGCCTCGTCGCTGATGTACATCCCGCAGCTGATCAGTCAGCTGCAAGGCAACAACAGCAGCGACTTCCAACGCTTCGTCAATACCTACCTGATCAATCAGCAGAGCTGGTTCCACATCTCCCTGTACTTCGTGCTGATCATCTTCTTCACGTTCTTCTACGTCAGCATCACCTTCAACCCGGTCGAACGCGCTGACGACATGAAGAAGTACGGCGGCTTCATCCCCGGCATCCGACCCGGGCGCCCGACGGCCGAGTACCTGCAGTTCGTGTTGTCCCGCATCACCCTGCCCGGCTCGATCTATCTGGGCATCGTCGCCGTGTTGCCGAACTTCTTCTTCTCGATGACCGGCGGCAACAACCAGAACTTCCCGTTCGGCGGTACGGCCGTGCTGATCATGGTCGGCGTCGCCCTCGACACGGTGAAGCAGATCGAGAGCCAGCTGATGCAGCGCAACTACGAGGGATTCCTGCGATAGGCGGGCGAAGGGAGACGGCATGAGGCTCGTTCTCGTCGGCCCGCCGGGCGCGGGCAAAGGTACCCAGGCCGAGTTCATCGCGGAGAACTTCAGCATCCCGAAGATCTCGACCGGTGACATCTTCCGGGCGAATGTCTCGGGTGGTACCGATCTCGGCAAACTCGCCAAGAAGTACATGGATGCCGGCGATCTGGTCCCCGACGAGGTCACCATCGCGATGGTGCGCGACCGGCTGGCCCAGGACGACGCCAAGGGCGGCTTCCTGCTGGACGGCTTCCCTCGCACGATCGGGCAGGCCAACGAGCTCGACGCGATCCTGGGCGAGCTCGGCACGGCGCTGGACGTGGTGCTCGACCTCGAGGTCGACAACGACGAGGTGGTGCGCCGCCTGTCCGGGCGCCGGCTGTGCAAGAAGTGCGGCCACGTGTGGCACGTCGAGTTCGACCCGCCCAAGGTCGAAGACGTCTGCGACAAGTGCGGCGGCGAGCTGTACCACCGCGACGACGACTACCCCGAGACGGTGCGCCACCGCCTCGACGTGTACACCCTGCAGACCCGGCCGCTGATCGAGTACTACGACGCGCGCCGCCAGCTCGTGGGCATGGACGCCCACGGCCCGGTCGAGGACGTCACCGAGCGGGCCATCGCGCTGCTGGCCCCGTTCGCCTCCTGACGCCCGGCCATGCGACGTCTGCGCGAACATCTCGAGATCAAGACGGTCGACGAGATCAAGCTGATGCGCGAGGCCGGGCTGGTCGTCGCCGAGGGGCTGGCCGCCATGCGCGACGCGGTGGCACCCGGTGTCACGACCGCCGAGCTGGACGCGATCGCCCGCGACGTGCTGGCCCGGGCCGGGGCCACGTCGTCGTTCCTCAACTACGGCTTCCCGCCGTTCCCCGCGGTCATCTGCGCCTCGGTGAACGCCGAGATCGTGCACGGCATCCCCTCGCCGGACACGGTGCTGCGCGAGGGTGACCTGATCTCGCTCGACTTCGGGGCGATCGTCGACGGGTGGCACGGCGACGCGGCGATCACCGTCGCGGTCGGCGAGGTGGCGCCCGAGACGGCCGAGCTGTCCGCGGTCTGCGAGAAGGCGCTGTGGGACGGGCTGGCGGTGGTGCGCGCCGGCGGCCGGCTGACCGACATCTCGCATGCCGTCGAGACGTCGGTGCACGAGTCGGGCGGCTACGGCATCGTCACCGGCTACGGCGGGCACGGCATCGGTACGCAGATGCACATGGATCCGCACGTGCAGAACGTCGGCCGCCCGGGTCGCGGGCCGCAACTGGTGCCCGGCCTGGCGCTGGCCATCGAGCCGATGATCACCGGCGGGTCGGCGGCCACCCGCGAGCTCGGCGACCAGTGGACGGTGGCCACCGCCGACGGTTCGCTGGCCGCCCACTGGGAGCACACCGTGGCCATCCTCGACGACGGCCCCTGGGTGCTGACCGCCCCCGACGGTGGCCGGGCCGAGCTGGCCGCCCGCGGCGTCGAGCTGTCCTCCGCCGCCTGACGTCGCCGGCCCGGGGTCAGTCGCCCGGACCGCCGTTCACGTTCGGGGTCACAGCCCCGGCCGTGAGGTGCACAGCATTCGGCAGACACGTCGAGTGCGAGGCGTCCGGCGAGTAGAAGCAGACCTGCGCATCGCCGGCGGCCAGGCCGTCGACGCGGTATGTCCCGTCGGTGCCCGCCAGGTTCTCGACGCACAAGTTGCCCACGCACGCGTCGACCGCTGCGTCGGGATAGGGCTGGCCGCCCGGGTGCGTCACCTTGCCGCTGATGGCGGCGCCGAGGTCGAGCAGGGCGTCCACACCGGTCTTGTTGGCGCCGCTGCCGAGGGTGATCGAAGTCGGCGTTCCGGTCGGCGGCACGTTGTCGTAGCACTCGGGTGCGTACCCGGTCGGCGACGAACCGCCGATGGCGAACGACGCGTCGAAGCAGATCGTGTAGTCGCCGGCGGCAAGCCCGACAATGCGATAGCTGCCGTCGTCGCTGGTGATCGCGAAGCCGAACGAGTCGATGGGCGTGCCTTGCGCGCTGACGCTGACCTGGCTCAGCGGGTGCCCGGCGCTGTCGGTGACCGTGCCCGACACGGCGGCACCGGCCGCCAGCGAGGCGTCGATGCCCGATGTCGTCTGCCCGGCGGTGACCAGGACCGGCGTCGGGGTGCCGCCACTCGGGAGGTTGTCATAGCACTCGGGCACGTACCCGGTCGAGGTCGGATCGGTCGGGAACGGGTCGCTTCCGAAGCACACCTGGTACGAGCCCGGGCTGAGCCCGCCGACCGTGTAGTCGCCGTTGTCGTCGGTGATCGCGGACTGGTAGCCGGTGCCGTCCGCGGTCTGCACGCTGACCTGTGCATCGGCGATCGGGCGGCCGTCGGCACCGGTGACGTGACCCTTGACGGCACCGCCGGCGGCTAGCGAGGCGTTGATGCCGCTGTGCGTTTGGCCGACGGTGACGCTGACCGGCGTCGGCGTATCCGTGGGCGGCTTGTTGTTGTAGCACTCGGGCAGGTAGCCGAGTCCTGAGCCGTCACCCCCACCGTCGAAGCACACCGAGTAGCTGCCGGCCGGCAACCCCCGCACCGTGTACTTGCCCGTCTCGTCGGTCACGGCGAACTGGCTGGATGTCCCGGACGCGTCGGTTGCGGTGACGCCCGCGAACGGCACCGGCTGTCCGGACGAGTCGGTGACCGTTCCGGAGATCGCGCCGCCGCTGGCTGCCCGGGCGTTGATGCCGGTGCGTACCTGCCCGGCCGCGAGCGTGACCGGAGTCGGCGTCCCGTTCGGGGCGACGTTGTTGTAGCACTGGTCGACGTAGCCGGTGGCGTCGCTGCTGCCGCCGGTGGTCTCCGACAGCGAGAAGCACACGGTGTACGTGCCAGCCTTGAGACCGGTGACCTGATACGTGCCGTCGATGTTGCTGAGCGTCGGCGCGCCGTCGCCGGTGTCGGTGAAGACGCTGACGCCGGCGTTGGCCAGTCCGTGGCCGGCGGCGTCGGTCACCCTGCCGCTGATCGTGCCGCCGGCGCCGAGCTTGGCGTTGATGCCGGTGCGCGTCTGCCCGGCGGTGACCGTGACCGGAGTTGGGCTGCCGCCGTCCGGGACATTGTTGTAGCACTGCGGCTGGTAGCTGCCGGCGGCCGTCGATGGATCGAAGCACACCTGGTACCCGTTGCCGGGTGCCAGGTTGCGGACCGTGTACGTGCCGTCCGCCGCCGTCGAGGTGACGCCGGCGAAGTCGGGGTTGACGGTTACCTGCACCCCGGCGATCGCCCGCCCGGCGCTGTCAGTGACCTTGCCACTGATCGCCCCGGCGGCGGCCAACGCTGCGTTGGCCACGGCGGGCGCTGCCCCGGCCGTGACGGTGACTGGGGTCGGCGTGCCGGTACGCGACACGCCGTCGAAGCACTCGGCCGCGTAGCCGGTCGGCGAGGAGCCGCCGGTCGTGCTCTCGCTGGCGTCGAAGCACACCGAGTACTGGCCCGACAGGAGGTTCTTGATGGCGAACGTGCCGTCGGCGGCGGTGCTGGTGCCGTAGTCGCCGGGTCCGGACGAGGGCGGGCTGGTGACGCCGACATCGACGTGTGCGAGCGGGTGTCCGGTGCTGTCGGTGACCGTGCCGGTGATGGCCCCGGCCCGGGCGAGCGACGCGTCGATGCCGGTCGTGGCCTGCCCGGCCGTCACGGCTACCGGGGTCGGCGTCCCTCCCGTCGCGACGCCGTTGTAGCACTCACTGAGGTAGCCGGACGGCGAGTCGCCGCCCTGCGTCAGGTCGGACACGGTGAAGCAGACCTGGTGCGGTCCGGCCGGCACGCCGAACACCCGGTACGTGCCGTCGGCCCCGGTGCGCGTGAAGCCGGCCTGATCGCCGACGCCGACGCCGACGCCGGACAGCGGGTGACCCGCGCTGTCGGTGACCGTGCCGGTGACGACCCCGGCGGTGCCGTCGAGGTAGATGCCGGCCAGATCGGCGATCAGCGCGATGGTTCCGGGCGCGCCGTTGTAGAGCCGGACCGAACCGTTGGCGCCCACCTTCACCGCGACGAGGTTCGGCACGGTCTGCCCGTGGCTGAAGTTGACGTCGGACGCGGTCGGCAGGGCCGTGCCGTCCGGGTAGGCGGTGACGTACCCGCTGGCGGCGGCGTTCGTCACGGTCAGGTTGAACACGGCCGCGGCCACGCCGCTGACCGGTCGTTGCGGCCCGCTGGTCAGGTTCAGGGTGATGGAGCCGTGAGCCGGCACCTGGATGGGGCCACTCTCCGCGCTGCCCCGGGTGTCGAGTACGCGCAGCGGGCCCAGCGCGGCCAGGCTTCCCGCGGCCGTCGATACTCCGCCCGTGTAGTAGCCGGCGATGTCCGCGATGACCTGCGTGGTTCCGGTCGAGCCGTTGAAGAAGTCGAGCTGGCCGTCGGCGCTCAACGGCACGACGACGAGGTTGGCCACCGTCTGAGTACGGCTGTAGTTCAGGTTGGACGCCGTGGGTCGCGCAGCACCGTGCGGGAACACGGTCACGTATCCGATGGACGTCGGGGTTGTGACCGTTACGGTGAGCGCCACCGCCGACACGTCGGACGCCGGCACGCCGCCGTGGCCGATCACCTGCAGCGTCGTCGAGCCGTTCGGCCCGACCGGATGAGTAGACCGGGTGTCGAGCAGCCGCGACGGATCCAGCGCGGTGAACATCCCCGGCTGGTCCGGAGCGGCGGCCGCGAAGTAGCCGGCGACGTCGGCGATCACGTCGACGGTGCCGGCCCCGCCGTTGTAGATGCTCAGCCCGCCACCGGCGCCGAGCTTGGCGGTGACGAGGTTGGCGACCGTCTGCGAGCGGGCGAAGTTGACGTTGGACGTCCGCGGTATCGCCTGGCCCTGCGGGTACAGCGCCAGATACCCGGCCGCAGACGGGCTGATCGCGGTGACGTTCAGGACGACCGCCGACACGCCGCTGGCCGGCACCTCGCCGTGGCCGGCGACCGGCAGGGCCAGCACGCCGTGCGCCGCGATCGGGTGGTGCGAGGGCCGGGTGTCGAGGATGCGGGCCGGCACGACGGCGGTGTAGGCACCGGGTGCCGCGGCGGCTGCGGTCGGAGCGGCAGCGGCCGTCGTCGGCGCCGCGCCCAGCACGGCAGCGGTACCGGAAACCGCGACGACGAACGCGCTGACGGCAGCACTGATCCTGGAACGTCGGCTCATCAAAACCCTCCCGAAGGGCCGACGGCTCGAGGTCGGCTGACGGAACATACATCCCGATCGCGGATGTGGCCAGCGTTAGGTGAGTACCGGCTTCAAACCACAGACAAAGGAAGATTCGAAGGGAGAATCGTCCGATTCCAGCGGGGTGATCGGGGTTTGGGCGGCTCCCCAGGGACCGGTGCGGCTCGGTATCGTTCGCGAGACCTGCCCGCCGTCGGGGGACTTGCAATGACGTATCCACCACCCAGCATGCACGGCCTGCCGCAGCAGCCACAGCTCGGCCCACCCAGCGGGGCGCCGCAGCCGCAGCCACCGCACGGGTCGCCGGCCCAGCCGCCGAGCCCGCCGTCGGGCTCACCGCTCGGCTCGCCGTCGGGCTCACCGCTCGGCTCGCCGTCGGGCGCTCAGCCGGGATCGGCGCACTCCGGTCCGTCGCACTCCGGGGCGGGGCAGTCCGGGGCGTCGCACTCCGGGGCGGGGCACCCCAGTGGTGCGCCCACCGCGTACCTGCCCCGAGCCGCCGCGCCGCAGGGCCAGGCGCCCGGGCCGCCACTCGGTGCGCCGCACGCCGGGCAGCCGGAGCAGCCGATGTCGCGGCTGCAGCTTGCGGTAACGCTGTTCGCAGTGGCCAGCGTCGCGGCGATCGTCCTCGGCGTCTCGGTGCCCGAGGACGGCCACAACGCCTGGCACACCGTCAAGGCCTGGGGCGGCGTCGCCCTCCTCGCGGCCGCGCTCACGCTCGCGCCGGCGCTCGGCAGCGCGTTGCGGCTGTCGGCCTACCGGGCCTGGCAGGTCGCAGCCGGAGGTGCCGCCGGCCTGGGTCTGTACTGGGTCCTGTTCGTGCTACCGGACATCTCGAAGAACACCTCGCTGATCACCACGCTCGGCGTGGCCGCCGGCATCGTCGTCGCGTGGATCGCGCCCGGTCGCCAGCCGGCCGAGGGGCCGTCCGGGGCTCACTCGGCGTCTCGTCAATCCGGCTCGAGCTGGTGAGGAACGACCCCTTCCGGGCGTTACCGACGAGCGTGCGGATCTGGTTGGCCAGCCTGCTGAGCCTCCTGCCGCTCGGGACGGCGTGGTCGATCCAGCCCGGGCTGTTCCTGCCCACCCCGCCGATACCCGGGCTGTGCGATCCGGACACCGGGATCTGCTCGCCCGACCTCCCGACCGCGGGCGTCCTGACGCCTGGCTCGACCGAACTGGTCAGCCAGTCGCCGGCCCGGGTGATGCTGGTGTTCTCCGCGGCCGTGCTGTTCTTCGTCGCGACGCGGGTCCGCACCGAGCACACCCGGATCGTCGCCCAGGTGGCCTGCCTGTCCCTCGGGGTGGCCGCCGTGCTGGCCGCGGCGCACGTCGCGACGACGACGCTGCTGTGCGCGCTGACGGCGCTGGGCCTGGTGGTCCCGCCGGCCTGGCGGCTGGCCCCGCGGGACCGAACCGGGGGCGGATTGGCGCCCCGCGGGCCGTCTGCGTAAACTGGTGGGTGGCGCACGCCGCCCTTCTTGCATGCCTGCTGTGGCCGCAGGTCCGAGAAGTGGAAACCCTCTGGCAGCGCCGGATCAAGGCACTCGGTCGCCGGTGCGAGCGTGTGCGCCGGAACGACTGTCGAGCAGTACCGACGAAAAGCGGAGGACATGGCCAAGAAGGACGGGGCCATCGAGGTCGAAGGACGCGTGGTCGAGCCGTTGCCGAACGCGATGTTCCGCGTAGAACTGAGCAACGGGCACAAGGTGCTCGCCCACATCAGCGGGAAGATGCGCCAGCACTACATCCGGATCCTCCCCGAGGACCGTGTGGTGGTCGAGCTCTCGCCGTACGACCTCACCCGGGGACGCATCGTCTACCGCTACAAGTAACGAACACCGACAAACGAGGAAAGGCCGGCCGTGAAGGTCAAGCCGAGCGTGAAGCCGATCTGCGACAAGTGCAAGGTCATTCGTCGCCACGGTCGGGTCATGGTCATCTGCGAGAACCTCCGCCACAAGCAGAGGCAGGGCTGAGGCCCTGAGTCCTGGTCCGCGAGCGTCGCACGACGCCAATGGCAGGGCCTGACGACCATTCAGCTAGCGCACGCCTGACGCCGTCCTAGACGGCTAACCACCCCCGGGCGAAGGCCGGGGCCGCACCCTCCGAACGGAGCGGATGCGGGCGGGTGCGCCACCACACCTTCGCGAAGAGAACCAGGAGAACCGTTCCGCATGGCACGTCTTGCCGGCGTCGACCTCCCGCGCGAGAAGCGCATGGAGGTGGCGCTCACCTACATCTACGGCGTGGGCCGTACCCGCGCCAAGAAGGCGCTCGAAGCCACCGGCGTGAGCCCGGACCTGCGCGCCCGCGACCTGGGCGACGACGACCTCGTCAAGCTGCGCGACTACATCGAAGCGAACTACCAGGTCGAGGGTGACCTGCGCCGCGAGGTCGCCGCCGACATCCGCCGCAAGATCGAGATCGGGTGCTACGCGGGCATCCGGCACCGTCGCGGCCTGCCCGTCCACGGACAGCGCACCAAGACCAACGCGCGTACCCGCAAGGGCCCCAAGAAGACCATTGCCGGCAAGAAGAAGGCAGGTAAGAAGTAATGCCAGGGCCCGCACGCAAGGCTGGCGCGAAGAAGGTCCGCCGCAAGGAGAAGAAGAACGTCTCCCACGGCCACGCGCACATCAAGAGCACGTTCAACAACACGATCGTTTCGATCTCCGACCCGCAGGGCAACGTGATCAGCTGGGCTTCGGCCGGCCACGTCGGCTTCAAGGGCTCGCGCAAGTCGACTCCGTTCGCCGCGCAGATGGCCGCCGAGAGCGCGGCCCGCAAGGCGCAGGAGCACGGGCTGCGCAAGGTCGACGTCTTCGTCAAGGGCCCGGGCTCGGGCCGCGAGACCGCGATCCGTTCGCTGCAGGCCGCGGGCCTCGAGGTCGGCACCATCGCCGACGTCACCCCGCAGCCGCACAACGGCTGCCGTCCGCCGAAGCGCCGGAGGGTTTGATCCAAGATGGCTCGCTACACCGGACCGGCGACTCGCATCTCGCGGCGCCTGAACGTCGACCTGGTCGGCGGCGACAAGGCCTTCGAGCGTCGCCCCTACCCGCCCGGCCAGCACGGCCGCGCCCGCATCAAGCAGAGCGAGTACCTGCTGCAGATGCAGGAGAAGCAGAAGGCCAAGTACAGCTACGGCGTGCTCGAGAAGCAGTTCCGTCGCTACTACGAAGAGGCCACCAAGCGCCAGGGCAAGACCGGCGACAACCTGCTGCAGATCCTCGAGTCGCGGCTGGACAACGTCGTCTATCGGTCGGGCATCGCCCGCACCCGGCGACAGGCCCGCCAGCTCGTCAGCCACGGCCACTTCCTGGTCAACGGCCAGAAGGTCAACATCCCGAGCTACCGCGTCTCGCAGTACGACATCATCGACGTCAAGCCGAAGTCGCTCGAGACCACGCCGTTCCTGATCGCCCGCGAGACCCAGGGTGAGCGGCCCGTGCCGGCCTGGCTGCAGGTGATCCCGAACCGGCTGCGCGTGCTGGTGCACCAGCTGCCCGAGCGCGCCCAGATCGACATCCCGCTGCAGGAGCAGCTGATCGTCGAGCTCTACTCGAAGTAGGGCACCGCAACACAACTGAATAGCCCTATCGACGGACGTCATATAGCGGGCGTCCTGACCCAAGGAGTAACCCTGTGCTGATCTCTCAGCGCCCCTCGCTCACCGAGGAACCCCTCGCCGACAACCGCTCCCGGTTCATCATCGAGCCGCTCGAGCCCGGCTTCGGCTACACGCTCGGCAACTCGCTGCGGCGCACGCTGCTGTCGTCCATCCCGGGCGCGGCCGTGACGAGCATCCGCATCGACGGCGTGCTGCACGAGTTCACGACGGTGGAGGGCGTCAAGGAAGACGTCACCGACATCATCCTGAACCTCAAGGAGCTGGTCATCAGCTCCGAGAGTGACGAGCCCGTGGTCATGTACCTGCGCAAGCAGGGCCCGGGCGAGGTCACCGCGGCCGACATCGCGCCACCGGCCGGCGTCACCGTGCACAACCCCGACCTGAAGATCGCCACGATCAACAAGAAGGGTCGGCTCGAGATCGAGCTGGTCGTCGAGCGCGGGCGCGGCTACGTCACCGCCGTGCAGAACAAGCAGCCCGGTCAGGAGATCGGCCGCATCCCGGTCGATTCGATCTACTCGCCGGTGCTCAAGGTCACCTACGCCGTCGAGGCGACCCGTGTCGAGCAGCGCACCGACTTCGACCGCCTGGTCGTCGACGTCGAGACGAAGAACTCGATGACGCCGCGCGACGCCGTGGCCAGCGCCGGACACACGCTCGTCGAGCTGTTCGGCCTGTTCCGCGAGCTGAACGAGGAGGCCGAGGGCATCGACGTCGGGCCGTCGCCGGCCGAGGTCGCCGACATCGCGGCGTTCTCGATGCCGATCGAGGAGCTCGACCTCACCGTCCGCTCGTACAACTGCCTCAAGCGCGAGGGCATCCACACGGTGGGTGAGCTCGTCGGGCGCAGCGAGGCCGACCTGCTCGACATCCGCAACTTCGGTTCGAAGTCGATCGACGAGGTCAAGATCAAGCTGGCCGGTCTGGGCCTGTCGCTCAAGGACAGCCCGCCCGGATTCGAGGTCAGCCGGGTCGAGTCCTACGGCGACGACGACTTCGACGGCGGCGATCACGACTTCGCCGAGACCGAACAGCTCTAATCCAACAGGAGTACTGACATGCCCACGCCCACCAAGGGTCATCGCCTCGGCGCCGGCCCCGCGCACGAGCGGCTGATGCTCGCGAATCTCGCGACGTCGCTGTTCGAGCACGACCGGATCACCACCACCGAGGCCAAGGCGAAGCGCCTCCGGCCGCTCGCCGAGCGGCTGATCACCTTCGCCAAGCGCGGTGACCTGCACGCCCGCCGCCAGGTCATGCGGGTCGTCCGGGACAAGGACGTGGTGCACAAGCTGTTCGCCGAGATCGGTCCGAACTTCAGCGAGCGCGCGGGTGGCTACACCCGGATCGTGAAGGTCGGCCCGCGCAAGGGCGACAACGCGCCGATGGCCGTGATCGAGCTGGTCGAGGCCCTGACCGGCGGGCAGGCCGTCGTCAAGGAGGCCGAGCGGGCCCGGGGCACCAAGTCGGCCCCGCGCAAGGCGGCCGCCGGCAGCACCGTCGAGACCGCCGAGGACGTCAAGGACGAGTCGCCGACGGCGGCGTCCGTGGCCAGCTCGGCGGCCTCGCAGGTCGTGATCGGAGGCGACTCGGCCGACGAGGCGGTCGAGGAGTCGGCCAGCACCGACGAGGCGCCTTACGGCGAGGGCTCGCACGCCCCGCTCGAGGACGGCTCGCAGCCCGACGGCTTCCCGATCAAGGGCAACGAGGACTCGATGCTCTACCACGTCCCCGGCTCAGCGTTCTACGACCAGACCGAGCCCGAGGTGTGGTTCGCCGACGAGGAGGCCGCGGAGGCCGCCGGCTTCTCGCTGCCGCCGTCGCAGCGCGAATCCGAGGACGACGACGCCTGACGTTCCGGGTAACGAGCCCGCCGCACCCGATCGGGGCGGCGGGCTCGTTCGCGTCCGGCTGGACATCGCCTACGACGGCACCGACTTTTCCGGCTGGGCGGCGCAGCCCGGGCAGCGCACCGTGCAGGGCGAGCTCTCGTCGGCGTTGACTCGGATCGTGCGCGCCCCGGTCGCCCTGACGGTGGCCGGCCGCACCGACGCCGGGGTGCACGCGCTCGGCCAGGTGGCCCATGCCGACCTGCCGGAGCTGATCGAGGCACGGCGGCTGAACAGCGCGCTGCCGCCCGACGTGCGGGTGCGGGCCGTGACGGTGGTGCCGGCTTCGTTCGACGCCCGGTTCGCGGCCCTGTGGCGGCGCTACGAGTACCTGATCGCGGACACGACGGCGAACCCGCTGCGGCGCCGGTACGTGCTGGCCTGGCCACGCTCGCTCGACGCCGAGGCGATGGCCCGGGCCGCGGCCAAGCTGGTCGGCGAGCACGACTTCGTGGCGTTCTGCCGGCGCCGCGACGGGGCGACGTCCGTCCGGGCCGTCCAGTCGTTCGGCGTGGCCCGGGTGGGCGACGAGATCGCGGTGACCGTCCAGGCTGACGCGTTCTGCCACTCGATGGTGCGCTCGCTGGTGGGCGCCCTGATCGCGGTGGGCCAGGGGCGCCGCGACGAGGACTGGCCGGCCTCCCTGCTGGCCCGCACGGACCGTGCCGACGAGGTGACGGTGGCCCCGCCGCACGGGCTCACCCTGCTAGCCGTCGGCTACCCGCCCGACGCCGAGCTGGCCGCCCGGGCCGCCCAGACCAGGCGCCGCCGGGCGTAGTTCAGCTTTGCCCCTCGAGGGCACGCTGAGGTCCTGCCCGAGCGGGCCGTCGAGGGGCAAAGTGGCTCAGTCGACGAGGGCGGCAGCGGGCCGGGCGCTCGTGCGGGCCGTCTGGGCGACGATCACCCCGGCGATGACGATCGATGCGCCGACGAGCTGGGCGGTGTCCAGCGCCTCGCCCAGCCACAGCCACGCGACGGCGAACCCGAAGACGACCTCGGTGGTGGCCACGATGCCGGTGGGAGTCGCCCGCAGCCGGCCGATCGCGACGAACTCCAGCAGGAACGGCAGGAACGAGCCGAGCGCCATCACGTAGCACAGCAGCACCCAGATCGGCAGCACCGTGCCGGACAGGTGACCGCCGAGCGAGACACGCCGCGCCAGCACGGCCGGGTCGACGTTCCACCAGCCGCTGAACGCCGTCCAGAACAGCGCCGCGAACACCATCGACCAGAATGCCGACGCCAGCGGCGACGTGCTCGTGACCATTCGCTCGCCGAGCATCAGGTAGATGGCGAACGCGACGGCGGCCAGCCCGGCCACGGCGATGCCGACCGGGGCCAGGTCGGTGGACCAGATCTCGGCGACGACGGCCAGGCCCACCAGCACGAAGCCGATCGCCAGCCACAGCCGGGGCTTGACCTGCTCGGCGAAGAACACCCGGCCGACGACGGCCACCATCAGCACCGCCGTGTACTCGATCAGCAGCGCGATGCCGACCGGCAGCTTCTCCAGCGCGACCGCGTACAGCCACTGCATCAGGGCGACGCCGACGATGCCCAGTACGGCCAGCTTGACCAGTTCACGGCGGCTGACCCGCAGCGCGCGACGGTCGGTCACCACCAGCACGGCGCCGCCGACCAGGGCGGCCGACAGCGAGCGGAACAGGGTGAGCTGGGCCGGCGTGATGCCCGCGCCGAGCACGACTTTGGCCACGCTGCCGTTCGCGCCGAACAGTAACGCCGCCATCAGCGCGCAGCCGTAGCCCATGAACAGTCCCCGTTCGGTGCGCTCGCGCGGATTCGGTCGCGCCCCGTCGCGCGAATCGCCGAAACCGGACACGAGTCATGTCCTAGTACTGTCTTAGGTCGTGACGCTAACGGGATGTCCTGTCAGGGGTCAAGATGGTTCTAGCTCATGACACGGCACGCGACGCGGTTGCGGCGGCCCAGCTCGTCAACACCGCGGTGCGCGGCGACGAGACGCTGACCGACGTCGGCGCGCTGGACGCCTTCCTCGACGAGGTCGGGGTCA
>Ga0081455_10001742_pt1 | contig 26298 bp, 25 predicted proteins | sample TabmetS3T2R1_FD_70207 | JGI IMG/M metagenome (GOLD analysis project Ga0081455, IMG submission 70207) | Tabebuia heterophylla rhizosphere microbial communities from the University of Puerto Rico - S3T2R1 | ecosystem: Host-associated > Plants > Roots > Rhizosphere ...
ACCGCCCAGCCGCGGTCGCACCCGTGGCCACACGGCCGGGTCCCCCCGGACCCGAGCGCTAGGCTCGCTGAATGCCCATTCCGATCCCGCACTGGCTGGATGCCGAGGCGCTCCTTGTGGGCCCATACGCGATCTGGGTTGCGGCCGTGATCGTGTTCGTCGAATGCGGCTTGCTTTTCCCGTTTCTTCCCGGCGATTCGCTCCTGTTTGTGGCCGGCATCCTGGTCGCCCAAGGAGGGCACAGCATGCCCAACATCGTGGTGACATGCGTGCTGCTCACGATCGCTGCAATCGCCGGAAACGCCTCTGGTTACGCACTGGGCGCACGACTTGGCCCCGCACTCTTCCGCCGGCCTGACTCACGCTTCTTCAAGACCGAATACCTCGACAGGACGCATGACTTCTTTGAGCGTTACGGCGCGCCGGCAATCATCCTGGCCCGCTTCGTGCCGATCGTCCGCACCTTCATCACCGCGGTGGCGGGTGCCGGACGCATGGGATTCAGCCGATTCGTGAGCCTGTCGGCCATCGGCGGCGTCCTGTGGGCGACCGGCGTCACCGTGCTCGGCTACCTCTTGGGGAACGTCGCCTTCATCCGCAACAACGTCGAGATGCTCGCGCTCGCGATCGTCGCTGCGTCTGTCATCCCGATTGTCATCGGTGCTGTAAGGCATCGCCAAGCCTGAGGCTCGACCAAGCCTGAGGCTCCGATCCCGGGCTAGCATCGCCAGCATGGCCGACTCCGTGGTGGATACCGTCCCGAAGCAGTTGTTCATCGCCGGCGCTTGGCGCGACGCCTCCGGGGGAGAGACGTTCGCGGTGGACGATCCGTCGACCGGGGACGAGTTGGCGAAAGTGGCCGATGCCTCCGTCGAAGACGGCATGGCCGCCTTGGACGCCGCCGTGGCCGCGCAGGCCGACTGGGCCGCAACGCCTCCACGCGACCGTGGCGAAATGTTGCGCCGCGCATTCGAGCTTGTCACCGAGCGGGCAGACGATCTCGCTCGCGTCATGACGCTCGAAATGGGCAAGACGCTTGCCGAAAGCCAAGCCGAGATCGCGTACGGGGCCGAATTCCTGCGCTGGTTCTCGGAGGAAGCCGTGCGCATCCACGGTCGATTTTCGGTTGCCCCCAACGGCGCGACCAGGCTGCTCACCTTGAAACAGCCAGTCGGTCCGTGCCTCATGATCACGCCGTGGAACTTCCCACTCGCCATGGCGACACGCAAGATCGGCCCGGCGGTCGCGGCGGGCTGCACGATGATCCTCAAGCCGGCCGGACTGACGCCGTTGACGGCTCTGTGGTTCACGAACGTCCTGAAGGAGGCTGGCCTGCCTGACGGAGTGCTCAATGTCATCACGACTTCGCGCACCGGCGCCGTCATGGCGCCGATCATCGCCGACCCGCGGCTGCGGAAGCTGACCTTCACCGGCTCCACCGAGGTCGGACGCAGCCTCATTGAGCAGGGCGCCCAGAACCTCTTGCGAGTCTCGATGGAACTCGGCGGCAACGCTCCATTCGTCGTGTTCGACGACGCCGACATCGAGGCGGCCGTCGAGGGAGCGATGCTCGCCAAGATGCGCAACATCGGGGAGGCCTGTACGGCGGCCAACCGCTTCCTCGTCCATGCGTCGGTCGCCGACGACTTCTCCGAACGATTGGCGTCGCGCATGTCTGGGCTTCGGTTGGGTCGTGGCGTTGATGAGGGCGTCGACGTCGGTCCGCTCGTGGAGGAGAAGCAGCGCGACAAGGTGGCCGAGCTGGTCGATGACGCCGTCGATCGGGGCGCGCGCGTTTTGACCGGCGGATCCGCAGCGCCAGGCGCGGGTTGGTTCTACGAGCCGACGGTGCTGACGGCCGTGCCCGGCGACGCGCGCATGTGTCGCGAAGAGATCTTCGGCCCGGTTGCCGCAGTGGTGACGTTCGCCGACGAGGGCGAGGCCATCAGGCTGGCCAACGACACCGAGTACGGATTGGTGGCGTACGTCTTCACCGCTGACTTCGGCCGAGCCATCCGGGTCTCCGAGGCGCTGGAATCGGGCATGGTGGGGCTCAATCAAGGCATCGTCTCGAATCCGGCGGCACCTTTCGGAGGGGTCAAGGCTTCGGGGTTTGGTCGCGAAGGTGGCTTCGAGGGAATCGACGAATATCTCGAGACGAAGTACGTCGGTTTCCCGGTGGCGTAACGCGTGTGAGGTATCGGTCGTTACAGTCGTCGCCGTGCGCAAGTCTTTGAGTTTCGTGGTGGCGGTCGTCCTGACGACCGCGCTGTCCGCGTGTTCTCGAACCAGCGACCATCCCGGTCCGCTGCGCACTCTCGACCCGCAGTACACGAGCTCATCCGAGGGCGTGCGATCGCATCGGATCACCGCATGCGATCTGCTCACGTCCGAAGAGCGCACGGCGCTGACCGGCACGACGATGGATCAAGTCATCCCCGTGAACGCGCAGCCCGGCACGCGCGAATGCGAATGGGTGCACTCGGCGACCCAGCCGGCGCGCGCGGCCATCCGTGTGGTCTCGTTCAATGCGCAGGCGTGGGCTCAGCTCATCGGCCCCGAGATTGGTGACGAACTTCGCAAGCCCGGCATCAACAAGGCTCAGGCGAAGAGGCTCAGGGCCGCCTATCGGGATCTGCTCCACGCCAAGAGGCTGTCGACCGAGCGGATTTGCGACATTTACTGGCTGCTCGTCAGGGGCAAGGGCTTCAAGCCTGAAGCACGCATCGTTTTCTACTGGCGGATCGGCGGTATGCCGGCGGCATACGCGACCGAATGCTCTGACGGAGTCATGACCATGGCGGGCTATGGCGAGTACGGACTCGAGGCCTCAGCTTCGGTGTCTTACGCCGTTTCCAACCTGGCGATCGCCGCGCACGAACATGCGGTCGAGAAGTTCGGGCCGGACGCCTCTGCCACGCCAAGCGCGACGCCAACGGGGTCGTCGAGCCCCTCGGCGTCGACATCAGCAACCGCCAAACCGCGCACGCCGTCGCCGTCGGGTTCTGCGCGCTAGGTGACGACGGACGACGGGTTGTCGAGGCCGAACTGTTCCTCGTACAACCGGCTGTAAAGTCCGCCGGATTCGACGAGCGCGCGGTGCGTTCCGGACTCGACGAGCACGCCATCATCGAGGCTGAAGATCACGTCGGCCGAGCGGATGGTCGAGAGCCGGTGGGCGATGGCAAGGGTGGTGCGGTTGTGTGTTGCGCGCTCCAGCGCCTCCTGGACGAGCCGCTCGGTCTCGGTGTCGAGCGCCGACGTGGCCTCGTCGAGGATGAGAATGCGCGGATTCATGAGCAGGACCCGCGCGATGGCGAGCCGCTGCTTTTCGCCGCCGGAGAGCCGGTATCCGCGCTCGCCGGTGATCGTGTCGTAGCCGTCGGGGAACGACATGATTCGCGCGTGGATGTTCGCATCGCGGGCCGCGTCCTCAATTTCTTCTTGCGTCGCATCTGGTCGTGCGTAGGCGATGTTTGCGCGAATGGTGCCGTGGAACAGGTACGGCTCCTGCGTGACCATGCCGACAGTGCGCGCTATGGAGGCGAACGTGAGGTCGCGAATGTCATGACCGTCGATGCGCACGACACCACTGGTGACGTCGTAGAAGCGCGGAACCAGGTATGTGGCGGTCGTCTTGCCGGCACCGGACGGTCCGACGATGGCTGCGAGCTGGCCCGGCTTGATCTGCAGGTTCACTCCCCGCAGCGCCCAGTTGGCTGTTTCGGATGCCTCGGCTCGCTGGGTCGCGCTGGGGTACCGGAACCACACGTCTTCGAAGGTGAGCTCGCCCACTGGCTCGACCAGGTCGGTCGCATCACTGCGCTCCGTGATCGCCGGCTTGAGGTCGAGATATTCGAAGATGCGACGGAACAGGGCCAGCGAAGTCTGCACGTCGAGGGAAACGCGCATGAGTTGCAGCAGCGGCATCTGCAGCCGGGCCTGCACCGTTGTGAAGGCCACCAGCGTTCCGGTTGTCAGGTGTGCGCCGCCAACCGTCCCGCTGAGCATGAAGCCAGCGGCCAAGTAGAGCGCCGCAGGCGTGATGGCGAAGAACGTCTGGACGATCGCGAAAAAGGCGCGTCCGGTCATGGCCTGCTTCACCTGCAGCCGGACCTGTTCGTGATTTGCCAACCGGTAGCGATCGACCTCAGCTTCGCCGCGTCCGAACACCTTGGAGAGCAGGATGCCGGACACGCTGAGCGCTTCTTCGGTGATCGCCGTCATCTCCGACAGTGACTCTTGAGTCTTCTTCGCCAACCGCTGCCGCCGTCGGCCGACCCGCAGTTGGATGGTCACGAAAATCGGCATGAGCACGAGGGTCAGGACCGTCAGCGGCCACGACAGCAGGATCATCGAGATGAGCGCAGCGGTGACCGTGACGGAGTTGGACAGGATCGACGTAGCGGTGTCGGTCAGCACGGTGCGAACGCCGGCGACGTCGTTGGCCAGTCGGGACTGGATATGACCGGTCTTCGTCGCCGTGAAGAACGCGAGTTCCATCGTTTGCAGATGCGCGAAGAGCTGGGTCCGTAGGTCGGCCATGGCGGAGTTTCCGACAGTGGACGTGAGCCAGTTCTGGCCGATCCCGATCAAGGCGGCACAAATCGGGATGACGCACATCCCGGCAACCAACCAGCCGAGAAGGTCGAGCCGCGGCGGCCCGTGGGGCGGGAACAGCGCGTTGTCGAAGACGGCCCGCGTCAAGAACGGAACGATCGAGGTGAGCGTGGCCGCGGTCACCACGGCGACCGCCACCATCAGCAGCTTCGCCCGGTATGGCCTCAGCAACGCCGCCACCCGCCGCAACACTGGTTGGGTCTCGATGGCCGAGCCCGACGGCACAGGGGAGGAGATACCGGGACTCACGATTCGATGCTACGTCGGGAGGTCATCGGCCGAACCTGCGAAGACGCAGGGAGTTCGTGACAACGAAGACGGAACTGAACGCCATGGTCAGACCGGCGATCATCGGGTTCAGCAAGCCCATTCCAGCCAGCGGAATCGCCGCGACGTTGTACGCGAACGCCCAGAACAGGTTGCCCTTGATCGTGCGCAGTGTCGCCCGTGAGAGCTTCACCGCCTCGACCGCTGTTGCCAGGTCTCCGTGGACGAGCGTCAGGTCGGAGGCCGCCATCGCCACGTCCGTGCCGGTGCCGACGGCGATACCCAGGTCGGCCGCGGCGAGCGCCGCCGCATCGTTGATGCCGTCGCCGACCATCGCCACGGCGCGTCCCTCTGATCGCAGTTGCCGGATGACTCGCAGCTTGTCTTCCGGCGAGGCCTCGGCCATCACCCGATCGACGCCAACCGCGGCGGCGACCTTCTCCGCCGCGGAGGTGCGGTCGCCGGTAAGTAGCACCGGCTCCAGTCCGAGAGCACGCAGGTCGGCGATGGCCTTCTGGGATGTGGGCTTGACCGAGTCTTCGACCGCGATGGAACCGCGGACCTCGCCGTCCCACTCGACAGAGATCGATGAACCAGGCACAAATCGTCCGATGCGGGCCTCGTGACCTCGGACCCGTCCGCTGACGCCAACACCCGGATGGTTCCGGAAGTCCTCGACTGGCTCCGGGTCGGCAAGAGTCGCGATGGCTTGCGCGATCGGATGTTCGGATGCGTGCTCGAGCGAAGCCGCAATCGTCTTCAGCTCGCCGACATCAACTCCAGGCTCGGGCTCAACTGCCGTGACCGTCATGTGGCCTGTCGTCACGGTGCCGGTCTTGTCGAGGACGATCGTGTCGATCGCGCGCGTCGATTCCAGGACCTGCGGCCCTTTGATCAGGATGCCGAGCAGCGCGCCTCGTCCGGTGCCGACCATCAGCGCCGTCGGCGTGGCCAGCCCCAAGGCACAGGGGCAGGCAATGATGAGGACGGCGACGGCAGCCGTGAACGCCTGCTCGGTGCCGCCATCGATCACCAGCCATCCGATGAACGTGGCGATTGCCAACACGATGACGGTCGGAACGAACCAGGCCGAGATGCGATCGGCCAGCCGCTGCACCTTCGCTTTGCCCTCTTGGGCCTCCTCGACGAGCCGCACCATCTGAGCAAGCGCTGTATGGGCGCCGACCGCCGTGGCACGGACGATGAGGCGGCCGGACGTGTTCATCGTCGCGCCGGTCACCGCGTCTCCGGTCGTGACGTCGACCGGTACGGGTTCGCCGGTGAGCATGGATTCGTCGATGGCCGAGGAGCCGCTGACGATGACGCCGTCCGTCGCGATCTTCTGGCCGGGTCGGACGACGAATTCGTCGCCTGCGTGCAGGTCGCCCAGTGCGATGGTCTGCTCCGAACCGTCGCGCACGACGGTCACGTCTTTGGCGCCGAGCTCGGCAATGGCTCGTAGGGCGGCGGTGGCCTGTTGCTTGGCGTTTGCCTCCAGGAAATGACCGGCCAGGATGAAGGTCGTCACCACCGACGCGACCTCGAAGTACACGTTCTCCTGCGCGTGCACCCACCCGAGCCGTAGCAATTGGGTGACTGACCAGACGTAGGCGGCCCCGACGCCCAGGCTGACGAGCGTGTCCATAGTGGCCGCGCCGTGCCGCGCGTTGATGGCAGCCGACCAGTGGAACGGATACGCCGCCCAGAGCACGACCGGCGTCGCGAGCGCGAAGACGATCCATGGCCAGCCATGGACATGCAGCATCGGAATCATCGAGATCGCGACGACCGGTACGGCCAGTACGGCCGACACCTTCAGTCGCTTCAGCATGGATTCCCGGCCGTGCAGGGAGTGGCCGCCGTGCGGCGGGTCGGACGGGCCAGCGGCGCCGTGTTCGTGCCGAACGTTTGCGGAGTAGCCGGTGTTGGCGACGGTGTCGAGAAGAACCTGTGGATCGAGTTCGTCGGGGGATTCAACGACCGCGCGTTCGGTGGCGTAGTTGACCTGTGCCTGCACGCCATCCAGCCGATTCAGCTTCTTCTCAATGCGAGCAGCGCACGATGTGCACGACATCCCGTGCACGTCGAGGCGAACGGTGCGGCTCACGGTTCGGCCAGCGGAAGCAGGCCGTAGCCGGCTTCGTCCACCGCCTGCGCAACGTCGGCAGGGTTCAGTGGCGCGTCACTGCTGACGGTCACCTGAGATGCCCCGCCGGCCACGAGGTCGACGGCGACGTCGGTCACTCCGGGTATGCCATGCAGTTCGCTCGTTACGGCGTGCACACAGTGGTCGCATGTCATTCCCGTGACGGCGAACGTTTCGACGATCATGGTCGAATCCCTCCTACGACCGCACCAAACGCGCGATGGCGTCGGATGCTTCCTTGACCTTGTGCTCGGCTTCCGGCCCACCAGCGCGGGCGGCGTCAACGACACAGTGGGCGAGATGGTCATCGAGCAGTTTGAGCGCCACCGCCTCCAGCGCCTTGGTCGTGGCACTGACCTGCGTCAGGACATCGATGCAGTAGGTGTCGTCGTTGACCATGCGGGCGAGGCCGCGCACCTGGCCCTCGATCCGCGCGAGCCGCTTCAAGACGGCGTCCTTGTCGTAGCCGTGCGGATGCTCCACTGCGTCTTTGCTCATGAGGCGACAATACCCCCAAGGGGTATCTGATTCAAGCAGGGCCCGGGGGACTCCGGAGAGGGTCGCTACGCTCGCCGGGTGACAGGCCATATGACCCTCGATGCCTTCCTGGGTGTTCAGCGGACCGAAATCTCGCCAGACCGCGTCGTCGCGGAATGGACCATCGGTCCGAATGCCCTCCAGCGCCTCGGGATCCCTCATGGTGGTGCGTACTGCGTCGTCCATGAATCGACGGGCAGCCTCGGCGGGTTCACCTGGCTCAACCGAGACGCCCCAGAAGGTGAGCCGGTGGGCGTCGTCGTCGGAACCAACAACACGACTGATTTCCTGCGCCAAGCGGCTGAGGGCGATGTCATCACCACGACGGCGACGCCGATCTTCCGCGGACGGACCCAGCAGCTGTGGCGGGTCGAGTCGGTGAATCAGGACGGAAAACTGATCGCGCAGGGGCAGATGCGATTGGCGAACCTGCCAGCCATCAGAACACCCTGAAGGCGAACGCGATCGCAACCGGGAAGACCACCCACACGGTGATCAGCACACCGGTGGCTGCGACCGCGAACGACTGCGATTGGTCCTTGGGCTCTCGATCGCGGTCATGATCGGAACGATAGGCGCGTTTTTCGCCGTGGCGTGATGATCAGTAGAATTGCCGGGTCGGCGCGACTGGCGTTGAGGTGGCTACCACCGGGAAGCGTCCGACGAAGTCGTACGACGGGACCGTTCGCCTGGGCCCCTTTCGAACCGATTCGAAAGGAGCGCACTGCACCATGACGATGATGACTGTGACCGCTGAACCGCCGTACGCCACCGATCGGCTCGACGACGGCGATGTCAAGGTCCTTCTGCTGGAGAACATCCACACCGTTGGCGCCGAGTTCCTGCGCAGCAAGGGCTACCAAGTCGAGACGCGCGACGGGGCCCTCAGCGAGGACGAACTCATCGAGGCACTTGAGGGAGTCCATCTACTCGGGATCCGGTCCACGACCTACATCACCGAACGCGTACTCGCCTCCGCTCCCGACCTGTTGGCCATCGGTGCCTTCTGCATCGGCACCAACCAGATTGACGTGGCCAGTGCGACGAGTCGCGGAGTTGCCGTGTTCAATGCGCCGTACTCCAACACCCGTTCGGTCGTCGAGCTCGCCATCGCCGAGATCATCTCGTTGGCCCGCCGGCTGCACGAGAAGTCGACCGACATGCACGCCGGTATCTGGAACAAGTCGGCCGCGGGTAGCCACGAGATCCGTGGCCGGACGCTCGGCATCGTGGGCTACGGCAACATCGGCAGCCAGCTGTCGGTGATCGCCGAAGCCCTTGGGCTGCGCGTCATCTTCTACGACGTCGACGACAAGCTCGCGCTCGGCAACGCCCGCAAGTGCGCGACGCTCGAAGAGCTGCTTGCCGAAGCCGACGTCGTCACCTTGCATGTCGACGGACGTCCGGGGAACGCCGGGCTGTTCGGCGAAGGACAGATGAGGCTGATGAAGCCGCGGTCGTTGTTCCTCAACCTCTCCCGCGGCATCACGACCGACACCGCCGCGCTCCGGCGACACATCGAGTCGGGCCACATCGCCGGGGCCGCGGTCGACGTCTTCCCCATCGAGCCGAAGCGGCAGGGTGACCCCTTCGAGTCCGACCTGCGCGGATTGAGGAACGTCATCCTCACACCGCACGTCGGCGGATCCACCGAGGAAGCGCAGCAGGACATCGGTCGCTTTGTCGCCTCCAAGTTGCGTGCCTACCTCGCGTTCGGCAATACATCCCTCAGCGTCAACCTGCCCGAAATCACGATGTCCGCCGATCCGCAGCGGCACCGACTCACTCATCTGCATCAGAATGCGCCCGGCGTCTTGGCGACGATCAACGGAATCCTGGGCGATCACGGTGTCAACATCGAGGCCCAGTCGTTGGCCACCAAGGGCCATGTCGGATACGTCATCACGGATGTCTCGGCCGAGGTGGGCTCCGACGTGCTCGGTGAGCTCACCCAACTCCCCGAGTCGGTTCGGCTGCGCCAGATCAGCTGATCTCGGTGCCCGCCGAACTTCAGCGGGAGAGCATGTAGCCGTAGCCCACCGTGGCGGCGATGAGCAGAACGATGACCAGCGCCGGCCATGGCCAGCGGACCATCTGGCGCCGGCCAGCCAGCAGGATCGCAATCGGCGTTACGAGGACGGCCCCAGCGAGAACGGCAGCGTACGTGAGCCACCAGGTGGCGAAGTAGTTGCCGTTGCAGACCTTCAACTCATCAGGCACTGATCCGCAACTGTCGCCGGCCATGACCGACATCAGCCAGAACATGCCCAGCAATGCCTCGCCAGTCAGTTGCAGGCCGTACAGAATCCAAGCGGCCACGGCGTCGGCCGTGCGGGGTGGATGCGGCGGCGCGGTCGCCCCAGGCTGCGAGGAAACGGCAGGTCCGTCGTCGGTCACAGCGCGATGCTATGCCCGCCGGCGAGTGTCAGGCGGTTGGCGGCCGGGCCTTCTTGCGACCGGTTATGGCGTTGAAGATGACCAGCGCGATCACGGCGCCGCCAATGGTCAGGACCAAAGCCACGATCGAGCCCGGCGTGAGGTGCAGCAACGCCGCGATTCCGGCACCAATGAACGAACCGACGATGCCCAGCAAGATCGTGGCCAGGATTCCCATGGCGTCCTTGCCCGGGACGATTGCCCGCGCCAGGAGCCCAGCGATGAATCCGATGACCAGCGTCCAGATGATGAATGCGAGAGTGCCCATAACTAGTCCCCTCCTCTGAAGGTCTCAAATCAGAGTAGGGCACCGCGGAGGGCTGGATCGGGCATGACGAGGGTCGTGTCAGCCCCGCGCGGCCAACTCAGTCGCCTGCTTGATGGCGCGCTTCGCGTCGAGTTCGGCCGCCACATCGGCGCCGCCGATCACGTGAACCGGCTTGCCCAGCCCAGACATGGGTTCGACCAGTTCGCGCACCGACTCCTGGCCGGTGCACAGCACGATCGTGTCGACGTCGAGCACGCGGGTTTCGGCGCCGTGGCCTTCGCCCAGGGTGATGTGCAGGCCGTCGTCGTCGATCTTGTCGTAGCGAACGCCCCTCAGCATCTCGACGTCTGAGTCCTTCAGCGTCGCCCGATGCACCCAGCCGCTGGTCTTGCCGAGCCCCTTGCCGAGTTCGGAGGTCTTGCGCTGCAGGAGGTGGACAGTGCGCCGAGGCGGCGCTTGGACCTTGGTGGTCAGTCCGCCACGCTCGAGGGCCGGATCGGTGACGCCCCACCGTTCCATCCAGTGCTCGACCGATTCATCCACGTCGTGGAGCAGGAACTCGCTGACGTCGAACCCGATGCCGCCGGCGCCCATGACGGCCACCCGCGTGCCGACCGGCGCCCCGTTGATCGCCTGTTGGTACGTGACAACCTTGGGGTGGTCGACGCCGGGAATGGACGGGATGCGCGGTTCGACTCCGGTGGCCAGGACGATCTCGTCGAAGTCCGCCAGGTCGTCCACGGAGGCGCGCCGGTTGAGGTGCACCTTGACGCCTCGGACATCGAGCATGCGCTCGTAGTACCGGATGGTATGGACGAACTCCTCCTTGCCGGGGATCTTGGCGGCCAACTTGAACTGCCCCCCGATGTCGCCGGAGGCCTCGAACAATTCAACGACGTGCCCGCGGCCCGCCAATTCGACCGCGGCCGCAAGGCCGGCTGGGCCGGCGCCGACGACAGCGACCTTCTTGGCCCGCTTGGTCGGAAGCAGGATCAGCTCGGTCTCGTGCGCCGACCGCGGGTTGAGCATGCAGGTGGCCCTGTGGTTCCTGAACGTGTGATCGAGGCAGGCCTGGTTGCAGGCGATGCAGGTGATGATCTCGTCAGCACGATCCTCGGCGGCCTTCTTGACCCATTCGGCGTCGGCCAGCAACGGGCGGGCCATCGAAATCAGGTCTGCCTCTCCGGACGCCAGGATCTCCTCAGCGACTTCGGGACGGTTGATTCGGTTCGAGGCGACGACCGGGATACTGACTTCTGCCTTGAGCTTCGCCGTGGTCCAGGCAAAGGCAGCGCGCGGCACAGACGTGACGATGGTGGGGACGCGGGCCTCGTGCCAGCCGATGCCGGTATTGAGGATAGTGACGCCCTCAGCCTCGAGTTTGAGCGCGAGTTCGACCGTTTCCTCCCACGACTGGGCGTTGTCGACGAGGTCGAGCAAACTGATGCGGTACTGAACGATGAAGTCGTCGCCGACGAGATCGCGCGTGCGCTTGACGATCTCGACGGGGAAGCGCATCCGCTTCTCAGCCGACCCGCCCCAGGCATCGGTGCGGTTGTTGGTGCGGGCCGTGATCAACTGGTTGATGAGGTAGCCCTCGGAACCCATGATCTCGACGCCGTCGTAGCCGGCCAACTTCGCCAGAGCCGAGGCCTTGGCGAAATCGGTGGCCGTCTCATCCACTTCCTTGGCCGACATGGTCCGCGGCTTGAATGGCGTGATCGGCGACTTCTTGCCTGAGGCGCCGACGCTGAACGGGTGATAGCCGTAGCGACCGGCGTGCAGAACCTGCATGAGGATCTTGGCATCTCCGTCACCTGAACCGTGGACGGCATCGGTCACGATCCGGTGCCTGCGAGCATGGCTGGACTTCGTCATCATCGAGCCGAACGGCAGCAGCCAGCCGCGCCAGTTGGGCGCGTAGCCACCGGTGACCATCAGGCCCACGCCACCATCGGCGCGCTCCGCGAAGTACGCGGCGAGCTTTGGCAGGTCCTTGGCCCGGTCTTCGAGCTTGGTGTGCATCGACCCCATCACGACGCGGTTCTTCAGCGTCGTGTGCCCGAGATCGAGCGGGCTCAACAGGTGGGGGTAGTCGGTCACTGTGCTGCTCCTTGCATGGCCGTGATCGCTTCTTGCTGGATCTGCTCGAATTGTGCGCCCATTGCGTCGGCGAGGGCGTGCGCGGCCTTGAGCGGGCGCACCATCACGGTGAACTCGCTGATCAAACCATCCTCGTTCGTGGTGATGAAGTCGCAGCCGTTGACGGCGACATCGCCGACCTTGGTTTCGAAGACCAGTGCGCTGCGGTTTCCATCCACGATTTCGTTGACGTAGTGGAAATCGGTGAAGACGCGACTGACGCCGCGCAGGATTGCCGCCGTGATCGCCTTGCCGGGGTAGGGCTTGAACGCGACCGGGCTGCTGAAGACGACGTCGTTGGCCAGCAGGTCTTCAACGGCCTCGAAGTCCCCGTTGCCGGCCAACGCCGCTTCGATCGCGTCACGGAACGCCTTCATGCTGCTCGTCCTTCACAGATTGGTCGGTGTGGTGGTATTGCCGGGTGATCACAAAAGCTCAGGGTCTGTTCCTGGTGGCCGCCGGCGTGTTCAATCTGGTGATCTGGCCGAGGTTCGCGCGAGCGATTTCGCGCGACGATCGCGCGTGGTCCGGCCAGCACTGGCATAGCCGGCCCACCGCCTTCTTCTGGGTGCACGCCGTCCTGATCGTGACGGCCACGCTCTTCGCGATTGGCACTCTGTGGATCGCGTATCGCGCGCATGTCTCGGCTCATGCGGGGCCGCCAAGCGCCTGAAGGATCTCGTCGCACCACTCGATGCCATTGCGCTCCACGCGAATTCCGCCGCGAAGCGCGAGCCAGGGGCCCACTTGGTCGTCCGCGAGACGCGATGGCTCCGGGAAGAACCGGACTTCGCTGCTCTCGTACTCGGTCAGTTTCGCTTCGTGCGCGTCGCGCCGGCTCTGCACCTCGGCAGCCAGGGCCTCGCGATCGGCCAGGTGCAGCGCACGCAGTTTGACCGTGAACTCACTGCGAAGGGCCTCGGGGCGACTCGGCTGTCGCAGCCAAGCGTGCAGTTCGGCGTGCCCGTCCGCGGTGATGCCGTAGACCTTCTTGTCTGGACGCCCATCCTGTGGGACGAGGTTCGACTCGACGAGCTTCTCGGACTCCATGCGTCCGAGAACCTTGTAGATCTGTTGGTGCGTTGCCGACCAGAAGTGGCCTATGGAGGCGTCGAACCGGCGGGCGAGGTCGTAACCGCTGGCCGACTTCTCCGCCAGCGAGACGAGGATCGCGTGTTCGAGTGCCACGCGAGGAGGCTAGCCGGTATATGCAACTAGTTGCAACGCCATATGACCCAAGCCACAGTGAAACCCGGACGTAGGTCAGGGTGCCTTGCGCACGGCTGTCGCACCGGCCCACAGCACGAGGATGCCGAGGATGGCGAGGCCAGCAACGTCTTGCCAGTACTGCTGGGCTGTGAAACCGATCAGGCCGTCGTCGGCGAAGCGCGGCGAAAGGTCGAAATGGGCACTCGACGCGGTTGCCGCGAAGGCCCATCGGCCTGGCGCGAACATCGTGACTTGCTCGATGACCGGACGGCCGGCTACCGGGATCAGTGCACCGCAGAGCGCGATCTGGGCCATCACGACGGCGACCAGGGATGGGGTCGTTTGCTCCGTCGAGCGGGCCTTCGCCGAGATCCAGAGGCCAACGAATGACATGACGGTCGAGAAGAGGCCGAGGGGCAGAGCAATCTCTTTCCATCCCCACTGCTCGACGCCGCGGTATGCCTGTTCGGGCAAGCCCCACGTGGAAAGTCGGGCCACGAGGACACCCTGGGCAAAACACACGACGCCGAAAACGATTGCCTTGCTCGCGAAATAGGCGCCGGGTGACAGTCCAACGGCATACTCGCGCCGGAAGATCGCCCGCTCTTGGACGAGTTCGCGGATCGACATCGCCGTGCCCATGAGCGCGGCGGCGATGACCAGGATGGTCAGGCGTTGGTTCGCCTCCATCGCGTGGAATACGCGATGGGAATCCAGGACGAGTCCCAGACCGGCTTCGCCCTGGACCAGACGACTAAGCCCGGCGAGCACCAGCGGCATCGCCAGCAGCATCGTCAGGTGCATCCGGTCGGAGAACAACAGAGCAAGGTTGCGCCGGACCAGAGTGGCGAACTGTTGGGCCGCCGAGCTTGGCGTCGATGCGATCGCGGTGCGCCGCGTGCCCGGCGTAGGTGCCGGCGGACCGGGCGTCGACAGCGCGAGTTGAGTCGGTTTCTCCAGAAGGTCGAACATTTCGGGATAGTCGTCGCATCCGAAATGATCGAGCAGCTCGTCGGGTGGGCCGCAATACGCCAGACGGCCGCCACGAGCCAAGACGACGACCGTGTCGCACAGGTCGAGTCCGAGTACCGAGTGCGTCGAGACCACGACGACCCGACCGTCGTCGGCGAGTTCACGCAACTGATGCATCACCGTGCGGTCGCGGCCGGGGTCGAGGCCCGAGGTCGGCTCGTCCAGGAAAAGCAGCGGCGGCGCGGTAAGCAGTTCGGTGGCGATTGAGACCCGCTTCTTCTGGCCGCCAGACAGCTGGGATCCGATCCGCTGTTTCTGCTCGCGCTGGAGCCCCACCTGCTCGATGACGTCGTCGACGCGGTGTCCGATGTCTTTGGTGCTCGTGCTCTGCGGGAGCCGGAGTCTTGCGGAGAAGGTCAACGACTGCCGCACACCGAGCTGGGGATGCTGGATCTCCTCTTGCGGGACGAATCCAATCTGGGTGCGAAGGTCGAGGTATTCCTCGTGGATGTGATGGCCGAGCCACCAGACACCGCCATCTGCCGGCGCGTTCTGCCCGGCCAGCGCGTGCAGGAGAGTCGACTTGCCGGCCCCGGATGGGCCGATGACGGCGGTGAGTGACTTGGCGCCCAACGCGACGTCGATGTCGGAGATGAGGGCTCGTCCGGATGCGGCACGGACAGCGAGTCGGCGGGCGATCAGGAGCGGCCGGTCGGCAGGTCGTGGCGACGTGCGAGTTTCGACCCCACTCGAATCCTTGGGCCCAGCGCTGACCGTCGCGGAGGTCTCATCCTTGACGACGGTGAGGACCGGTCGGGGCACCTCGGTCGTGGTGGAGACCCAGTCCGGCACTGTCAGATCGACCGGAGCCGGAGGAAGGACTTCGATGTCGACGGGATAGCCGTGTGGCCCGCCGACGCGAACAGTGAACGTTCCCACTCGGTCGAGGAGCACATGGCGTACCGGTGCCCCGTCGCGGTAAAGCCCGCCGGTCAGACCTTCGTCGAAAATGTGCCAGCCATCAGCCCCCGAGACGAAGCCGAGTCGTCCGAGCCGCGCAGACGGCCCATCGAGTTCTCGACTCGCGCCGTCGACCGACACCCGGATGCGCTCGAGAGCCACCTGAACAGCCCGACCGCCCTCGTCGGACGGCGGATTGATATGGGCAGAGGACAGCACGGTCATGTCCACTCCAACGCTAGTTGCGCGCGGCCGTCGCACAGACCTGGACACGCGGCTAGCCTGCGGGGATGGAGGCTGACGAGTCAGACCTGACCGCCGCGATCGGCGAGGGCGCCTTCGGGTATTTCGCTGGCGGTGCGGGCGACGAACTCACCCTGAGAGCCAACGAAGAGTGTTGGTCGCGGATCGAACTCTTGCCCCGCGTGCTCGTCGACGTCTCCCAGCGTGACACCTCCGTCACCGTGCTGGGACAACCCTGGGCGCATCCGATCGCGGTCGCTCCGATGGCGTATCAGCGCCATGCCCATGACTACGGTGAGCTCGCGACGGCCAAGGCTGCGGCAGCCACATCGAGCACGATGATCCTTTCGTCCCAAACGACGTCTGCCCCAGCCGCCGTTGCGTCGGCCGCGCCGGACGTCCGGCGCTGGTTCCAGTTGTACGTCTTCAAGGACCGACAGGTCTCGCTGGACTTGGTGGCTGAGGCGCGCGAGTCGGGCTACGAGGCGCTGGTCATCACGGTTGATTTTCCGGTCGGTGGCTGGCGCGATCGGGATCGCGCGTCAGGATTCGCCGTCAGCCATCCGGTCGCAGTGAACCCGGGGGGTAAGGCGTTGACCCCAGCCGAGCTGTTCGCTCAGCACGATCCCAGCCTCACCTGGGATGACGTCGCCGAATTCGCGCACGCGTCGGGGATGCCCGTGCTGCTCAAAGGGATCCTGCGCGGAGACGACGCCGCGCGTGCTGCCGATGCGGGCATGGCCGGCATCGTCGTGTCCAACCATGGCGGACGCCAACTTGACACCGTGCCCACAGCGGCAGCAGTTCTTCCGGAAATCCTGGACCGGGTCGGAGGTGTGATCGACGTGCTCGCCGACGGTGGCATACGCCGTGGATGGGATGTCACCAAGGCACTGGCTCTCGGCGCGACCGCCGTCCTCGTCGGGCGTCCGGTGTTGTGGGGGCTGGTGCGCGGCGGGTCGGCGGGGGCACAGGTGGTGCTTGAACAGCTGATCGCTGAATTCGACGGTTCGCTCGCGCTCCTGGGTTGCCCGAAGGCCAGCGATCTCAATCCTTCGTTCCTCCGCTGCTAGCCCGCGCCGCCGTTCAGCGTGGCCTAGTGCTTGCCCGACTGATCCACGTGAGTCGTCTTCTTGGGATTGCCCGGGTGATTGGGCCCGGAATGATCCTGTTGCGCTTTGTCGTTGTGGGCACGTCCGAACGAGCCCGGGTCGAGAGGGCGGGCCGGACCAGGCAGCTGCGGATCAGGTTTGGTGGCCTTCTGGAGTTGGCCCGGAGCGTCTGTGTTGACCGGCTTCGGCGCCTTGGGCTTGTTGCGAATGTGGCCCGGGGCATCGAACGGCGGATTTGTCGGATGCACTGGCTTGGCCGGATGAACCGGATGAACAGGGTGAACAGGGTGAACAGGGTGAACTGGGTGCGGAACGTTGACCGGCAGGTGATCGTTGGCGAATTCTGAGACAGCACTCTGAACCGGATCGGGAAGTCGATTGGTCGCCGCGGCCGCCGAGGTGCCGCCCAAGGCGAGTGCCCCGATGGCCGCAGCAGCGACGACTCGGCGATGCCTCCGCCGGAACGGCACAGCGCCACGCAACAGATCGCGCACACCGGTCGACGGTTCTGGTAGTTCGGATGCCAAGCCGCCCACATCGGCCAGCAGGGCTCGGAGGCGTGCGGCACCGTGGTCGTCTGCGCCGAGGTCGGCGACCATCTCGTCGATGGTTGTCGCTGTCGTCGATTCGTCGTTCATCGCACATTCCCCTTCATCGTCGTGCTTGCTGTTGGTCGAGTTGCTCGCGTAGGGCGAGCAAGCCTCGGCGTTGCAGTTGTTTGACCGCCCCGACGCTCTTGCCGATGATCCGCGCGGTTTCGTCGAGGCTCAGGTCGCCGAGGATGCGCAGCAGGATCACCGTTCTCTGCTCGTCGCTGATCGACGTCAGGAGCGCGGTTGCCGCGCCGAATCCCAGCCGGATGACCTCGTCTTCCGCCGACCCATGTTTGCGGCCGTCGAGCTCGGAGTCGTAGGGCATCTCGGGTCCACGCTGCCGGCGCCGGAATTCGTCGACCAGCCGCGAGTGAGCGATCGTGAAGGCCAAAGCCTTGACGCCTGCGGCTCCACCCGAGACCTTGCGGAGTTGCGGAAGAAGTTGCGTGAACACCTCTTGGGTCAAGCCTTCGGCGTCCCACGACCCGCGACCGCGGAGATAGGCCAAGATGCCCGGCGCGATCGACTCGTAGATCGCCGTCAATGCCGCCGCTTCGCCGCGCCGAGCGTCGTCGACCACCGCGTCGGTCAGGGCCGATGCCATCGATGCGCTCCTCAGGTGTCAGGGTTTGCACCAACATCACCGCCCTTCCCGCCAGCGGCCGGTATGTGAATCGCCGGCCCCCCGATACTGCGTCCGGCGATTCACGGTTCAGAGGATGAATCGTCGGCGGGCCCGGCGAGGTTACGCGGATGTGCACAAATGTTGGTGCGACGTACAACAACCCTAGGATCCTCGCTCAACGGCTCGGTGTGTCGGTGATGCGGAACAGCGGATGCCGGCCGTTCGTTCAACTGTCAGCAGCCTGCGGGACGAGAGTTTTGGAACGAGAGCTGCGGAACAAGAAGGGACCAGTTCGTGCACCACCATTTCAATGGCCTCAAGACGGCGGCTCTCTTCGGTGCCATGTGGGCCGCGCTCCTGGGCATCTGGGTCATCCTCGGCGCTCAGTCGTCGATGCTGTGGGTCTTTGTGCTCTTGGGTCTCGGATCAACAGCCTGGGGGTATTGGAACTCGGCCAAGATGGCGTTGCGCGCCATGCACGCCTATCCGGTCACGGAGGCCGAACAACCGGCGATGTATCGAATCGTGCGCGAGTTGTCGTCGGCGGCCGGCAAGCCCATGCCGACGCTCCATGTCTCACCGACGCAGGCACCCAACGCCTTTGCGACCGGCCGCAACCCGCAAAACGCGGCCGTGTGCTGCACCGAGGGCATCCTGTCGATGCTCGACGAACGCGAACTGCGCGGCGTCCTCGGCCACGAACTCATGCACGTCTACAACCGCGACATCCTGACGTCGTCCGTGGCCGCAGGCATCGCCGGGCTCATCACATCCATCGGACAGTTCGCGATGTTCTTCGGCGGCCGTCGCGAGAATGGCGGCAATCCGTTCGCGGGCCTCATCCTGGCTCTGCTCGCACCCATTGCCGCGACGATCATCCAACTGGCCATCTCGCGCACCCGCGAGTTCGACGCCGACGAGGATGGCGCGCGGCTGACCGGCGATCCCCTCGCCCTTGCTTCGGCGTTGAAGAAGCTTGAACTCGGCACGCGGGCGGCACCGCTGCCGCCCGACCAGAAGCTGGTCGACGTGTCGCACCAGATGATCGCGAATCCATTCGCTGGCGGTGGATTCGCCAAGCTCTTCTCCACGCATCCGCCAATGGATCAGCGGATCGCGCGGCTGCAGGGGATGGCTCACCACGGCTGAGTCCCGGTGTTGGCCAGGAGCGGTATCCATGCGGATCGAGGCCCCCTCCGCGGTCGATTCTGACGGGTGTCAGAATCGAGGGCAGAAGCCCACTCGTGGCACCACCCTTCGGAGGTCCCCTTCATGACCGAAGCGCTCATCTACGACGCCATCCGTACGCCGCGCGGACGCGGCAAGAGCAGCGGCTCACTCCATGAGGTCAAGCCATTGTCGCTGGTCACCGGCTTGCTCGAGGAGCTGCCCAAGCGGAATTCCAGCCTTGACTCAAACGTGATCGACGACGTGATCCTCGGATGCGTTTCGCCGGTGGGCGACCAAGGTGCCGACATCGCTCGCACCGCCGTCATCGCCTCCGGCTTCGGCGAACAAGTTGCCGGCGTTCAGCTCAACCGCTTTTGCGCCTCGGGCCTTGAGGCTGTCAACCAGGCCGCGGCACGGGTCAAGTCGGGCTGGGAAGACCTCATTGTTGCCGGCGGTGTGGAGTCCATGAGCCGAGTGCCCATGGGATCAGACGGCGGCGCCTGGGCGATGGATCCCCGGACGGCATTCGACACGTCCTTCGTGCCGCAAGGCATCAGCGCCGATCTCATCGCGACGATCGAGGGCTACGACCGCGTCCAACTCGACACGTTCGCAGCGGAGTCGCAAGCCCGGGCAGCCAAGGCCATTGCCAATGGCTATTTCGCGAAGTCCATCATTCCGGTCAAGGACGCGAACGGTTTGACGATCCTCGACCACGACGAGTTCGTCCGCGAAGGCACCACAGTCGAGAGCCTCGGCACGTTGGCACCGTCGTTCGAGTTCCTCGGCGACTTCGGCGGTTTCGACGCTGTTGCGCTTGCCAAGTACTACGAGGTCGAGAAGATCAATCACGTCCACCACGCGGGAAACTCCTCGGGCATCGTCGACGGCGCCGCGGTCGTTCTGGTCGGCAACGAGAAGGCCGGCGACAAGCACGGTCTCAAGCCTCGCGCCCGCATCGTGTCCACGGCCGTGATCGGCGCCGAACCGACGATCATGCTCACTGGTCCGGCTCCGGCTTGCCGCAAGGCACTCGACAAGGCCGGCCTGACGATCGAAGACATCGACCTCATCGAGATCAATGAGGCGTTCGCCGCGGTTGCCCTGAAGTTGATGCGCGATCTCGACGACTACCCCTACGAGCAGACCAACGTCAATGGTGGCGCGATTGCGATGGGGCACCCGCTCGGCGCCACCGGAGCGATGATCCTCGGAACGCTCGTGGATGAGTTGGAGCGCCGCGAGAAGCGGTACGGCATGGCCACCTTGTGCATCGGCGGCGGAATGGGTATCGCCACGATCGTCGAACGCATCTGACCCGAACCTTCCGCCGGTCGAGCGGGATGACCCAGCCCGCCGATCGAGTAGCCGCGAAGCGGCGTATCGAGATCCAGGAGACCTGAATGACCACCACCGAAGCGGTCCGTTACGACCTCACCGACGGCATCGTCACCCTCACCATCGACGATCCGAACCAGAACGCCAACACCATGAACGAGACCTATCGCGCCTCGATGGAGGCTGCGATCAACCGTCTCGCCGACGAGGTGGCGGCGAATCCTGACGCGATCAAGGGCGTCGTCGTCGCATCCGGCAAGAACACCTTCTTCGCCGGTGGCGATTTGAAGTTGATGACGCAAGCCACGCCGGCCGACGCTGACCGAATCTTCGTCGAGATCGAATCGATCAAGGCGACGTTGCGCAAGCTCGAGACGATCGGCAAGCCGGTGGTCGCGGCCATCAATGGCGCGGCGCTGGGTGGCGGTCTGGAAATCGCTCTCGCGTGCCATCACCGCGTCGCGGCAGACGGTCGATATGAGATCGGCCTGCCAGAAGCCACGCTCGGACTCCTTCCGGGCGGCGGTGGCGTCACGCGCACTGTCCGCATGTTCGGCATCCAGGACGCGATCATGAACTTCCTGGTCCAGGGCCAACGGATGCAGCCGGCCGTGGCGCTGTCGAAGGGGCTTGTGCACGAAGTCGTGCCAGCTGATGGCCTGCTCGATGCGGCGCGGGCGTGGATCGAATCGGTGCAAGGCGACGAAGAAGCCGCCGTCCAGCCGTGGGATCGCAAGGACTACAAGATGCCCGGCGGCAAGCCCAGCTCGCCATCGCTCGCGGCCATCCTGCCGAGTTTCCCGTCGAACCTGGTCAAGCAGATCAAGGGCGCCAACTTCAAGTCGCCGCGGGCCATCATGTCCGCAGCCGTGGAGGGTGCCCAGGTCGACTTCGACACCGCGTCCCGGATTGAGTCGCGCTACCTGATCGAGCTCATCGTCGGCCAGCAGTTCAAGAACATGACGCAGGCCTTCTTCTTCGACCTGCAGGCCATCAACGCCGGCAACTCCCGTCCCGATGGCATTGAGAAGAAGAAGTTCACGAAGGTTGGGGTCATCGGCGCCGGCATGATGGGCGCCGGCATCGCGTACGTGTCGGCCAAGGCAGGCATGGAGGTCGTGCTCAAGGACGTCAACCTCGAGGCCGCCGAGAAGGGCAAGAGCTACAGCGCGGGCCTGCTGGGCAAGCAGTTGGAGAAGGGTCGTGCGACTCAGGAGAAGGTCGACGAATTCCTCGGACGCATCAAGGCCACCGACAGCTACGACGATCTTGAGGGCGTCGACATCGTCGTCGAGGCCGTGTTCGAGAACCCCGAACTCAAGCACTCGGTGTTCAAGGAGTTGGAGCCGAAGGTCCTGGCGGACGCGCTGCTCGGCTCGAACACGTCGACCTTGCCGATCACCGGCCTTGCCGAAGGGGTGAGCCGACCGGATGACTTCATCGGCATCCACTTCTTCAGCCCGGTCGACAAGATGATGCTCGTCGAGATCATCGCCGGCGAGAAGACGAACGACAAGACGATCGCGCACGCGCTCGACTATGTGCAGCAGATCAAGAAGATCCCGATCATCGTCAATGACAGCCGTGGGTTCTACACGTCACGCGTCATCGGGCAGTTCATCAATGAGGGACAACGGATGCTGGCCGAGGGGGTCAATCCCGTGGCCATCGACAGGGCGACTGTCCAGGCGGGTTTCCCGACCGGCGTGCTGCAGATCAGTGACGAACTGAACCTGAAGCTGATGAAGAAGATCTCCACCTCCTTCCAGGAAGGCGTCGAAGCGGCTGGCGGTAAGTGGACCCCGCAGCCCGCAGACGTCGTGGTCGACAAGATGTTGGAACTGGATCGTCCGGGCAAACTCGAAGGCAAGGGCTTCTACGACTACGTCGACGGCAAGCGCGCCGGCCTCTGGCCGGGGCTTGCCGAGGTGTTCCCGGTGGCCGAGGAGCAGATCCCGCTCGAGGACATCAAGGATCGTTTGATCTTCGCGATGTCGCTGGACACGGTGAACTGTTTGGCCGAGGGCGTGCTCCGCACCGTCCCGGACGCCAACATCGGATCGATTTTCGGCATCGGCTTCCCGCCCATGCTCGGGGGCGCGCTCCAGGCGATCAATGGCTGGGAAGATGCTGAGACCGGCGAGATCGGTCCGGCGGCGTTCGTCAAGCGAGCCGAGGAGTTGGCAGCCACGTACGGCGACCGCTTCGCTCCACCGGCCCTGCTGCTGGAGAAGGCGAAGAACGGCGAGAAATTCGCCTGATTCTTCTCACCCGCTGATCGAGCCCCACCCGCTGATCGGGCCCCACCCGCTCATCGAGTAGGCCGCGCAGCGGCCGTATCGAGATCAGATCACGCCTGCCCCGCACGCAGAGCAGTGCGCAGAGCCCACCCGTCGAGGCTCGCCGCAGGAGCCGCACGGCGCGACAACCTCTCGACCGCATCCTTCGCAGTGTCGGGCATCGCCTCGTACAGGATGTCCGCAGAACGGACACTCGCCGTTGCGCACGCGCCGTCCGGGGATGCGTCCGGACAGCCAACGCTGCAGCCCGACGAACGCGCCAATGGTGGCGGCAGCCCCGGCGGCCGAAAGCACGATCGGCCCCAGGTCGAGCGGATCGATGTAATCGGTGATGTAGTCCGTGGCGTACACGAGAGCGGTGACGACACCCGTCCCAGTCGCTGCGAAGCCGAGCGGCAGGAATCGCGAGCGGCGCCGACGTTGCGTGCTCACGATGCGCAACGAGACCGCGAACCACCCGAAGATGAAGACGAATCGCAAAATCGCCGTGAGCCAGGCCCGCTTGACCTCGACCCGGTCGGCCTTCTTCGCGTAGTCGCGCCGCAAGGGCTTGGCAGCCACATCGGCCTCGCGGCTCTCTCGGGCAGCTGACCGCTCTGCCCGCTCGGCTGCCTTGAGGCGCAGGCCCGCCGCACGGTACTGGGCTTCGAGTTGCGGCGCGCTTTTGCCGGCGTCCAATTCGGTGCGATAGGCCTCGCGCGCGGCCTCCCAGTCCCGGCGTGCGATCTCCGCCTGCGACGAGCGGTCAAGGCTGTTGCGCGCGGCGACCTTCGCCCGCTTTTCTGCGGCTGTGTGGGCCGCCGTCATCTTCGGCAGGGCGACGACGTCGCGCACCCAGTCGTCGGTCTTGACGTAGAACCACACGCTGCCGATCAGCAGGAATGCGGCCAGCACGACAGCGAGAAACTTCTCGCTCTTCGTCGCCTCGATGTCCTCGACTTCAACGTGAGTGGTCACGCCGATCAGAACTCCAGGGGAACAAACGTCTGCTCATGCATGGGCGGACGGATGTAGTCCAGCTTCGCCATGGTCGGGATCTCGACCTCGGGCGGCGTGACGTCGGTGTATGGAAACTGGCTGAGCAGGTGTCGGATGCAGTTCAGTCGTGCCGCTTTCTTGTCGTCGCTCGGCACGACGTACCAAGGCGCCTGCTTGATGTCGGTGTACTGAAAGGTCGTGTCCTTTGCCATCGAGTACTTCACGTAGAGCTCATGTTCGGCGAGATCCATGTCAGACAGTTTCCACCGCTTCAGTGGTTCGGCATTGCGCGCCGCGAACCGCGCCGACTGCTCTTCGTAGGAGACGCTGAACCAATATTTGATGACCTTGATCCCCGAGCGGACCAGCATCCGCACGAACTCGGGTGCCGACCGCAGGAACTCCTGGTGGTCTTCCTCGGAGCAGAAACCCATGACCCATTCGACGTTGGAGCGGTTGTACCAACTTCGGTCGAACAGGCACATTTCGCCGGCCGCCGGCAGGTGCGCCACGTAGCGCTGGAAATACCACTGGGTCTGCTCGCGCTCCGTCGGCTTGGGGAGTGCCACGATCCGCACGGTGCGGGGGCTGGTCCGCTCGGTGATTCGCTTGATGACACCACCCTTGCCGGCTGAGCCCCGACCTTCGAAGATCACGAGGACGCGCTCGCCGGTCTCGGCGATCCAGTATTGGAGCTTGACGAGTTCTTCGTGGAGCCGCTCAATCTCCTGGTCGTAGACCTCGCCCTTGAGTTTGCCCTTCTTGTTGTAGTTGCTCGGATCGCGGTTGTCGCCGACGACCCGCTCCTCGTTGGCGCCTTCGGGCAGGGAGACCTTCGCCATGGGAACCTCCTCGGTCACAAGCGGTTGTCGGGGTTCATCGCGCCTTTCGCGTCGACCCAGAAGTCGAGCGCGAGTTGTTCCTCAGTGCCGCCGTTGAGGTACACCGAGAAGTCCGTGACGCCTTCGTCCTCCAGGACGTCATCATCGATGAAGAAGTTGCCCGTGCACTCGGTGGCCGGCTTCGTGAGAATCGCATACGCCGCGTCGGCCATGATCGCGGGCGTTCGTGAATTCTGTTCCAAGCCGGCGCCCACGACGTTGCGGACCGCGGCGGTGTCGATGGCCGTGCGGGGCCACAGGGAGTTCGCGGCGACGCCGTCTGCGCGCAACTCTTCCGACAGACCAAGCGTCACCAGGCTCATGCCGTACTTGGCGATGGTGTAGCCGGTGAACTGGCCGAACCACTTGGTCTCCATACGCAGAGGAGGTGACAAGGTCAGGATGTGCGGGTTTCGACCGGCCGCTGCAGACGAGCGCAGATGTTCGATGCACAGCTTGGACAAGAGAAAGGAGCCTCGCGTGTTGATCTGCGTCATCAGGTCGTAGGCCTTCATCGGCAGGTCTTCTGTGCGGGACAGGTTGATTGCGCTCGCGTTGTTGACGACGATGTCGATCCCACCGAACGCTTCAACCGTCTGCGCAATGGCTGATGCCGTGAATTGGTCGTCGCGGATGTCGCCAACCAACGGCAATGCCTTGCCGCCAGCCTCTTCGATCGCGGCGGCGGCCGTGTAGATCGTCCCCGGCAATTTCGGATGTGGCTCGGCTGTCTTGGCAAGAAGGGCGACGTTCGCGCCATCTCGAGCGGCTCGAACCGCAATGGCCTCGCCGATTCCGCGGCTGCCTCCAGACATGATCAACGTGCGACCACCAAGGCTCATGTGCTCACCCTAGAGCCGTCGGTAAGAATGACCCTTATGAGGTTGCGCTCAGCGACGATCGTCGCGTCACTCGCGATCGCCGCGGCTTTGGTTACCGGGTGCGAACCATCGGGCTCGCCCAAGGAACCGCCGATCGAATCGACCGCACCGCCGTCGCCCAGCATCATTCAAGGGCTCGTCGGTCCGGGGTGTGCCGCCTACACCAAGAAGTACGCCACTGGTCCGGGATCGCCGGCTGACTTGGCTGACGAGGATGTCGCCACGGCAATCGAGCAGCATCCGCAACTGAAGGTCCTCGCCAAGGCGATCTCAGGCAAGCTGAACAAGAACGTGAACCTCGTGGACGAACTCAATGGAGGCGAGTTCACGGTCTTCGCACCGACAGACGCCGCATTCTCGAAGTTGCCGAAGAAGTCGATGGCTGCCTTGGCCCAGCCGGCGAGCAGTGAGGCTCTCACCGACGTCCTCATGTATCACCTCGTCGTTGGGCAGAACACGCCCGGCGAGCTCAACGGCAAGATCGAAACCCGCGGTGGTCAGCAGCTCAAGGTGTCGGTGGACGGCGACCGCATTCGAGTCGGCGGTCAGGCAAATGTCGTCTGCGGTGGGCTGAAGACGGCCAATGCGACCCTGTACCTCCTCGATTCCGTCGTGATGCC
>Ga0081455_10001743_pt1 | contig 26297 bp, 31 predicted proteins | sample TabmetS3T2R1_FD_70207 | JGI IMG/M metagenome (GOLD analysis project Ga0081455, IMG submission 70207) | Tabebuia heterophylla rhizosphere microbial communities from the University of Puerto Rico - S3T2R1 | ecosystem: Host-associated > Plants > Roots > Rhizosphere ...
CAGGTCGTAGAGAGCAAGATCAACTGCACTGATCACGTTGAGCACTAGGCCCTTACGCCCGTAGAACAGCGTCGATCGGAACATCTGATCCCAGATCTTCTCGATATCGGTAACCACGGCGCCCTCCAGGAAACGCGCCAGGTGTCGCTCCACAATCCAGGCTCCTGGCTCCCCGGCAGTCGTGACGCCGAACCCGATGGTGCCGTCGTCGGCCTCAACCTGCACGACCAGGGTGCCCAGTACGTTGATCCCGAAGCTGCGGCGGCTCTCCTCATACCCTGGGTACCGCGACATCGGCGTCGCAATGTGATCGTCGATCCAGTGATAGCCCTGCTGATCGTGGTAGTCGGCACCACCTCCCGCGCCCACCGTGAAAGCACGGACGTGGGCGATTCTGTGTTCCGTCATGCCGTGATCTCCGTCGGTTGCCCTTGTGGGAACACCAAAATCTTGCTCGCCGTGCTTCGCCCACGGGCAAGGTCGTCGAAGCTCTGCGGAGCCCCCTCAAAATCCACACGGCCGTCAATCAGCGCACCAATGCCTTCAGGAACCGTGCCAACCCAGTCCGCGGTATCGGCGAACTCAGCAGCGCTGTAGGTGAATGACCCGATCAGCGAGCGCTCCGACGTGCTGAGGGCGTACGCATCAAGCTCCAGTCGGGGCGAACCCATTCCGACCAGCACGATCCTGCTTCCCAGGCCGGACGCTGAGAGCGCGTCAGCGACGGTCCGGCTGATTCCGACAGCGTCCACGACCAGTGTGGCCGGCGCACCCAGCCGGATCGATACCGCCTCCGGGAGGTCACCAGCTGACGGGTCGATGACCTCGGCCCCAAGTCGTGCACACAAATCGCGGCGCGAACTGCTCACATCAGACACGGCCAGCGCCTGGACTCCCAGACGCCGTGCGGCGAGGAGGCACGCCTGCCCAATTGGTCCGCCGCCGATGACGAGCACGCGATCATCGGGAACCGGCTGGCCGCGGCGTACGGCGTGGTAACCCACAGCCATCGGCTCCACCAGGGCGCCGAGTTCCTCCGGCATGCCTTCCGGCAGCGGCACGATGTTCGCCGCAGGGACCACGAACCGGTCGGCGAAGGCCGCCGGGACCTCCGGCGCGACGCCGAAGACGACGCGCCGGGGGCACCATTGTTCGTGACCGGACAGGCAAGCCGGGCATGCATGGCACGACATCACCGGATTGACCGTGACCAGCTGGCCAACAGTCAGTCCTTCCACATTGGGGCCTAGCTCCCGAAGCCGGCCCACGGTCTCGTGTCCCATCACCTGGCCCGGGTGGCGTCGGCCGTTCTCGCCGGAATAGCCGTGGAAGTCCGAGCCGCAGATGCCGGTGGCGATCACCTCGACCACGGCCTGCCTTGACTCCGCCACCGGATCCGGCCGTTCCTCCACCGCGATGTCGTAGTAATCGCGCAATACCAGCGCTCTCATCGCCCTACCTGGGTGTCCTGTGAACCCCCCGCGCCAGCTGAGCCTGTTCGTGCGACACGTAGTGGGCGTCGACCTCGTCCAGGTGACCAGCCTCGACCTCGTTGGCCTTCTTGAAGAGCGCTGTCGAGGCAAACAACACGGCGGCAAGGACAGCCCCGACGGAGAGGGAGTACAGGCCCGCATTCCCGCCGAGCGTTTCCTTGAAGTAGTCGCGTTGAATAGGCGCCAAGAAGCCACCCAGGTTGCCCAGCGAGTTGATCAAGCCGATGCCGGCGGCGGCCGCGTATCCGGTCATGTACTCCGTCGGCAGCGTCCAGAAGATCGGGGACATGGCGACGAACCCCATCGCGGCCAAGCAAAGGCCCGCGATCGCAAGCACGGGGTTGCTGCTCAGCGCACCGGAGATGATGATGCCAAATGCGGTGCCCAGCAGCAGCAGCGTGCCGATCAGCCGGTGCTTGCGGGTGCGGTCGGCCAGACCGGGGAAGATCAGCAGACCGACCAGCGCGAAGACCCAGGGGATTGCAGTTACCAGCGAAGACTGGAAGCCGAGCTTCTGGCCGGTGATGGCGGTCACCTGGGTGGGCAGGAAGAACGTCACACCGTAGACCGCGATCTGGAGGCAGAAGTAGATCAGCGCGAAATACCAGACGCGCCAGTTGGCCAGGGCGGCCAGCACCTTCTTCGGCCCGTGACCTTCCTCTTTGGCGTTGTCCTCGGCGTCGATGGTCTCCACCAACGCTTCCCGCTCGTCGTCGGGCAACCACTTCGCATCCTCAGGCTTGTCGGTCAGGTAGAAGTAGGCCCAGATGCCTACTGCGACCGCTATCAGGCCCTCGACCATGAACATCCACTGGATGCCGCGTAGCCCGAAGACGCCGTTGAGCTCTAGCAGACTGCCAGAAAGCGGATTACCGAGGATGCCGGCGAGCGCGATGCCCATGTAGAAGTAACCCCGCGCCCGGCTCAGGTGCCGTGCTGGAACCCAGTAGGTGAGGAACAGGATGACGCCGGGGAAGAAACCGGCCTCCATGACACCGAGCAGGAAACGCAGGATGTAGAAGCTGATCGGCCCCTGGATGAACATGAACGCGGCGGCGACAATGCCCCAGGTCACCATGATGCGGGACAGCCACCACTTCGCCCCGACGCGGTGCAACAAGAGATTGCTAGGGACTTCGAAGATCGCATAGCCGACGAAGAACAGCCCAGCGCCAAAGGCGTACGAGGCCGCGCTGATGCCGAAGTCGGCCTCAAACTCCTGTTGAGCGAACGAGACATTGCTACGGTCCAGGAACGCGATCACATACATCAATAACAGGAAGGGGATCAGTCGTCGGAAGACCTTCTTGTTCGCCGCCTCAGTCAGCTCGTGGCGCTGCCGGGGATCGGTGATGGTGCTGTCAGCCATTGGATGCCTCCTTGCTCGTGGATAGTGCGCTGAGCTGGTCGAAGCGCACCTTCGTCATGCTCAGGGCGCCGCGCAGTGTTCAGTGCATGTGTTTGCCGCCGTCGACCTGGATGGTTGCTCCGTTGAGGTAGCCGCCACCCTCGGAAAGCAGGAACGCCACCGTGGCGGCGATCTCGTCCGGCTGCCCGACACGGCCAAGCGGGATGCCGGCTGACATCGATGACTTTCTCTCATCGCTCAGCCGGCCACCCATGATCTCGGTGTCAATCGGCCCAGGCGCGATCACGTTCACGGTGATCCCGTACGGTCCGAGCTCGCGCGCCCCGCCTTTGCACATGCCGATCACCGCCGCCTTCGCGGTGGCATACACGCCCTTGGAGAAGGTGCCGCCGCCGTCGAAGGCGGTGATCGATGAGGTGTTGACGATCCGGCCGACGCCCTGCGGAATCATTCGGGCAGCGGCCGCCTTGAGCATCAAGAACGAACCCGTGACATTCACCGCCATGACTCGCTCGAACTCAGCCACACTGCACTCATGGAGCGGCACCGGACAAGCGATGCCGGCCAAGTTGACCAGGCCGACCACCGGGGGCAGCTCGGAATCGATCTGCTGGTACGTTTCGGTCACCGACGACTCCGAGGCGATATCGGTCGGTACCGTGAGCAGGTTCTCCTGGCCCGCCTCGCGGAGCTCTTTCTCCACGCTGGCCAGCCCTTCGGCGTTGATGTCGACCAGCGCGACGTGCCAGCCGCTCTCAGCCAGCATCCGCGCGGTGACTCGGCCGATGCCCGCCGGACCACCCGCCCCGGTGACAACGGCCGTGCGAAGCTCGGGCAGCCGTGATGAAGCAGTGGAGGTTGCGGCGGCTGGTGCGGAGGTCATTGGTACTCCTTCTTCTTTGTCCGTTCAGTCGATCAAGGTCGCGAGGATGTCCCGGATGTAGGCGCAGTTCTTGCCGATCACGGTGATCGCGTCGCTGCCGTAGTGCTCGCACAAGAAGGCACCGCGGAAGCCAAGATCAAGAGCCTGGCTGATCGCGGCCCGGTAGTTGATCAAGCCGAAGTCCATCGGCACCGGGAAGGTCATCACTTGGCCGGTCTCCGGATCCTCGTCGCGTAGATAGTTCTTCACGTGCCAGTAGTTCGCGTACGGCAAGACCTTGTCAAGCATGTCCTGCACCGGCTCGATCGGGCGGTGCAGGCGAATGAAGTTGCCGATATCAGGATTCAGGCCACAGGCGTCGTGACCCACTTCCTTGAGGAACTGCACCGCGTCATCGCAGGTCCCGATGTAGGTGTCTTCATACATCTCCAGAGTGATCTGCTGGCCGTTACTAGCAGCGTGCTCGGCCAGTTCGCGGATCAGGGACGCAGCGCGGCTCCGTACCTCCGGCGACTCATCGTCATGCCAGCCTTCGGCCAGCCAGAACCACAGCGCGCGCTGCTGTTCTTCGGTGAACGCCTGAAAGAAGCCAAAGCTGACCATCGGCACACCCAGCTCCGCCGCTTTATCGATCAGCCGGTGGCTGTAGGCGAGGTATTCCTCACCGTGTTCAGGATCCATCACGCTGCGACGTGAGGTCGAGATGGCGGGAATGGTCAAGCCGACGTCGCTCAACACGCTCTTGAAGTCGGCAAGCCGCTCGGTGCTCAGATCGGCGACCCGGACCCAGGTGTCGGTGGGGTCGACTTCGGTGAAACCGATCCGCCGCACCAGCCGCAGGTGCTTGGCCCACTCCTCTGGCTCGGCGTCGTGAATGGGCCCGCCCTGGGAGTCCTTTCCCCCGAACGGCAACATGGCGGCGGCGATCGGCCAGGTCTCAGCGGTGTAAGGGGCGGTCGTCATCGGCTGCTTCTCTCCTCGGTGGGCCGGGTGTCGTTCAGCGGTGATCCAAGCGGCGCCGGGCCAAGTTCCTGCAACAGCTGGCCCAGGCGGGCGTAGGCGATGTTCCGGTAGGCCACCAGCGGTGCCTGGTCGCCAGCCGGAGTGACGAAGCCGCCACCCTGCTTGACTCCGTACCGGCCGCTCTCGACCAGCTCGGTGAGTAGCGTCGGGACGGCCAGGCGCTCGCCGTAGTGCGCTTCCAGGGTCCGAAAGCCATCGCGGTAGACGTCGAGGCCGGCCATGTCGGCGATCGCAAAGGGACCGAAGAACGGCAGCCGGTAGCCGAACGTGGTGCGCACGATGACGTCGACGTCTTCCGGCGTCGCAACGCCCTCCTCGACGAGGTTGACGGCTTCCCGGAGCAGTACGTACTGCAGCCGGTTGAGCACAAAGCCCGCCTTGTCGTTGACCCGTGCCGTCAGCTTCCCGGTAAGCGGCACGAGAGCCTCGACCGCCTCGACGACCTGCTCGTCGGTGCCAGAGTGCGCAATCAGTTCGACGCCCGGGATGAACGGCGCCGGGTTGGAGAAGTGCACACCAAGGAAGCGCTCGGGGTGCTTCAGGCCGGCGGCAAGATCACCAATCGGCAGCGTCGAGGTATTGCTGCCGATTACAGCGTCCGGACGGGCGGACTCCTCGATGCTCTGCAGCACTGGTGTCTTGATTTCGGGCCGTTCTAGTACCGCCTCCTCGACCAGATCTGCCTCGGAGACAGCCTCAGCCACGCTGGCAGCAGCATGAATGTTATTTCGCACCAGCTCCGCCGAGCCCGGTTCGAACAAGCCCTGCTGCTCGAAGTCTTCGGCCTCCTGGCGTAGTCGATCAAAGTGGCGGGTTGTCAAGGCGGGATCGGCGTCGCAGATCACCACGTCCAAGCCCGCCTTCGCGAACACTTGCGCGATGCCGCCGCCCATGTACCCGGCACCGATCACCGCGATGTTTTCGATCTGCACTGTCACGTCTGTATGGACCTTTCCCCCGAGAGCTACGGCGTCGGGACGGAATTCGTCCCGACGATGGGAATGGAGTCCGTATTGAGCGGGTACTACCCCACTATCGCGGTACCAACCCGCGAAGCGGAAGGTTGAGTTGGCTTTCGTCTCTTACCGTGCGTGCAATAAGAGCTGGGATCTGGGTAGTGTCTCGAAGAATGATCAACCGCAACGGAGGGTCCTGCCGTGACCACTAGCCGCCCCGCGACGCCATCCCCGGCGGAGGCCGGTGCCGTTCCGCTAGAACGCTTGCTCGCCGACCAGCCACCGGTGCTCGACGTCGGCGACAACTTAGAGCAAGTCCAACAGGGTCGACGGGTGGTGCTGCTCGACGACGACCCCACCGGTACCCAGACGATTGCGGACTTGCCAGTGCTGACCAGCTGGTCAGTCGCCGATTTGCAGTGGGCACTGCAGCAGCCGACAACCGGCTTCTTCGTCTTGACCAACACCCGCAGCTTGTCGGAAAGCGACGCTGCGGAACGCGATCGGCAGGTTGTCGACGCCCTCCACCAGGCGGCTGAAGCGGAGCAGGTGTCCTACGTGCTGGCAAGCCGTAGCGACTCCACGCTGCGTGGCTACTTCCCGCTCGAGACGGATGTGCTGAGCCGAGAACTTGCCGCTCGTGGAACAGTTGTCGACGGCGTGGTGCTTTGTCCCGGCTACGTTGAACCAGGTCGGCTCACCATCGACTCACTGCACTGGACGCGTACGCCCGAAGGCATGATTCCGGTCGCTGAGAGCGAGTTCGCCAAGGACGCCAGCTTCGGCTACCACAGCTCGGACCTGCGCGATTGGGTCGCGGAAAAGACCGGTGGCCGGATTCCACGAGACGAGGTCGCGACCATCACCTTGACTGACATCCGAGTGGGAGGTCCAGATCGAGTCGGCGAGATCCTGGCGGGCTTGAGCGACGGCCAACCGGTGGTCGTTGACACGGTCGAGGACGCCGACCAGCAGGTGGTGGCGCTGGCCCTGCTTCGCGCCGAGGCCGCGGGCAAGAACTTCGTCTACCGCATCGGCCCCTCGTTCGTTCGTGCCCGGACCGGCCAGCGCGCCACCCCGCCAGCAGACGCTCAGCGACTGAGGCAGATCTTCACCCGGCGACCAACCGACTCTGAGGAAACCCGCCCGGCCACCACACACGGCTTGATCGCGGTCGGGTCGCACGTCGGACTCACTACTCGGCAGCTTGACCGGCTACGCGATCGCGGCAGGATCATCGAACTGGAGCTCGATGTCCCGACTCTGCTCGACGACAGCGCTCGCGAGCGGCACGTCAATGACATTGCGGGACAAGCTGCCAAAGCGCTGCAAAACAACGACGCCGACAGCGACATCGTGATCCGGACAAGTCGAACGCTGGTGACCGGCAGCGATGCCGTGGACAGCTTGGTGATCGCCCGTACGGTCAGCGCCGCGCTCGTCGGCACGGTGCGCGAGATCGTGAGCCAAGTCAGGCCGGCCTTCGTCTTGGCGAAGGGGGGCATCACCTCATCCGACACCGCTACCGAGGGCTTGGGGATTCGGCGAGCCTGGTGCCGCGGCACGATGTTGCCGGGCATCATCTCGCTCTGGGAGCCTGTTACTGGGCCTGCCCAGGGCATCCCCTACATCGTGTTCGCCGGAAACGTGGGCGATGACAATGCGCTGGCTGCGGTAGTCGACACGCTGCGAAGTGTCTGATACATCCCTCTTCAGTAAGGAGAGTCCCGCCGTGTCCGAGAACAGCCTCAATATCGCCGTCATTGGTCTAGGCGCCATGGGATTACCTATGGCGACGCACTTGGCGACCACCTTCTCCGTGACCGGGTTCGACCCTTTCGAGCCGCGGCGCAAGCTCGCCACGGAACATGGCATCGTGGCGGAGGCCACCCCTCAAGGTGCCAGCAAGGATGCCGGGATTGCGCTGCTGGCAGTTCGTGATCAAGGCCAGGCTGAATCTGCTCTCTTCGGCGACAACGGCGTAATCGAGTCCTTGAAACCCGGCTCGCCTGTGATCTTGACCAGCACCATTGGCCCGGAAGGCGCGCGCGGGTTGGCCGACAGGCTCGACGATGCGGGGTATCCGCTCGTGGATGCGCCTATCAGCGGCGGCCCGGTGAGGGCCGGAAGTGGCGATCTTCTCATTGTCGTGGGAGCGTCGGACGAGGCTCTGGCCGCGGTCCGCCCAGTGCTTGATCATCTCGCCTCCACCCTGACCATCGTCGGTGCCCGCCCCGGCGACGGCCAAGCCCTGAAGGCCATCAATCAGCTACTCGCCGGCGTCCATATCGCGGCGGCCGCCGAGGCCATCGCCCTAGCTCGGGGACTGGGGCTCGACCCCGCCGTGGTGATCAGCGCATTGTCCAAGGGCGCGGCCGGCTCATTCATGTTCGCCGATCGCGGACCACGCATGCTGCAGGCCTATACCGGCGGCGCCGAAGTGAAGTCGCGGGTCGACATCTTCGTAAAGGACATGGGCATCGTCACCAGCGTCGGCCGGGCATGCCACGTTCCGCTGCCGCTGGCCGCTGCCGCTGAGCAGTTGTATCTGATCGCCGAAGCCGCTGGACTCGGCGCTCATGACGACTCCAGTGTCGTCACCATCCTGTCGCCGGATCTCGGTAAAGGCGTCGCCGAGGACGCCGGCTGAGGACGAAATACCCCCTATTTCTATCGGTGACCGTGAGCTACCATCTCGATTCGGAGTCGTCGTTTTAGGAGCCGGTCATCGCCCTACCCGCCCCGACCCGGTCGCGGCAGAGCTACCGCCATGAGGCGCTGCTTTGGCGTACCGCTGCTGACTTCACCGATTCGCTGGTCGAGTTCGTCGACGACGGATTGGAAGCGCGAGAGCCGGTCATGGTGGCGGTCGTTCCGGAGCACCTGGTCTGGCTACAAGACGCGCTTGGGCACCGAGCTGAATATGTGGAATTCGTCGACATGCACCAGTTGGGCCACAATCCTTCTCGGATCATCCCAGCCTGGCAGCTTTTTCTGGATGCAAATGCGAGGCAACGCACTCCCATTCGCGGCATTGGCGAGCCGATCTGGCCGGGGCGCCGTCCTCAAGAGCTTCTGGAATGCCAGTTCCACGAAGCGCTGCTCAACGTCGCGATCGATCCTGAGCTCCCCTTCTGGTTGATCTGCCCGTACGACGCAAACGCCCTCAGCCCGGATGTTCTGGATGAAGCACACCGCAGTCATCCAGTGATCCTCGATTCGCACTCCTACCACGGCAGCAGACGATATGAAGGCCGGGCACACGTCGAGTCGATGTTCACAGCCGAACTGCCTGAGCTGAAACGCCAGCCGAATGTCGCTGTGTTCACCAGGAACAACGTCACCCGGGTCGGTGCATACGTCAAGCTCGAGTTCCATGTCGGCGGGCTGGCAGTGAGGGAGTCCGGCGCCCTCGCGGATGTCATTCAGCGGCTCGCCTCGAGCAGCCTTCGTCGCGGGGCGACGCTCGGCACTGTCCGCATCTTCAGTCAGCCAGATGACTTGATCTGCGAAGTGGTCGATGACACGGTCATCGCTGACCCGCTCATCGGCCGCCATGCTCCCGTCGATGGTGAGGACGACAGTCTGTGGATCGCCAACCAGATGTGCGACCTCGTCCAGGTGCGGTCGTCGTCCGCAGGAACAACCGTGCGAGTACACGCCTGGAGATGAGTCAAGGACACCGAACTCGCTCGGCTGAAATGGGGCGAACTTCTCGACATCCAGCTCTTGAACCTGTCGCAACGGCAAGCCCGGGCCATGTCGGCCGGTGCCTCGGATCGTGTTGGCTGAAACTGCAGGAGATCCGGCTGGAGTGACCCTCGATCCCTCTTCTAGTCAAAGCTCGCGATGCCGTTGCCGATCACCACAACACCTATCATGAGCAGCAGCACCACCATGATTGACGCACTATTGTCCACCAACCACTCCCGTAGCGCCGCCAACGGGCCGGTCATGCGCGATGGCGCGACAAGGTAGGCGACAACCGGGACCGCCACGGTCGAAGCAGCGATCACCGTAAAAAGAACGATAAGGACGGCCACCTCGCCGACGCTCAATACGGCGCCTCCGACGATGACACCTGCCGAGAGAGCGAGCAACAAGTTCTTCGGGCTTGCCGTCGACAGCAGAATTCCGAGCGCGAGTGCCTTGGCTTGCGTGATCGAATCGATGCCCGCCATCCACTTCGGCAGCTCAGCTCGCTCACCCTTTGCAGGCCTGTTTTGCCACTGTCTTACCGCCAACACCAACAGGAGCACACCGACCGCGACCAGGATCGCACCCGTAGCCGGCGCTGTCCGGCTGGAGGCCGGCAGTGGCAACAACGAGGACAGGAACGCGAAGAAGGCCACTGTGACTGCGATGCCGACAACACAGCCCACGAGCAGAGCCACGCTCCTCGTCTTGGCCTTCGGCGACAGCAAAACGAGGACCGTCGAAATGATGGTCGTCGGGCTGATCGCGATTCCGACCGCGAGCGGAAGCATCTCGCCGAACGCCGTGACCATGCGTGTCAGCTGTTCTTTCGAGCTGGAAACCTGGCTGCTATCGCGGTCAAGATTTGAGCTATGAGCACGAAGGCATTCTTCCGTGGCTGACCACAGTCCCCACAGTGCCGCTGACCAGGGAGGCACTGGTTGGCCCTCTAGGTCTTGAACCTGCCGCGACGTCAAGTCCTACCGTGGAGGTGTGGATGATCATTCCGAGCCTCGGTGGCGGATCGGCCAAGTCTCGGCTCGAACGGGCCTGACCGCCCGGACGCTGCGGTACTACGAGGAGCTCGGTCTGCTGAGATCGTCCGAGCGGCTCGTGAGCGGACATCGGGTCTATGCCCGTGAGGATCTCCGTCGCCTCTACCGCATTTCTCTGCTCCGTCAGCTGGGCCTTCCGCTCTCGGACATCGCTGCTGAGCTGGATGACCCGTCGCACGATCTATCCGACACGATTGGGCAACACATCGGGCATGTTGATCAACGGCTGGCGGCGCTCGGCCGCCATCGGGAGCGCATGATCACGGTAAGGGAGTCCCTCGCCGCCGGTAGTCCCACCGATGAGGAGTTGCTCTACATGCTCCACGAGATGACCGAAATCGATCATGGTCTTGCGCAACGACTGACACTGCTGGTGTACGACGATATCGAAGCGGTCCATGATCATTTGGTTGCGGTGTTCGGCTTTGGGCCGGGAACGATCACTCGCGATGAGTCCGGTCGAGTGGTCCACGGCGAGATGCATGTCGGCGACGGCGTCGTTTGGATGCATCCGCCGTCTGCCGAGTATCACCTCCTCTCCCCCGTAAGCCTGGGCGCCACCACTCATTGCATGGCCGTAATGGTCGATGATGTCGATCGGCACCACGAAAGCGCCGTCGCCGCCGGCGCGATGGTCGTGTACCCGCCACGGAACATGGCGTACGGCGTCCGGGAGTACACCGCGCGTGATCTTGAGGGTGGCATGTGGTCGTTCATGACCCCGATCAGTCCGGAAGGAGATCTGGTATGAATGCGCTCACTCCCTACCTCTGCGTCAGCGACTCGCGAGCCGCGATTGACTGGTACGGAGAGGTGTTCCAGGCGACGGTGAAGGGCACGCCGTATGTCATGGACGACGGGCGAATTGGGCACGTCGAACTGGAGATCGGTGACGCCTTGATGATGATGGCCGACCCGTTCCCTGAGGTCGACGTCGAGCCGCCCCAACCGTCGAACGGCAGCGCTGTGTCACTGCACCTCCAGGTGGCGGACTGTGACGCCGTTGCGGCGGCGGCCGTACGGATGGGCGCCCGGCTGGACCGCGGGCCCGAGTCCAGCAGCCACGGTCGATCCGCCACTTTTCACGACCCATTTGGGCATCGTTGGATGGTCAACTCCTGACGTCCGGGGCCCTCGTACGCACTGTCAGACCCCGTGAGTAATGTGCATCGAGCAGCCCAACTAACGATTCGGAAGGAGCAAAAGGTGCCCTCAGTTCTCAACCCCTACATCAACTTCCGCGACAACGCCCAGCAAGCGATGGAGTTCTACAAAGGCGTCTTCGGTGGCAATTTGCGCGTGAACACCTTCGGCGAATACGGCGATCCGAACGCGCCCGGGGCCGACGGCATCATGCACGCACAGCTTGAGACCGATCGCGGCTTCACACTGATGGCCTCCGACGCTCCTCCTGGCATGGAACTCGACCCGGTCGGCGGCAACATCTCCATCAGTCTGAGTGGGGATGACGAGCAGGAGCTACGCGGCTACTGGGACAAGCTCTCCGAGGGTGGCACGGTGACCATGCCCTTTGAGAAGCAGATGTGGGGAGACATTTTCGGCATGTGCACGGACAAGTTCGGTGTGGCCTGGATGGTGGACGTCGTCGAGCAGCAGAGCTGATCGACTGATCGTCGACCGACGGTCCACTCTTCCTCTGCATCTGCATCGCGCAGCTCGCGAGCCCGGAGGGTGGACCGTTGCATGATCGCGACGGGCTCAATCGCTGGCCGTACTACGCTATGAGCAATGATTGTATTGATGCATGTATCTTGCGGCCGACGGAAGGAGGCTTCGCATTGAAGCGCCTGTCGCAACTCGCACTGTTTGCCGTTCTTGGGCAAGTCCTGCTCCTCGCCACCGTGTGGTTGCTGCCAACGGCGTCCGAATACCGCTTGGTTGCGGACAACATCAGTGAGCTGGCGCTGGGGCGATACGGGTTCGTTCTTACGGTCGCCTTTGTGGTGTCCGGCTTGGGCGTCATCGGGCTCAGCTACGCGATCCGGCGGTCCACCGTCCGAAGCAGGGCTTCGCTGCTCGGCTCACTGCTGATCGGGGTCTACGGAATAGGTGCCTTGGCCGTTGCCATCTTCCCGACCGACCGAATCAATAGTCCGACCGATGTCTGGACCCAGTCCACGACTGGCTGGATCCACAGCCTCACGGCGTTAGTCAGTTACCTCAGTGCCATCATCGGCATGTTCATTCTGACCTGGACCTTCGCACGCCATGCGCGATGGCGGTCGCTGGTTGTGTGGTCGGCCCTACTCGCCGGCGCGGCCTTGGCCCTGCTGTTCGCGCAGTCGGAGGGCCCCTGGGTCGGACTCATGCAACGCCTGCTCATCATCGCAATCTCGGGCTGGCTGATTCTCGTCGCGTTCCGTGTCCGCTCCATCGCCACAACAGGGCAGACGCCCACTGGCGCTAGGAATGGTGTGCGGTCAGCAGCCGGATGACGCTGTCGGCGAACCATGATGCGTAGCGGTCGGCGCTCCATCCTCGATGCCGGGTCAGCCGGCTGAAGACCACCGGATCCATCAGCATCCACACCGTGTCGATGGCGGCCGCTGGGTCGAATCCATGACGAAGCGGCGAGCGTGCCGTGACGCCATCCACGATCCAGCGGGCTGTGCCCTGCCGTTGCGATTCTCGATCGGCGATCAAGAGCTCAATGTCCGGGTCGGACCTCGCCGCCTCGTACGCGGCAAGCAATACGCCAGCAGATCGCGTCTGCGCTGCGCCGAGCACCTCTGCTACCGCTGAAAGGAAGTCCCGGAGGTCCTGAGCCGATTCCGCCTCGATCGCCCAAGGCCTGCTCAGCACCGGCACCGGCTCGTCGTCGCCGGCAACAGCCACGTCGATCACCACGTGCAAAAGCTGCGCCTTTGTTCCGAACAGCAGCTCGACCGTGGGAACGGAGACACCGGCTGCGGCAGCAATCCCCCGCATTGTGGTCGCGGCATAGCCCTGCTGCACGAATAGTCGAGTTGCCGCACCGATTATTCGTCCACGAGTTTGCCGAGCCTGCTCGGCACGCGCTGCGGACACATAGCTGCGTCTCGGCTTGCGGGTACCGATGTCAGCGGACATGCGGCTCATTTTAGCTATGGGTCAACCATAGTGAGCGCTCGCGACATCACCCGTACAGGGCGATGTGGACCCATCTGACTGCCGGATACGGTCGATCGGACCAGCAAGCACTACTCCCATTCCAAACTCCCAGAAGGGAAGCCACCCATGGCCGACGATGATCTTGTCATGCCCGAGGACACTGCCATGTCCGAGGATGCGGACACGCCTATCCTCGATGTCCTTGCCACCATGACAGAGGCGGCGGTGGAAAGAAGCACGCTGGACCCGGCCGCGCAGATTCTGCTGCGCTTCGCCGCGCTCGTCGCCCTGGACGCGGCACCAGCTTCCTATCTCTTCCACTTCGGCGCCGGCGCCGATCAGGGCCTGACCATGGAGGATGCCCGGCAGGTTCTCGTCACCCTTGCTCCAGTCGTTGGCACTGCACGCATCGTCTCGGCGAGCTCCAAGATTTCGCAGGCACTCGGTTTCGCCCTCGATATGGCCATTCTCGCTCTCGAAGAGGATGCCGGATTGAACTGATCTCCAACTGAAGGCGGCGACACTTACCTCATTCGGCAGCGTGCGAACGTAGCCACTCGGCCCAGGTGATCATGCCGTGCCTGCTGGCCGGGTCACTGATCGACATCGCACCGCCGGCGTTCGCGGCCGACGACGGCAGCGGAACCCGCATGGTGCGTTCCGCACCGTCACGGATTTGCCGCCACTGGTCGAACGCCTCGGCGAACGTCAGCACCTCCGGACCGCCAAAGTCGTCCAGTCGGCCAGCCGGGCCCCTACCGACGGACTCGACGACGTAGTCAGCGAAGTCGCTGGTATCGACTGGCTCCACTTGTAGATCTGGCAGCGGCACTATCGGGAGCCGGGCCATCTTGCCGAGCATCCGGTCGAGCAACCAGTGGAACTGGGTCGCGCGAGCGATCGACCAGGGGATCGGGCTCTGACGGATGAGGTATTCGGCCTCGAGTTTGCGCCGCAGGTAGGGGACGCGCGGTCTGTCGATGCCAACGATGGAGACGTAGAGAACGTGGCCAACTCCGGCGGCAGCCGCCTGATCGAGCAGTCGCTGCGTGCCGTCGCGATCGACCTCGCTAGGGCTGGACCACAGGTCCTTGGGTACGAAGAAGCCGCGGCGAGCGGCGGGGGACAGTGTTGCTGCGTGGATCAGCGTCTGGCTGCCGGCCAATGCGTCGGCGATGCCTTCACCGGTGGCAAGATCCCCGTGAACCCACTCCACATCTGGATCTGATCCCGCGGCCCGCGCCAGCACGCGTACTCGATAGAAGCCCTTGAGTCTCCCCACCAGGTCCCTGCCAAGGTGCCCAGTGCCTCCGGTCACAAGAACGGTATCCATCTTCCTCAGTTTCCCACGGTTCTACGCTGTTGAGCGATGCCGGAGGCTGCCTCCAAGTCGATGCGGGACGCGTTGACACTGTTTCTCAGTGGAGACGTGATGCTCGGTCGCGGCGTCGATCAAATTCTTCCGCACCCGGGGAACCCCACGCTCTACGAGCGCCAGGTCCGCGACGCTCGTATCTATGTTGACCTCGCGAACAGGGCAAACGGCAGCATTCCGCAGCCGGTGGAGTGGTTGTGGCCCTGGGGTGATGCCATGGAGCTGGTCGAGGATGCCGGCTGCGATGCCCGAATCATCAATCTGGAAACCAGCATCACAACCAGCGACGACTACGTCCCGGGCAAAGCCGTCCACTACAGGATGAATCCGGCAAATGCCCACGCCGTTGCCGCCATCCAGCCGGATGTCTGCATACTCGCCAATAACCACGTCTTGGACTTCGGCCGGCGCGGCCTGCTTGAAACTCTCGAGGTCCTCGCCGCCGCTGATCTTCCCAATGCGGGTGCCGGACGATCCCTGGGTGAGGCTCAAGCGCCTGCGATCATCACCATCCCGAGGACCGGCCAACGGATTTTGATCTTTGCCTTCGGTTCGCCGTCCAGCGGCATCCCATCTGATGCCACCGACAACGGCCCTGGCGTTCACGTGATACCCGTGCTGAGCGACGCGGCCGCCGATGAACTCAGCCGCCAGGTACGCGGGACGCGGCAACCTGGTGACGTGACAGTTGTCTCGGCACACTGGGGCGGCAACTGGGGATACCACGTCGCAGCCGATCAGATTCGCTTCGCGCACCGCCTCATCGACGGCGGCGTTGACCTGGTGCACGGCCACTCCTCGCATCACCCGCGGCCGATCGAGGTCTACCGCGGGAGGCTGATCTTGTACGGCTGCGGAGATCTGGTCGATGACTACGAGGGCATTGGCGGCCACGAGCAATATCGGCATGATCTTCGGCTGCTCTACCTGCCGCGGCTGAATCCGATCTCCGGGGAGTTGCTGGAGCTGCGCATGGCACCACTGCAGGCGCGACAGATGCGGCTGCACCGAGCCTCACGGCGGGATGCCGTCTGGCTCAGGGCCGTGCTGGACAAGGTGAGCCGTCGCTTCGGGTCAAGGATCGATCTCGGTTCGGATGGGATGCTCAGTCTGCGGCGGTAGCAGCCATGCGGATTCATGGGCGACAACCGGCTCGAGTCCGCTAGCGTGGTCGACTCAGGATGAGGGGGACGATCAAGCGCGATGTGGCAGGCACTCGGCGGGCTGCTCCCGATCGCCGTCGCAGTCGCGTTCAGCTCGGTGCCCATCACCATGACCATTTTGATCTTGCTATCACCGAATCGGAATCGGGCCGCACTACCTTTTCTCGTCGGATGGGTGATCGGCGTCGCTGCCGTGATCGTCTTGAGTACGCTCTTCGCCTCAACTCTGCCCCAGCCGCCACGCAGAGGCCCGGATCGCACGACTGCAGTCCTGTTGATGGTGGTCGGGGCGGCCTTGATCGTGCTTGGCGTCATCAACTTGCGAAGACGTTCGGAAAGTGATGGTCAAAGCGGCAGGCTGCAAAGTTGGCTCTTCCGGGTGGATTCATTCGGCGTCCTGGTGTCCTTTGCGGTTGCCGTATTGCTCAACCTCCGGCCGAAAGGCCTGCTCCTCGGGATCGCTGCCGGGCTGGCTCTGCACGCCGCTTCTGTCAAGCTCAACGAGGCACTCGTGCTGATCGTCATCTATACGGTGATCGGAACCTCAACAGTCGTGGCACCGATCGTCGCATCGCTGGTGGCGCCGCGACGGATGGAGCCCAAACTCATCGCAGCTCGCGACTGGATGACTCACAACGGCCGGCTCCTGACATCACTGATGATGTTCATGATCGGCGTCGTCATCCTTGGCTACGGGCTCACCCAGCTATAGCCGGGCGGCTCGGCGCCGCTAATTGCGGCCGAACAGCTCGACGAACCGCTCGAGAAAATTGGGCACCTCCGTGATCCCACTTGCTCGAGCCATGGCCAAGACGTCATCCGCCTCCTCGGGCTTGAAGTAGCCGGCGTACTTGTACACCTCGATCCGGGTGGCCAGGCCGTCAAGGTCAAGCTCAGGGTGGAACTGGGTGGCATAGACCCTGCCGCCAACGCGGAAGGCCTGCACCGGGCACCGCTCCGAGTAAGCCAACGTCACAGCATGCGCGGGCAGTTTGGTGATTGCCTCCTTGTGCCCGCCATACGCGCCGAAGGACGACCCCGCCCTCGCGAACAGCGGATCTTCCTGACCCGCTCTGGTGAGCTTGATCCGGATACCGCCGATCGGCTCGCTATAGGTTCGGTCGACAACTGCACCTTGATGGCGGCCCAGCGTTCCGATTCCGTAGCACGCCCCCAAGAATGGGAAGTCGCGATCCACCACCTGATCCAGCAGGGCGCTTAGTTCGGCTTCCACGCGCCGTTGGGCCATGGACTTGGTTTCCTCATGGTCGCTGGCTTGATACGGGCCGCCACCTAGGATGATTCCGGACCATTTATCAAGATCAACATTTCCCAGCGGGACCTGCTCCATCCGGATCCGTCGCAGCTGGCCTTCGTCCAGCCCAGCGCAGCGGAGTATGGCGGCGTACTCGTCGTCGGCGGCGACGTCCTCGGCTCGGATCCCGAGCATCAGGAACGGCTTCACGTCCGCACCTTACGTGATCGGTGTCAAACTGCAGCCATGTTCGAGGCGCAGCCGTTGACAAATCAGACATGGGCGGACATTGAGGAGCTGTTCGACCTGCCGGGCGGCTCGATCGTGCGCGGCTGTTGGTGCATGTATTACCGGAAGGCCGGCAAGGTCAGCGTGAGTCAGGCTTCCGGCGGCGGTCATAAACGTGAGCTGCACTCCCTGGTCCGTTCGGGGATCGTTCCGGGTTTGGTCGGCTATGCCGATGCCTCTCCAGTCGGATGGATCAGCCTCGGCCCCCGCGAGGACTACCGCAAGCTGGAGCGCTCACGAGTAATGCGGGCTGTCGATGACGCGCCGGTCTGGTCGATCGTCTGCACCTACGTCGCCAAAGCGCACCGTGGCAAGGGCTACCAACACAAGCTGTTGGCCGCTGGCATTGACTATGCGCGAGATCAGGGCGTACGGATGCTCGAGGCCTATCCGGTGGACAAGCCGGAACGCAGCCACGACGACTTCATGTTCTTCGGCTCCCGAGGCCTGTACGAACGGGCCGGATTTCGTGAGGCGGTGCGCCGATCGCCAACACGGCTGGTGATGCGCCGCGGACTCCGCCCGCGACGCACGACCAACAAATGAGTCAGCCCGCGAGGATCTTTGCCTTCTGAGCTGCGAATTCCTCCTCGGTCAATATCCCGGCCGCCTTCAGCTCCCCAAGCTTCTGGAGCTGGCTGACCACGTCGACCTGTGGCGCGGCTGGCTGGGGTGGGGGCGGCGGCGGCGGCGCGTACTGCTGCTGCGGCGGCGGTGCGTACTGCTGCTGCCTGTAGGCCTCTGCATCCGCCGAATCCTGGGCCTGCTGGTCCTTCTCCGCCCAACGATTGGCTTGCCGGCGTGACACCCGGTTGGACACCGCGGTCGCCGTACCAGCAACAACCGCGGTTCGAGCCATTCCACCAATAAGTCCCATGGTTGTCCTCTCTGCTTCTCTAGGTGCTGTCTACGTCGCCTGAGCTTCTTCAGCCTCGAGTGTGTCGAGGATGGCCTCGACCTCGTCTGCCGGAATACGACCGCTAGCGATGAGCTCAGCACCCGCCCGCCTCATGGCCGCAACGAAAGGTGCCGCCCAGGTGTTCTCGTACAGGAGAAGAGCGACAACTTTCCCCGGCTCGATGAGCTCTGCTGCCTGCCGTAGGTCGTCGTCATCCAGCAGCCCGGATTCAATCCCTTCGAAGATGGCGAGGTCTAGAGTGCCATCGCCGTCGAGGTCCGTGATCGCCATCGCGGTGAAGCTACCGTCGTCCTCACGCTTTACGAGTCTCATATCAAGGACCCGGATGATGCCTCGGTCGACGAGGTCGACCAGCGCAGCCAGACCCTCGCCTTTCATTCTGGCGGCCGGCAGCTCCAGCGCCAGGTAATCGATCGGGCCAACTGCCTGCTCGCTCAGGTCTTGCTCGGTCACGTTCTGCTCCGTCATGCTCCACCTCCCGCGCCGGGCGCCGTGCAAATCTTGCACTGCCAGACGTACGTCGTTCGCCAACTTTGACCTCGATGCTCTCACCAACAGGCTGGGCTGGTATCACCCTCCGCGGGTGATCAAACGGCTCCATCCGCCGCACTCTCGATGGTCCGCGACCCGCCCCTATAAGAAGCGTCGAACTCCAAGCTGAAGCCAGGCACATGCCTTAGAGTGAGTCGCGGCTGGCGTCCTCCAGCCTGGAATCAAGGAAGGGTCGGCGTGGATAGTTTCTGGGACTGGTTCTGGCTCCTTGTTTGGACGTTCTTCTTCGTGTGCTTCCTGATGGTGCTATTCCAGATCATCATCGACCTGTTTCGGGACCGGGACCTGAGTGGGTGGTGGAAGGCACTCTGGGTCATTTTCTTGATCATCTTTCCCTTCCTCGCGACGCTCATTTACCTGATCGCACGCGGAAAGGGCATGGCCGAGCGGCGTGCCGGAGAGATGCAGCGTGCTCAGGCCGCCACCGACCAGTACATCCAGTCGGTCGCGACTCGCGGTAACCCTGCTGACCAGATCGCATCGGCGAAGAACCTGCTGGACAGCGGCGCCATTACCCAAGAAGAGTTTGAGCAGCTCAAGCAGAAGGCGCTGGCCTCTTGATTTCTGTACTGCGTCGGGTCGCGCTCTCGTTACTGATCTTGGCGGGCCTGGTCGCTGCGCCCACTTCCGCCGACGCCGCCCCGTCATCAGAGCATCGGTCTGATGTCATCGTGCTGCCCGGTGCCGCGTCCGCGGAGGGCATCGCGAAAGGCCACGGCTCCACGTTCTATGCGGGCGAGCTGTTCACCGGTGACATCTTCCGAGGCAACGTTCGCCGCGGCACTGCAAAGAAGTTCATCGACGCGCCCGATGGTCGCAACGCGCTCGGCATGGCCTTCGACCGTCGTCACGATCTGCTCTTCGTCGCCGGCGGCCAGACCGGACAGGCCTACGTCTACGACACTCGTTCTGGCAGGACGGTCGCGTCTTATCAGCTCGGTAGCGCAGGGACTTCGCTGATCAACGATGTGACCGTGACTCGAAAGGGCGCCTGGTTTACCAACTCGTTCCAGCCGGTGCTCTACTTCGTGCCGCTCGACAAGCATGGCACGCCAGGAGCCTTCCAGACGCTGCAACTCAGCGGACCGGCGGCCGACACCAGCGGGGACTTCAACCTCAACGGCATTCGAGCAGCTGACCAGGGGCGGACCCTGATCGTCGCCCATTCCGGCACTGCAGCGCTCTATACCGTCGATCCGGATACCGGCGCCAGTGCTCTCATCGCCGGCATCAGCGTTCCGAATGTCGACGGCATCGAGTTGTCCGGCAAGACATTGTGGGCTGTGCAGAACTTCAGCAATCAGATCACTCGCATCCGGCTAAACGACGATCTAACCTCGGGCACTGTGGTGAAGGTGATCACCAGCGATCTGTTCCAGACGCCGACGACGGCGGCCCGGTTCGGCAAGATCCTGGCGGTAGTCAACGCGAAGTTCGACACCGGCTTCCCACCGACCGCCGACCAGTACGAGGTCGTACTCGTACGCGCCTAGTTCCGGGTTCGGGCCCGTCCCTAGGCTGTCCTCATGGAGTATCGCGGCCTTGGACGTACCGGAATGCAAGTAAGCCCACTCTGCCTCGGCGCAATGATGTTCGGCGCCTGGGGCGAGCGCGATCACGACGTGTCGATCAAGATCATCCACCGCGCGCTGGACGCCGGCATCAACTTCATCGACACCGCGGATGTCTACTCGCTCGGCGAATCGGAAGAGATCGTCGGCAAGGCGTTGGCCGATGGGCGGCGAGATGACATCATCTTGGCAACAAAATTCCATGGGCCGATGGATGTGGCCGCGGGAGAGAGCGGTGGAGATCCTAATCGGCGCGGCAACTCGCGGCGCTGGATCATCCGTGAGGTCGAGAACAGCTTGCGCAGGCTGCAGACCGACTGGATCGACTTGTACCAGGTCCATCGACCCGAACCTGGGACCGACGTCGAGGAAACTCTGGCAGCGCTTACCGACTTGCAGCGCCAAGGCAAGATCAGGGCTTTCGGATCCTCAACTTTTCCGGCGCAGGAGATCGTTGAGGCGCAGTGGGTCGCCGAGCGCCGCGGTCTTAGCCGCTTTGTCACCGAGCAGCCGCCCTATTCGATCTTGGCGCGCGGTATCGAGGCCGATGTGCTGCCGGTGGCCGAGACGTACCGAATGGGCGTCATCCCCTGGAGCCCACTCGCGGGTGGCTGGCTGACCGGCCGTTACCGGAAGGGTCAGGAGGTGCCGCAGTCGCACCGGGCGACGCGGGTTCCTGGCCGCTATGATCTGCAGAAGCCAGGTAACCAGGCCAAGCTCGACGCAGTTGAAGAGCTTGCACTATTAGCCGAGGATGCCGGGCTTTCGATGATCCACCTGGCAGTGGCTTTTGCGCTTACTCATCCAGCAGTGACCTCGCCGATCATTGGTCCCCGCACGATGGAGCAGCTGGAGTCGCAATTGGGCGCGGTGGACGTCACGCTGAGCGACGACCTTCTTGACCGCATCGACAAGATCGTGCCACCCGGAGTCACCCTGAACCGTGACGACTCCGGCTACATCCCGCCTGCGCTGCGAGATGCAACGCTGCGCCGACGCCGCACGGCCTAGGCGTTCCGTCCGTACGCTCCGGGCCCATCAGAGAGGCGATGCAGCAGCAGAGAACTGAACCTTGGCGAAGACGCCATTGTGATCACTCGCATTGACCGGGAAGCGGCTCGAGTCGGTCAACATGATCGCGGTCGCGTAGGGCTTGACGGTCGGCGAGATCAGCACATCATCGATCCATTCGCTCTCGCGCTTGGTGAGCTTCCAACCGTTGAACGTATTGCAGGTGCGCCACGTGATCAGGGTCGGCGACAGCTTCGCACGTAAATGCTGGTACCCAGCGTTACTGGCGATTTTGCGAACGCTGCTATTCGTTGGCACCGAGTTGAAGTCGCCGAAGAAGGCCACCCGCTCATGATCAGGTTGCTGCTCGATCAAGGTGATCGCCAGCTTGATCTGTTCTTTCTCTGCCGCCATGTTGTTCGTGCACTCCTGGACTCCGATCACCGAGGGCGCGCAGTCCTGAATGAACTTGATCAAGTACGGCCGGCGCCGACTCCAGCGTCGGCTCGGAAAGAGCTCCATCGCATTCTCGTTGCGGCAGTTGAGAGTCAGAACCCGGGCAGCAGTGCTCATTGCTTCCTCATTGGCCACGACAAGCTCTTATAGGCTGATTCGTCCAGGCTATTCCGAAACGAGGAGAATCCGCGTGCCGAAAGTTTTCGGTCTGCATGAAATCGAGCTCCCCTCGGGTGTGACCGCAGAAGAGTACGAGCATTGGTAAAGACCTCGCGTCCTTTCCGACCTACGAGGGATGGAAAATCCATCTTCTGAAAGGTGATCGAGGTGAGCGCGCCGGAAAGTTCTTACTACTTTTCGAGATCGAGAGCATCGAGGCGCGCGACCGGTTCTACCCGACACCAAGCGAGGCGTCGGAGGAAGCCCGCCGGTTCTGGGAGCAACATCCGGAGGCCGTGGCGGTGTTGGAGAAGTACGCCGGCTTTCTGCACGAGCCTCATAGTGAGACCGACTACCTCGTGGTTGGCTCCGCGCCAAGTTGACGTCTGAAGAGCCCGGGATGGCCGATGCTCCGGCCTCGCCCATAGGCCGCATGTCGGGCCGATGGACCGCCGATGGGACGATATGTACTTCGGCACCCACGAGAAGGGCAGGCGCTATGGAAGAACCGCGTAAGTTGTACCGCAGTCAGACCCAACGCATGTTGGCCGGCGTATGTGGAGGCCTGGCCGAGTATTTCAATATCGATGTGACGGTGATGCGGGTCCTGTTTCTCATACTTGCCGTATTCGGCGGTTCGGGACTTGTGCTCTACCTCGTGATGTGGATCGTCGTTCCTGACATAAGCAAGGCTTGAGGCCGACCTCCAAACCTCGAAATCTCGCAGGGAGAAAGGGAAAGCCTGATGGATTACAGACTGGAGGTAATCGGTATTCCAGTTTCGGATGTCGATGTCTCCAAAGCCTTCTACAGCGATGTGGTGGGGTTCGTTGTTGATCATGACATCTCCCCCGGGCCGGGAACGCGGGTGGTGCAGCTGACTCCGCCTGGGTCACCGTGCTCGATCGTCATCGGCGAGGGCATGCCGCTCGGCGAGCCGGGAACGACGAAAGGCGCTCAGCTGGTCGTAGACGACATCGACGCGGCTCGTGCGGAACTGGTCGGCCGCGGGCTACAGATCACCGAGGTACAGCAGCTCGGTCCCTAAGGTGCACCAGGCTCACGGTTTGCGTTCTTTGCCGATCCTGACGGGAACGGCTGGTCGGTCCAGGAATTCAAGCGCTAGCCACGCGGCATGGTCAGATTTGACCATGCCGCGGGATAAGGATGAGGGATTTCAGCGATGCCTTAGCCGACGGTGAAGTCTTACGTTCGCGTCATGAGCAGGCAGCTTGAGACCGTGATCGTCGGCGGAGGCCAAGCCGGCCTGGCCGTCGGCTACCACCTTGCCCAACTGGGCAGATCATTTCTGATCTTGGACGAGAATGAGCGAACCGGCGATTCCTGGCGGACCCGCTGGGACTCGCTGCGCTTGTTCACCCCGGCGTACCTGAATGCGTTGCCCGGTCTACGCTTCCCAGGACCGCAGCACCGCCCTTCGACAAAAGACGAGATGGCCGACTACCTCGAGGCCTACGCGACCCGGTTTGATCTTCCTGTTCACAGGGGTCTGCGCATCGACTCAGTCACCAGGAGAACCGACCGCTTTGTCGTCAGCAGTGGCCAAGATCGCTTCGAAGCGGGCAATGTCGTGCTGGCTACCGGCGGCTATCAGACCGCCTTCGTACCCGACTTCGCCGGCGAGCTGGACACTGGCATCCTTCAGCTCCACTCGAGTGACTATCGAAGGCCGTCCCAGCTGCTCGATGGCGATGTCCTGGTAGTAGGCGCTGCGAACTCCGGTGCGGAGATTGCGCTAGAGGCCTCCGCCACGCATCGAACGTGGCTCTCGGGCCGGCACCCAGGCAGCGAACCGACTCGCCCGGGAACCGTGGTCGACCAGCTCTTTACCCCGCCCTTCTGGTTCTTTATCTCGCGCGTTGCCAGCGTGACAAACCCGATTGGGCGACGACTCCGCCCGAAGATGCTGAACGAGACTCTCCCGCTGGGCCGCGTCAAGCCCGAGGATCTGGATGCTGCGGGAGTCGTACGGCTCCCCAGGACGATCGCGGTGAAAGATGGGGCACCCGCTATGGAGGACGGACGAGTCGTAGACGTGGCCAACGTTCTGTGGTGCACCGGCTACCGCCCGGCGTTCGACTGGGTCCACCTCGATGCGTTCGACGGCGCGGGTCAGCCTCTTCATGACCGTGGTGTGGTGGCGACTCAGCCCGGCTTGTACGTCATTGGGTTGTTCTTTCTCGCCACACTTGCCTCCTCACTGGTCGGTGGGGTCGGTCGAGACGCCGAGTACATCGCCAGACACATCGCGGCCCGTGATGCCGGGCTTCGACACGATCAGCCAGCATCTGCCCAATCTGGCTAGATCGGCGGTGGCTAACCTGGTTCGTGGACCAAATCCGGACCACCGGCTGTCGATCTGTCACCCCGGAGCGACGGCCATCCAGAACGGCGGCGCGCTGTGCGACGTCCGGACACCCCGGAGGCAGCGATGTTCGAAGAAGCTCAGCTTTATGCACCGGTGACACGCTCTGGCGACGATGTCACCGTGCACCTGGGTGATAACCATCCAGGTGCAGTCGACCCGGAATACCGGGCCCGACGCAACGCCTTGGCCGCGCTAGCCATGGACTGGCAGCCAGGCACACCCCCACCGATCGCGACGTATACCGATGACGAGCACGAGGTCTGGCGCATCGTTTCCGCGGAGCTGCACAACTTGCATGAGCGGCTCGCCTGCGCCATGTACCTCGAGGGCAAACAGCGATTGCAACTTCCCGAGGACCACATCCCGCAGCTCGTCGAGGTGAATGAGATGCTCCGGCCACTCACCGGTTTCCAATACGTGCCCGCGGCCGGACTGGTGCCGTTGCTGGAGTTCTACGGATCCTTGGCCGACGGCATCTTCCATTCCACGCAATACATTCGGCACCACTCCGTACCGCTCTACACGCCAGAGCCGGATGTGATTCATGAGGTGGTCGGCCACGGCAATTGCCTGGCGCACGACCGTTTCGCGGCTCTCTACCGGGTGGCCGGTCAGGCAGCTCGACGAGTCCAGACCACCGAGGCGCTGGAATTCGTCTCGAAGGTCTTTTGGTTCTCGCTGGAGTTCGGTGTGGTACGCGAGCGCGGTGAAGTCCGCACCTACGGCGCCGGCCTGCTCTCCTCGTACGGGGAAATTCAGCAGATCGAGCGGGCCGACCTACGGCCACTGGATGTCGGGCGGATGGGAGTGCAGACCTACGACATCACGCACTACCAGCCGCTGCTCTTCTGCGCAGAAGGGTTTGACGAGATCGAAGACGTAGTCGGGACGTTCTTCGCGGACGTGGACGACGACATGGTGGAGCGGCTGATGCACGACGCTTCCGCGCCTGCCTGACGACCCGTTAGCTGGACGGCCCGTCTGGCTCGCGTTCGTAGAACACCAGCCAAGCCAGATGCACGCCATACATCAAGATCAGGAAGCCGGCAATCGCGGCAACGGTAGTGGCGAAGTCGGGCGCGAGCTCCCAGGAACTGACCAGGAGTGCGACGGCCATCAGCAGTAGCCCGGCCAACACCGCTCGGTTGGAGCGTCGCCTCCTGCTCAGGATCAGTCGCGCATCCTGCATACACCGAAGGTACGCGCCGACAAGTGTCACGTTCTGGACGGGCGCTATAGGCACCGCATCGTGGACGGTGTTGTCGGGATTGCTGAGGTGTTGTCCGGTTGGCGCGGCGCGCCCAACTGTCGCCGGAATGTCGGCGCCTCACCATATATTGAATGCGTGTTCGAAAATGAGTTGGTTGAGTTGGATGCCGTCGGCACCTTGGCTGCCGCCGAGGCCAACGAACACGCCCTGATCACCGCCGAAACCCGACGGCTCCAGATCGCCGCGCACTGGGCCGATCTGCACCCCGGCGACACAGTGGTGCAGACTCGGCTACCCGGCACCGAACACCCCATCTTGTTGGGTGGGGACGGCACCCCCACCATCGCCGAATTCGCTGCCGCC
>Ga0081455_10001744_pt1 | contig 26280 bp, 24 predicted proteins | sample TabmetS3T2R1_FD_70207 | JGI IMG/M metagenome (GOLD analysis project Ga0081455, IMG submission 70207) | Tabebuia heterophylla rhizosphere microbial communities from the University of Puerto Rico - S3T2R1 | ecosystem: Host-associated > Plants > Roots > Rhizosphere ...
CAGGTCCCAAGGGTTCGGCTGTTCGCCGATTAAAGTGGTACGTGAGCTGGGTTCAGAACGTCGTGAGACAGTTCGGTCCCTATCTGCCGTGGGTGTCGGAGAATTGAGAGGATCTGTCCTTAGTACGAGAGGACCGGGATGGACGTACCTCTGGTGGAGCAGTTGTGGCGCCAGCCGCAGTGCTGCGTAGCTATGTACGGACGGGATAACCGCTGAAGGCATCTAAGCGGGAAACCCACCTCGAAACGAGTTCTCCCTTAAGAGCCGTGGTAGACCACCACGTTGATAGGCCGGATGTGCAAGCGCGGCAACGCGTTCAGCTTACCGGTACTAATCGCTCGTTCGAGCTTGATCGCGCTCATCTTCAATGCCCATTCCCATGAATAGAAAGACTGCGTTTGCGGCGCCAGGTCCTCGGGTCAAGCCCGAGGACTGCGCGCTCGCTGCGCTCGCGCTTGCTTCAAACCGTCCTTCGCCGGCCTGGTGGTATTAGCGGGGAGCCTGTACCCGATCCCATCCCGAACTCGGCCGTTAAACTTCCCAGCGCCGATGGTACTAAGTCTCAAGACTTGGAAGAGTAGGTCGCTGCCAGGCCTGCCAAGGACGTTCGCCTCTTCATGGTGTTTTCCTGCCAAACCGCCGCGGACTGCCGCGGCGGTTTTTCATTACGGCCTTCCTACGTTACGACGACGCCGTCGAGGTACGAAGATAAATTCCCCGGCGCGCGTCGCCGCTGTGGCGCCTCCCCGCCTGCTGCGTTCTGTGCTACCGATGAGGCAATGATAATAGGCGCCGCAAGCTCGGCGCCGGGGTCGCCGGAGGGAGAAGCGTGACGGCAGACGCCGCGGCACTTGCCGCGCCCGCTGCAAAGGTCGAGCGCAGCGCACGATATGGCATCGTCGCCGGCTGGTTATGGTCGGCCGCGCTGATGGCGCTGCTCGCGTTTCTCGTCCTCTATCCCGTTGCCATGCTGCTTCTTGGCGCGCTCACCAACACCAATCCGGTGGTGGATGGTTTTGGGGTGTTCGACCTTTCGCTTGCCAACTTCATCACTGTCCTCGCCAATCCGAACGTCCACCTGGCGCTGGCAAACTCGCTGATCGCCTGCGCCGGCGGCACCGCGCTCGCGGTTATCATCGGGCTTACCTTTTCCTGGATCGTCGTGCGCACCAACACGCCGTGGCGAGGCTTTGTCGCCGCCGTGAGCCTGATCCCGCTGTTCGTGCCGCCACTTGTCGCAGGGGTCGCCTGGTCGATCCTGGGTTCGCCGAAGTCCGGCCTGGTCAACACGATGATGGGATGGGCCGGTCTCCCTTGGCGCATCGATCTTTATTCCATGGCCGGACTGATCCTCGTGTTCGGCATGTACTACGCGCCTTACGTCTACATGTTCACCGCATCCGCGCTGCGAAACATGGATCCGAGCCTGGAGGAGGCGGCGGAGATCGCGGGCGTCAGTCCGTTGCGCACGTTGTTCACCGTGACCTTCCCGCTGATTGCGCCCGCGATCGTGTCCGGCATGCTGCTGTCTTTCATTGTCATGCTCGGCATCTACGGCATCCCGGCGGTGCTCGGCGCGCCGGCCGACATCCCCGTGCTGACCACCTACATTTTCAAGCTTACCAATTGGTCGCCGCCGCTCTACAGCACCGCCGCCGCGGTCGCCATCATCCTGATGGTAGTTACCGGGGCGCTGGTGCTGTTGCAGCAGCGCGTGCTCGCCGGCCGCAGCTTCACCACCGTTTCCGGCAAGGCGTTCCGGCCGCGCGTCATCGAGCTCGGACCGTGGCGCTGGCTCACCCTCGCCTTGGCGCTCCTCTATCTCTTCACCGTCGTCGTACTGCCCACGCTGGCGCTGATCGTGGCCGCCTTCCGCCGCTTCCTGTTCATTCCCAGCGCCGCCAGTCTGTTCGACATGCGGCATTACTCGCTGGTGCATTTCGACGCCGTCTTCGATAACCCGCTCACCATGCGCTCGATCTGGAACACCATGGAGGTAGGCCTGGCGACCGCAATCCTCGGCGGTGTCATCGCCTTCGCCATCGGTTACACGGTTCACCGCAGCAGCGCGCCTGCTCGACGCGCGATCGATCTTGTCGCCACACTGCCGGTGGCGATCCCGGGACTGGTGATCGGCGTCGCCTATCTGTGGGCCTGGATCGGATTGCCCGGCGGGCTTTACGGCACGATCTGGATTCTCACGCTCGCCTTCGTCGCGCGCTTCATGCCCGACACCATGAAATCGCTATCCACCTCGTTCCTGCAGATTCATCGTGAGCTCGAGGAAGCAGCCTGGATCTGCGGCAAAGGTCGCATCGGCACCATCCGTACGATCGTGCTGCCGCTGGCGCGGCCCGGCACCGTTGCGGCGATGACGCTGCTGTTCATCCTGGCGATCCGCGAGCTCGGCTCCTCGCTGTTTCTCTACACCAGCGACACTATGGTCATGGCGGTGCTTCTGCTCGACTATTATGAGGGCGGCAACACCGGCAAGGCGGCCGCCTTTAGCCTGGTGCAGACGATACTGCTAGCGGTGGTGATCGGCATCGCCGGCTGGTTGTCCCGCGGCCTCAGCAGCACGGAGGCCAGCGTTGGTCGCGCGGGGTGACGGATGACAACAGGAGGAACGCTGCCATGAAATCGATGTTGACCGCGCTCGCCGTTGCGGGCTTGATCGCGATGCCGGCGAGCGCACAAGATTTCGGCTCGCCCGAGCTGATTGCCGCCGCGAAGAAGGAAGGCAGGCTCGTCTACTACACCGCAAACTTCGCCGAGGTCGAGCAGGAGGTGATCAAGGCGTTCAACAAACGCTTCCCCGAAATCAAGGTGGAGATGGTGCGTGCCCCGGGAGGGCAGCTCATCACCCGCGTGAAGACGGAAGCCGCCGCCGGTAAGCTTGCGGCCGACGTCGTCGATCATTCCGACCGCGCGCTCATGAGCGAGCTGGTTGGTCTGTTTCAGGACTACGCGCCCCCGAACGGCAAGGACTACCTGCGCGACGCGTTGATTTCACCCAAGCTGTGGCCGCGAGTCACGCTGGTGTGGTCGATTGCGTACAATTCGGCGCTGGTGAAGAACCCGCCCAAGACCTGGATGGATCTCACCAAGCCGGAATACGGCAATAGGCAGATCGGCCAGGTGATCGCCCCATCCGGTGGAACGACCTGGACGCGCACGATGTTCGAGCGCCAAGTACTGGGCGAGGATTACTGGAAAAAGCAGGCCGCGACCAATCCCGTGCTCTATCCCTCCGGCGCCCCGATGTCGGATGCGCTGGTGCGCGGCGAGATCGCGATGGGACCGCTGCTCTACAACATCGTCTATCCCAAAAAGCGCGACGGCGCGCCGCTCGAGATTTTTTTCGCGCCCGAAGGAGCGCCGGTCAACCCATACGCCAGCGGCGTGCCCACGACGGCGAAGAACCCCAACGCCGCGAAGCTGTTCCTCAACTGGTGCCTGTCCGAGGAAGGCCAGACCTTCATGATCAAGGAACTAGGCAATCTCACCTCGCTGGGCCGGGCGCCGATCTATCCGGAAGGCTTCGATCCCAAGGTGGTGAAGGTCTGGTTGCCGAACTTCGATCAGTACGTGAAGTTGCACGCATCCTGGGTCGAAGACTGGAACAAGGTCTACGGCTACCGGCAGTAGCTTGAGCTGGATGCGGCAGGCCTAGAAGCGCATGTCTGCTTCCCTCGACGTCCGCGATTTGCGCAAGCAATTCGCTACCGGCCGGCCCGCGGTGGATGGCGTGAGCTTTCACGTGCCGGCGGGCGAGATCGTGGTGCTGCTCGGTCCGTCCGGCTGCGGCAAGACGACGACGTTGCGATGCATCGCGGGGCTCGAGCATGCCTCCGCCGGTCGCATCAGCATCGGCGGGCGCGTGGTCTCGGCGCCAGCCGAGGGCGTCCAAGTGCCGCCGCGGTCGCGCAACATCGGCATGGTGTTCCAGTCCTACGCCGTCTGGCCGCACATGACCGTCAGGCAGAACGTCGCCTATCCGCTGCGGCATCGTCGCGCGCCGCGCGCCGAGGTCGATCGCAAGACCGCCGAGGTGTTGGCGTTGGTGGGGCTGGCGCAATTCGCAGAACGCTCGGTGGTGTCGCTCTCCGGCGGGCAGATGCAGCGCGTGGCACTCGCGCGCAGCCTCGTTTATCAGCCTCAACTTCTTCTGCTCGACGAGCCGCTGAGTAATCTCGACGCGCAGTTGCGTTTGCGGCTGCGCGACGACTTGCGCCGCATCATCAAGCAGACCGGCGTTACCGCCGTCTACGTGACCCACGATCAGGCGGAAGCCGTGGTGCTCGGCGACCGCATCGGCGTCATGCGCGACGGCAAGCTGTTGCAGGTGGCGTCGGCGGATGAGATCTACAATCGGCCGGCCGACCTGTTTGTCGCAAGGTTCACCGGCGTATCGAACCTGCTCCCTGGTCGGGTGGTCGCGCGCAACGGTGAATTCGGCATTGTCGATGCCGGTGGCCAGCGCCTCACCGCGCTCATGCCCGCGACCGTCCAGGCGGGTGAGTCGGTCAAAATCGCGGTGCGGCCAGAGAACGTGCGGCTCGGTAACAATGGCACCACGCACTCGGAGAATCGCTTCACCGCTCGCGTCGCGGCGCGCCGCTACCAGGGTACACAGACCATCTACGAGCTGGCTACCCTCGGCGGGCGGCTCGAGGCGCTCGAGCTCGGCACACATGCGCGGCACGAGGTCGGCAGCGATGTCGACGTGGTACTACCGCCTGCGCTGTGCTGGGCCTATCCAGCGCGCGACGATGCGGCATTGGAGTAGGCTGTCCTTGCGCCGCTTGCAGTTCGCATTCTGAATGGAGGCCCTTCGTGCTGGCCCGCTTGGCGTCCATGCCCGATCGCATCGCCATGTACAACGTGAACGCGCTGAAGATCGGCGTTTTCGGCGCCAACTGCTCATCGGGCCGCTCCGCCAGCAAGGTGCCCGAGCGATGGTCTGCGAGCTGGCCCGACTGCCGGCGCCTCGCCCGCATGGCAGACGAGGCCGGCATCGATTTCATGCTGCCGATCGGCCGCTGGAAAGGCTACGGTGGCGACACCGATTTTCACGGCAGCACGCTTGAGACCGTCACGTGGGCGGTGGGCCTCCTCGCGGCAACCGAGCGCATTACCGTGTTCGGCACCGTGCACGCGCCTCTGTTCCATCCGCTGATCGCGGCCAAGGAATTCGTGACCGCCGACCACGTCGGCGAAGGGCGCTTCGGCGTCAACCTCGTGGTCGGCTGGAACGAGGGCGAGTTCGAAATGTTCGGGGTGACCCAGCGCGAGCACGATACGCGCTATGCTTTCGCGCAGGAATGGCTCGATATCGTCAAGCGCGCTTGGTCCGAACGCGGTGATTTCGACTTTCACGGAGATTTCCTGCAGCTCAAGGGCGTGCGCGCCTATCCCAAGCCCTACGGCGACACGCGGCCGATCCTCATGAATGCCGGCTCCTCCCAAGTCGGCCAAGCCTTTGCGCTGCGTAACTGTGATGCGTTCTTCGTCGCCACCTCGGGTTCGCGCACCTCGCTCGAGGGCAATGCGAAGAAAGTCGCGGAGATCAAGAGCCAGGCACACAGCTTTGGCCGCGACATCGAGGTCTACACGGTCGGCCAAGTGATCTGTCGCGCGAGCCAGAAGGAAGCGGAAGATTACTACCGCCATGCGATCATCGAGAATGCCGATTGGGGAGCGATCGACGGCATGCTCGCGAATAGAAACATCACACCGCAGACGATTGGGCCGGAGGAATACGCGACCAAACGTCGGTACTTTGCGTCGAATGCGATCGGCGGCTATCCGTTCGTCGGAACGCCGGACCACGTGGCGGAGGAACTCGCAAGCATCAGCAAAGCCGGCATGCGCGGGATCGCTCTTTCCTTCGTCAATTATCTCGATGAGCTGCCGTACTTCTGCGAGGAGGTGCTTCCGCGCCTCGTGCGGCTCGGCGTGCGCGCGGCGAATTGATTTGCCCCGTACGCACCGGCTTGGTGCGGATGCACGGCCGTCCTCGATTGGTCATTCACCCAACGTTCATGCTATGACGGCGATGATAAGCTCGCGCCTCTATTGTCAGAAAACCATGGTGATGAGGCGATCATGGAGTAGGGGCGGTACGAGTCGAGGGAACGCGCCCATGGCCGGGTTAGAAGCATTGCATTGGTGGCGATGCGCCAAGGCTGAGCCGAGCGCAGGGTCGCTCCAGGCTGCGAGGCAGGGCGGAGCCGGTTCTCGCGCTGGAAGTAACCGCCCGGAAACAGTCCAGGGGCGCGTTCGGTCTTGGCTCGCCAAGCGTCCGGTGCTGACCGCCGGTGCCTGCACAGCCGCAATGTTGCTGCTCGCCGTTCCTCTTTTCACGCTCGAGGCCGACGCCCGCGGCGGGGGCGGGGGCAGGGGCGGCGGTGGCTTCGGCGGGCACGGCGGCTTTGGAGGACGCGGCGGCGGAATGGGCTTTGCCGCGCGCGGCGGCGGAATGCATTTTGGTGGTGCTCGCTCCTTCGGCGTGGCGCGGATCGGCGGCGCGCATATGGGACCTCGCTCGTTCGGCGTGGCGCGGTTCGGCGGCGCCCGGTTGGGAGCTCGCCCCTTCGGCGTGGCTCACGTCGGCGGTTCGAGAATCGCGGCTCGCTCGTTTTCAGGACGCAGCCTCGCCGGTCGCCCAGTGTCCTCGGCGCGCGGCGTAGCGACAGCGCGGATCAGCGGTGGCCGATTTGCAACCGCCTCGGCCCGCACGATCGCAGGGCCCGGAATACGCACGGCCCACTTGGGCCGCGGCGTATTCGGTAACCGCGCCATCGCCAACGCGGCGTGGCAATCGCGGTTCGCGTCGTCGCGGTTTCACGGCAAGTTCGCCGGCTCGCGCTGGCGGCCGTGGTGGCGCGGCGGCCTCGTCATCGGTTGGGTCGGACCGCTGTTCTGGCCCTACGCCTATTACGACGTATTCGATTACGTGTACTGGCCGTATGCCTATGACGACTTCTGGCCCTACGCCTACGACGACGTCTACTACGGGATTTACGGCAATTACGCCCGTATCCCTTCCGGTGCGAGCTCAGGCGGCCGCATCGTGAACTCACCGGGGCACCGTGTTGCGCGAACGGATGACACGCAACGGCGCGCCGCGGAGGTGTGCAGCGACGACGCGGCGCAACTCACCGACTGGCCGATCGAGCGCATTTCCGAGGTCGTGCAGCCAACCGATGCGCAGCGTCCCGCGCTCGATGAATTGCGCGCCGCGAGCGCGAAGGCCATCGACATGCTCAAGTCCGGTTGTCCGAAGAACCTGCCCAGCATCCCGACGGGACGGCTTGCCGCCATGGAGAGCCGGCTGCAGGTCATGCTTGGGGCGGTGCAGACCATTCGCCCCGCGCTAGAGCGCTTCTATCAATCGCTCAGCGATGAGCAGAAGGCGCGCTTCAACGCCATCGCGGAATCGGATGATCACGCCGCCGCCGCCAAGGACCGGCGCGATCTCACGAAGTTCTGCGACGAGAAGACGCCGGGGGTCACCGACCTGCCGATCGATCGCATCGCGCAGGCGGTGCAGCCGACACCGGCACAGCGCGCCGCCCTCGACGAATTGAAGGATGCCTCGGCCAGGGCAGCGGAGCGGCTCAAGACCGACTGTCCGACCTACCAAGCCCTGACCCCGACCGGTCGGGTCGAGGCGATGGAGAAGCGCCTCGACGCCACGCTCGGCGCGGTGAAGACCGTGCAGCCCGCGCTCGCGAAATTCTACAATTCTCTGAGCGACGAGCAGAAGGCGCGATTCAACTCGCTGCGGTCCGTGTCGCGACCGGTGGGGTGATGCCAACTTGCGCCGAGGCGCTTTCCCCCTATAGTTCGCGCCTTTCCTAGGGCTGCCACTGTCCGTGCCCCATTCATCCTCGCCCCCGCAGATGAGGATGCCCGGGTCGAGGCTGGGCATGGCGAAGTAGGGCGCCGGCCTTTTGCCGGCTAGGAGGAGGACCGGCGCGCCGGCCGAGGTCAGCGATGCCCCCAAGGGACAGCAAGAAACGCGAGGTGAACAAGGTCGTGCTCGCCTATTCCGGCGGGCTCGATACGTCCATCATCTTGAAATGGCTGCAGACCACCTATGGGTGCGAGGTGGTGACGTTCACCGCCGATCTCGGCCAGGGCGAGGAGCTTAAGCCCGCGCGCGAAAAGGCGCTTCTGCTCGGCATCAAGCCGCAGAACATTTTCGTCGAAGATTTGCGCGAGGAGTTCGTGCGCGACTACGTCTTTCCCATGTTTCGGGCCAACGCGCTCTACGAGGGCCAATATCTCCTCGGCTCCTCGATCGCGCGGCCGCTCATCGCCAAGCGGCAGATCGAAATCGCGGAAAAGGTCGGGGCCGACGCCGTCGCGCACGGCGCAACCGGCAAGGGCAACGACCAGGTGCGTTTCGAGCTGAGCTACTACGCGCTCAAGCCCGATGTGATCGTGATTGCACCATGGCGGGAATGGGAGCTGCGCTCGCGCGAAGCGCTCATCGCCTTTGCCGAACAGCACCAGATCCCGATCGCCAAGGACAAACGCGGCGAGGCCCCGTTTTCGGTCGACGCGAATCTGCTGCATGCGTCCTCGGAGGGCAAGGTACTGGAAGATCCGGCGCAAGAGGTGCCGGACTACGTTTATTCGCGCACGCTCGATCCGGAGGCGGCGCCCGACGAGGCAGCTTATGTCGAGGTCGAGTTCGAGCGCGGTGACTCCGTCGCGGTCGACGGCAAGCGGCTCTCGCCCGCGAATTTGCTCGCTGCGTTAAACGCGCTCGGGCGCGCGCACGGCATTGGGCGGCTCGATCTCGTCGAGAACCGCTTCGTCGGCATGAAGTCGCGCGGCATGTACGAGACGCCGGGCGGCACCATCCTGCTCGCGGCGCACCGCGCGATCGAATCCATCACGCTCGATCGCGGCGCGGCTCACCTCAAGGATGAGCTCATGCCGAAATACGCCGAGCTCATCTACAACGGCTTCTGGTTCGCCCCCGAGCGCGAGATGCTGCAGGCCGCAATCGACGCGTCGCAAGAGTTCGTGACCGGAAACGTCAAGCTCAAGCTCTACAAGGGCCACGTCGCAATCGTCGCACGATCATCGCCGTATTCGCTTTACGACCGGGACCTCGTCACCTTCGAGGAGGGCAAGGTCGCCTATGACCATCGCGACGCCGAGGGGTTCATTCGACTCAATGCGCTGCGACTGCGCACGCTCGCGCAGCGCAGGAAGAAGTTGAAATCGGACAAGTAGCAGTGCTCGGCGATTTTGCTCCCCCCGAATTATTTCCGATCATGCTGCACTCCCTACTCGCCGATCGGACGCGGTGAGCCCGCCAGGGGGCTCCTGGCGGGCCAGGCATTCGCTAGGGAAGGGATCAATCGCAAACCCATACGCGACGATAAGCTCCGCGTATGTAGCGGACCTCCCAGCAGCCGTTGTCCCCGTAATAGGAGGAATAATACGGCCAACTGTCATAGAGATACGGCGTGGCAAAGCCGTAGGCGAAGACAGCTCCACGGTGGTGGCGCCGGCCGAAGTGGCGCCCCTTCCAATTGCCGCTGCCTTGCCAATTGCCGCCGCTTGGTCCCGCGACATTGCGACCGGAGCCGCGGGGCGATCCTCCGCCCATCGCGGGCGGTTCGCCGCCCCTTGCTAACGGCGCGCTCGTCGCGCCACCCGGCCGAGCGCTCATTGCCGGTGGGCCACCTCCGCCGCGCGGTCCGCCGGCCGCGAAGCCGCCGCCGCCTCCACCACCTCCAGCCGCGACGCCCCCGCCACCGCCGCCACCACCACCACCGCCTGCGCCGCCGCCCCCGCCAGCGGCGCCACCGCCACCAGCGCCCCCGCCACCGCCACCAGCGCCCCCGCCACCGGCCGCGGCGCCCCCGCCGCCCCCGCCGCCCCCTCTCTGCGCATCGGCCATTGTGGGCAGCATGGCGGCGAGCGCCAGCGCCGTTGTGATCATCAATAGCGTTCGTTTCATGAGTACTCCTCTCGCCACTGTTTCCTTGCGACGAGAACGCGCGGCAGGGCGCGATGTTTCCGCGCTGCGACGCCTCACCCTGAATAGAGTGTCTCACGCTGAATAACGTGCAACTCTGCGTGAGCGAGCGGAACCCATCACTGGCGCGAAAGAGTTCTCGGCGGCTGCTCGATCGTTGACGTCAGCGCCAAGCAAGTGCCTGGGGTAGGCGGTCGCGATGGATGCGCCCAAACCCCACGCCGCGACTAGATCTTTGCTCCAGGTCGGCGGGCCTTTCCGATCGGCTCCGAATGAGACATCTTGCCACTTTTGGCCTAAATTGCCGGTCCGGATCGTTACGTCCCCACGCAAGTCCACGTGGAGGAGACCGATGCTTGCTCCGGAGCAAGCGGCTTCAAGAATTCCGGCATGGTTGAGAGCCCTGCTGGTCGGGTGTTTCGTTGTCCTCGTGACCGGCGCTGGACTGTTCTCCTACCGGCAGTTCTCGGCTCCGAAGATTCTAACGATCGCGGCTGGATCGCCAGACGGCGAAGCGATTCGTCTAATTTCAGCTGTCGCGGGGCAACTGACAAAGACTGGCGCCCGGGTTCGTCTCAAAATCGTTGAAACCGGCTCCGAGCTCGAAGCGTTCCACGCCTTCTCGGCAGGGAAAGCCGATCTCGCGATTGCCCGCGCCGACATGAGTGATTTATCCGTCGCGCGCACCGTCGTCCGCGTCACCTACGGTGTCGTGATGATCATGGTGCCGCCCGGCTCTTCCGTGACGCATATGGAGGACCTCAAGGGTAAGACGGTCGGAGTTTTTGCGGAAGACGCCAACCGTCGCCTCGTCGAGGTGCTCACACACGAATACGATCTCACCCGCAGCAAAGTCCGATTCAAGAATCTCTCGCTCGGGGAGGTCCAACAGGCGCTGCAGTCCAAGCAAGTGGCCGCTTTGCTCGTGGTCGCGCCCATCTCGGAAAAATACGTGTCTCTGATTCGAAACATCTTTTCGGCGAATGCCAAACGCAAACCGGGGCTGGTAGCGATCGACTCCGCCGAGGCGATTGCGAACGCTGCGCCAGCCTACGAAAGCTACGACCTGCCGAAGGGCAGTTTACGGGCTCACCACCCTTCCCAGAGGATGACCTGAGCACCTTGCGGATTCCCGTCTATCTCGTCGCCAACAAGAACGTCGACGCCGACCAGGTGACCGATCTGACGCGAGCCATCATGGATGCGCGTCGAGACCTCCGCGATCAGTATCCGCTCCTCGCGCAGATCAGCGCACCGAGCACGGACAAGGACGCATACATTCCTATCCATCCCGGAGCCGCAGCTTTCTTTGAAGACTCGCAGAAAACCTTCTTCGATAAGTATGGCGATGAGCTCTATTATATTCCCATGTTGCTCGGTATCTTGGCTTCCTTTGTAACAGCAACCTGGAAATTCGTCAGGCTCGACTCCACCGGAAAGATCGAGCATCCGATGAACTCGCTCTTCTCACTGGCGGGTCCGATCCGCGACGCGCGCAGCGAAGCCGATCTGAACGCCATCGAAGAGAAGATCGATGAAATACTCAAGGCAGAGCTGGCTAGACATGCGAAAGACGAGCGCCAGGTGGCGGCCTCGGCCGCATTGACCTTGGCGGCGCAACGCCTCGAGCATCTGATCCAGTACCGCAGAAACAGGCTGATCGCCGGCTGACCCGCTATTCCATTTCTGCGGCAGCGTTGCAGTGCGGCAGTCCACGTCCCTTCAGGGCCAGCTATCGGGCGTGGCGGGAGTTGAAAGCGACCAACCGAGTCGCAAGCATTGCGCTACGCGACGCTTGTCTCAGGACCAGAGCGGAATCAGGACGAGAGCGGAACATAAGCATCATGAACCTATGGCCGGCTAACGGCCGTGATCGGGTCTTGCACGCGCGCGTGCCGCAACCGATTTGAACGTTGTGCCGAATGTTGATATTTGGAACGGCACGCATGGCCCGCATTCTCGAGCTCATCTTGAACGGCCGCCGCCGCGTCGATGCGGTGCCGGACAATCTGTTGCTGCTGGACTATTTGCGGGAAGTCGTCGGCCTCACTGGAACAAAAACCGGCTGTGACGGCGGCGAGTGCGGCGCCTGCACCGTGCTGGTCGATGATCAACCGCGACTGTCGTGCCTCACGTTGGCGGCTGGCGTGAACGGCCAGCACGTCGATACCGTGGAATCGCTCGGTCAGGATGGCCGCCTTTCGGCAGTGCAGCGCGGCTTCCATGAGAAACTCGGCTCCCAATGCGGCTACTGCACGCCCGGGTTCATCATGGCGTCGGCAGGACTGTTGCGGCGTAACCCGCATCCGAGCGAGGACGATATCCGCGCTGCGCTCGGCAGCAACATCTGCCGCTGCACAGGTTACGTCAAAATCATCGAGGCGGTGAAATATGCCGCCGAACTCCACGCCGGCGGGCTTGCGCCGTGAACGAGGTCGTCCCAGCGCACAACATCGGCGCCTATGTGCCGATGGTCGACGGGCCGGACAAGGTATCGGGGCGGGCGAAATACACCGCCGATCTCATCACGCCCGGACTGCTCGCGGGGCGCATCTTCCGCAGCCCCTATTCCCACGCCGAAATCCTCGAGGTCGATGTCTCTGCCGCATTGCGGCTTCCCGGCGTGAAGGCGATCGTCACCGGCGCCGACTGCGACAAGACTTTTGGCGTGCTGCCGATCGCGCGCAGCGAGCACCCGTTGGCGCGTGACAAGGTGCGTTACCGCGGCGAGCCGGTCGCGGCGGTTGCGGCCGTGGACGACGCCACCGCCAAGCGCGCGCTCGGCCTCATCAAGCTGAAGGTCAAAGAGCTGCCAGCGCACTACACATGCAAGGCGGCGACGGCGGCGGGCGCGAGCACGATCCACGCGCATCGTCCCGACAACATTGAACGCGATGTGCTGTTCGAGCTCGGCAGCGTGCAGCAGGGCTTTCGCGAGGCCGACCTCGTGCGCGAGGGCATCTACGATTGCGCCGAAGTCTGCCAGAACCAAATGGAGATGCACGCCGCGGTCGCGGAGTACGACGCGGTCCGCGAGCGCATGACCGTCTACGCCAGCACGCAGGTTCCCTATTACGTGCATCTGATGCTCGCGCAGATCCTCGACATGGACATGTCGCGCATCCGCGTGATCAAGCCGCATGTGGGCGGCGGCTTCGGCTGCCGCACCGAAGCGCTCAACGTCGAGCTGATCGCCGCACTGCTCGCGCGCAAGGCGGCCGGCAGCGTGCGCATGGTCACCACCCGCGAGGAGACCTTCATCACCCATCGCGGGCGGCCGCAGACCGATATCCGTCTAAAGATCGGCATGCGCAAGGATGGAAAGATCACCGCCGTCGAATGCGAATGCTACCAGCGCGGCGGGGCGCACTCCGGCTACGGCATCGTGACGATTCTTTATTCCGGCTCGATGCTTTACGCCATCTACGACCTGCACAATGTCAAATATATCGGCAAGCGCGTGCTCACCAACACGCCGCCTTGCGGCGCGTTCCGCGGCCACGGCACGGTCGACATCCGGTTCGCCTTCGAAAGCCTGCTCGACGAGATGGCACTCGAGCTTCGGCTTGATGCGATGGCGGCGCGCCGCGCGAACTACCTGACCGCGCCGACCTTCACCGACAACGATCTCATGGTGAACAGCTACGGGCTGCCTGAGTGCGTGGACTGGGTAGAGAAAGCGAGCGGCTGGCGCCAGCGCAAGAGCAAGCTGCCTAAGGGCAAGGGCAGCATACGCAAAGGTCTGGGTTTTGCCTGCTCGCATTACATCAGCGGCGCGTCCAAGCCCGTGAACTGGACCGGCGAGCCGCACGCCACGGTCAAGATCAAGCTCGATTTCGACGGCTCGATCGTCGTTCTTTCCGGCGCTGCCGACATCGGGCAAGGGTCATCGACCATCCTGGTGCAGACGGTGGCCGAGGTGCTTGGCCTCGACCTCTCGCGCATTCGCATCGTCACCGGCGACAGCGAGGTGGTGCCGAAGGACAACGGCTCTTATTCCTCGCGGGTGACATTCATGGTCGGCAATGCCGCCATCGATGCGGCGCGAAATCTCAAGCATGTGCTGGTCGCCGCGGCCGCGCGCAAGCTCGAGGCCAGACCCGAGGAGATCGAATGCCTGGGCGAGGTTTACCGCGCCGGTGCCCAGGACAAGGGACTGACCTTCAACGAGGTCGTGACCGAGGCGCTCAAGGACAGCGGCACCATCACCGTGACCGGCAATTACTCGACCATTCCGGAATCGCACGGCGGCAAAAAGTATCGCGGCGCCGCCATCGGCGGCACCATGGGCTACAGCTATTCCGCGCAAGTGGTGGAAGTGAGCGTCGACGAGGAGACGGGGATGGTCAACGTCGACAAGGTGTGGGTCGCACACGACTGCGGCAAGGCGCTCAACCGCTTGACGGTCGAGGGCCAGGTACAGGGCTCGGTGTGGATGGGCATGGGCCAAGCCATGAGCGAGGAGACCGGATATCACGAGGGCCTGCTCGTCACCGGCAACATGCTCGACTACCGCGTACCGACCATCCAGGACTCGCCGCCCATTGAGGTGGGCATCATCGAGAGCAACGATCCGCACGGTCCGTTCGGCGCCAAGGAGGCGGGGGAGGGCTCGCTCGCGGCGTTCCTGCCGGCGCTGACAAACGCCATCGCCGACGCCATCGGGGTGCGGTTCAACATACTGCCCGTGACGCCCGACCGCGTGTTCGCCGCGCTGGAGAAACGCCGCCGCGCGGGCAATGAGAGTACGCCACGGATGGGCCGAGGCGCGTGATGGACGCGCTGCCGGAGTTTGCATTGGTGCATGCGAGGTCGCTCGACGAGGTGATCAGCGCGCGCGCAAGCCATCCCGATAGTCGCCTCCTCGGCGGCGGCACCGACCTCGTGGTCAATATCCGGCGCGGCATTGTCGCTCCGCCGGTGCTCATCGATATCAATAGCGTGGCGGAGCTGCGCGCGATCAGGGCGGATGCGCGTTCGCTCGAGATCGGCGCCGCGGTCAAGATCGCCGAACTCGCCGCGCATGACGAGGTGGCGCGGTACTATCCAGTGCTGGCGCAAGCGGCCGCCTGCATTGCCGGGCCGACCCATCGCAACATGGGAACGGTCGGCGGTAATCTCTGCCTCGATACGCGCTGCTTGTTCTACAACCAGAGCGAATGGTGGCGCAGTGCCAACCACCATTGCCTCAAGACCACCGGCGATATCTGTCATGTCGCGCCGAAAAGCCGGGGCGTCTGCTTCGCCACCTTCAGCGGTGATCTCGCCCCGGCCTTATTGACGCTCAACGCCGAAGTCGACCTCGCCGGCTCCGCGGGCAAACGCACGATCTCGCTGGAAAGCTTGTACATCGGCTATGCGCGGCAGGACCGACCCATTGACGAAACAGAGGGCGACGGCAAAGCCTATCTGTCGCTGCGTCCGGGCGAGTTCGTCACCGCGGTGCGGGCGAGCAACACGCCGGGATTGCGCTCTGCCTACGACAAGATTCGCATCCGCCGATCCATCGAATATCCTGTGACCGGCGTGGCCGTGGCGCTGCGCCGCGAGGGCGACCTGCTTGCCGATCTGCGGGTCGCGTTTACCGGCACCAATCCTCGCCCGGTGCTGCTCAAAGGCACGGCGGAATTGTGCGGGGGGCCGCTCGATGCGCGCGTCTTCGAGGGGCTCGACGCGCTCGTGCGGGACCAGATCATGTCGATGAAGACGACGTTTACCCCCGGCCATTACCGCCGCCGCGTCGCCGGCGTGCTGGCGCAGCGGCTCCTGGCAAAGCTGTTCGCAGACTGAGGTACGGACGCACCGAGCTCGTTCGGCGTCGCTCGCGCGGGAACGAGCGGAGAACCTCCGGTCGAAAAATCGGCAAATTACAGGCTTCTGCGGTGCAATAAGCCCCATTGAACCAATTTGCCCCTGCCGGCGACTAAATACTGGCAGCCATGGGGTTGGCACATGTGGGGGTCCAAGTTGCGTTTGCGGCGTTCACGGTCTCGAGGCTCCGTCCTGGCCGTAGTCGGCGGCTGCCTCGGGGTCTACGCGGTTTCTGCCGTCGCCTTCCATTGGCTGGTCGAGCCCACGGTTAAAAGCCAGCAGGTCGCCCCTTACGAGCCCTCGCTCGCGAGGGCTGTGCAGTCCTCGGCTACATCGTTTGTGACACCGGCACGCCCAGACCTGCCGTCGCGCGTCACCTCGAAGCCGCCGGCGTCAGCCACGCTCGCGGCACCGGCATCGAAGTCCACGGAGCCCGCCCGTTCCGAGCCGCCGTCGCGGGTCCCGCCACCACCGATGACCGTCACTGCCGCGGGCCCGAAGCCCACGGTGGAGAGCGCCCGCGCGGAGGCGCGTGTGGTGCCACCCATGATGACGACAGCAAAGCCCACGGAGACCGCGCAATCCGCGGCTCCATCGAGCGCTGCAGCAGAGGCACCCATGACCACCGCGGGGCCGGCGCCGATGGAAACGTCAGAACAGCCGTCGCTGGTCGCATCGGATTCTGCGGCGTCAAGCGCAGCGGCGCAGCAGTCGGCGGAAGCCGCTCCTGCGCCAAAAAAGAAGAAGGTGGCGCGCAAAACGCCTCGGCACGACCGATCCAGAGACTATTGGAATCCGATGAACTTCTTTGCCTGGGGCTCGCCCTACGGCGCTCGGCGGTCGTTCTAGAACGGAATGAGATCGGGTTGAATCGTCATGCCCGCGCTTGGCGCGGGCATCCACGTCTTTGCGGCAAGGATCAAAGACGTGGATGGCCGGAACGAGTCCGGCCATGACGGAGCGGTACCTTGACTAAATTCAAGTCCAGCCTCGGACGACGTGGTCAGCCGCTCGATTTTCAACGAAAGTCGCGACGTTCGACTACGTTCGGCATCGCTTTGCAAGCAACATAGAGCAGGCGTGCTTGGCGGCCGACGACGCTCGGCTGCAGATCAATCATCACCGTTCGCGGCGGCAGGCCGCAGGCCAGCGAAAATCCGGAATACTCGCCTCGCCCGTCGATCGTGAGCCTGTGGCCCGAATGATCCGGAGGGGTTGCCAAACTGACGAAGAATCTTGCTTTGCCGGCCATGGCGACAAGCAGTTTCACCACTCGCTGGCCAATAATCGTGTCCTCGCTCAGCGGCGGCGCGAGCCCACGCAGCAGTCGCTCGGGAGCCGTTGGCCCATGATGTTCTCGGCCGGCCGCCAGCGTGTGGATGAGCTGACTGATGGACTGGGCGACCAGATCCGCCCGCTTTCTGTTGAACAACCACATCGGACTAACTCCACGCCTCGCAACCACCCGCTACCCGAACTCGTTCGCAGGACGAAAACTAGCGTTACGCCTCCGCGCTCGGCAAGCGCGCGACTTCCGAAAGTCGGCCGCTGTGACATTTTTGCAAGATGAGCGGAGGAGATTGATACGCGCCGCTAACGGCCGAAACGGACGTTGAGACCGGCGCGCACGACGCTCTTGGTCTCCGCGACATCGACGAATGCCGGACCTAACCCTGCAACTTGCGGCGTGAAAGCGATCTGGCGAGTGCCGAAATCGAAATAGTTATATTCGATGAAGCCGGATACGACATTGGTAAAGGCGTATTCACCGCCGACACCGATCGTCCATCCCGACCTCGTCACGCGCGCGGTATACGCGGTCCCGAGGATGATCGTCGTCGCCCAATAATCGTCACGCTCCCAGGCGCCGCCGCCCTTGGCGTAGCCGAGGAAGCGATCCCAGGCATAGCCGATACGGCCGGTGACCGTCGCCAGCGATCGGACCTTGCTGTGATAGGCAACACCGATCTCACGCGCGCTGTCGTGGCTGCCTTCGGCATCCGCCCAGGCGTAATCGCCCTGGAGCCCGATCACAAAGCCGCCGGCGAATTGATAGTCGCAACCGCCCTGCACGCCGCCAAGCCAGCCATGCGCTTCATGTCCGCCGAGCGACTGGCCGAAAAACGCCCCGCCGGGCGTCCGCACAATCCAATCTTTCTGCTTCGCCCACAGGCCGCCGGCATGACCGCCGACGTAGCATCCGGTCCAGCCCCAAACCGGGACGGCCGGCGGCGCTGCCTTGTAGAGTGGAGCACGCATGTCGGCCGCGATCGCCGGCGTCGCGAGCGCAATCAGCGCGGCCGTTGCTAGCAGCGATTTCCGCATGACACGCCCCCGCGTGATGGCCAGCGCATTATGCAACGACTCTGCGTGGAACGCTGTAGCCGATCAGCCACACCAGCATGGATGTGCGAAAAGACACCGGCAGGGTTGTCGGGCCAAACTGGCGATCACGATCGGCGAGGTTGATGGCCGCCTGCGTCTAACGCGGGCTCAGCCGGAGCGCAGCCTTGCATTTCGACTGCGGTATCCGCTGCGCCGCGCATAAAAATTTCCGAGTGCGGAGCGCGCCTCGGCCGATCGGTATTAAGACGCTGAGCAGCTATGAACTGGGGTGCGGCGTGCTCAAGCCGTTCGCGATCGGTGTCCGAGACATCTGCGCATGAGTGTCTGCGACTCGATGGATATGTTCACCGCAATTTCCATAGCGAGAGATACAACTCTTCTGGTAACAGGGACGCTGTGAAGTCTCAATCAAAGTCCCGGAGAGGGTCATGAAATATGCCCATAAGTATCTTTTTGCGCTGCCGGTCGTGCTCTCCGTCACTTCCTTTGTATTGCAAGCTTCGGCGCAAGATACCGCGGGAAGGGACGCCGCCATTGGCAGGTGCATTAGAGTGGCCCATCTGCAGTATCCCAACGAAGAACAGCAAATACAGCGTGCAGACGTGTACAAAGCCTGCATGGTTGCTGCCGGTTATCAGCCGTAAGCCTTGCTGCGACCTAGTTGGCTGGTCCCAACTGCAAGCGGTTCGCACCAGCCCGCAGATCGGATTCGTCTCTCGGCAGGGGACGTCGAGGCATCTCAATTCGATTAAGACGGGCTTGGGTCGGCCACCGTGAACCCGCGGGATTTCCCGCTGCGCATTTCAGGGTTTTGGATGGTCGCAGAATCGAGATCAGCGGAGCTGCGCTACTGTGCAGTCATGCCGCCGTCCAAGGTAAGAATGGTGCCGGTGGCGAAGCGGCTCTCGTCGCTGGCGAGAAACAGGATACCGGCCGCGATCTCCTCGGGCGCGCCGAGGCGGCCGAGGAGTTGCCGCGCCGCCAGCGCCTTGCGCGCGGCCTCGCGATCGGCGCTCTTCGCGAGGATGTCGTCGAAATAGGGCGTGTCGATGGTCCCCGGTGCGATCGCGTTGCAGCGGATGCCGTCGCCGACGTGATCGATGGCGATCGCCCGCGTCAGCGCGGCGACCGCTCCCTTGGAAGCGCAATAGGCCGCGCGATTGGCGATGCCTACCGTTGCGACGACCGACGAGGTGTTGACGATGGTCCCGCCGCCGCTCCTTTTCATCACGGGGATCGCGTATTTGCAGCAAAGGAACACGCCGCGCACATTGACCGCTATCAGCGCGTCCCAGGCGTCTTCATCCGTCTCAACGACGCTTCCCGTGATGCCATAGCCGGCATTGTTGACGAGGACATCGAGGCGATGAAATCGCCCCACCGTGGCTTCGATCATGCGCTTGACATCGGCGCTGCGCGCCACGTCGGCTTCGACTGCAATGGCCTGCGCGCCCTTGGCGGCGCATTCGGCAGCCACCGCTTGTGCGTTGCGCTTGTCGCCAACCACGAGGCGCGCCCCTTCGTCGGCGAACAGCAGCGCGGTGGCGCGGCCGATGCCGGAGCCGCCGCCAGTGATGAGGCAGACCTTGTCCTTGAGGCGCATGGGCTAATCGTCCGGCGTATTCTTGACCCAGCGCAGGATGTGGCGCGCAACCGCCACCAGCACGCCGTCTTGATTGACGACGCCGATGTCGGCGAGCGATTGGCCCTTTTGCGGATCGATCTCGGCGATGGTGTAGGTGAGCGTGACGGTGTCGCCAATGAACACGGGCGCCAAGAACCGCACGCGATCGTACCCCAATGACACCGGCGTCGTATCGAGCGTGGCGCCTTGGCATTTCTCGATCATCATCGTCGAGCAGGTGGACATGTAGCCGACGATCAGCGCGCCGTGTGCAATGCGCCGGCCGTATTTCGAGCGCGCCATGTACTGCTCATTGACGTGGTTCACCGAGAAATCGCCGGTGATGCCGGCAAAGAGATAGATGTCGGTCTCTCCGACCGTCTTGGCGAAGCTGACGCTGTCTCCGACCTTGACGAAAAAGTCTTGCATGGCCTGTCCCAGAACTGATGCGGGTCGTTGACGCTGCCGATGTCGCGGTCCGCTCGTCCCCGTGAGGGGCATCCGGCGACGCTTGCGTCGCGGGGGCCCCGTTGCGGAGACCCAGTTTAGCCTGGATACCTGTTTTCGCGGGAATGAGCGGAGAGCCATCACGTCTCAGCGGCGTGCACCACGCCCTCGCGGGCGAGCGCCGCAATGTCGGCCTCGCCGAAACCGAGCTCGGCCAGCACCTCCTTGGTCTGGGCCCCGAGCCGTTGCGGGGCCAAGCGAATGGCCGCCGCCTGACCATCGTAGCGCACGGGATGATTGACCAGCGTGACTAGCGCGCCGCTTTCGCCCGCGCCTTTCAGCGTCACCAGCGCCTGCATGTGCTTGACCTGCGCATCATCGATGATGTCGGCATAGTCCTGCACGCGCGCGTGCCAGATTTGCGCCAACTCCATGCGTCGGCCCCAGTCCTCGGTGGTTTGGGCCTTCAGCCGCGCGGCGATGATCTCGCCGATCTCGTCCTGCCGGCTCCAGGCATCCTCGTCGGAGAACGAGGCCAGCCGCGGCTCCTCAATGGCCTCAGCGAGCCTCTGCAATGGGCAAAGCGACACGGCGATGTGCCCGTTGCGTGTCGCATACACCCCGTATGGGGCGGGGTAGTACCAGCCCGCGATGTGAGGACGCGCGCTCACGCTCCGCGGCCGGTTCGTGGCATTGAGCCAGGAGGTGAGCGATTCCGCCTGCAGGTCGAGCGCGGCCTGCATGAGGCTTGCATCGACGCGGCAGCCCTTGCCGGTGCGCTCGCGCCGCAGCAGCGCGGCAAGAATTCCCATCGCGAACAAGGCTGCGCCGTGGTGGTCGACCGCGGACACCCCGACCGGTCGCGGCCCGCTCGCATGCTGACCAGTAATCGCCATGAGTCCGAACAGCGCCTGCGCCAGCAGATCCTGACCGGGCCGCTGCGCGTAGGGGCCGTCAGGGCCGTAGCCTGACGCCGAAGCGTAGATCAACGAAGGCTTGCGCCGCCGCAAGGCGTCGCAGCCGAAGCCGAGCTTCTCCATCACCCCGGGGCGGAAATTCTCCGCCACGACGTCGGCGCCGTCGATGAGCTTGAGCGCGATCTCTCGGCCCCTGGGCGATTTCAAATCGAGCGCGACGCTGCGCTTGTTGCGGTTGGTGGATATATGCACCATGCCTTGCCCATCATGCCAGATATCGCCGCTGCTCCAGTGCCGCTGCCAAGCCCCCTCGGGACTCTCGACCGCGATGACGTCGGCGCCAAGGTCCGCCAACGCCTGGATACCCATCGGGCCGAGCAGGAAATGATTGAAGCTGATGACGCGAATGCCTTGCAGCAGATCGAGCATCGGAGTCCTCGCGACTACGGCGCCCGCGCCACATCGTCCCTCCCCCGCAAGCGGGGGGAAGGACGGGGAGGGGGCACGCAATGTTGGTAGCATTCAACTCACCTCCTCCCCACCCCTTCCCCGCAAGCGGGGGAGGGAGCAGACCGAGTACCTCGCCGCGCCGATTCCATTCGCCGCGTTATCGCCTCTCCTCGAACTCGTCGAAGAAATGCAGATTGTCGGTCGTAACCGCGGCCTCGATCTGGAAGCCCGTCGACAAGCTTAAATCCGGATCGACGCCGGCGATTCTGATGTCGCGCTCTCCGAGGCGAACTGCAAGCAGTTGCTCGTCGCCGAGCTGCTCGGTCACCATGACGGTGCCCTTGAACGCGATCTGATGGTCGTTCACGGCGGCCCCTAGTCGAATATGTTGCGGGCGCATGCCGAGGCAAACCGAGCGCCCGATGTGCGAGCCCAGATCGGGAAAGCGCCGCGCAGGAAGGCGGAACTGCCACCCCGGGCAGGCCAATGCGAAATGGTCCCCGTCCGCCGTCACGTTGACGGTGATGAAATTCATGGAGGGTGAGCCGATGAAGCTCGCCACGAACCGGTTGGCAGGCTTGCGGTAAAGCTCGAGCGGCGTGCCCACCTGCTGGACGACGCCGTCCTTCATCACCACGATGCGGTCGCCGAGCGTCATCGCTTCGGTCTGGTCGTGGGTGACGAAGATCGAGGTCGTCGGCACCCGCAACCGCAGCTCCTTGAGCTCGAGCCGCATTTGCGCGCGCAGCTGCGCGTCCAGATTCGATAACGGCTCATCGAACAAAAAGACCTTGGGGTTGCGCACGATGCAGCGGCCGAGCGCCACGCGCTGCTGTTGACCGCCCGACAACTGGTGCGGACGGCGGTCGAGCAGCGGCTCGATCGACAGAATCCTCGCGGCGCGGCTCACGGCGGCGTCGATCTCCTGCGCGGGCACGCGGCGGTTACGCAGCCCGAAAGCCAAATTGTCGCGCACGCTCATGTGCCGATAGAGCGCGTAATTCTGGAAGACCATGGCGATGTCGCGGTCCTTCGGCTGCAGGTGGTTTACAACCCGGCCGCCGATGGCGATGGTGCCGGCGCTGATCTCCTCGAGGCCGGCGATCATGCGCAGCGTCGTCGACTTGCCGCAGCCGGAGGGCCCCACCAGGACGACAAACTCGCGATCCTTAATCGCAAGGTTGATGTCCTGCACGGCGACCACGTGGCCGTAAGCCTTGTGCACGTTGGTGAGCACGATGTCGGCCATGGATCAGATCCTCAGCCCACGAATGACGTATCTTTGGCCGAACAATGTCACGATCAGCGCCGGAACGAGCGCGATCACCGCGGTCGCGCTCATGAGGTGCCATTCCATGCCCAGCTCGTGCACGAACTGCGCCATCACGACGGTCACGATCGGCGTTTCATGCGCGGTGAGAATGAGGGCAAACAGGAATTCGTTCCAGGTATAGAGCCAGCACAAAATCGCGAGCGCCGTGAGGCCGGGAATGGCCGCCGGCATGGCGACGCGCCAGAACGCACCTCAGCGCGAGCAGCCGTCGATCATGGCCGCGTATTCCATCGAGGGGTCGATGCCGTCGAAGAAGCCTTTCATGATCCAGGAGAAGAAGCAGATGTGCACGGCAATGTGCGGCAGCAACAGGCCCCAATAGGTATCGAAGATGTGCAGCCGCTGGGTGACGAAATAGAGCGGCAGGACCCAGGCGACGTAGGGTACACAGCGAAAAATGTAGATCAGTGAAAACCAGGCGTTCGGGATCGGTCCTTTGAAGCGCGACAGCATGTAGCCGGACGTCGCCGTGACGCCGAGCGAGAGCACGGTCGCCAGCGTGGAGATCATGAAGCTGTTGAAAAGCGCCCTGACGACGATCTCCTGCGACAGCACCTCGTGGAAATTGTCGGTCGTAAATTCCGTTCCCCGATGCACGTAATAAACACCGGTTCCGGGGCGCAGCGACGTCAATATCAACCAGAACACCGGGAAGGCGAATAGGAGGCAAACCGCGATTGCGGCGAGCGCGAAGAAGGCGGCCTTTCCGCGCGGCGCGAGCGCGGAGAAGAAACCCGCCGATCGCGCGGGCGCGACAGCAACATCGCTCACTTCGATACCTCCACGAAGCGATTGAGCACGCGATAGAGCAGCAGCGCGAAGACGACAATGATGATCGCCCCGATCACTGCAGCCGCGGAGCCGCGGGCGAGATTGAGGAACTGGAAGGCTTCCACGTAGGCGTAGATGCTGAACACCTCGGTGGCGCGTGCCGGCCCGCCGCCGGAAATCGTCCACACGATATCGAACGTCCGGAACGCGTCGATCGAGCGGATCACTATGCAGACCACCATGACCGGCCGAAGCATCGGCAAGGTGATGTAGCGGAAGGTGCGCCAGGCGCTGGCCGCGTCAATGCGCGCCGCCTCGAACGGCTCGGGAGGAAGGCTTTGCAGGCCGGCGAGCAGGATCAGCGCGAACCAAGGCGTCCACAGCCAGACATCGGTCAGCAGAATCACCGCAAATGTGGTCCACCGCTGCGTCAGCCAGGAGAGGGGCGTGATCCCGAGGCCCTCGAGCGCGGCATTCACGACGCCGAACTGATCGTTGAACATCCAGCGAATCATGATGGCGGCGATGACCGGCGCGACCATGAGCGGCAGCAAAACGAAGGATTGGACGAGCCAACGGCCGGGAAAGCGCTTGTTGAGCATCAGCGCGATCGCAAGCCCAAGGAGGAGCGAGCAGGCAACGCTCGCGACCATGAAGCCGAACGTATTGGGAAGCACGATCTCCCGGAATTCGGCATCGCGAAGCACGTGAGCGTAATTGGCCAGCCCGACCCAGGTTCGCTTGGGATCGTGCAGCGTCCAGTCGCGGAAGCTTGCGTTAGCCCCGGTCAGAATGGGCACGACCTGGAACAACACCAGCACGAGCGCCGCCGGCGTGATCAGCGCCAGCATGAAGCGCGTCTTCTCGTTCATTGGGATGAAATTTCCGAAATGGAGTCAGCGCGAGCTGCGAACTCGGTCTCTATCCTCTCCCCGCGACAGCGGGGAAAGGGTGGCGAGCGCCGAAAGGTGCCAGCCAGGTGAAAGGCAAAGCGAGGAACGCGTGCGCCCTTATGTGTACAGCGATTTCGCTTCGCGAAACACTGCCCCTCACCCGGCCGTCGCTGCGCTCGGGCCACCCTCTCCCCGCTCCACGGGGCGAGGGTATGCACCGAGTGCGCGGCACCGCTCGGCATCAAACTCGCTCTAGTTCCCCGTGGCGGCGCGGCGGATCTTGTCGGTGTGTTCGGCCAGCACCTTCGGAATGTCCTCGCGCTTGCCGGACAGCGCGGCGATCACCATGTCCGAATAGGCTTTGTGCACCGCCGGCCACTCGGCAAAATAGTACGCCGAATGCGTAATCGGCGTCTGATCGAAGACCGCGTGCTTGAGCGCTGCGAAGTCCTTGTCATCGGCGGCAAGCTTGGGCCACAGCTTCACGTTCGGCGGCGGACCGCCGGTCTTCTTCCACATCTCGATCTGCCCCGCCTCATCGCTCATCATCGCCGAGAGCATCTCTTTGGCGAGCTTCTTGCGCTCCGGCGGGACGCCCTTGGGGATCGCCCATCCCCAGACCTCGTTCCAGGATGTCGGCTTCTGTGCGCGCGGGCCGACTGGAAACGGGGCCATGCTGATCTTGCCGACGATCTTGGAGCGCTTGGGATCGTTGAACTCGCCGAAATGGGTCGAGTCGACGAGCGTGAAAGCGGCCTCGCCCGCCATGAAGATTGCGTTCGCCTCGTTGCGCCCATATGCGGTCATGCCGGGCGGACTGATTTTGTGGGTGTTGATCGCGTCCCACCAGAACTCGACGATCTCCCGATGGCAGGGCTCGGTCACCGCCGGCTCGAACTTCGCGGCCGTGAGCTTATCGTTGCCGCGCTCGAATAGCGGCTTGAGGATGTCGCAATTGTTTGCCCACATGGTCCACCACAAGCTGAACCAGGTATTGTTCATGCTCATGCCGCCGACATAGCCCCATTTGACCTTGCCTTCCTTTTGCAGCCGCTGGCTCACCGAAACCAATTGCGCGAACGTGGTAGGAACTTCCTCCGGCTTGACGAGGTCCGAGCGGTAGAAGAACGTGCCGACGGTGTGTGCCATGGGCACGACCGTGAGTTTCTTTTCATCGTTCCAGAACGCGAGCAGCGGCCATCGGTCCGCGTTCTCGATGCCCTTGACGTCGTCGGTCGTGTCCAGCCACTTCTTCCAGAGCTGACCCCAATCGTCATTGTGCCAGATGACATCGAACTGATCGGTCCCGCTCGTCAGCGTCGCGGTGACCTTTTCCATGAAAACGCTGTACGCCATCGGCACGCGCGTCAGCTTGACCCCGTGGGCCTTCGCCCATGTCTCCATGATGTCGAGCGAGGCATCTTGGATGGGATTCTTCATGTACCCAACTTTTAGCTCGCGATCCTGCGCCTGGGCGGAGAAAAGCCCCGTTGAAAGAACGAGGCCGATCGCAGTCGCAATGCATAGCCGAATGAAGCTCCGGAATCGGCGTTCGGGCATGGATACCTCCCTCTAACCGGGCCAGCTTCTTGTCAGCGCGACCCGTTGAACACACCTTACCAAACCCGAGGCAAACCAGACATGGTCGCTCGCCCCGAACGGTCCTTTTTCTGCAATTCAAG
>Ga0081455_10001745_pt1 | contig 26278 bp, 26 predicted proteins | sample TabmetS3T2R1_FD_70207 | JGI IMG/M metagenome (GOLD analysis project Ga0081455, IMG submission 70207) | Tabebuia heterophylla rhizosphere microbial communities from the University of Puerto Rico - S3T2R1 | ecosystem: Host-associated > Plants > Roots > Rhizosphere ...
TTCGCTGATCATCGAAGAACTCGAACATGCCCGCGCCCGGGGCGCACATATTTACGCGGAAGTGCTCGGATACAGTCTAAATAACGATGCTTTTCATATGACTTCGCCGCTGCCAAACGGCGAGTCGTCCATTCGCGCGATGCGCGAGACGCTCGATGACGCACAATTGCACGCCGACCAAGTCGATTACATCAACGCGCACGCCAGTTCGACCCAACTCAACGACACCGCGGAAACCGCGTCGATCAAACAAGTATTTGGCGAGCATGCGCGACGAATTCCGGTCAGCGGAACGAAAGGTTATTACGCGCATCCGCTCGGCGCGACCGGCGCCATTGAAGCGGCGCTTTGCGCGCTGGCTTTGGATCGACAATGGGTCCCGCCAACAATTAATTACGCAAACCACGATCCATCATGCGATCTCGATGTCGTGCCCAATCACGGACGCGGAGCCGAACTGAATTACGTAATGAGTAATTCGTTTGGTTTCGGCGGAATCAATGCGTGTGTCGTGCTGGGCAGAGCACCTCAATGACACGATCTGTCTTGTGGATTATCCGAGCAAATCAGGCCTGTTTTTCTGCGTGCGTTTTCTCGCCTCTTCTTTGCGCCAATTAGCAATCTCGGCGTGATTTCCGGAAAGCAGAACCTGCGGAACTTTCCAGCCGCGAAATTCTGCCGGGCGCGTGTACTGCGGCGCTTCGAGCAGTCCTTGACTGAAACTGTCGTCTAGGGCGGATTGTTCGTGACCAAGCGCCTCGGGCAATAAGCGCACGATTGCGTCGATAAGAACCACGGCCGCGATTGCGCCGTTAGTGAGCACGTAATCGCCAATCGAAATTTCTTGGTCCACCAGATTTTCAATCACGCGGTGATCGACTCCTTCGTAGTGCCCACAAATGATGATGAGATGTGGTTCTTTCGAAAGCTGTGTCGCCGTTTCTTGATCAAACCGGCGCCCTGCGGGCGACATCAACAACACTTTGGATGATTGATTTCGCAAATCTTCGACCGCCGCAAAAATTGGCTCCGGTTTCATTACCATTCCCTGGCCGCCTCCGAACGGCGCGTCGTCCACGATATGATGCTTATCAGCTGTCCAGTCCCTGAGATTATGGATCCGAAGATCGACGACGCCGTGTTCCTGGGCACGTTTCATAATGCTTTCACTCAGAGGCGCGCGGCAGATATCCGGAAACAATGTCAGAATGTCGATCTTCATGAGAGGAAAACGTCGAACGCTCAATGCTCAACGTCCAACGCGGAATTGCAGGGCGTCTCTGTGAAACGCCAGGGTCTTACTCGACGATCTCGAGGATCGCCCGCTGACCGTGGCGCGCAGCGGAGCTGGCGAGCAACGCCCGAATAGCCTGAATGGTCTGGCCGCCGCGGCCAATGACGCGGCCGACGTCGCCTCGTCGAAGTTGCAACTTAAAGACGGTCGTTCTGCCGCTCGGAATTTCCGTGAGGACCATGTCGTCAGGAAATTCTATCAGCTGTCGAATGACGAACTCGAGAAACTCTCTCATGTGTCTAACAGACTAACCACGAATAAACACGAATAAACACGAATTTTCTTCGTCACCGTCCCGGTGGCTGTAGCGTCCGCTGTCCACAGAGGAGGATATCGAAGGTAGAGGCGCTGAGGACAGAGCGCTCTACGAGTACAGCAAAATTGGTACTAACTCGGAGTCTCCGCGGACGGCGCAGCAGGCAATGACTCTTCTGGCGTCGGCTGCGAGGCTTCCGCCTCCGCTTTGGCTGCCGGCTCCGTGGTCTCTGCTGCTTTCTTATTCTTCTTGATCAAGCTGCGCACGGTATCGGAGGGCTGTGCGCCTTTGCTGATCCAGTATTCGACTCGATCAGCCTTTAACACACTGTTACGACCGGGCTTTTTTGGATCGTACGTGCCGATGATCTCGATAAATTTCCCGTCGCGCGGACTGCGCTTGTCAGCCACTACCACTTTGTAATAGGGGCTATTCTTTGCTCCTTCTCTGCGTAATCTGATTGAAACTGCCATGTTAGCTTCTCATTCGTGCTAGTTGCGCCATCATCTTTTTCATTTTGCCCGCGCTTTTCATCATCTTCCGCATCTGATCAAAGCGTCGCAGCAAATCATTTACCTCCGTAACAGTGCAGCCGCTGCCGCGCGCGATGCGCTGACGACGCCGCGCATTCAAAATGTCGGGACGCGTCCGCTCTTCGTTCGTCATCGAAAGCACGATGGCTTCCGTGCGCTTCAGCTGCTTCTCGTCAACAGAGAGGCCTTGCACATTACTCATGCCCGGCAACATGCCAAGAATATTCTCCAGCGGCCCCATCCGCCGCATCATCTTGAACTGCGCCAGGAAATCGTTGAAATCGAATGAAGCCGTGCGGAGTTTCCGCTCCAATCGGGCGGCTTCTTCTTCGTCGACTGCTTCAGCCGCTTTTTCGACCAGACTAACGACGTCGCCCATGCCCAGAATTCGACCGGCCAGCCGCTCGGGAACAAAGACTTCAAACTGATCGAGCTTCTCTCCGGTTCCCGTGAACTTGATTGGCTGCCGTGTCACTTCGCGCATTGACAATGCCGCACCGCCTCGAGCGTCGCCGTCGAGCTTTGTCAAAATGATTCCCGTAATCGACAGAGTGTCGTTGAAACGGGATGCAACGCTGACTGCCTGTTGACCCGTAGCGGCATCAACAACCAGCAGTGTTTCCTGCGGTTCTAAAAATTCCTTCAACTCTTTCAGTTCCTGAATCAGCGCTTCGTCGATCTCCTGGCGACCTGCCGTGTCGAAGATTTCGATAACCGGCATACCCGGCAGTCGCGCGTTAGCCGATGCATTAGACGCGGCGCGCTGGACACTTTTCTCGCCTGAGTTGGGAGTGAATACAGGGACGTCGATTTGTTTTCCCAACGTTGCCAGTTGTTCGATCGCCGCCGGTCTCTGTAAATCGCACGCGATTAAAGTCGGAGTGTGCCCCTGCTTTTTCAAAAGACGCGCCAGCTTGGCCGAGGAAGTTGTTTTGCCCGATCCATTAAGGCCAACAATCAGGATACGGCCTGAATCGCCAACACGCATCGGTGCGGGATCGCCTCCGAGCAGGTCGGTCAATTCGTCGTGAAAAATTTTTACGATCTGCTGACCAGGCGTAATGCTGCGAAGCACGGCTTCTCCAAGAGATTTTTCTTTAACGCGTGCGATGAACTTTTTGGCTACTTGAAAATCGACATCGGCTTCGAGCAAAGCCAACCGCACATGGCGTAACGCGGCATCGATGTTCGATTCGCTGATCGTGCCATGACCACGCAGCTCTTTGAAAATGTCCTGAAGCTTGTCAGAGAGTTGAGAGAACATAGCTGTCTATAAGGATTGGCGCCGAAGTCGCACCATTTTGCCAACGCGTTGCAGACAACGCGTTCCACCACATCTCGCGCTTATTTTTTAGGCGTTGGGATCGGCGACGTTCCTCCTGCCGGGCCTTCTTCGATGCCGAAAGTCCAGTGCGTTTCGACCTTTTTCCCCTCGGACTTCGCACTGATAATTACGCTGCATGACTTCTCGTGCAGCTTTTGCGTTACCTGATATGAGACCGTGCCCGACTTTGGATCAAAACTGGCAGGAACAACTCCAAGCCCGCTGACGCGCATTTGCACACTGCCGGGCTCAATCGCGCCGAGCGCGCTGAGGTTAGCCTTAATTAACGGCAGCGCGGTGCGCACTGTTTCACCGTCGGCCGGCTGCGTCGCGAGATCCTTGGCGCCGACTTCGGCAACCGCTGTCCCGCCTCCGGTCGAGGTAGCGATCATTTTTACTGCGTCATCGAACACCTTGGGCTTGTTCGCTTCGATCGCATAACGACCGATTGAATCCATCGGCGATGTAAAGGTGATAGGCTGACCGTAAACGGTAAACATCGCCTCGTAGCCGGAATTTCGGGCAATCTCCTTGACGTGCTCGTTGTAATTCCCAAACGGCACCGCAAAGCAATTTACCTTTATGCCAAGTCGCTGCTCGAGCAGTTGCTTCGAACCGACGACTTCATTTTGCATCCATTGCTCATATTGATCACCGGTTAATTTCGTCCTCGTCCTCTTTCCACCCGGATTGGCGATCATGATCGTATGTCCCTCGCGCAAGTCCTGGTGTGTCGCGGAATGCCCCTCGATGTCCACCCCGTTGTCGCGCATATCGGCAAGCTGTTCCCACGTGATTGCTTCGCCTCCGCCTAACGAGCCACCTCGAACGCCTTCCGTGTAAATGAACATGGTAAACGGGTAACCGTATTTCTTCATGATCGGCCATGCGACTTCGTATTGGGATTTCCAGCCATCATCGAAAGTAATGATCGCAGATCGCGGCGGGATGCTCTTTTCACCTCGTTTCCAGGCGAGCAAATCCTGCATCGAAATGACAGTGATGCCGCGATCTTTCAATTCCTTCATCTGCGCTTCAAACGCAGCAGGCGTGATCTCTGTGCCGGGATAGCGGACCTTGTCCACCAAACGGTGATAACAAAAAATAATTACCTGGGCCGTTTGATCGACAACCGGTTTGGTGATTTTTGGAACTGGCGTCGCAACAGGAGCGGCAACGGTAGCTGGCGTTGGTGACGCGGCACTGGCCTGCTGCGAATTCGGGGAGACACTTTCCTGCTTCTTGCACATCGAAAGGTTCAGGGCCAGAAACAGCGGGAGGATCGCAAATCGGATTATCATAAAAGAAGTAAAGGCATTATGCGCGCCAGCACAAAACTCAAGTGCTTTTTGTAACCGCGATCAGTAGACAGTCTTGCAGTCAATTACGTAGCGTCGCTTAAGCGTCGTGCGAAAAATTTTTGGAAGAAGACGTATTTTTCGCTATAAATCAGGATGCCACGCAGGGTCATTTGTCTCGTTACAATCGCGTTTTTCGCTTCGTTAGTTGGTTGCGGTACGGTTACAACCACAGCGGTTAAGAACACGACTAAAACCTTTAGTACCGTAGTAGTGGATGCCGGACATGGCGGTAAAGATAGCGGCGCCTATCGCCGGTATGGCCCGCCTGAGAAAGCGATCGCTCTTGACGTGGCCCAGCGCCTCAACCGCAAATTACGTGAATCACAGTTGAAAACTGTGATGACCCGTAACTCGGATGTCTTTATCGAATTGAACGATCGTGTGGCGATCGAGAACGCCCAGAAGAATGCGATTTTTGTCAGCATCCACTTCAACGATTCGCGCAAGCGCCGGATTCGTGGATTTGAAACGTACTACCATTCCGGCGCTTCATTCGATCTGGCCAGCGGGATCCAGTCTAAACTGATGACTATTCCCAGTTCCGCGAACGGAGGAGTGCACACCGCAAATTTTCGTGTGCTGCGCCTTGCAACCTGTCCCGCGGTGCTGGTGGAATGCGGATACTTGAGCAATCGCTCTGAGGGTAACAAGACGCGCGATTGGGAATACCGCGAATTACTTGCGGACCGAATTGCGGAAGCAATCGTCGAGCAGCGCTTCGGCTCCGGTGTTTATCGGGCGTCGGCGCAGGTTGCAACGCAATCGGAATCGCCGTCACAGGCAGAACCGCCCAGCGGTGGCACGGGCCTCGCGCCGTCCACCGGCCATCGCTAGAATTCTTTCCCGCGCTCTTCGCGTCCCGTCGCGGCCAACACGATGATGGCAATGAAAACGATGCATTCCACCAGCGCCATGGTCAGGGCGTAATTCGGAGTGCCGCTTGGAGTGCGGAAACGTTCCGCCAGCCAGGCTTGCTGTTGCGCAGCATACGCAGCGGCAAAATTTCCCAGTTGATAGGCCAGACCTGGGAAAGTCCCGCGCAAATCGACTGGCGAGACCTCATTCAAATGCACCGGCACAACGCCCCACGCGCCTTGCACCATGAATTGCATCAGAAACCCTCCGGCGATAAGAAGCGCTGTTCCCGGCGCGAAAACCCATGCCGGAATCAGAAGCATTCCGCAGATCGCGCAAAAAATGATCGCACGGCGGCGTCCCCAACGTTGTGAGAAAAAGCCAATGATGGTCCCGCCGCAGATCGCGCCAATAGCGTAGATGATTGCGATCAGTGATTTTTCACTCACACCAAAGCCACGCTGTCTTTCGAGAAATGTGGCATAGAGATCCTGGGTGCCGTGCGACATGTAATTGAACGCTGTCATCAGCAGGACGACATGAATGAAAAGCGCGCCGTGTTGCCTGATGAATCCGCCGATATCCGGTGGCAAATGCTGTCTGCGCTCTTTGTTGCGTTGCCAAACCGGTGATTCCGGAACGCGCGCCCGGATGTACAACACCAAAAGGGCTGGCATCGCACCAGCAACAAACAATCCTCTCCAACCGAAAAATGGAAACACGATCCAGTAAGCGATCGCGGCGAGAAGATAACCGACGGCATAGCCTTGTTGCAAAATTCCGGAGAACAGACCGCGTGTTGTTGTGGGCAGCGACTCCATCGCCAGGGAAGCGCCCAGGCCCCATTCGCCACCCATTCCTACTCCGAAGAGCGCCCGCAAAATCAAAAAAATGGTAAAATTCGGGGCGAACGCCGTGAGCAATTCGATAACGGAATAAAAAATAATGTCGCCCATCAGCGGGATACGCCGGCCGAATTTGTCGCCGAGCACTCCAAAGACGAGGGCGCCCAGCGGACGCGTCATTAACGTCAGCGTAATTCCGAACGCTACTTCGGGAATAGTTCGTCCAAAATCATGCCCGACGGGCACCAGGACGAAAGTGAGCAGGAAAAAGTCGAACGCATCCAGCGCCCATCCGAGAAAGCAAGCCAGGAATGTGTTGCGTTGACTGCGGTTGAGCGATTTGAAAAGCCGCATCGCTTCCATGGCGCTGGCCTAATCGCCGCATTCAGGGAAGTCGAGACAATTGAGTCCGATTACGAGGAAAAGCAGGAGCACGCGCATCGGAGTCGTGACACATCTACGCATCATGATACGTCAATTTGTTGCTTGATTCCCCGGGGAAACCCTCTTTAGTTCCTAGACATCATGGCAATGAACGGTCTTCATCCTCTGGAAACGCTCCTGCGCGAGCGCATCGTCTTTCTCGATGGCGCCATGGGCACGATGATTCAGCGATATAAGCTGTCAGAAGCGGAGTATCGAGGAAATCGGTTTCGCGATTGGAAGGGCAAAGATCTCAAGGGCAGCCTCGAACTGCTCAACTTAACGCGGCCGCAGGTTATCGAGGAAATTCACGCAGCTTATTTGGATGCCGGAGCCGATGTTGTCGAAACGAACACATTCAGCGGAACAACCATTGGCCTGCACGATTTCCTGTTTCAAGGCGAACCTACCTCGGGTCGCAAAGATCAGGAATTCTTTCAGCGCGTAGTAGATGACGTCGATCTTCGCACACTCGTTCATGAGCTTAATTTTGAGGCGGCTCGGATCGCGCGACGCGCGGCGGATCGCGTAGCCAACGAAACCGGCCAGAAACGATTTGTAGGCGGATCCATAGGACCGCTTCCCGTGGCAGGTTCGATTTCACCTGACGTAAACGATCCGGCGTTTCGTGCCGTCTCATTCGATCAACTTCGCCAAACTTATTTCGATGAAGCAAAAGCTCTGCTCGAAGGCGGCGTTGATTTACTCATTGTCGAAACGATTTTCGACACACTCAACGGCAAAGCAGCAGTGTTCGCTATCAGGGACGCATTTGAACAAACCGGACGCAACGTGCCATTGATGATTTCGGGCACGGTGATCGATAAATCAGGGCGAAACCTGAGCGGGCAAACCGTTGAAGCCTCGCTCATATCGATCGCCCATGCTCAACCGCTGGTCCTTGGTTTGAATTGTTCGCTCGGCCCGGATGAAATGGAATCGTTTGTGGAAGAGCTGGCTCGCATTTCGCCTTACTACATGAGTGCGTATCCGAATGCGGGTCTGCCGGATCCGCTCTCGCCGACTGGCTTTCCCGAAACAGCCGAAACTTTCGCGCCAAAGGTCGCCAAATGGGCGGAGAATGGCTGGCTTAACATGGTCGGCGGCTGTTGCGGCACAACGCCGGATCACATCCGTGCGCTGGCAAAACTGGCACGCGAATTTCCTCCGCGCATTGTGGAAAACGCCACAAGCTACGCATGACTCTGCGACTTTCCGGGCTCGAACCGTTGAATGTTACGCCGGAGTTCGGCTTCGTCGTCATCGGTGAGCGCACCAACATCACAGGATCGCCGAAGTTCTCGAAACTGATTCTTGCTGGCGATTTCGACGCCGCTCTGGTTGTGGCGCGTCAACAGGTGCACGGCGGCGCAAACCTTCTCGACGTGAACATGGACGAAGCGATGATCGATTCGGAGGCAGCCATGGTTCGCTTTCTAAATCTGATCGGCAGCGAACCGGAGATCGCGCGGATTCCAATCGTGATCGACAGCTCGAAGTGGAGCGTCATCGAAGCAGGGCTCAAATGCTTGCAGGGAAAAGCCGTGGTGAATTCCATCAGCCTGAAAAACGGCGAAGAAGATTTTCTCAGGCAAGCGCGGTTGATCAGGCAATATGGCGCTGCCGCCATCGTGATGGCGTTCGATGAACAAGGCCAGGCCGACAATTTTCAGCGAAAAATCGAGATTTGCGGTCGCGCTTATGACCTCTTAACCAAACGCGCGAATTTCCCGTCGAACGACATCATCTTCGATCCAAATATTCTGACCGTCGCTACGGGCCTTGAAGAACACAGGAATTATGCAGTCGATTTCATCAAAGCTGCACAGTGGATCAAAAAGAATCTTTCGGGCGCGCGCGTCAGTGGCGGCGTGAGCAACATTTCATTTTCCTTTCGCGGAAACAACACCGTCCGAGAGGCGATGCACGCCGCCTTTCTGTTTCATGCGATTCGCGCAGGTCTCGACATGGGAATTGTCAACGCGGGGCAACTTGCAGTTTATGAAGAGATTGCTCCGGAGTTACGAGACCGCGTCGAAGACGTGTTGTTCAACCGGCGAGACGATGCAACCGAGCGGCTGATCGAGTTCGCAGAAAACGTAAAAGCGAAAGGCAAAACTCCAGTCGCCGAGAAAGCCTGGCGAAACGAGCCCGTCGAAGAGCGTCTGAAACACGCATTGGTTAAGGGGATCGTCGACTACATCGACGTCGATACCGAAGAAGCGCGCCAAAAATGCAAACGACCTCTGGACGTAATTGAGGGCCCGCTGATGGCTGGAATGAGTGTGGTTGGAGACCTGTTCGGCTCCGGCAAGATGTTCCTGCCGCAGGTCGTGAAAAGCGCACGAGTTATGAAGAAAGCTGTCGCTTATCTGTTGCCATTCATGGAAGCGGAAAAATCCGCGGGGGCTAAACCGCAAGGGCGCATCGTAATGGCGACCGTGAAAGGCGACGTGCACGATATCGGGAAAAACATCGTGGGCGTGGTGCTGCAATGTAACAACTATGACGTCGTTGATCTAGGCGTGATGGTGCCCGCTACGAAGATCCTGGAAACAGCACGAGAAAAACAAGCGGACGTGATCGGCCTGAGCGGCCTGATTACGCCGTCGCTGGACGAGATGGTCCACGTAGCCCAGGAAATGGAGCGTGAAGGATTTCGTTTGCCGTTATTGATTGGCGGAGCGACCACGAGCCGGGCACACACCGCGGTGAAGATCGCGCCGCATTATCAGGCCAGCACCGTTCATGTTTTGGACGCCTCGCGTGCCGTGGGTGTTGTCAATTCGTTGCTCAACCGGGAGCTCAAGTTTGAATTCGATAAGAAAACGCGCCAAGACTACGAACGCTTACGCCGCGAGCATTCAGCAAGAACGCAGCGAAAGAATTTGCTGTCGATCGAGGAAGCACGTGCAAACCGGACGGGTGTTGATTGGAGCGACTACCGCCCGCCCAAACCCGAATTTTTAGGCGTGCGCGCCTACGCGAGCAATCTCGGGACAGTTTCCCTTCGAACACTGGTTGAGTACATCGATTGGTCGCCCTTTTTTCATGCGTGGGAATTGCGCGGGCGCTATCCCGCGATTTTTGAAGACCAAAAGATAGGCGAACAAGCGCGCGAACTTTTCGATGATGCGGAGAAACTTCTTGAACGGATCCTCGCAAAGAATCTGCTCATCGCGCGCGGCGTTCACGCGTTTTGGCGCGCAAACTCAGCAGGCGATGACGTCGATCTTTACGCTGACGACGATCGAACGAAGAAGTTCGCGACCTTCTATTTCCTGCGCCAGCAAATTCAAAAACCGGCGGGACAGTTTAACCATTGCCTGGCGGATTTCGTGGCGTCTGCGAACGGAGGTAATTCCGAGTTGTCCAGACAGGATTACCTGGGTGGATTTGCGGTTTCAATTCATGGCGCAGACGAACTTGCCGAAGAATTCAAACGACAGCATGACGATTACAGCGCCATCATGACGAAAGCGTTGGCGGATCGATTAGCTGAAGCGTTCGCGGAGTATCTGCACAAACAAACGCGGATCGCATGGGGATTCGGACGTGACGAACAGTTGTCCCAGGTCGATTTAATCCGTGAAAAATATCGTGGCATTCGGCCCGCTGCCGGGTATCCCGCATGTCCCGATCACGCAGAGAAACGAACATTATTTGATTTGCTGAACGCTGAACACCACGCCGGCGTGAACCTAACCGAATCATTTGCAATGCATCCCGGTGCGAGCGTTAGCGGACTTTACTTCTCGCATCCCGAGGCAAAATATTTCGGGGTGGGACAGATTGCGCGCGATCAACTCGTGGATTACGCGACCCGCCGTGGCGAATCGGTGCCGGCAGTGGAAAAGCGACTCGCCACTAACCTTGGTTTATAATATCTGATGCGATGAAACCTCGCGGATGCACGACAGGCCGAATCGTGATAATAATTTCGCTCGATTCGGGGCGTAGCTTAGCTTGGTAGAGCGCGTGGTTTGGGACCACGAGGTCGGAGGTTCAAATCCTCTCGCCCCGACATGAACCATCATGATGGTGCGTTACATTTTCGCAAAAGACCGGGAATGAAAATATTTGGGGCGATCATCTCAGCGACGCTGGCCGTTGCTCTGCTGAGTCTATACGGACAGGAGGCAGCTCCGCCGACTGTGGACCTTTATGAGGGACAAGAGGAGCCGGAACCAACCCCTACGATACCCCCAAACGGCCCTGAGCTTCCGGAGATATCACAGCTGGACGAGAATTTTTCAAAGCCGCGGTCGCTTGGAAAAGAAGGTGACGAAGCGCGCGTGCATGTCGCGTGGCGACAACTAAAGAATCGGACAGTGAATGACCCGGAAGTGCAGGCCGCGAAGGCGTATGCCCAGGCTGCACGGACTGATTTGGAAAAGAGAAATCGGCTCCGCAGTTACTACAACGTCTACTATGAGCGAATGTCCGCACTTGCCACGACTCCCGAGCTTAAGTTGGCATTGCAGGCATTAAAGACGAGTCACCAGGGTCTCCTGGACCAGCCACGCGTACGGCCCACTCCGATTGCTGAAGGTTCGACTCCAACACCCTCGCCATCGACTACACCTAAAAAACCAGGAGACAAACACAAGAAGAAGAAAGAGAAACGGCGCAAGAAGTTTTGATTGGCTACCTTGCCAGTCCACAGGCATTGCAGTATTCCTAGACGCATCGTGTTCTTGGCGCGTTCGTCTAGTGGTTAGGACACAGCCCTCTCAAGGCTGGTACACGGGTTCGACTCCCGTACGCGCTGCCAATGTATAATTGAGAGAAATGGCATTTTAAGCACGCCCACGTTTGCGAAATCTTGAGCGGCGACCGTGAAAACCGTGAAAATTTCGCTGTTACTATGTCAACACCGTCGCGTAGGGAGTTTTAATTGACCGGCAGATATCAAATGTTCATCCTGCCAAACGCTGGAAATGAATGAACTGCTAAAACAAGTGTCGGCTCACATCGAGTTTTTCGGATATTCGGTTCAATATGAGCAAGGCGTTCTAAAAGCCCAGCATACTACCAAACCTTCTTTTTCGGTTCACACTTTGGGGGGTGGAGTGCTCCTTCGCGCACTTTTCACACTGGGTAAGGGTGCGACTGATAATCGCGGCGAATTGCTGGATTTTCTGGATCGAGCAAATGGGATGGCGATAGTGAGTCGATACCACACTCTTGAGCAAACTATGGCCATCGACGCCTGGTATCCCGCCAGCTACACCAAGGCCTCATTCGGAACATTTTTCGAGCAATATCTCGCGGACATGCAAGGGCCGGGGACTGCTCTTCTGCCACTAGCCAATAAACTATTCTCGTAAAATGCCTAAGGATCGACTTCGACTTACACGCTGGTTCCTTCTTGCGATTATGGCCTCAATAGTGCCCTTCGTTTTCCTTGCCTTTGGTTATAGATTGGCCAAGCATCCGGAGCACATTTGGCTCTTGTTCCGAAAGGGGGAGTTGTTGTTAGTTTCTTTCGGGCTGGCCGCGGGCAGTATCGCTGACGCGGCTTTATTTCGCAGTAAATATCGGGCGGCGCAATTGTGGTGCTTAGTGTTTTGTCTTTTTGTGGCCGGTGTCGCTGCCGTGGGTTATACACTGGTCGCAGTGTCTGACATAATTCGGTTTGAATACGATTCGGCGCTCGTTGATTTCGGCTCGATCGCGCTTTTCATTATGCTGACTATCTGTTCGGGAATTACCGCGAAGCATTCAAGAATATGATTTTACTGCTGACAATTTTATCTCTGGCACTGCTTGGCACTCTTGGGTGTATTGGCACGCTTATCTACGTGAACATTAAGGAGCACGAAGTAAATCAGGTAGTGGTCAGGGACGTCCCGGAGGAGTTGACGACAACGTATTTTCAAGCGTCGTGGCGGGCATTAGCCGAGGACACAATTAACTCATCCGAGACCTACGTGCGCTTGTCCCGCCCTGATAGAATTGCAGCGTCGACGCCTTCTCAACCATATCGTCGCGCTTTGGCTTCTGTAGGCTAGAGAGACCCTTTATCCGCGAAGATCGAGGGGCGGCCCATTCCCTTTTCGACTCCCGTACGCGCTACTATTGTAAAGTGACCGACCTCGCTAAAGTTGCTGGCAAATCGTCCAATTTATTGGCTATATTCTTTGAGTGACTCCGACGCTTATGATTGTCGGAGCGTCTTACAATTGTCTGATATTCTTTACAATTTAATGTCGACATTCCTTGCGGCTTGACGTCGATATTTATTACAACTTCCTACAATTGAGCTACATATAACGTTCCGAAGGGACCAGGCATGCTTGGTGCTGTGTTAACCGGCATGAAATCCTCGCTTACACTCTTACTCACCTTGACCGCGATTACCGCGTTCTTTGTCGTCCAACCTGCTAAAGCAGACCAAGTGGTCCAAGCCGGACCAGCGTTCGCTAACGTTCCCGATAGCGGCTCTACGATTTCTCTGCTTAGTCTCGCTCTGCTCGGCGCAGCCGCCTTGCGGCGTAAATTAGGTCGTTAGCCAAGTTTCGTAAAAGACGCTGAAGCTCAACGTTGACCCGCCGTGCGGCGGAATTGTGTGCAGCCGCATTTCCCGTGCGGCACAATGACTCCCAAAGCGACCGATCCATTTTAGTGCGCGGCAATCAAAAACGATTCTAAGCGCGATTCTGTAAAGCGGGCGAGCCGTATCGTAAAACGCTCTTACACGCGTTGGACTTCCGTACGCGCTCCAACGTTTTCGATCTGTGAAAATAGCATGTCTCGTCCAAGCGCGAATTCGAGCGTGGCGTGAGTACAAGTTGCGGAATGGGGATTTTTCTTGTCAAAATTAAAACTCGCAATTCAGTCGCGACTTGCCGACAGCAAAAATACCTTGCGCTCGACTAATTCCGCGCAAAAATGCCGCCGGGATGAAAAGGGCAAAGATCAAAACTGCTGTTCCACTTAGCGCCGGCGAACGCTATGTCGAATTCACCGATTCCAATAAACAACTCGATCGCGCTCGAAAAGCCCTCAACCTAAAGGAAAACGAAGCACTCTTGGTGTTCACCGACGGAGAGAGAGAATTCGCGGTGGCGACTGACGTGCACTAAGGAATACCTGATCGAAGGAGGCGGTCGATTCAGGATTTCGAGTACACTGAAATCCATGGCGGAGAGTTCCTTTCAAGCTTTTTTGAGGACACGAAGGAGGGCTACGACCTGGAACGATGCAACGCACTGCGAGGGGAGGAGCCAGGCATTAAACGGGGACTTAACCCGGCGCGGTGTTTATGAATCAGCACGGCCTCCAAGAACCGCCTCTCCGCACCTAGTGCAGGCTCGCAGCCGGTGCTTTATTATTTCGTTTGCGACGCGGGATGCGGTCGCACGTGCTTCGGAAAAAGACCACTATGATTTCAACCAAAAAGATCTGGTTGCGTCGTCGGTCTTTGAAATGACGCACAGGATAGTTTCGGGCGCGCACACATTCGGCTGCGTTTGCAGGAGACGGCAAACATCGAAGCGATTTGGTCTGCGAAGATGCCTTCCCCGGTCATACGCCGGTGCCACTGGGAGTTATTTAGTCGGTTTCCTCGCAAAGCGCGGATGCGCCCCAACACCTTCTCTTTGCGATCCGGAAAGTGTTCGTCAAGCCAGTGTTCAAACAGCGGCGCCACCGCCCACGGAAGGCGGACAATTGTGTATGCTGCAAATTGCGCCCCCGCTTTTGCGCATGCATCGATGATCCTCGGAACTTCATGATCGGTTAGTCCCGGGATGATCGGTGCGACCATCACACCGGTTGGAATTCCGGCGTCGCGAAGCTGACGAATCGCATCGAGCCGCGCTGGAGGCACCGACGTTCGAGGCTCGAGCACGTGTTGCAAATTCGAGTCCAGCGAAGTCACTGAAACATTAACCGCAACCGCATTGTGCTTCGCCAAATCACGCAAGAGATCGATGTCGCGTGTAACAAGGCGGTTCTTTGTGATGATGGCCACGGGGTTGCGAAACTTTGCGAGCACTTCGAGACAGCCGCGCGTGATGCGCAGCTTTCGCTCGACGGGTTGATAGGGATCGGTCACGCCGCTCATCACCAGCGTCTGCGGCTGCCAACGCGGCGATTCCAGCTCAGCGCGCAATAGCTCGGGTGCATTTGTTTTGACCATGATCTTGCTTTCGAAATCGAGCCCGGCGGAAAAACCGAGATATTCGTGCGTCGGCCGCGCGTAACAATAGATGCAACCATGCTCACAGCCGCGATACGGATTCAGGCTCGTTTCGAAGCCGACGTCCGGACTGTTATTTCGAGTGATGACCGATTTGGTTCCGTCGCGAAAATACTGCGTTCCGCGCCGCGGCCGTTCTTCTGGTTCAGGATCAAGGTCGACAACATCGAGGTCATTTAGATCGACATGCAGCTTTTCGAAGCGATTTGCCGGACTCCAAGATGCGCCACGTCCGTGAATGGCGGCTCGGCTTTGCGGGGTCTCTCGAACGATAGAGCGGAATTTCTTCGCCATGCAATAAGTTCACATGAACATATCAGACTGTCGAACGAATTTTGACCGTACTCCATCACTCCGAGACTCGATCACTCGATTACCCGGCAGCTGCGTGATTTCACTTGGAGGAGTGGAGTAATGGAGTAATGAATTTGCCATCGCATATGCGGCTTGATCCGGAGGGGTGGCAGAGCGGTTGATCGCGCCGGTCTTGAAAACCGGAAGGCCGAAAGGTCTCGTGAGTTCGAATCTCACCCCCTCCGCTCCCATGCTAATGGGAACACCGTTCAATTTGCAAAACGGTCTCAGATAAACCGATTCAACAAGCGGTGAACGCTCACACTCCGGATTTTGAGCAAGCAAAGAGCCGCCACGCGGTGAAGCATGACGGCTCATTGCGAAGCCAAAGCTGCTTTCTCCCCCGGTTGAGTTAACAGCTTTAGCGGTTATTCTGGACGGTTTGCGGTTCGGGTTTGCTTAGTTGGAGTTGGGCGCTGACTTTCTGAATTTGTGATGCGTGCTCTTTCAGTTCTGCTTTAAGAGCATCAATTTCCTTTTGTTGTTCCTGCACTGTCCGATGCTCTTTGAGGAACTCGTTGAGCAACATTGCGTTCACTGCGTCGTACCGCACGGTGTAGGGTTTCCCTTCTTTATCGGGCAGTACCAGGGACGGATTCACCTTTGCTACTTCTTCGGCAATCAAACCGAATTGCGGTGTGTCCTTAACATCGCTCTTGTAGTGGAAGGTGACTGGTCTCAGTGCCAGGATAACTTCACTGGCTCGATCCATGGTGCTAATATCCTTCTTGAACCGCTCCGATGAGGCGACCGTGCCCAGTTGGCCGGTGTCGGACACGATGACTGGCGCCGTAGTACCGCTTACTGTCGTTACGCCAAAGACGTTGCCGACCCAAGTCGTGCTGCTTACTTCGTCACCTGGGTTGCCGATGCAAATAACGTTACTGGCCGTAACGACATTGTTGCCCGAATTGAAGCCCAAGGCTGTGTTGCTGCTGCCGGTGGTGTTATTAATGAGGGTGGCCTTACCGACAGCCGTGTTCTGGCTACCGGTGGTGTTCATGACGAGGGTCTGTCCGCCCAGAGCCGTATTGATATTGCCCTCGGTGTTGTTAATGAGCGCGTTATTGCCGATGGCCGTGTTTTGTGCGCCGATAGTGTTGGTGAGCAGTGTATTTAAGCCCACAGCGACATTGTTCATCCCCGTCGTGTTAGAAAACAGGGCGAACGCGCCAACAGCAGTGTTGGAGGCGCCGTTGCTGCTGAAAAGCGCTCCAGAGCCAACCGCAGTATTTTCAATTGCGTCGACGTTGCTAAAGAGCGACCCGGCACCGACACCTGTATTGAAGCTAGCCGCACCGTTGCTAAAGAGCGACAAGAAACCAAACGCTGAGTTATAAAAACCGGTCGCCCCTGGCAGCGCACTGTCGCCATCCGCCGTGTTGGTTGGCCCAACACTACCCGGATCTGGTGTGTCTGTGGCAGCCTGCATTTGCGCTGAAAACGCTAAGCAGCCGAGCGCACATATCATGAAACATAGAGTAGTTATTCTTCTGAATTGGAGGATGAGTGTACTCATCTAGTTCTTCCCTTCTTTTCCCCCGCTGGTTGTTTCTATTGGTTGCGGGTCAGGAAGAGGCGAGGAATCTTGCGGGGGGAGGATTCCCCGCCTGATTCAGATCCGTTTAGAGAACTTCGAGTTTTGCGTAAGTCTCGTTAGGTAGTCAAGACAAATTGCGTTGGGATCTTAGTGCTATGCTACCTATCCCTTTAGGTCGATATACTGGTTGCTTATGAAGCTTACGGCTACAAGTTTATCACTCTCGGAACCCATCCCGTCGTCACTCTGCGTGTTTCGATGTGCCCGTGCTCCGTCGCCTTTGCGTCTGCTTGTAGTCTTCGATCATAAGTATCTCGGCGCTGGCGTGATGTGTGACTGCGGTCACTGGTCGGGCATGACCGGTCCGCGCAGAACAAACCGCCAAAGGACTGCTGCGCATAAAATCCCCAGTACTGCGGCGCAGACAACGTCTGAAAGGTAGTGCGCGCCAAGATACATTCGGGAGAACCCAATCAAAATCGGAATTGGCAGACAGGCGAGTCCAACACGACGGCGCGCGAAAATCAAAACGCCAAAAAACGCAGTTGACGCCAGAACATGACCGGATGGAAAGGCGTGATATTTCGTACTAAAACGCGGGCCGCCCCAGCGGAGCTCTGATTTCACCGATGGCCGGGCCCTTGGAATCGTGCGTTTGATCACGGTGCCCGCAATCCCTGCAATCGCCATTGCCATCAGCATCGACAGGAAAATGCGCATCCATTTCTTGCTTCCGCGCCGCCAGGCGATTCCTAAAAGAAGCAATCCAAGCGCGAGATGCGAAGGCCAATCGCCATACCAACTGACGTTGCGCATGAAATTGCGCATCGTGGCGCTTTGATGTTGCGCGATGAAATCACGAACTGCGTCGTCGAAATGGAACGCAACCGAAATCGCGATCGCCGCGACGACGATTCCGATCAGCCAATAAAAAACGGCGGTGCGCTTCACAAATAAGTTCCCGTCAGCATTTCCAGCTCTTACTCTTGCTCACGTTCTTGCTCGTGATCGAAGCAAAGCGAGCGTGAGCAAGAGCAGGAGGATGAGCAGGATAAACTCTACCGGCGCGAATTACGCCACACTATTTTTCGCCTGCGTGATTTTTCACCTGATCGGCACCTGGAGCCTGCCGTTGATCGATCGTGATGAGCCGCGTTTTGCCGAGGCATCGCGAGAAATGATCCAGCGCTCGGATTACGTAGTTCCTTACTTCAATAATCAACTGCGATTGGACAAACCTCCCCTCACCTATTGGGCTCAGGTAGCGAGTTATCGAATCTTTGGCGAGAATGATTTCAGTGCGCGTTTTCCGTCCGCGATCGCGGCTGCTCTCACGGCCCTGGCTATCCTTGCCTGGGCTCGCCGCATTGGTACCACCGGATTTGCATGGTGGGCGGCGATCGTTTTCACGCTGTCGCTGCAGACTTTTCTGCATGCAAAGGCCGCCGTCGCAGACATGTGGTTGGTGCTATTCGTGACTCTCGCGCACTGGGCGGGTTACGAGTTGCTTCAACGCCCGACGCCTGATTCAGAGGAAACAAATCGAACATCAAACATCAGACATCAACCATCCTTACGGTGGTGGCTCACATTTTACCTCTCGCTCTCTTTCGGTTTCCTGGCCAAAGGACCCATTGCATGGGTACCGCTGCTCACTGTTGGAATGACAATTATTCTCTCGCGAGACTGGCAGTTAGCTCGGCATTTCAAATTCCTGCGCGGAATTCTGTTGATGCTCGCCGTTGTCGCGCTCTGGGGAATCCCAGCGTTGCTTCAAACCCACGGCGAATTCTTTGCGATTGGAATCGGACGGCATGTCGTGCGCCGGTCGCTTGTCACCATGGAAGGTCACGGGGCGAACTCGTTGGGAATGTATCTGCTGCTCTTACCGTTTTACTTTGTGACCGTCTTCGTCAGTTTTTTCCCCTGGTCGATCAAATTGCCGTGGTTAATCCGCAGATTATGGCGAAATAAGAAAACCGGGGTCGACGCCCCAGGCTACAGCGGTGCGCTGATCGACAAATATCTTCTTACCGGCATCGGGATCATTTTTGTTATCTTCACGCTAATTAGCACGAAGCTGCCTCATTATACTCTGCCAGCGTTTCCGCTGCTCGCGCTCTTGCTCGCGCGACATTGGCGTTGGTACGAATCCGCGGCTGTTAGAAACGGGGGATCCTTGTTTCGAATCATCGCGATCGCTACGGCGTGCTTGTGGATTGCAATCGCATTCGTCGTTCCGCTATTGGTCGCGGGGTTTTTTCCCGCGTATCAGCTTTTCCGGGAATCACGCGCGGATTTGCAGCCGAACATGCAATTTGCGTCGGTCGAATTCGAGGAACCGAGTCTGGTCTGGTATTTTCGCTCGCGCGTGCAGAGCTTTCTCACCCGGTCTAACAAAAAGAATGCAGTCGATTTCATGTCCAAGCCCGGCCCGCGTTTCGTCATTATGCCGAGTTCACTCGTCCAAGAACTTTTTCCGAATCATCCCGAGGCTTGGAGAACTCGTGGCTTCAACATCGCGAAAGGGAAACGGGTTGATCTCACGCTCGTGCTAAAATCAGAGTGAAGCACATTGACGATTTAATGATTTAGCGATTTAACGATTTAACGTGATCACTTTTCTCAATGGCAAACTGGTGAGCGCTCTTCCTACGCACGCAATTGTCGATGTCGGCGGTGTAGGATACGAAGTTCTTATTCCGCTCTCCAGCTACGACCGGCTTCCGGAGCCGGGCCAAACGATTCGTATTCTCACGCATTTGGCTGTCCGTGAAGACGCGCATGTGCTCTACGGATTCATGACCTCAGCGGAGCGCGACCTTTTTCGATTGCTCGTAAACAACGTAAGCGGCATCGGACCGAAGCTGGCGCTCGCAGTGCTCAGCGGAATGAGCGTGAATAATTTCAAGGCCGCAGTCGTGAACTCCGATGTCGCGGCAATTTCAAAAATCAGCGGCCTCGGAAAAAAAACGGCTGAGCGGATCGTTTTGGAATTGAAGGACAAGCTGGGAGTAGCGGCAGCATGGGAAGCGGCCAGCGCCGCGCATGCGCCGACGCCTGAGCAAGAGCAAGCCAACGAGGCAGTGCTCGCGTTGATCGCGCTCGGCTACAAACAGATCGACGCCCACAAAGCGGTGCGCGACCTTCAGGATAGAGGCGAAGCGAAATCAGCCGAAGACCTGGTCAAGCTGGCACTGAAACGCATGGCAGCGGGAAGATGATCGAAAGTTGAGAGTTGATGGTTGAGAGTTGAGAGTTTGCTCAACTCGATGCTCGCACAATCTGACAGACTGGAAGCAATTCGCACTGCCTTCCCAAAAGAAGGTCTGTTCGCGGAAAAAGCGTGGCTGCTCTCGCCTGACGCGTTTCCGATCGAGAAGAAATTTGCCACCGAGCTGGAACAACTCGGACACCGGCTGTTCGTTTTTCAACGGGCGTGCAGTCAACTCTATCAGCTGAGCGTTAAGGGCAAGCAACCCGCGTGGGTGGCGCGTTATCTTGATGCCGGTAAACCGAAAGAGCTGATTGAATTTTCGAGGCGCAAAGAAATTCGAGACGATTTACCGCGGGTGATTCGTCCCGATCTCATTCTAACCGAGAAAGGCTACATCATCGCCGAAATCGATTCCGTGCCGGGAGGAATCGGTCTGACCGGCTGGCTCAATCACACGTATTCAACATTCGATGGCCAGATTATCGGCGAGGCAGATGGAATGCTGGAAGGTTTTAGGACTGTGTTGCCGAACGGTGGCGACATCGTCATCTCGCAAGAGGCCGCGACGTATAAGCCAGAGATGGAATGGATCGCTGCGCGACTAAATCAAACATCAACCATCAAACATCAAACATCGCCGTGGCGTGTTGTGCCCGCTGAGAATTACGAGCCACAGGACGAACGCGCCGTGTACCGATTCTTCGAGTTATTCGATCTGCCAAACATTTCCGGGATTGAGAATACGCTGCGAGCAAACGCAGAAGGCCGCATCACCATCACGCCGCCGATCAAGCCGTATCTGGAAGAGAAAATGTGGTTCGCGCTTTTTTGGATGCAGCCGCTACGCGAATTTTGGCGACGCGAACTGGGCGACAAATATTTCGTCAAGCTACAGGAAGTGATTCCCTATTCGTGGCTGCTCGATCCCATGCCTTTGCCACAACATGCGGTCATACCGCGCCTGGAGATTCATGATTGGAGCGAGGTAGCGAAGTTCAGCCAGAAAGATCGCGATCTTCTTTTGAAAGTGAGCGGATTTTCACCGCTTGGCTGGGGCAGCCGCGGTGTCGCGCTCGGTGCCGACCTTCCGCATGCGGAATGGGAAAAGCGAATCAATCACGCCTTGGAGACATTCGAATCGTCGCCGACGATCATGCAACGCTTTCACAAAGGCAGTCTTTTCGACCACCAGTATTGGGATCCGCATTCCAACGAGTTAAAGACACTGAAAGGGCGGGTGCGCCTTTGCCCTTACTACTTTGTCGAACCGGATCGCGTAAGACTCCGAGGGGCGCTCGCGACGATCGTTCCCGCCGACAAGAAGTTTCTGCACGGTATGAGCGACGCGATTCTAGTGCCGTCAAAGACGTAGTCATCGTAACTGACGACCTTCGTGAGCTTGGTGCAAAGCAAGAAAAACTCGACGCAGTCCCGGTGGGCAAGCCTTTCTGGTTTCGCAGGGGCCTTGCTCTTTTTCTGTGGCGATATGCTGTACTACGGATACTGGGGCTCGGGCGCGGACTTTCATAGCAAGATGGTTGCAGTCGTTCAATCGGATAGTCTTACTCGTCTGTTTATAGGCGGCTTGATTGGCCCTGTAGCAGCCTGCTTGTGTCTCATAGGGTTTTGGCAAGTTCGCGAACGCATAACACCACGAAGCCCACTCCTGGGATGGCTGACGTTCTTGTCGGGTGCCGCAATGATGGTAGCTGGCAGCGCACTGCATGCGCTCTGGGTGCCTAGAGGTTTGTCGTATCGGTACGCCGCACAGGCTTATCCAACAGAGCTCTTGGTTGCGTTGCGCGATTACTGGCAAGCCGCCTATTATATGGCTGCGATACCCGCATACTTCTGCAGCGTGCTTCTTTTTGTTACGGTCTTGCTCGGGCGATCGCTTTATCCGCGTTGGACCGTGCTGGCTAACTTCGGTCTTTTATCGCTCCTGACACCACTCGCAACGCAGGTTCCCAGTCCAGTTGGCGGAATTCTTGTTGGTGGCTTTACGAACCTGTCTATCGCAACCTTCTTTTTGGTTTCAGCCCTGTCGACCTGGCGGACTCAAGCAGACCAGGCCAAAGCGATGCGAGGAGGCATCAGGCCAATAGCCCCGCCAAATGAGTAAGCATTCCTGGTGTTGCACGAGCACTTTAGGAGCGCGATGCCTCCGAAAGCGGCCAGGCGATTTAACGGATCACCTGGTTTACTTCGCCCTTGGTGCTTCGTCATTCCTTCGACATTCGTCATTCGGATTTCGTCATTTTCCAAGCCACTCGCAAATTAGGTGTGCAAACGCGCCGGCTTTGCCTCAGGAAAGCCCCCATCAAAAGTGGCTCCCGAACACGCGACTTGAATTGAGATGACGTAACGCGGCCTTCGCGCATATCGCCGACAGTGTCTCGCAATCGCATGAATTTCCGAGATGCGAGATTTTGGTCTGGACAACCCGCCGACAGTCTTTCAAGACTCCAAGCTTATGAAAACCAGGATTCGACCAATTATCACCATCACTACAGTCGCTTTTCTCTCCATTGCGTTTTTGCCAAAAGCAGAAGCTGTCAATCCACCACCAGACGGAGCTTATCCTGGCGCCAACACTGCAGAAGGAGAGAACGCGCTTTTCAGCCTCACCACCGGCTTGTACAATACGGCGATCGGTTTCTTTTCGCTCGAGGGGGACAAAACCGGCAGCTTTAACACCGCTCTTGGCGCGGGAGCACTTTTTGCTAACACCGGAGACGAAAATACTGCGACCGGCGCCGGGGCGCTTTTAAGCAACACCATCGGCAACCACAACACGGCGAATGGGGAAAGCGCGCTTTTTAAGAACAGCACCGGCAGTGGAAACACAGCAGTTGGTTCCGAAGCATTATTGAACAACACTACTGGCTCGTTCAACACAGCCCATGGTAGTGCCGCGCTCTTCAGCAATAGCAGCGGAAGCCGCAACACAGCCAATGGTCTGAACGCGCTCTCTAATAACACCACTGGCCAGGACAATATCGCAGTAGGCTTCGGAGCTGGCTTAAATGTTATCACGGCCCATGACACTATCTGTATAGGCAATTCCGGCACGGACGTGAGCAACACTTGCTTTATCGGCCAGATTTTTGGGGTCACACCCGCACTTAACGATGCGGTGCCTGTGGTGATTGATTCAGCCGGTCAGCTCGGCACAGTCAGTTCCGCGCGCCGGTTCAAAAAGGAGATCAAACCCATGGAAAACGCCAGCGAAGCCATCCTGGCGCTCAAGCCTGTGACGTTTCATTACAAGAGCGACGAGAGAAACAGGCCAGAGTTCGGCCTGATCGCCGAAGAGGTGGCCGCGGTAAATCCTGATTTAGTCGTCCGCGACAGCAGCGGTGAGATCTACACAGTGCGCTATGATGCAGTCAACGCGATGCTCCTCAACGAATTCCTGAAAGAGCATCGGAAAGTGGAGCAGCTAACGCAGGACTTCGAGTCAACGCTTGCGCAACAGCAGAAGCAAATTGAGTCGCTCTCTGCGAACTTGCTGAAGATGAGTGCCCAGTTCGAAGCGAACAAACCAACAAAGCCACTGGCCGGCAACACTCACTAGGAGTTAGACAACCGAGTAACAGCAGATCGGCTTCTGGCGATTGATCGTCAAAGTTTGGTCTGCTGGCGTTTTTGATCGCGAGGGCGGGGTTTCCTGCGACCTGGCAAAGCGAGGAGGCCTTAAATGACGCCGCCCCACGCAATTTAATGCGTGCAAACGCGCTGGCTTTGCCTCAAAAAGGAGTCATGAACATCACTAAAAACCTCGGAATGCTCCTGCTCGCAATCTATCTGATCCTCGCCGGTCTCATGGGACTGCTTGGTTTCAGTCTTGGGATTCTCATGCCTATCCTTGCGCTGGCAGCCGGCATTTTGATTCTCATTGGCAAGTAGCAACCTGAGTCACAGGTTCGCAGACTTCGCCCGCGGTACGATCCCGGGAACCCGATTCTATCGTTACAATCGAATCGGCCGATGCTGCTGATACAATGTCAGATGCTGTTGAATGCGCTTCAAGTCGACCGGCACAATTCCCTTAACTGCCAGAGCTTGTGCCGCGTAACGCACAGCAGAATCAAAATCACCCGTTTCGGCGTAGGCGGCTGCAAGAGTATCGATCGTGTTCTCGTCTCTCCATTCCGAGATGCTGCAGGCAGCCTTTGCATCCTTGATTGCCTGCTGGCCGTTACGAAATGCCGGATTTGGGCAAGTTGCCTGCAACCACGCGCGTTGTTTCAAGGCCCTGCCCAGAACAACACGCTGAGGATGGAGTAAAATGACGTAATTCAACTCCTTCAACGCCTCCGCGTACTTTCCATAGGCCGCGTTGATCGTAGCGCGCAAAAGAGACGCATCGACAAATGTCGGATATTGCCGGAGTGCTTCATTGCAATCCTGAATAGCAAGTTCATACTTCCCCTGCATTGCAAAGATCTTGGCGCGCTGAAACAGCGCAGGCCAGAATTTAGGGTCAGCCTGTAGCGCCGCATCTACGTTGTGCTTCGCACCAGCGACGTCGCCGTTTTCGAGTTGCTTTTCCGCTTTGTTGGACAGGCTCATGGCAACCCGCTTTCCGGCACCGGCTGAGACGACGATCGGGACGCTTGCGTGCGCATTTGCCAGGCTGACGAGGAGTGCAATCAGCAGTGTGCTTACTCTTATGAACATAACTTGATCTGGTTGGCAGCCCAGAGTTGTAATCGAAATCGCAACTCCACGGCAAGCAAAGTTCTCCCTCTTTCTTTGCAGCGCCTCTGTTCTAAGCTGTGCGCTGTATGAAAACCTCCGGCGAACACGACACCAATGAGTTGTCGGTGATTGCGCTACGTAAGGTGTCGTGGCGGCTGATCCCGTTTCTCTTTGTGCTTTACGTTATCGCCTGGCTCGACCGGGTGAATGTTGGTTTCGCCGGATTGGAAATGAACGCCGATCTCGGATTTAGCTCGACGGTGTTTGGCTTTGGCTCCGGCATTTTCTTTCTCGGTTACTGTCTCTTTGAGATACCGAGCAACATCATCCTGGAGCGAGTCGGAGCGAGGCTCTGGATCGCCCGCATCATGGTGACATGGGGCCTGATCTCCGTAGGGCTGATGTTTGTGCGCACTCCCGCGATGTTCTATCTGCTAAGATTCCTTCTCGGAGTCGCTGAAGCAGGCTTTTTTCCCGGCGTGGTTTACTATTTGAGCCTGTGGTATCCCACCAGACAGCGAGCACGAGCGATTGCGGCGTTCATGACTGCCGTCCCTGTGACTGGATTAATAGGAGGACCGTTATCCGGGGCTTTGCTAGAGTTAGACGGCTTTTATGGGCTAGCTGGCTGGCAGTGGCTGTTCCTGGTTGAAGGCTTGCCCGCAGTCATCCTGGGCAGCAGTGTAATGTTTTACCTTGATGATCGTCCGGAAACAACGCGTTGGCTGGCTCCTGAGGAACGCGACTGGCTCGTCGAAACCCTCGCTGCGGAACGGGGAGCGTGTCCGATAAGGCCGGATATCCGCGTAGCCTTGACCGATCCCACCGTCTGGAAGTTAGGAATCATCTTCCTTTTAGTCGCAGCCGGATTTTATGGTTACTCGTTCTGGGCTCCGCTTGTTATCAAGTCGCTTACTGGTCTTGGTAACTTCAAGGTAGGTCTCGTTCTAGGCGCTATTAGTGCTGTAACAATCATCGGCATGCTCGTAAATGGTTACCACTCCGACCGGACAAATGAGCGACCGATACACATCGCTGTGCCGCTGTTCGTTATGGCGTTCGGCCTCATAGGCTGCGCACTTTTACCGGATCCCATTCTTGCGGTTATTGCCTTGGCACTTGTTCCATTAGGACACTGCGCGAGTTATGGACCATTTTGGTCGATGCCAACTCAATTCTTTGCCGGACCAGCAGCGGCTGCAGGCATAGCTCTTGTCACCATGATTGCGAATGTCGGTAGCTTTGCGGGACCAACGCTCATCGGCGCGTTGAAAGCACGCACCGGCAGCCACACTGAGGCATTTCTTCTGCTGGGAGGTGTGGCCGTCATCGCTTCGTTTCTTGCCCTGCGAATTAGCCAAGCTCG
>Ga0081455_10001746_pt1 | contig 26275 bp, 35 predicted proteins | sample TabmetS3T2R1_FD_70207 | JGI IMG/M metagenome (GOLD analysis project Ga0081455, IMG submission 70207) | Tabebuia heterophylla rhizosphere microbial communities from the University of Puerto Rico - S3T2R1 | ecosystem: Host-associated > Plants > Roots > Rhizosphere ...
ACGGTAAAGATGCTCATTGGCTAACCGGCCGTCACCTCACTCGTCGCACCGTCATGAATATGATTAGGGAAGCCAGGGAGCCCAGAGAAATGCGGCGTGTTATCCCACCGCGTGATGAGCTGATTGTTGGCATCGGCCCAGTGATAGCTGTAGGTGATCACGACAATCTCTCCAGCGGAGGATCGTTGCATATATTCGGAAAACTCGAGCTGGCGGCCATCGGCCAACGCGAGTCGGGCACGAAGATAGCCGTCCATCAACGTTGAGCGCTCACGTATCACATGAAATTGCGTGACGAGTGGATCGATGATGAAGTGTTCCTTCATCGCCTCCAAGTAGGCATCGATGCTCATCCCGACGCCTCACCGCCCAGGAGACGCAGGCGCTTCGTGAGATTGTCCGCCATTTGGATCAGAGACGCCCATTCCACATAATCCATGGCATCGCTGGTTTGTCCGGCCTGAAATTGTCGATAGAACTCAGACGACGACAGGTGATACCTCTGCTCAAATTCTGCCAGATCGGCCCGTAATTGCCGTAGCTGCGCTTGGCACTGTTCGGCTTCATGGCGCAGAAGCTTTTCTAGGGTGCGATCCATCAGGTCACTGGTTTGGCCCTGCTGGTACAGCTCCGCGAGGGCGTGGAAACGCTCGGCCGTCAACGTGTTCGCTTTCATCATTCACTCTCCCGTTGGCCCTCCAAGGCTCTCTGCCATGCTCACGCGGTAGCTGTGGTCAGCCGGGATCGCTTCTCGCAGCTGCTGCAGCATCCAGTGTGCAGTCGGGTGTGCCGTCGCGTTGCAGTGCAAGATACGTCGCGTCCCATGATGCATGATCACCAATACATACAGGAGACGAAAGGTCGCCGTCACCACCACACAGAAATCACGCGCCACGATCGCCTGGGCATGATTACGCACAAAGGTCTGCCAGCGTTGCGTCGTCGTACGTTTCCCTCGCCCAGGGTTCAGACGCTTCGGCAGATATTTGCGTATGGTGCGTGGTGACACGCGTAAGCCCAGCTTGAGCAACAGTTCATTAGCAATGCGCTCCTCACCCCACGAGGGGTTCTCCCGCGCCATACGGCGGATGAGGGCTTGTAAATCCACCGGGATCGGTGGGCGTCCAGGCCTGGACTTCCAGCGCCAGAAGAGCTGGAATCCCTGCCGATGCCAGCGGAGAAACGTCTGTGGTTGCACACTAGCTAAAGCCTGCCACCACTTGAACCAGCGCCCAAGCCAGACCAAGGTGAGGCGGGTGGCATCCGTGGCGCGCCGTGGCGTGATATGGCGTTCCTGATAGAGGGCCAGTTGTTTGCGCAGAAAGAGGTTCTCTGCGGCGAGGGCCGCGGGAGAGCGCAGACTGAGCCGGAGGAAACGTGCCGCATCCACCAGAAGCGTTAGCAGCGTGCACGTCAACGGCACCAGGTGATGGAGCGAGTGCGGTACACTTAGCATACCCAGAGCATCCTCCTGAGACAGAAGAATCATGCTTGACTATTGTCGCTGCTGGGAGAGTCATTGTCCAGTGGTGCTCTGTCCTGCACAGCCTGCGGGCAGGCTGTGAGCTAACCCGCTTACGATGTAGCGATTCGATTATTGCGGACCACACGGCATCAAAAGTGGCTTTGATAATCCTCTAGAAGGCTCCTCGATCAAACGCTACAGTCAGGTTGTGCACAGGGTGATGACCAACCTTATAGGCTGAGGAGGAGCCAGAGATGCCACTCTACGGCGGGATTGCTCTGCATGCAAACAACCGTGTCGTCGTGCTACTCAATGAGCAGGACCAGGTGCTCTAGCACCAACGTTGAGCCACTCATCTGCCCACGATTTTGGCGCAGCTGGCCCCGTATCACGCCGAGAGCAAGGGCGTGGTGGTAGCATCGACCTCCCATGGGTATGGGCGCGGCGATGGGTTGAGGGACGCGGACTCCCGGGGGCCTCGCGCCCACCCCGCAGCGATGGAGCCGTCTCGCGGTCTGAAGGACACGCATGACCATGCCGATGCGCGCTGGGTGGCTCATATGGTACGCCTGGGCGTGTGACCTGCAGGGCACCTTGACCCAAAGGCAGAGCGGGCGGTGCGGGATGTCTTGCGTCAACGCGCGCACGTGGTGCGGCAGCCCACGTCACATGGGCTCAGTGTGCACAATATCTTGGTGCGACACCCTGGTGTGCGCTTTGGTGTCAAGCAGATTCCCACGTTAAGCAAAAAAGCCCGTGCGCGTCGACTGCCCGAGGCCGAGCAGGGCCTGACGGTGACCAGCTCGTGGGCGCTTCTGGAGTGCCTGCGCCAACAGATGCAAACCTTGGAACAGGCCGTCACCAAGCGTCTCACGCCCACACCCGCTGACGCGCCGCTCTGGAGCGTCAATGGCATCGGGCCGATATGGGCGCAGACGATCGCCCTGGCAACGGGCCCTACGGGCCGCTTGCCCCCCGTTGGCACCTAGGCCTCGTCGTGCCGCGGGGGCAGGAGGACCACAATGAGCAACGGCAAGCGGCAAGGCCAGGGCAACGCCCAAAACGGCCACCCGTCTCTCGCGTGGGCCTCCAGGGAGGCAGCGCAGTGTGCCAGCCGTTGCCGTCCGCAAGGGCAGCGGTTTTCCCAACCTAAGGCCTCCAAGAGTCACCGGATGAGCGCGCGGAAAGCCGTGGCCCACACACTGGCACGGGCGTGCTTTTCCATGAGGCGCGACCTGGTCCCCTGTGCGGTCCACCAAGCGTGTGGCTGAGGGTGAGCCACCGGTTGGGGTGCGGTGCGAGACGGGGAGGCAATAGGGGGCACCACCAGGGCTTTGATCCGTCCTCGCCTCACTCCATGACCGCTGGCCTCCCCACGCATGGTGGAGTCTGGCGACGCCTCTGCCGTGAGCCAGAGGGACACCGGCCCCCGCAGGGAGCCAGGGCCTTTGTCAGCATCAGGCGATGGGACGCGGCAGGATACCGACGGTTGTCTGGGGCCCCGCAGGTGCCAGGGGCAGCCGTCTGGCCTGGAGGCGAGACGTCACGGGGCCGTGCTCCTGAGGGGTGGATGGTGCGGCGCCGAACGGCCGACCCCACGCGCACGAAAACACGGATGCGTCTGCGGCCACAAGTCGGGGGTGGAGATGGCCCGAACAGAGCGCAACGGAAAAAAGTGGTCAAAAGTTGCGGGAGGGAGAGGCTTGTCTCTTGACAAGAGCCTTCTATATGGGTGCATTTCCTATCCACCCTGGACATCCTCACCTTTCCCCCGGCAAATACGGAATCAAGCCTTTCTCATAGGCAATCTCTTGGACGGCGCGTGACATGCGACGGACGTCTACCACGAACCCATCGACCATAATCATCCAGGCTAACGGGTTGTCCTCCATCTTGCTGGGGCGATACCATTGCGGGTCCATCTGCCCCATCCTTAAGGCATCCCGGACGACTTTGGCTTTCGCAGACCCTGTACTTTGACTGACGCCAAATCCCGCGCACAGGTCCGCAGCCCGCATGGTGGGTTGTTGACTTTTATCGAAGAGAAAATTCGCTGAGCCGAGGGCGTAGACAATCCCACATGCCCAGGTTTTGGGATTCCCTGTCGCGAGTGGCGATGGACGTTTACGGCACAACGCTGCCGTGGCTTGCCGGGTTAATTGGGCGTATTCTTCGTCCAAATGCGCTCGACAAAAGGCATCGGTGAGCGCGACAATGGTGTTGAAGGTGGCTTGCATAGGCTTGGGGACGCGTTCGGATTTGCTGATGGGAGCCATCCTGATTTCCTTTGGTGGCTGAGGTAGACTTGCGTGGCAGCATTGTTATGGTATCTCTCTACAGCAGTATAGCGCAGAAATTCACGAGTGTACCGATGCGCGTGCCATAGTGACAGTGCGTGGGATGGGCAATGGTGTGTACACGTCCTGAGCGCAGAACGCAGGCTATGACATTCCTTCAACAGTCTCGGATGTATGCAGCATTTTGAAGAGCCATTGGGAGCCCCTGACCTGCAAATCGCTGGACTACGCCTCTGGGTGCATGGGCGGCAATTTCCCATGGCTGATGATTACTGGGACGGTAACTGGCTCCAAGTAACCGTGCATTGTACAGCGCCAGGGGCAAGGGTCTGGGTCACCGGTCCCATACTCCATGTGCCGGAAATAGCGCATTTTTTGCGCGGTGTCGAAGCCCTATACGCCTCGCTCCAGGGTGAAGCCACTTTGCCATGTATAGAGCCAGAACTTGCCGTGACACTCACGGCTGAAGGACGTGGGCACATCACCATAGTCGTTGCTATTACTCCTGACCACCTCTCCCAAGCCCATCGCTTCACGTTTACCATTGATCAGAGCTATTTACCACCGGTGATTGACAGTTGTCGAACCATACTGCGACAGTATCCGGTGAAAGGGCAACCGTAACCTGCTGTGACGCTGTACCTGACTGCGTCCACTCCCCCAGGAAAAGCCGTGCGTCGTCCTATAGGTGCGCTATATTTGGTGCTGCGTATCGAGTGACGACAGCTCTGGCAGGGCATGCCCTAAATCCCCAGAAGGTATCCTCTTGTGAAAATTCGTGTACGTGTGGGTCCATCACACATTGCTGGACAAGGACTGTTTGCAGGGCAGGAGATCAAGCAAGGCACCAAAATTATACGGTACATCGGGGAAAAGATTACCCACGAGGAAAGTGAGCGGCGCTTAGCTGCAGGGAATGCCTATATCTTCGGCTTAGATGAGCGGTATTCCATTGATGGGAGTACGCGCAAGAACACGGCACGTTATATCAATCATTCGTGTGACCCAAACTGCCAAACAGAACAGTTCGGGCATATCATCTGGATTGTAGCGATCAGGGATATCACGGCAGGTGAGGAACTCACATACAATTACGGCTATGAGATGAATGATGAGCCCCCAGAGCCCTGCCATTGTGGTGCACAGCATTGTTGTGGCTACATCCTTGGTCCTCGATATTGGGACCATCTCAAGGAGACAGCGCCTCAGTAACGTCTCTGCCTGGTGCATGGGAGGATGACCCATAGGATGATCACAAAGGTGATGGAGGTCGCCCTGCTCGTTACCGCAATCATGAGGCTTGATCGAAACGCAGCATCCAACAAGTCGTGAAATCAGGGTGCAAAACAGTGCCACACGAAGAATTTCCTATCCGCGCATGTGACGGACAGTATTTCTTGTGCATTCTATCCCCTAAATTGTCTTGGTGCGGTGCTTCAGGCCTATCACTTGTTCTTTTCTTCCGCAAAGAATATATTGTTTTTCCAGAGCTATTCGTGATATATCGCTCACCATACAACTTTAGTCACGGCTCCTACTCTCGCTTACCCAGCTGATTAAAGAATCATAGTCTCACAGTGGCAAAATCGCGGCGGAAGGTCAAAGTATGTCAGTTGAAATAGTTGACGCCATCAAACAACAAGCGGCTACTTTAACTGCACAAGAAAAATTGCAGCTCGCCCACTACCTGCTGGAGCAAGCCAGGCTGGACCAGCAAGCGCCTGGCAACAAGAGTACAACGGAAGATGCACAGCGCCGGGAACGGCTCGCGTGGTTGAAAGTGCATCGCGAAGCATACGGTGGACAGTACATCGCTTTAGATGGCACGCAGCTGGTGGCTGTTGGACCAACCTACCGCGTCGCTCGCGAAGGGGCCCATGCTGCCGGCAAACCCCAGGCTTTTGTGATGTACTTGTCGAAGCCCGATGAGGTCGCAGAATGGGGAGGATGGGGAGGAGCTATCACCTATCCTTCACCGAATTGATCAGTTACGATCCGGGGCAATCGAGCATTACAGTTCCTGTGACCCTCAGTCTGAGTCACGACCGTGTTAGCTGCGGGGCCAAAGTAGATACCGGCGCATCCTTGTGTATCTTTGCCCGCGACTTGGGTGAACAATTGGGGCTTGAGATCGAAAGCGGCATGCGCCAGCTTGTCGGGACCGTGACAGGCACTTTTGTGGTGCACCTGCATGAAGTCAATCTGTCAGTGGCTGGCTTGGCGTTTAGTGCGTTCGTCGGCTTCGCTGAGGATGAAGGATTTCGGCGCAATGTGCTGGGACGACGTGGCTTCCTCGAACAAATAACGCTTGGACTCGTGGATTACGACGGGAAACTGTACCTCAACAGTTATGGTAATGAACAAACATGAAGCGGGTTTAACCGGAGCTAACGCAGCCCAACACACTGAAAAAGGGCAGCCCAATGTGTGCTCTGGAAGGCATCCTTCCTGGAGCGAGTCCAGCCTATGAACATTGGTCTCATTTCCGCTACGCACATCCCGGAGGCCATGCCAGAACTCCCAGCCCAGATACGGCAGGTTTTTGCCGATCCGGCGGGGTGGCGCCAAAAGGGCTTTGAATTTCCTATCCGCGCGCAGCACCCGGGCACAACACTTAGCTGATCGCGGCCTGCCATTTTTTCAGAATACGCGTTTTATTATTCGTCGCCCAGGGGCGGTCATAGGGCACCAGTTGCACCGAGTCGAGCGTGGGTGCGCCGGGCGCTGGCGCCACGTCCTTGAGCACCGACAGACGATTGGAGAGCTTGACATTCAGCACACCGGCTTCCTTAGTCAGCACCCAATCAACAAAGGCTTTTGCCCCGTCAGGATTGGGGCCGCCTTTGATAATGCTGACGGCGCCGACCTCAAAGCCAGTGGGCTGGGGATTGAGGTTGTCAATCGGCTGTCCCTGGCTTTTTGCTGTCAGGATATCGTGGCTCCAGTTCGGCGCACCAATGAACTGGCCTTGCCCCACCAGCTGAATGGCCTGGGGCGCAGTCCCGGTATACTGGCCGATGTTGGCGTGGAGTTTTTTCAGATAATCCATGGCTTTGTCTTCAGCGGCGGCATACTGGTCAGCACTCGGGGAGGCGGCCATCGCCGCGGCGGCAAAGCGAAAAATTTGCGTGGCGATGTAAATATAGCCACCGCCTGTCTTCACGGGGTCGGGAAGCGTCAAGTGACCCTTCCAGGCCGGATTGAGCAGGTCGTCCCAACTGGCCGGCTTCCTGAGGTCTTTCAGTTCTTTCGCAAAACGATCTGTATTCAGGACAAAGCCAAAGATGCCGAGGTACCAGCCCGTCCACATGCCATCTGCATCTTTGTAGATTGGATCCACGTTGGCCGCATTGGGAGACTTGTACGGCAGTAGCAGTCCCTCTGTGCCAAGCGGGCTGTGGAATTCGCTGGAGCCACCGATAAAGACATCCCCTTTGGGTGAGTCTTTTTCCGTACGAATGCGCGTTTGCAGTTCACCCGCCGCCGCCAACGGCAGCAGTTCGACATTGATACCAGGTACGGATTTTTTGAAGGCCTCAACGAAAGCGTTGTTGGTCGACTCGTTTAAGGCCGAATACACTGAGATTTTCCCACTGGCGGCCCTGGCAATGCCCCCCCTGCCGACCAGGACTGCACCGACGCCGCTCGCAGCCAGACGCAAAAAATGCCGTCTGCTGCATGTATTTGCTGACTGTGTACCCACTTTGCGCTCCTCGTAACACATAGTGAGAGTTGGTAACCTTGACTCGACTGTGGTGTTGGTAGGATTGCGTGCGCATTGTGCCATAATGCCTTCGGGAGTGCACCTCAAATACTGCCTGGGGCTCCCAGTCGACGAAGAGGGCGGCTCGGGCTTCTTGACAGGAATTGACTTTGGCTGCGTTTGTTGCTATTTCGTTGGTTGCTCTCAGCTTGCCAAGCCAGTGAGGAGATTGTCCATGAAACGTAGCATTGACGGCATCCTTACAACGCATGCAGGTAGGCTCCCAGGCCCGCCGGATGTTGCTGAAATGGTGCGGGCGATCCGGCAGGACCGTCCCCACGACAAGGAAATGTTTGCCACGCGGGTGAAGCACACCACGTATGAGGTCGTCCGCAAGCAGAAGGACGTCGGCCTGAACATCGTGAGCGACGGAGAAGTCGGGAAGCTTGGCCCGTTCTATAACCGCCTCGAGAATTATGGACCACGGCAGTTCGCGCCTGGCGAGGAACCAAGAGGAGGGGGAACTCCCAGGGGAGAGTGGCAGCTCTTCCCAACTTTCTATGACGAGTACTGGAGCCAGACTGGCGGAAGCAGTCTCCTCCCTCTGGTGTGCACAGGGCCTATCAGGTACATAGGCCAGGCGGCCATCCAGACAGAGATCGCCAACTTCAAAGCGGCACTGGCAGGTGTGGAGGTGGATGAGGCCTTTATGTGCTCTGTGTCGCCCGGATGGTTAGTGCCCGGCTTCGGTTTCCGTGAGGCAGACTTCCAGCCGCATTACAAGACGGAAGCGGAGTTCTTCTTCGCGCTGGCGGCGGCGATGAGCGAGGAGTACAGGGCCATCGTGGACGCGGGGTTCGTCCTCCAGGTAGACGACCCGCGGGTGCTCAGTGGCTGGGACGTCCCGCATCCCAGGACCGGTGCCCACCTCACCCTTGAGGAGTACCGCAAGGAGGCTCAGCTGCGTGTTGACGCCCTCAATCACGCCCTCAGAGGCATTCCGGAGGACCGGGTTCGGCACCATATGTGCTGGGGCAGTTGGAAGGGCCCCCATACCGTAGATATCCCTTTGAAGGACGCCATAGACATGGTACTGAAGGTCCATGCCCAGGCCTTCTCCATTGAGGCTGCCAACGTGCGCCATGAGCATGAGTGGAAGGTGTGGCAGGACGTGCAGCTCCCTGAGGGCAAGATTCTGATTCCGGGCGTCATAGCCCACGCCACCAACCTCGTCGAGCACCCGGAACTGGTGGCGGACCGCCTGGTGCGATACGCTAACCTGGTGGGACGGGAGAACGTGATCGCGGGGACCGACTGCGGGCTGGGTGGGCGCCTCCATCCCGAGATTGTCTGGGCCAAATTCCAGGCCATGGCCGAGGGCGCGCGACTGGCGACTGACAGGTTGTGGAGGAGGTGAGACGTGCAGCGGATGGGTTCTAGAGAGAGTGGATGGCAGTCCAGAGCCGCGCAAGACAAGGAGGGCAGACTATGAAGCACAGTACCCATCGCATCCTCACCACGCATGCGGGGAGTTTGGCCCGGCCAGCAGACCTGCTGGAGATGGTGCGGAGCAAGGAGGCCGGCCAACCCTATGATCACGAGGCCTTTGCAGCGCGGGTGCGCACTGCCGTTGCAGAGGTCGTGGGCAAGCAGATCGACGCTGGTGTGGACGTGGTGAGTGATGGCGAGCAGGGGAAACCGGGATTCGCCAACTACGTGAAAGACCGTCTCACTGGCCTCGTCGCTCGCGAGGGTGTGCCGCCGCGCGTGTCGAGCGACCAGGCGGACTTCCCAGACTTCCAACCGCCGGAAGGCGGCACCCTGAACGCCCGTCGCATGGTGTGCATAGGACCTATCGGGTGGAAGGACAGGGCCGAGGTGCAGACGGATATCGACAACTTTAAGGCGGCGCTTCAGGCAGTCCAGCCCGTCGAGGCATTCCTCCCTACTGTTTCGCCTGGCACCCTGGCCCAAAATGTGATCAACGAGTACTACAAGGACGAAGAAGCTTTCCTATTCGCAGTCGCCGACGTGATGCAAGAGGAATATCACGCCATCGTCCAGGCCGGGTTCCTCCTCCAGATCGACTCGCCCGACCTGGCTATGGGCTGGCACACCCAGTTCCCAGACAAAACCCTAGAGGAGTTCCGCACGATCATTGCCCTGCGCGTCGAGGCGCTGAACCACGCCTTAGCTGGCATCCCGCCAGAGCAAGTCCGTCACCATATCTGTTGGGGGAACGGTGAAAGGCCGCATCACCGGGATGTCGAACTCAAGCACATCATTGATATCCTCCTGCACGCCAGGGCAGGGGCGCTCTACGTGGAAGGGGCCAATCCCCGCCACGGACACGAGTGGAAAGTGTTTAGAGATATACAGCTACCAGAGGGCATGATCGTGATCCCTGGCGTCATCGATACGAAGACCAACATCATTGAGCATCCGGAACTGGTGGCGGACCGGATTGTCAACTATGCCAGGGTGGTTGGCCGCGAGAACGTCATTGCTGGTACGGACTGCGGATTCGGGACTAGCGCCGATCGGACCCGCGTCGCTCCATCAATCTCGTGGGCCAAACTTCAGGCGCTGACCGAGGGCGCCCGGTTAGCGAGCGAACAGCTCTGGGGCTAAGGGATCTCGCGCCACACTTGCCGGGCGACCTGACTCACGAGCCGCAGTTTAGCCTCTTGGTCTGCCGGCGTGAGCGGATTGCCCGCCGCGACGGAGGCAAAGCCGCATTGCGGACTGAGTGCCAGCCGCTCCAGAGGCACGTACCGGGTCGCCTCCCGGATCCGTGCCTCGATGGCTGAGGCATCCTCCAGCGCAGCACTCTTCGTCGTTAGCAGCCCGAGCACCACCGTGTGCTGCGGCAGGACGTGCCGCAGGGGGCGAAAGTCTCCGGCCCGTGGCGTGTCGTACTCTAACAATAGCGTATCGATGCTGGTAAGGTGCGGGAACAGTGCGCCCGCCACAGCCTCATAGCCACCGTTCGCCACCCAGCGTCCGCCTGCGTTGTTGCCCCGACAGACGTGCAAGGCGCGAGTGACTCCACTAATCCCCGTGAAGATCGAGTTGTCAATCTCCACGTCGAAGGCGAGTTCCGTGGCGAGGTCTCGGCCCTGTGCTGCGAAGAAGGCGCGCGCTTCGGTATCGCAATGGAACATCCCATAATTGGGCGCGTCCAACTGGACGTAGTCGCAGCCTATCGCGATGACCCGCTGCACCACGCCTCTGATGTAGTCGCGCATAGCACGCAGATAGTCTTCAGCACTGGGGTAGGCCACGCCTGAGTGCACGGGGTGCCAGTACACGCGGTGCCAGCTTGGGGCAGGGATCGTGCACTTCGTGCGCGTATGAGCGTGGGCCTTGAGGAAAGCGTACTCTGTCTGGGCAATGTCCCGCGTCTCCCGAATGCGTTCCGTGACGTACAGGCGTGTAGGTGGGTTCATCACGAGCGACGGCGCCGCGTCGGGGCCCTTCCACAAGGATAACCAGTACGGTTCACTCGCGTCAGCAGGAATGGCAGTGTGCCCGGACGTCGCTGAGGTGGTGACGATCCACGTCCCGCGTCGTAATTCCCCGTCGTTGATTACGTCCAATCCCGCCGCTTCCTGCATGGCAATGGCCTCGCGCACGGCGCGGTCCTCTGCTGCCTGCAGCTCGGCGTCGCGTACACTCCCTATGCGCCGTCCCTGCCGCGCCTTCCGTAGATAGGCCGGCCGCAGCAGGCTCCCCACCGTGTCAGCACGTGCGATAGCTGGCATACCGCGCTCCTTCTCTCCTCAGTCTATCGGATCAATCCGCTGTCGTTTCTGCATGTTCCGACATCTGCGACACCCTTCTCTCTAGTATTTCCCTGATTCTACCAGGAACGAGACAGGAGACCACCATTGCTTGTTCGGGGCTCTGCTCCTCCATATATGCACCGTATGGGTGGTTGGCTCGATTTTCCCCGCTGGGGACTCCACCCCACAAGAAACGCCAAGCTTCGCGTGGTGCACTCACGCTATCTGAGCAACAGTGATTCTGCAGATTAGGTCAATCCGTGAAGACAGTCGAACTAGCACCGGCGCTCTTCCCCCTGTGCTGGCTGAAGTGTGCGTATCGCATAATAGTTTTCCCGGCACGAAGCTATCGGCATGTGGCATGCTAGCACAGCTTCAAGTATCTCCTTGTCTTTGACTAAGGGCCAGAGGGGTTGCGCCACAGTGGGCATCAGCCGAAAGGGCTCAGCGACGATCTGGTCCCACTGCTCGGCATAGGTGAGGAGATCGTCAGGGTGAATGGTCCTGCGACAGGCTGCAGTGGCGCAGGCACAGCGAAAATCGTATTCGAGATTCAGCGAGCCATAATCGTCGGTGAGTTCTTCGCCAGGATGGATGTCACGTACTGCCAGCTCAAAGTCATAGCCCGCGCTGCGGCACGAGGAATCACACGAGTGGTTGATATAGCGGGCTAGATCCCAGCACAAGACAAAATCTCCCCGGCCGTCCACAAAGCAGTACTTCGCCACAATATCGCGGTAGAGTGGCGCCATGCGCTCTACCTGAGCCAGTGAAAAAGTTTGGTCGAAGTCATCCCGCACCCATGTGACGGTCCCACGCGGAATGAAGTGTGTCGCTACGATACCGTACCCTATCTGCTCATTAATGAACTGCAGCTCCGTATGCGGATGCAGCATGGGTTGCTCACCTTTCTCCTTGGGCTCTGAAGTGGGTTAATAATACTCGGCAACTGCTGCACGAGCCTGCCTGCCGATGCACAAGTCCTCTACCATAGTCTGGAGCATACCTCTCGAACAGGTGCTTAGCTCAGAGCGTCGCGGAATGTTTTCAGGGCTTCCGCGGTGGCTGTAGTCAGCATCCGCATCTCATTGCCGATCTGGCAGAGCTTTGAGCCCATCTTCACAAATTGGGCCGAAACGCCCGGCCCGGCACCATGATGACACGCCACGATACCGTTCGCCTGCGCAGCCGCAAAGATCCGCCGCACTGCCGCGATATGGCGGTCGTCATTGTGCCAATTACTCAGGCTGAGGCCCATGTCCAATGAGAGCTCACTGTTGAACACCAGCCCTGGACGGCTGGCTTGCCCTGCTTCCACAGCTCTCTGACACGGTTCTTCCTCACACGCTCCTCCTGGAGAATAGGTAACACACCTGGAACATACAAAACGTAGAGGCTACCTGTATGAGCTATGAAACACAAGAGCGGATGCATCTCTTCCATCCGCATGCCGTTTATGCGTGAAGAGGCGCCTAGAGTTCTCTCTCCCAATAAGTGTTCGGCACTCGATGTGCAGCAGAGGTATTTGGCTCCTTCTTCCCTGGTGAGGAAGGTTGGGATGGGAGGAGAAGCGAGGGGGGAAGGGATATGGGAGCACGCAGGCGTGAGACCACACTAGGTTTCGGCTGCTGGCTTGATTACGGTAGCGAAATGCTCCATGCGCTCAAGGCTTTCGCCCTGGCTCTCAGTGCGGAAATCAAAGATGAGTTCACTGACCCCGAGGCGGCCATACGTGGCAATATCCGCGACGATTTGCTCTGTAGTACCGGAGAAGGGCCGACGTTCGAGCCCAGCCTGACGCTCTGCGGTCAACGAGACATCGTAGAGTGGGGCTTTATAGGAGATTGTGAGCGCTTCTGGATCGCGTCCAGCCGTCTCTGTCATACGTTTGAGATCGCCTAGCGCGACTTCCAGCTCATGAGGCCACAGCGGCACTGCCGGATTGGCACCAACCGGGTGCCAACCATCGCCATAGCGTGCGGCCCGTCGCAGTGCCGCAGGACTATGGCCGCCAATCCAAATGGGGGGGTGAGGTTTTTGTACAGGGTGTGGCAGACAGTGCAACGCCTGAAATTGATAAAATTCCCCGATGAAGGTAGCCGGATCTTGTGTCCACAAAGTTTTAAAAATTTGGATGTACTCGTTGCTCACTGCCCCACGACGCGCAAAGTCAGGTGCGTCCAGGGCCTCAAACTCCTCGCGTAGCCAACCTACCCCGATGCCAACGGTCACACGCCCACGCGACAGCACATCAATGGTCGCCAGCATTTTCGCGGTGAGCACCGGATTACGATACGGCAGGATCATGACACTGGTGACCAGGCGCAACGTCGTCGTCTTCGCGGCCACAAACGCCATAAGCGTCAGTTGCTCCATGGCGTCGCCGTGCCCGGGGAAGGCGCCACTCACGGTATACGGGTAGCGTGACTGGATGTCAGTGGGAAACACAATGTGGTCCGCGATCATGACGGAATGAAACCCGTACGCCTCACCACGCCGGACCAGCGTGTCGAGATCGTCCGGCGTGGTCGTCTGACCGCGTGTTGGGAGATAAAAGCCATAATGCATGGCACGCCTTTTCACGTGAGGGGGCTATTCCTTAAGAGTGACGTCCTCAAAAGCAGGAAAGGGATGCACTGGAATGGAGTTGATCGTATGCTCCGCGAGACGCGGCCCGACCCCTATGAGACCACGCAGGTCCATGATGGGGGCGAACATCACATGCTCAATGCTCAGTTGCTGGATGCGATGCAGCAGGGCCTCACGTTTCGTACGATCCCGCTCAACCGCCTGTTGTTCGAAGAGTGCGTCGAGATCGGGATAGCCACCATAGGCATATGAGCCCTTCGAGTACATAAAAGCCTCGGCGCGCGTGGCGGCATTGCCCGAAGCTCCAACCGCCGCCATAATCACTCCCCGGAGCTTTTTGTCGCGCCAGGAGGTGAGAAATGTGGCACGCTCCATGGTGCGCAGACGCACCCGAATACCCACGGCGTTCAGGTAATTGACCACCGCTTCCGCGACCGTCGGAAATCCCGGGTTGGGTGTGAAGTCGCCAGCATCAAAGCCATTGCGATAGCCGGCCTCGGCCAGGAGCTGTTTGGCTTTCTGCGGATCGTAGGGGATCGGTTCGGTCTGCAAGGCGAAGTCCATCACCCGTGGGACAATAACTCCAGCCGGCGGACAGAACCCGAGGCACGACGCCTCATTGATCGCCTGCCGATCGAGGGCGTAATTGACCGCCAGACGTACGCGCTTATCGGCCCAGGGGGATTTTGGATCCCACTGCTCAGGGAACTCGATCCAGAACATGGACGCATGGCGGGTATCCACCAGGACCAGCTTGGGATCACGTTTAACCTCCTCGGCAATCTCTCCCTGCATAGCAGCGGCAAAATCGGCTTCCCCCTTCTTCAGCACGGCAAGTCGGGTGGACTCCTCAGGCACACTCTTGATGGTCAGGCGTTTGATGTTGGGTACTTTGCGCCAGTAGGCCTCAAACGCTTCAAGGACCAGTTCGACACCAGGTGTATGGCTGACAAACTTATATGGTCCCAGGCCAATGGGGTGCTTCTTAAAACCCTCCTCACCGACCTGCTCTAGATATTTCTTGGGCACTACCAGGCCAGCGGCGGTCGCGCTGCTGCCATAGTACGTCATGAAATCTGGCCAGGGGGTGTGCAAATGAAAACGCACCGTGTGCGCGTCCACGACCTCAACGCTTTTAACCTTGGTCTGAAATTCGTTGGCGCCTGACCCTTTGTAGCGCCTAAAACTGAACTGGACATCCTCCGCCGTGCAGGGATCACCATTATGAAATTTCAACCCTGAGCGTAACTTAAACTCATAGGTCAGGCCGTCGGGACTTTCGCGCCAGCTCTCTGCCAGCGCCGGCCCCATGCGTACGCCAGGCAAGGCGCGTACTACAGCATCGTGCAGCGCATACCCGATGATAAACGGCGTGATCTGGGCTGGCATCTCGGCCGGGTCAAACCAGGCCGGGGCAATGGTCACATGCAGAGCATACACCATTTCCCCTTTGGGCTGGGCCACAACGCTGTGCGCCACTCCCACCGTCAACGCAACGACCATACACCATACGACGAGCCAGGCTTTCATTATAGTACCCTTCCACTTTTCGTCTCTCCCTCTCCTCATCTCTCCCTCTCCTCGTCTCCCCCTCGTCCTTCTACTCCACGCTGGCCGTGAGCAATATCTGCACGACCTGCCCGGCCACACGACGCGCGTGTTCCTGCAATTCAGCATCAGGGCACGTGGAGAGCGGATGCGGCATGTAAATCACCGGATAGTTCGGCACCCCCCATACGGTCGCTGTAGCCTGACCGGTGGCCACAAAATGATCGGTACAAATAGTAGCAGCAGGGATACCGGCACGGTCCAGATGGATACCGTCGTGCACACTGCACGAGCTGCACGAACCTCAATCCCCTACCCCGACAATGGCCAGATCACAGAGCTTTTTCCACTCCTCAATCACCTCAGGGGCCACAGGCTTCGAGGCCGAGGGTTTGCGGTGCCGTACGATGTTGCGGAAACCATACTGCTCATCGAGAATCTTTGCCACCATTTCCAGGAAGCGATCGGCGTTGTTTTTGCTGTTATCGAGCAGACCCAGGCGCTTCCCCTCAAGCCCTGTGGGGCGGGGCGCATAACTCGACTGCTCTGGGATGGCCTCGTTGACAGGCTTGATTAAAACCAGTTTTTGTATGTTTTCCGCAGGCATGCGCTTGGCTCCTTTCTGCGACTGCGTCGGCGGAGGGGCGCCAGTTTAACGGCGCCCCGTTCCCCGCGTCTGTGACGGCGGAGGGGGCACAGTTTAACGTGCCCCCGTTCCCCGCGACTGCGTCGGCGGAGAGGCGCCAGTTTAACGGCGCCCCTTCCTTTCGCTCTATGAGACAACGGCCCAGGTGACTGCTGTCGACGATACCTTTGGACCCCAGCTCGGAATCACAGCACTCATCGCTCCCTCTTCGCCACCGGCTGCAATAATCATGATATCATCAGGTCGCTCGACCACTGGAATATAGTTGTGCTCATCGTCCGGGGCAACCTCCCCGGACAAGCCACCACCACGCTTCAGATCGGCAACCGTCCGCCGGGCATGCTCGGCGAGATAGCGCCGCACATCGCTCTTCGACCAGCCGTGCCTGGAGATGGTCTGCATATGCTCCCCGGCAATGACAATAGCCATTTCTCCCTGCCGTGTGCCAGTAGACGTGCTGGCCACCGAGCCCGACGTGGTCAGCGATGTCCCCAGACTCGACATAACGTCAGCAATCGTCGTCAACACGCCCTCCGGTGTCTGGCTCAGTCCATTGCGTACCTGTCGCGGCCCCTCACAGGCAAACGCGGTCACCGCGCTGGTGCCAGCAGCACAACCCCGCTCCACGTGCAGGGGCAGCCACGGGCTGTCCTGTTCATTCTCCCCGATACAATAGGAGTACTTCCCCGGATGCCCCAGACAGGAGCGGTCGAACAGGCCAGGAATAGCGCCACAGGTGTTCATCAGCACCAGCCGGATGGCCCGCCCAATGGTAGCATTGGCGCGGTTCCCCGGTCCGAAGAGATTATTGCGGCAGTTGATCTGGAGTTGCTCCACCACTGGGCCATTCACTATCAGCAAGATCCCTGAGCCCCCCAGACTTGCCGATGGTCCTACCAGGTTAAAGGCTGGTTGCAGGATGGCCTCCACGGCTGCGACCACGACTGGTGCGTACTCGGGTAGGCACCCGGCCATCACCGCATTGGCTGCCACTTGCTCGATCGTAACAAAACGCCGGCGCTCTGGAACCCCTCCCAGCACCTCGTCGCGGCCGCGCTTGAGATGCCCCAGGAACGCTGCCACACGCTCATCCGTCGGCGGGATAACCGGCAGGCCGTCAGTCCAGCCCTGGCTGTAGCACAACTCAATTGCCGCAATCGGATCCGCCGCTTCACGTCCAGTCACTTCCAGCACTGCCATGCCCTAGCACTCCTCGTGTTGCATAGATACAAGTGAGGTGTTGACAACACCATGAGTTGGAAGCTGTGAGTGGAACCCTCATTGTCGTATGGCGGCGGCCCGGACCACATAGACCCCAAGCCTCTATGCGCTCGTCGAGGCTTTGCCAGCCAGATTATTGCTGGCTTCTGCGCCCGTCCTGCACACCCTGCTGATACGCCTGTTGCTGAGCCTCTTGGGACTTGCCGTAGAGAAAGCCGCCCGCCAGGCCAGCAGCACCACCAATAGCCGCCCCCAGCCCGGCATTGCCCGCGATGGCACCAATGAGCGCGCCACCGGCAGCGCCGGCAGCTCCACCAGTGACCGTCCGCTGCTGCGTCTCGGACATGCCAGTGCATCCCGCCAGCGACATGGTGAGTACCACAATAATAGGGAGAATAAAACGCTTCATATGATCGCTCCTTCTTGTGGGAGAGTATTCCTTTCTTCTCTATTGCACACATCTGTGCCGTGCGGCCACCACCGCACGGCCTCGCCCTTAACGCTGGCAGGGAAACCTCTCCTGCAGAAGCCGGAAGATGCTATCCACAGGACGCTCGCTCATATATTGTGGATTCTGCTTCGTCCACGCCACGAACATCTGTATGACCTCCACCCGTGTGGGCGGCGGATCAGGGACGCACAAGAATCCCTTCTGCCCAGCGCCCCCCGTGGTTGCCTGGTAGTAATGATAGACGCCGACCATAAAGCCGTGACAAAAACCGATGGCCGCCTGGTACAATGGCTCGCTCTCACTCGCCGAGCAGAGCTTGACCAGATCCTGGGTCGATTGGACCAGAAAATCCTCGCGCGTGAGCGCCTCGGAACCGAGCGGCCATAGCGCTATTGCCAACACGATTATTAACACTTTCCGATGCATCATGCCTCCTTATCTTGGCACCTTGAAGCCGTAGTCAAACCCTCCGGTACTGGTAACTCTCCACACACCTTCATCTCTGCGGTCCAACTCGTAGAAATAAAAGTATGTGTGCAATTTCTCTGCAGTGGCCACTCGTGTCAAGAATTTTTTCGTCTGATACCCCCTACGGTAGGCCCTTTCCCCTCTGGCATGATGTAGTACATTTCCCTGCAGGTCAGCCGCCGGGATGAAGTCGGTGAGGCTCCGATCGCCGGCCCAGCGCCGCTGCGACTCGTCGAACGTCACGGTGAGAGAGCCGAAGGGCAGCGGGAACATCCCCGCCCGCACCTCACTTGCCCCCTGTCAGGAGACAGGACCCCATCAGAGTAGGGCCACATCTTGGCGTGCTCTTTATGTAAAGTCGCGTCCATTAGCTGACGTGCGTCACAGCACACCAATCTGCTCTGCCAAAGTTCGCATATCCGGGACTTCTAAATCTGGCTGTGCCTGTGCTGGGGGCGTGGCGCCAAAACCTGGTTTAGCGTGGCGTCGGTTGATCCAGACAGTGGATAAGCCAAGCGTCCTGGCCGGTGCGATGTCGTGGTAGAGGCTCTGGGCGACATGCAGGATTTGCTGAGGCGGCACCCCGATGCGTGCCAACGCCATATGAAAATTGTGGAGGGAGGGCTTGTAGGACTGCGCTTGTTGTGCGGTAATAATCCAATCGAACTGCACGTGTAAGTGCTGCGCTGACATGGCGAACTGGTCATCATCAATGTTCGAGATGATGGCGAGTTGGTATTTTGTCTGCAAGGCCTGTAAGGCAGGGGCCGAATCGGGGAAGGGCGGCCAGGCAGGGACTGAGGCCGCGAAATGTTCGAGTTCGGTTTCCGTCGGCACAAAGCCGAGCCGAGCCCCAAAGCCCTCCAGTACCATGCGGAGTACCATCCGATAAGCGCAATAAGGTCCACGCTCGGCTTCCGACTCTAAGGCACCGAACAGTGCAAACGCTTCGTCCATGGCTAGCGCAATGCGGTGCTGGGCAAGGATGGGGTGGAGTGCAGCCCAGAGGCCCGTTTCCCAATCAATTAAAGTGCCATAGCAATCAAAAGTCAGCACCTCAAAGTCATCAAAGGACAACACGATGCTTCCCCCTTCTGCGCCACTGTTTCTTCCCCCCTCTAGCCATGTATACGGGCCTATCATACGGATTGCATGGCCGGGTTGCAAATCGTCCACCAACTGACATGGGTACTTCACAACCTGTGAACTCGTGTGCTATAACACCGACATCACCAGATAAAGCAGCCAGCTATGGAGAGCACCGATGATATACCGGATTGCTAATACGCAAGACTGGGAAGCCGCCCAAGCATCGGGCTATTTTGCGAGCGCTGATCTCGCTGCAGAAGGTTTTATTCACTGCTGCACCGCCCAGCAGGTCGCCGCGGTGGCCAACCGGTATTATCAGGGGCAAGAGGCATTAGTGCTGCTGGAGATTGACGAGACGCAGGTGCTCGCCCCCCTCAAGTGGGAAGACCTGACCAATGCGGGCGAGCTATTTCCACATGTCTACGGGCGCATTCCTCGCGCAGCGTTCGTCCGCTGCCTGGTATTCCAGCCGGACATAGATGGTCGTTTCTCTTCTCCCCTTGTGGACTATCGGCCTGAGCGCTAATTGTGTCATGGGCCGTACTACTCCCGAACCAGCCCATGCACGAAGCGCGCTAGCTGCTCAGCACCACGTGTCTCACGCTGTGGCTGACGGGGCAGCGCCAGTAGCTCTGGGAGGCACGAGAGCCAGGCACCGCTGTGAAACTCGGGTTCTGTTATGGTGATACTATGCATATGGGCAGCAATGTACGCGTCGAGCACTAGCCCTTCGCGGAAGCGCCCGCGCCTGACATACCCAAAAGGCACTCCAGCGTGATACGCCTCTGCCACGATGCTGTAACCAGCTTTGCTCACCACAGCATCACAGGCGTGGACGAGGTCAGGAGGAAACACAGTCGAGCGATAGGGCAGAACAATCACATTGTCGTGCTGCTCCAAACAGGCCCCTGCCCCCAACACCACGAACCAGGTGTCACGGTGCTGTTGTAATTGGGACAAAAACGGGTACGACTCAGGAATCCCACCCATGGTAAGCAGCACGGCTGGAGCCTGGGTAGGAATACCCAACTGGGCACGCGTCTGCTGCCGCGAGCGCTGCGGTTGACGACTCACGGGGAGCGTCATGAGATCAGCCGGGCAGGGACAACAGACAGGCTCCATTTGGACGTGATAATCGGCGGTGGCAAAGATACTCTGTAGATAAGTAATGTGCCTGGTGAGTCTGGCCTTTTCCTGCACATAGCCTTGATAAATCCAGTCCCAGGTAAAATTTTCGATGAGCACTGAAGGTATCCCGGCTACTCGGGCGGCAACAAGACCCAGGGGAGCAATGTCACACAGCACCAGGGCGCACGCTGCACTGCGGAGCAACGCTGCCAGGGTCGTTACTAAGGATCCATCGCAAGGGAAAAAGCTGTCCAGACGGCGCACGGTTGCTGGTAGATCTTCGTGTAACGATGTCGTTTGTACCACGCCAATATCCGTACAAACGTGATAGTAATGCACATCCCGTACCAGAGAGTCCTGGAAGAACCAGTGTGGCACCTGGGTAAAAATGTCAAATTGGATGGCCGGGTCAATCTCCTGGAGTGCCACCATCACCGCAGCCGCCCGGGCTGCATGGCCAAAGCCATGCGGCGTGACAAAGTACGCGATCCGCATACGTTACTCTCTCAGGATCCATAGTGCACAGGTCGAGCGCACCATCGCTCGCTCACCTCTGTTGTAGGGAAGGCCAGGGCGAGAGTCAAGGACAATGACGCGAGTTCTGGGATTGACATACCCGGAGCTTTCTGGTGGAATACTTATAGCCAAATACACGGCTGGCTTCTCACTTGGCGTAGAGCCGGCAGGGAGGAATGAGCTATGACAACGAACCACACGTCCTATGTGTATGTGGGCCTGGCGGGCGAGACTGCCCCGGGCCGCGTCGTCAAATCTGGCCTGTATCGTATGGCCGTGGGTGACGACAAATGGGAACTGATCACGCGCGGCCTGCCTGAGGCCCCCGCCATCAGGGCCATTGCCACCCATCCCGAGCACCCTGAGATCGTCTATGTGGGCACGCAAAGCGGTCCCTACCGGAGTATGGATCAGGGGGTCCATTGGGAAAAACTCAACGTCCCGGACCACGGTTTGCCGGTGTGGTCACTCCTGTTCGATCCCCATGACCCCAAAGTGATGTACGCTGGCTATGAGAATTGCGAGATCTTTCGCAGTGAGGATGGCGGGGAGCACTGGCAGCAGTTGCCAGTGACGGTGCGTTTTCCCGAAGTCACGGTGGCTCCCGGGGCGAATCCAGCCAAGCGCATCCTGGAACTGAGCGCCAATCCGGCCAATCCCAACGAACTGTACGGTGCCATTGAGGTGGGTGGCATCATTCGCTCCTTAGACGGTGGGGAGCACTGGGACAACGTCAGCCACGGGCATTACCTGAACGATGACACGGTGGATATGCACGGGGTGCTGGTTGGCCGCTGGCGCCCGGGGACGGTCTTCGCCGTTGCCCGTGCTGGCCTGTTTCGCAGCACTGACCAAGGTGAGCATTGGACCAGTGCTCGTTTAGAGCCGCTGAATCCCAAGGGGCAGACATACTGCCGTGACATCCGCGAGGTGCCTGGTGATCCTAAGACCATCTGGGTGGCGGCTGGGCCGAATTTCCAGAGCGACGCAGGGGTGTTATTTCGCAGCACCGACGGCGGCCTGAACTGGGGGCGGGTGGAGATGGACGTCGAGCCCAAAACCACCATGTTTGCTATTGCCTTCGACGAGCGGCAGCCCAAGCGCATGTACTGCGCTACCAGCGGTGGAGAGGTCTTCGCCAGTGAGGATGGCGGCCAGAGCTGGGCCGAGCGGCACCTGCCCGAAGGGGCCACGCAGGTCTACGCCATGGCGTGTGCCTAAAGGGGCTGGCTTGCAGTGCACCCGTCTGCTCTTCTCCCTTTCCGAGGGTTCGAGGAGATGGGTGCCACTGCACCTGGGAGAATGGCATGACTGTTTTGCGAAGTCTTTTATTTGTGCCGGGAAATCGAGCTGATATGCTGGCCAAGGCCGCGAGTCTTACCCCAGACGCCTTTGTCCCTGACATGGAAGACTCGGTGCCAGTGGAAGAAAAAACCAATGCGCGGACCATTACGGCCGCATGTGTGCCACAGCTCGCGCAAGGTGGAGTGCTGGTCATTCCACGCGTCAACGCGCTGGACACTGGCTTGCTCGAAGATGACCTGGCAGCAGTCGTCGGACCGCACATTTATGGCGTGTCCGTTGGCAAGATTTATACGCCTCAGGATGTGCAGACGATCTCGGATATCCTGGCGCGTCTGGAGCAGAAGGCCGGCGTGCCCGTTGGCCACACCAAACTCGTCCTCTGGCTCGAGACGGCCATGGCCATTGTGCATGCCTATGCGATTTGCGCGTCATCTCCACGTATTGTCGGCGCGGCTTTTGGGGCCGAGGATTTCACCCATGACATGGGCCTTGAGCGCAGCGCTGATGACTCAGAGGTGGCCGTACCGCGCAGTCTTGTGTGCGTGGCAGCGCGGGCTGCGAATGTGCTGGCCCTGGACACCCCTTACTTTTTGTTCCGCGACCCTGAAGGACTGCGGCACAATGCTCTGGCCTCCAAGAAAATTGGCTTTAAGGGCAAGTTCGCCATTCATCCCTCCCAGCTCGACATCATCAATACTACCTTCTCACCATCGCCCGAGGAAATCGCGCATGCCAGGCGGGTAGTCGCCGCCTTCGAGGAGGCTGAACGCGCCGGGAAGGGGGCCACCTCGTTGGACGGCAAGGTCGTGGATGTGCCGGTTGTGAAGCGGGCGAGAGCGCTGTTAGAAATCGCTGAGAGCCTGCCGCACAGGCAGCAACAGTCGTAAGGGCAAGGATGTCGCTCTTCACCCTGGTCAGAGATGGGATTGGCCTGCTGCTGAGGAAGCCCCAGATGCTGGCAGTCGGGTCACAGGCACCGGATTTTACCGCCCTGGCGCATGACGGCTCCAGCGTATGCTTACGGGATTTCCGTGGCAAAAAGGTCGTCCTGTGGTTTTATCCCAAAGCCGGCACCGGGGGGTGAACTACCGAAGGGCGCGGGTTCCTCGCCCTCTATGACGCCTTCACGCAATGCAATGTGCAAATTCTCGGGGTAAGTTTCGACACAGTCGAAGATAATAAAACCTTTGCCGATAATGCCGGCTTCCGCTTTCCGCTCCTGTGCGACACGGACCATGTCCTGGGCAAAGCCTATGGAGCTGGGAGCGCCGGTTTGGCGAGCCGCATCACCTATATTATCGATGAGCACGGCATCATTACCCACATCTTTTCTCAGGTCAACACGAGCACGCATGCTAAGGACGTACTCGCCTGCGTGCAATAGCCTCCAATGCGTCTCTGGTTCACCTTACACGTGCTTGCTGCGCTAAAATTTCCTGCAGTTTTTGGTACTCGTTCGGTAAGGGCTCTGCCAGCAACCACTCCACGTCCAGCCAGAAGCCCTCAAGCACAACTGAGCGGAAAATACGGTTCTGTTTCAGTGGCACCGGCTCATAGCGCCCGGCACGCAAACGATGAAATTCGACGCGCCGCTGCAGGGGGTCAATAATCCAGTATTCAGAAACCCCGGCGTCGGCGTAGAGTTGCTTCTTCTCGCCGTAATCGCGCTGACGACTCTCACGTAAAACGATCTCTACCGCAATATCTGGACCGCCTACCATGCGCCTCTCACTCACCAGGTGGAGGCGTTCTGTACGGACAAACGCTGCATCCGGCTCAGGCGCACGGAACTGACTGAGTTCAAAGGCGAAGCGTGAGCCATACACCTCCCCTAAGCCCTGCACCGCAGCGTAGCCTTGCATCAGAAACTTGATAAAACCACCCAGTCTATCGCTGCGTCGGGTATCAGGTGAGGCCATGTAAATGACTCCGTCAATGAGATCGGCCTTCTGTCCGTCAGGTACGAGGCAATAGAACTCTTCTACGGTGACCAGATCGCTATCAGGTGAGAGAGGCGAGGATGGGACAACCATAGTGCTGACTCCTGTCACAGCGGACATCTGGGCAAAGAATGCGGCGTGCTACTTGGTCCCAAGGCCTTAGGCCGGCACTACAAGGGCCGGCCTACTAGGATAAATGTTTAGTCACCCACTGGCATCGCGGTGAGATTACCTCTAGCCGCTGCTGCAGCGTCGGCCTTCTCAAAATCTTCGTCGGTAAAGCCGTAGAGATGGGCGCCTCCCATAAAAATCTGCTCGGCGATGTCACGTGGGACTGTACGCAGCAGGTTACTCGACACGTTGGGGAAGTTGGAGTCGAAGTGTGGATAGTCCGTGGAGATACACATGCGATCGGCGCCGATGAGGCGGGCCGTTGGCTCAATCTCCGGCTCGCTCCCTTCCACCGCGGCCCAGCAGTTGCGCCGGAAATATTCCTTCGGCGTGAGAGCGAGATAGGGCGCGTGCGAGTCACGGTACTGGGGATAGTCCCACTCGATGCGTGTCAAGATCCCTGGCACCCACGAGTTCTGCGCTTCCAGGAAGCCCACACGCAGCTTGGGGTGGAACTCAAACACACCCCCGATGATCATGGCAATGAGTGCCTGCTGCATCTCAATCCAGTGGCTGGCCACGTGGCGATAGAAGCGGTTTTCGCCGTACAGCGTATTCATATGGGAATACCAGGCCCCGGTGCCCTCATGGAACCCCCAGGTGACGTCGAGTTCTTCGTGCAAACTGTAGAGCGGGTCCCAGTAATTCGAGTGCCAGAAGTGGCCATTCACGAGATTGGGACGTACAAAGGAGCCCACGGCCCCGAGTTCTTTGACGCAGCGCACTAATTCTTGACAGGCCAGATTCACATCATGCAGGGGCAGCATGGCGACAAATTTGAGTTGGTCGGGGCTATACTGGCAGAAGTCGTGAATCCAGTTATTATAGGCCTGGCACAGAGCCAGAGAGAGCCGCGGGTCCATATGGTCGCGGGCAATCAGGCTGAGACCAGTGGTGGGGAAGAGGACCGCGATATCAATGCCCTCGATCTCCATGCCCATCACCTGGGCTTCGGCATTGTAGTTGCGCGCAATAGCAAAATCGAGCCGACCCTCCTCCGCAATCCTGGAGCCCGACAGCGGCTGTGTACTATGGACTGCGCCATTCGTGTTCGGACGATTCCGCTTGCGGTATTGCTGCAGGTCCGTGTCCATAGAGAGGGGCAGGCCATCAATGACAATCATGCCGCGGCGGGGACGGCCGTCCGCTCCGACCTGCAGAATGACACGATCCTTGAATTGCGGGTCCAAATAGGTCGCAAAGAGGTCTGGAGGCTCCATAATATGCATATCGCAGTCGACAAACCTGAGCCCGTCTTTCATAACGCCCTCCTCGGCACAACGTGTATGCTGATGCGCTCTTGCGCTGCCCGTTCTTCCCATCCTCAGGCCAAGCCTGGCTGCCTGGCGTGCGGGTCGCTATTATACGTGAACCAGGCGAGCCATGCTAGGAACCCCAAAGAGAGCCCGCGCTTGACACGTCCCGACCCGAGGCTCACTACGGGGTCGTCTCACGAGCTTTGTACAAACGATCAATGTCCATACAGGCTTCAATGCACTGGCCATACGAGCTACCCAAGAGCATGACCGAGGCGCGATCGATGCAGTCCAGTTTGCAGCGAGCGCCCTCCAGTGTTTGCGGTGTAAATTGTGGTGAGGCACAGGCAGAGCAAAAGACGGTTGCGAGTGCGAGAAGGCACAGTCGCTTCATGTGGATACCTCCGATCTCCTCGGCTGCGATAGTATAGGCACGTGTCTCAGCTTCTGACGCTTCCTGCTTCCTTCTAATAACATCAGGAGAGCGGCAAGTGCAATACCCTGCACGTCTGCTGCCGCGCTTGACACGCCCCGCACCACAGCGTATGCTCCCCCAAAATATCCTAAAGAAAGGCGCTGGGGAGGAGGGTGCCAACGTATGGGCAACACCTTTGGGCATCTATTTCGCATTACGACCTGGGGCGAATCGCACGGTGGTGCAGTGGGTGTGGTGGTCGACGGTTGCCCGCCACGGCTC
>Ga0081455_10001747_pt1 | contig 26273 bp, 22 predicted proteins | sample TabmetS3T2R1_FD_70207 | JGI IMG/M metagenome (GOLD analysis project Ga0081455, IMG submission 70207) | Tabebuia heterophylla rhizosphere microbial communities from the University of Puerto Rico - S3T2R1 | ecosystem: Host-associated > Plants > Roots > Rhizosphere ...
TGAGCAGTGAGCGAGGGCGGTGAGACCGGAAGCCGTGGGCACCTGAGCGTGCAGGTTGCTCGCAGGCATCGATCACACGAATCATCACCCCAGGGGATTGCGGGGTGGCCCTCAAGGCTGTGTTCCATTGCCCACGGCTGTAGGGCTCATCGCCTGAGCCGCTTCGAAATAATGTCGGATTAGGGTTAATTCCGATGGAATTGGTTGTGCATTGAAAAGCAATTTCCCATTAGTGAATCTGGATAAATCAACATACTTATGTACCAACCATGAAAAGTTTCCGCTGAAAAAAGTTTCCGCTAGAAAGAAGAAGCAAGATCGATTAGATGGTCGCCAAGAAAAATCGGCGAATCGTCGATGTATCGCTAGTGTGGAACTATGGATGAGGAATACGGTTGCCAGAAAAAATAGGTGTCGCGAGAAGGATAACAAAACTTCTATCAACTTCTGGAGAGTGACAAAAGATGACAACAATGCTCAAAATTATGCCCGGCTGCGCAATCCTCTTCGGTGGTATGTGGGATATTGCGACCGATTGGGCGTCCAAACGGTATTCTTCATAAGTTACTAATTTTATGGAACTTTTGACGCGCGCTATTTAGGCAATTTGCTGGCTATCGCTATTTTTCGCCTTCGCACCGTGTGCATTAGGCCGGTTATAAACAGTTTATCAACATTTTTTGTGGACACATCGGTCAGTCCGTCTTGATTAAACCGAAAAGCCCAGAAACCGGAGAAATCCAGGTCTGGTCTTTAGTCCTGTCTGGTGATGGTTCCATTCACGAACCTTCTTCAAGTAAAGTTCTTCTTGCCGCTCGTTCCAGGTTTGCACTCTGCGCAGATCGCGGCGTGAGATGTTGCCGTCCCATGCGTGAGGGCACTTGACAATCTTAGCAAGGGAAATTTTTTCGACCGCGCCGGTTTCGGAGAAGGTTACATTAAAAGGATGATCCCGGCAGGTGACCGGTCGATGTTCGTAAATTGTGCAGAAATTGGTCTTGTGGTCGAGAAAAACACAACGATCCTCGATCGAACGGAGAGCCATCACGGCCTTCTGGTCGTTAAACTTCACCCAAAGAGGATCCGACGCCGACATAGAGATTTCGTTGTGGGTATAAAAACGGACGAACTCAAGCGGAGACTTGCGGGTTTCATCAACAATTCGCTTGATGTCGCCGTCGGTGATGCAAACCACAGTGTCGCGACAGCAATTGCCGCAACCCGTACAGCGAAATTTCAAATACTTTTGCCAATCTTGCTGTGCCACTCGCGTCTTAGATTAGCAGGAAACCGCGGAAACCAGAAGTGGATAGTAAATTTTCTTGCAACCTTGACGAATATTTTTTATAGAATGAGTCATGGATGATTCTCCCGGTCCTAAACAACACGCCCCAAAGATGATGCTGGGCTTCATCGTGCGGCGATGCGCAGCCGACATTGGACATACACCGACGCCGGATGAGTTTGCCGCTTGGGCCAATGGTGAGAATCGAAAGGGTAAGGGCTACTGTCTTTTTGGTAAGCCTATTTCACCGACTATCGCGCAGATCATGTTTCGCCAACCCGGCCGGCTTGTGACGGTGCGTCCGGGCGGATTGACCCGTAACGAGTCGGGAGGCAGCTCATAAGCCCCTAGGTGTCTAATCGGTTCAAGCTTTCCTGTCTATTTGGTTCTATCTTGGGCCTTGTTATTATTTCGCGGTGAATCTTTGTTAGCACTTCATCGGAGGTGAAATGGTGAGATCCGGTGTGTGTTTTTATCGCCTACTACTGTCATCAGCCTTGACTCTTGTCAGCGTGAACGCCGGTGCCCAGGGTAAGCCGGAAAAGGAAAGAATCCGCATCGGCTACGCCGCGCGGGCTGTGACCCATTCTATCCCTTTTTTGGCCAACGAGGCGGGCCTCTTTCGCGAAGAAGGGTTACAGGTCGAGGTGGTGCGGACGGCCGGTGCTGTGTCGCCGATGGCTCTCATTTCCGGCGATACCGATTTTGTTACGATGTCGGCTTTCTTGCTAATTCCAGTGTCCGTTCGTAACCAGGAAGTTGTCATGCTCGGCGGGTTGACCCGGTATGCTGCGATGACACTGGTGAGTCGTCCGGAAATCCGCACTGCCAGGGATTTGATGGGCGGAGTCATCGGTTTGCAGCGTCCCGGGGATGCCTACGAGAAGAACGCCCGGTCGGCGCTCCAACACTTGAAGTTGACCCCCGATAAAGACGTCAAGTTCCTCTATCTTGGAACCAACGAGGCGATGTGGATCGCCCTGGAAGGGCGCAGAGTTATGGCAACGATGGTGTCCCCGCCCGCGACGTTATTTGCGCGGAAAGCTGGCATGAATTTCCTCGTGAATCTTTCGGATCTCAAGATCGAATATCAGGGTTCTACATTCGCGACACGCCGCTCTCTGATGAAAAACTACCCGAACCTTACCCTGCGCGCAGTGCGGGCCATGGTTCGGGGCATTCATTTCTTCAAAACCCGGCGTGAGGACACCTACAAAATTCTGGCAAAGTTTCTCGGCACGAGTGACCTTGAGGCGTTGGAGGAATCATGGCATTACGGCGCCGACATGCCGGCCAAACCTTTTGCTGTCGAAAGTGCAGTTCAGTCCGTGATTAATCACCTGGCTGAAGGGGACACCAAATTTGCCAAAACCAAGCCGTCTGACTTCATCGAGTCCGGGCCGCTTGGCGAACTCGACCGAAGCGGCTATATCGATCGCCTCTATGGCGGGCAGGACACCAAAGCTAAGTAACCGCCCGCTTGTCCGATCCCCCCTGGGCTGGTATTTTTTCTCTGATGATCCACAACAGAGAAGAACGGCAGTTTCAACTGGTTTCCGAGTTCAAGCCCCAGGGCGACCAGCCCCAGGCCATCGAGAAACTTGTGCAAGGGATCCAGAAAGGCAAAAAGAACCAGGTCTTACTGGGTGTCACCGGCTCCGGCAAAACGTTCACGATGGCCAACGTAATCGCCCGCGTCAACAAGCCAACCTTGGTCATAGCGCCCAACAAGACGCTTGCGGCACAGCTTTACAACGAGCTTCGCGAGCTTTTTCCCGATAACGCGGTTCGCTATTTCGTCAGCTATTATGATTACTACCAGCCGGAGGCCTACGTGCCGTCGACCGATACGTACATTGAGAAAGACGCCTCCATCAATGACGAGATCGACAAACTGCGCCATTCCGCAACCAAAGCCCTGTTGGAGCGAAGCGATACGCTGATCGTCGCCAGCGTCTCCTGTATCTATGGTCTCGGCTCGCCGGAAGCTTACTTTGACATGATGGTGTATCTCGAAGAAGGCGGCCGGATCCAACGTGATCAGATGTTGAGAAAACTGGTCGACATTCAATATCAGCGTAGTGACTTTGATTTTCATCGAGGCACCTTTCGAGTCAGGGGAGATATCGTTGAAATCTTTCCGGCTTACGAAGATTCGTCAGCGCTGCGAATTGAGTTTTTCGACGAACAAATCGAAACCATTCATGAAATCGACCCGATCCGGGGAAAGATTCAACGGCGGGTCGATAAGGCCTGTATCTATCCCGCCAGCCACTATGTGACCGGCGAAGAGAGAATGAAGCAGGCCACGCAGGATATCCGCTTGGAACTCAAGGAACGCCTGGAAGTGTTGCGCGCAGAACGGAAGCTCCTGGAGGCGCAGCGGCTGGAACAACGAACCCTCTATGATTTGGAATTGTTGGAAGAGATGGGGTTTTGCCCGGGCATTGAAAATTATTCACGCCACCTGACCGGGCGAAAGCCCGGCGAGCCTCCGCCGACATTGCTCAGCTACTTTCCGAACGAATTCCTGCTTTTCATAGACGAGAGCCATGTTACTGTGCCCCAGATCGGCGGTATGTATCGAGGCGACCGATCCAGGAAAGAAACTCTCGTTGAATATGGCTTCCGTTTGCCTTCGGCCTTGGACAACCGCCCTTTGAATTTCGCCGAGTTCGAGGCGTGTCTGGACCAGGTCATCTATGTTTCTGCCACCCCGGCGCATTATGAGTTGGAAAAGAGCCGGGGCGGCGTGGTCGAGCAACTGATTCGCCCGACGGGTTTGACAGACCCTAATTTGGTTGTCCGTCCGGCGCGCAATCAAGTCGACGATCTACTTGAAGAAATACGCAAGAGAGCGGAGCGAAAAGAACGAGTTTTAGTAACGACTTTAACCAAAAGAATGGCAGAAGATCTGACAGACTACTATCAAGATCTAAACGTCAAGGTTCGCTATTTACACTCGGATATCGAGACCCTCGAGCGGGTCGAGATTATTCGACAACTACGCATGGGTGTCTTTGATGTTCTGGTCGGAATTAACCTCCTCCGCGAAGGCCTAGACCTGCCGGAAGTATCCTTGGTCGCTATCCTCGACGCCGACAAAGAGGGCTTCTTGCGGTCCGATCGCTCCCTCATCCAGACGATCGGACGAGCGGCGCGCAACGTTCATGGCACGGTCATTCTCTATGCGGACTCCATCACTGGTTCTATGAAGCTGGCGATTGACGAGACCAATCGCCGCCGCGGTTTGCAGGCAGCTTTCAACGACGAGCATGGGATCACACCGCAAACCGTGATCAAATCTCTCGGGTCGCCGCTGGTGAAGATTTACGAAGCCGACTATGTCGATGTTCCCTTGGCGGCGGAAAAGGAAACCACCTATGGATCAAAGGAACTGCCGAGGGTGATTCAAAGACTCAAAAAAGAGATGAAGAAAGCTGCCGAAAGTCTTGAATTCGAGAGGGCTGCTGAGCTGCGCGACCGTATCCGGGCGATGGAAGAACAGGAAATCGGACTGCGCAATCCCTCGGTGGCGCGCAGCCCGGGTTCCTAGCTTCGAAAAACTTGCGAGGTAAAAGACAACTTGGATGGGACGTAAGATTCTTAGCGCTCGGTGTCGGACACATTGGTGACGTTGATGGCGGCTTCTACCGGGTCTGCATGGTGCATCCGCATCGGCCCCTCTGCATCATCTGCTTGTTGCGAGTAACGGACCCAGCGAACTTTGGTTTTTTCCGGTTGCTCGCTGAAGATCGTCGCGACGAAAAAAACCGCGATTGCCAAACCACTGAGGGAATAGAGGACGAAGGGCTGCATCGCACCGGTGGTGGCGATATAGTCTCCCCATTGAACCATGAAGCCGAGGTAGAAGGTAAACATATAGGTGATGAGGAGGCAAACTTTCACGCGGTTCCATAGTAGAAACGGCAGGAGACTCGCGATAAAGAAAAACACCTGCCAGATGGGTATCAGTTGGTTAAAAACCCCGATGTGCATCAGGTTTTCAATGTCGAACATGTTATACTCCGTTTTACTTGCGTCAATTTTTGGTCGTGTCGTCTAAGTAGTAATAGTCCAAAAGCCATGCCAATTTGCCCCTGGTGGGTTAGCGGCATTATGATTGAAAAAACCGTGAAGGCCGGTAGGAAATTGCGAAAAATGTCCATCCGAGCGCAAATGTGGACACGGCTGCTCACCTAGGCAATGTCAATTTGGCAGGTAGAATCCGTCAAGTCGGTGACGCCGTTAAGGCTCAATTGCAAATAGCCTGCTCTTTCCCAACGATCGTGTGTTGCATATTCCAATGGCAATTACCCCGGAAAAAGTAGCAAGTTTGCCGTCGCGTCCCGGTGTTTATCTGATGCGGGACGATAAAGGAAAAGTCATTTATGTCGGCAAGGCCAAAGATCTTCGCGGTCGCGTGCGGGCTTATTTTCATAGTCCGGATGGGCGCTGCCAAGTCGAGTTCCTCGTGCGTCGCGTCGCGGATATCGAGACCTTGGTCACGAGCAGCGATAAAGAAGCGCTGATTCTCGAAAACAATCTCATCAAGCAATACAAGCCGCGCTACAATATTCGACTTAAAGACGACAAGAGCTATCTGAGCATCAAAGTCACAACGCAACACGCCTGGCCAAGAATCTTTACGACGCGCAAGATAGTCAAAGATGGCAATCGATATTTTGGACCGTTCTCGTCGGCAGTGGCGGCTCGGGAGACACTGGACATCGTTGAGAAGCATTTTCTTTTGCGCAACTGCACGGAACACAACTTCAAAAACCGCAGCCGACCCTGTCTCCAATACCAAATCAAACGTTGCCTTGCGCCCTGCGTGATGCCCGTGAGCCAATCGGATTACCGGGAGCGAGTCCGACAAGCCATCTTGTTCATTGAGGGAAAGCAAGACGAATTGCTCGCGGAATTGCGGCAAAAGATGGCGGAGAAATCCGATGCGCTGGAGTTCGAAGCCGCGGCCAAAATTCGCGATCAGATTCAGGCGGTTGAAAAGACCCTCGAAAGGCAGCGTATGGTTTCACACTGGGGAAGTGATCAGGATGTTTTTGGACTTTATCGCGAGGGGGGATTCATTGAGGTCCAAGTCTTGTTCGTGCGGCAAGGCAAGTTGACGGCCAGCCAGTCCTATTCGCTGGAGGACTTGGAGTTTCCTGATGAAGAGGTTATGGCTGCGCTGCTGACGCAATTCTATCAGGGCCATCGGTTTATTCCGGATGAGATCTTGCTGCCGGTGGAGTTGGATGACCGGGAAGTTCGAGAAGACTACCTTAGGGAAAACAAGGGCAAGCGGGTGAGCATTCTTAGCCCTCAGAGAGGCGCCAAAAGCGAACTGGTGGAGATGGCCCGGGAAAACGCTCGACAAAGCTTTTCGGAGCGCCACGATCAAGAAAAGGCCCGGGAGAAAATGCTCCAGGAGCTCCAATCGAAGCTGCGTTTGAGAAACTATCCGCAGCGAATCGAATGTTTTGATATTTCGATGTTGCATGGCGCGCAAGCCGTCGGTTCAATGGTGACCTTTGTCAATGGTGAGCCGGACAAGTCTCGGTATCGCCATTACCGGATTCGGAGCATTGATGCCTCTTCCGGCGGAGATGACTTTGGCATGATGTTGGAAGTGTTGAAGCGCCGTTTCACCCGCGGCAACCAGGAGGAAGATCTTCCTGATCTCGTGGTGGTTGACGGCGGCAAGGGTCAGCTTGCCATGGCATTGGCGGCAATGGCTGAGGTCGGGGTGAAAGGTGTGGAAGCGGTAGGCCTGGCGAAAATGCGAGTGCAATCGGCGCCGCGCAGCGCCGAAATCGAGCGCTCCGAAGAGCGAGTCTTCCTGCCAGGCCAGAGTAATCCAGTGATCTTGAAGCGCAACTCGAACGCGCTGTTCTTGTTGCAGCGGGTGCGAGACGAGGCACATCGTTTTGCCATCACGCATCACAAGAAATTGCGGGCCCGACAGACACTTTTTTCCGCTCTCGATCGAATTCCTGGAGTCGGCGGGGCGCGCAAGCGAGCGCTGCTGCGCGCTTTTGGCAGCATCAAGAGAATCGAAAAAGCAACATTGGATGAACTACTTAAGGTTCCCTCCATGAACGAGAAGACGGCTCAAGAGATTCTTCAATCCCTACGGTCTGACTTGGAGTGACGGAAAAAGGCAGATGTCCTGGGAGATGTTAAGAAGGATAGCTGCGGTTGCGAAGTTCGATCATCCGTTGATCTGGCTGGTGGTTCCGACGTCTTCGCTCCTGATAGGTCAGGCGGTCACCGCGCTCCCGCTGGCTATTCCGTTTCGGTTTTTTTTCCTTCCGCTCATTTCGTTGTTGCTAGTGATCAAGGCAAAGACCCGACGTTGGGGATTACTAATCTTCGCGGCGAGTTTGGCTTTCTCGATTGGCTACATCCGGCATTCGCAGCTGCTTCATCCGGTCTTGCCGCCCAATCATGTACGTCTATTTAGCGAGGAGAATGCGCGTCTATACTTGGAAGGGGTGCTGGCGCGTGAACCGGAGAAATTGCCAAACCGAAGCCGTTGGCTCCTGCAATGCCAAAGAATTTGGCATCCCACGGGAGCTGAAGAGATTTCGGGAAACCTTTTGGTGAGCATCCGACATGTGCGGCGGGAATGGCACTATGGCGATCGCGTACGGTTTTGGATTCGACCCCAGGCGCCGCGCGACGCCGGCAATCCGGGTGGTTTCGACTATGCGACCTACCTGGCTCGGCAGGAGATTTATGCCATCGGATATCTGGAAAGCGACCAGGAGGTTGAACTGGTGACCCATGGAGCTAGTCGTCTGCGTGGAGTTATCGAATCGCTGCGCAGAGAGATTCGGCGCTATATCGATCAGCACGTTTCACCCGATAATGGTGCGCTTATGAAGGCGCTCGTGGTAGGCGACATGGGCGCTGTCACCAAGGAAATGCGTAGCGAGTTTACTGCTGCCGGTGTGAACCACGTGCTTTCAATTTCCGGCCTCCACGTCAGTATGCTGGGGTTGGTGGTCTTCTGGTTGGTCCGGTTTAGCTGCTCGCACAGTCCTTACTTGCTTTTGCGGTGGAATTTACTGAAGGTTGGGACGTTTTTTTCTTTTTTAGCCGTGGTGTTTTACACGGCTATCGCAGGGGCTATGGTTCCTACGGTCCGTTCGACGATCATGATTGGTGTCTATGAATTGGCGGTTTTGCTGGACCGCGAAGAGGAAGTATTCGCCAGTCTTACCTTTGCCGCGCTGATCATTGCGCTGATCTGGCCTGCCGTGATTGCCGATATTTCCTTTCAGCTTTCTTTCCTTGCGGTGCTGTTTATTGTTTGGGGCATGCGCAGAATGGTGGACAGGTCTGTGCCGCGAATACGTGACGAGCTGCCGCAAGAGCGCAGTTGGTGGAAGAATAAAATACAGCAGGGAAAACTACATTTAGCCGTGCCGCTTTTTGCAACCTTAGGCACAGGACCGCTGATCGCGCACTATTTTGGTCATTTGTCGTTGGCCGGTTTTGTTTCCAACCCTCTGGTTGTGCCGTTAGTCGGTTTTATCGTTGTGCCGTTGGGACTAATTACGGGCTTTCTCTCTTTGATACTCCCGGGCGCGGCGGGTGTTCTGGTCTGGCCGGCCGAATATTTACTGTCGGCAACGCTCTCGCTGGTCCGCTTGTTTGCGCGCCTTCCGCTCGCCAACGTCGCAGTGCCCGTACCAAATCCCGCTGAGGTGACAGCACTCTATTTGTTTATCGTTGTGCTTTTTCTTTTGCGTAGAAATCGGTTTGCGATTGTGGCCGTTGTCGTATTTGCATTGGCTTTGGGAGCTGACGCGTTTTATTGGTGGCGGGAACGGTGGGACCGAAAAGAGCTGCGCGTGACTCATCTGAATGTCGGGCAAGGCGACGCCGCGGTCGTGGAGCTGCCGCGCTCCAAGGTACTGGTGATCGATGCCGGTGGAACGCCGCTGGGAGACTTTGATACGGGTGAAAGCATCGCCGGTCCTTTTCTGCGGTCGCGGAAGATTCTTAAAGTGGACTACCTATTTGTCAGTCATCCGCGCATTGATCACTATGGCGGAATGCGCTCTATCGCTATGGATTTCGCCCCTGAGGAGTTTTGGTCCGGGCCCACCAAGGGAAGAACGACCCGCTTCGACGACCTCGATGAAGCGTTGAACGCGGCTCCGATCAAACGAATAGTCCTCAGTGATCAGGAACCCTGTCGTACCATCGACGGTGTCAATCTTTGTGTGCTCTATCCGCCACCGGATGGAGTGGACGATAGCTCTGTGGTATTGCGGCTGGAATTTGGCAAGGTCCAGTTTCTCTTTGCCGGAGATCTGGATAAGCGCGACGAGCAACGGCTACAACCCAAAGCAGAGCAGCTTCGCAGCACGGTGCTGAAAGTTCCGCGCCATGGGAGCGCCGGCTCAAGCACACAAGAATTTGTCACGGCGGTGGGGCCGTCATTAGCGATCTTTTCTGTGGGCGCCCGCAATCCATTTGGATTCCCCCGCGAGGAGGTGGTAGCGCGCTATCGTGAGGTGGGGGCTGAAATCTTACGGACGGACGAGGATGGCGCCATCATTGTTGAGACCGACGGCACCACGATTCGCTACCGTGGTCACAAGAGCGGCAAGAAGGGCACCTTGTCCTTCTAGCTACACGTTAACAGACTCCCCAGACATCAGTGCGGGGAATTACAGGTTTCGGGTGTCAGTGTCGACCTTCGTGTTAACCTGAAACCTGAAGCCCGGAACCTTAGTAGGACTCGGGCTACCCCAGTTCCTTGAGTTCCTTTATGTAATCCGTGAAGCCGGCTTCCAAAGTGTACTCGGGCTCCCAGCCCAGCACTTGTTTGGCTTTGGTGATCGCCATGGGCTGTTTGGAAGAGCGCGGCTTGGTTCCGGGAATGATTTCGACCTGGAGTTTTGGCAGTAGTTTTTCCGCCGTAGCCACGAGATCATCGAAGGTCACAACGACGCCGGTGCCGATGTTCAAGAGGGTCGGCGTGGAAAGCGAGACGGTGGCAGCCTTATCGAGAGCGCCGCCAAGGTCCTTGTAGTAAATGTATTCGAAATCTCGGGCGTATTCCTGTTTAATCTTGGCCACGCCTCCCTTGATTCCGGTTTGCAGCAAGGTTTGAACCATTTCGCCGCCCGCGGAACCGCCAACAAAGTGGCCGACGCCGTAAACGTTGGCGAGGCGGACAATGATCAATTCAAATCCGTAGACTCGCTGATAGGCTTCGACCATCAGCTCCTTGGCCACTTTGGAGTTGCCATAGGCCTCCCCGGGTCCCCGGTGGAAATTTTCATCGATGGGGCTGTTGCCCTCCAGTCGGCGGTCATAAGTGCCCATGGTGCTGATTTGCACGAGCCGCTTGACTCCCGTGAGCCGCACGGCCTCCGCCACGTTGATGGTTCCCATGACATTGATCTGCAAACCGCTGTAGAGCGGTTGTGCCACTTTGGCGCCGATCAAGCCCGCCGTATGGATGACTTTGTCGACTTTATGTTTCTGCATTGCTTCCACCAGCGACGGCAGATCGCGCACGTCTCCCTGGAGCACCGTGACTTTGGCTGTGCCGAGCTTATGCGCTAAAAAATCCTTTCTGGGCGCGACGTCGTAAAAGACGATGCTCTCGCCGCGCTTCAGCGCGAGCTGCGCATAGGATGTTCCGACTAACCCCAGACCGGTTATGAGCGTTGCCATGATGACACCTTTCCTTTTAGTCTTTGGTTTATATCTTCCCCATACTTCAAGGGTCGACAAATGTCTAGCTGTGTGATCGTAGGAAGTATCGTTTCAAAATCAGTGTTGCAATTGTCAACGGTGCTCACTTATAAAAGCGGCAAAGAGCTGAAGGGAGTGGTTCCGATGCAAGCCATAATTGATTATGTCGGCCATGTCGCCGAACATTTCAAATCCAAACTCGGATCCTCACTGCTCGAGGCTTACAAGATCGGCAGCCTCGCTCACGGCGGTTTCAGCCCAATCTACAGTGACCTTGACGTCGGTTTGATCCTCAGTTGCTCAAGTCCTCCGGCTGATATGGACAGGCTGATCGCGGAGGCTAAAGGGTTGGATGATGAATATGGGAAAAAACTCTCTATATTTTGGGGCAATCCCGAATGCAATTGGGGAAGGTTGCCGGCACTGGATCGGCTGGATCTCCTGGACCACGGCGTACCGCTCTTGAATAACCGCAGAGTGGATTTTCGGCGGCCCAGCAAAGACGAGATTCGTAAGCAGCTGAGTCAAACGATTGAAAGAAGCTGGAAACCTAACAGCGACGAGCTTAGCCAATTGAAGAGACTGGAGCAAAAAGATCGCAAGCCCTACATTCGCGCGATCCTCTATCCGGCGCGTTTGATTTATAGTTGGGATAATCTCGTGGTGGATTCCAACGATCGCGCAGTGGAATATATCTACAATGTTAAGCCGCCGGGACTCGATCTACTCCCAATTGAAAAAGCTTTAGCATGCCGTCGGGGCAAGTCTTCCGCTGAGGAAGTGTTCTCTCTGGGCGCTGACCTTAACCGGCAGTTCGAGAGCACGGTCTCCTATATCTCCGCCAGATGAACAGAGAAGCGCAGACTTCTCCGTGACAAGCCGGGTGTTCTCACGAGCGCACGATTTCCTCGAACGGAGGCTCTGGCATTCCTTGTTTCCAGCTCGGATCGCGCAACTCGAGCCGGTTGCCGCTAGGATCGTGAAAATAGAGCTCCCGGCCCGTGAAGTAACCCTTTGCGCGGTAATGGAGCTCTACGATGGGTATTTTCTTTTCGTGAAAAACCTTGCATGCTTGCACAAACGTGTCCGGGCTCACCGTGAAAGAATGGTGGACTCGTTGCTCAACTTCTGACGTACTCACGGGTTGCTCGCGTTCACAGAGCAGTATGTTGTGGTCGCCCACGTTGAAGCAGGACATGACCGCATTGCCGAGCCGCCCTAGCGGCTTCAAGCCGAGCAGATCGCCGTAGAACTTCTCTGACTCTTCCAGGTTGTTCACAGGAATCGACCAGTGTGTAACCCCCTCTACTTTCAATAGTCCCATAGAAGCCTCCCTTCATGTCTTGTGATGCTGTCTTATAATCCGTTTGCCTCAGAGTTGGCAAACGCCGCTCGTTGTCTTGTTGGTTGTCATTGCTGGTACTCCTTCGGATCAAATTGAATCTCTTGCGCGTGAAGGAAACCCTCGATAGCATAACCGAGCCATGAGACAGGGCCGGGCGTCGGGAGGCAACGGAGGAAGTCTACCGTCTCGGAGGCGCTATGAATCCCGACGACGGTCGTGATGAAGTTGTCGATAGAGATCTTCCTCTCAAAGAAAACATTCGGCTTCTCGGTCGCCTGCTCGGTGACACGCTGCGCGAGCAGGAGGGCAAGGAAACATTCAACTTGATTGAGAGCGTTCGCCACACGGCGGTCCGATTCCGGCGCGATGGCGACCAGCAGGCGCGCGCCGAACTTGAAGCCACGCTGTGCGGCTTGAGCCATCAGGCCACGGTATTGGTCGTGCGGGCCTTTACCTATTTCTCCCAACTCAGCAACATTGCTGAGGATCTGCATCATATTAGGCGGCGGCGCGCGTACCAACTGGCAGACTCGCCCCCCCGGGAAGGCAGCTTGGCGCGTGCTATTCAGCGAGCTGCTGACGCCGGGCTCGCGCCTGGAGAGCTGCAGGCTTTTTTCAATGGGGCGCTCGTCTCGCCGGTGCTCACCGCTCACCCCACAGAAGTTCAGCGCAAGACCATTCTCGACTGCCAGCGCGAAATAGCTGCGCTTCTCGACGCTCGCGATCGCCTGCAACTAACCCCAGAAGAGCAGGCTTTCAATGAAGGCGAGCTGCGCCGGGCCGTTCTTTTGCTATGGCAAACGCGCGTCTTGCGCGAACTGAGGCTCGGCATCCGCGATGAGATCGACAATGGCCTCTCCTATTACCGCACGACCTTTCTGCAGCAGGTGCCGCGGCTGTACGGCGACGTCGAGGATCTGCTTGCCGCTCGTTGGCCTCAAGCTCGTTTCCGGATTCCCGCCTTCTTTAGGCTAGGTAGCTGGATCGGGGGCGACCGCGATGGCAATCCTTATGTGACTCACGAGGTTATGCATTATGCGCTGGCGCGGCAGTCGTCTGTTGCCCTGGATTATTATCTAGAGCAGGTCGACAAGCTGAGAATGGAGCTCTCACAGTCCATCCGCCTGGTCCAGGTGACGCCAGAGCTCGAGACGCTAGCCGCGCGCTCTTCCGAAGAGTCGGAGCATCGGCGCGACGAGCCCTATCGCCGCGCGCTGGCCGGCATTCACAGTCGGCTCGTCGCGACGTCGCAGACGTTAGAGCATTACGGCTCCCAGCATGGGTCGATCTCAAAGGCAGAACCTTATCTCGATGCCAGCGCGCTTGAACGGGATCTGGAAACGATTGCCGACTCCTTGATGAGTCACGGCTCCGCGCGGGTCGCGGGCGGCCGGCTGCGCGCTCTCCGGCATGCCGTCCAGGTGTTTGGTTTCCATCTGGCTCCCTTGGATTTGCGGCAGCATAGTGGAGTCCACGAACAAGTCGTTGCCGAGCTTTTCCGCCTAGGGGCCCGACGCGAGGGCTACGCTACGCTGGAGGAATCTGAACGGCCGCGCTGGCTGCTCGAAGAGCTTTTGCTGCCGCGTCTACTGCGCTCACCTTACGTCTCTTACAGTCCTGAGACAGAGAAAGAGTTGTATCTGTTCGCCGCTGCCGCTGAGCTTCAGCGGCGTTACGGCTGCGACGCGCTGCCCACATACATCATCTCCGCCAGCGCGGACGTGAGCGACATTCTTGAGGCGGCCTTGCTGCTCAAAGAAGCGGGCCTCATGCGTCCGGGACCGCAACCCCAGCTCAGTATGAACATCGTGCCCCTGTTTGAGACCATCGCCGGCCTGCGCGAATGCACTCGCGTCATGGACGAGCTCATGAGCTTGCCGTTTTACCGTCAGCTTCTGGCGGACCGCAACGACGTACAGGAAATCATGGTGGGATATTCAGACAGCAACAAGGAGGGAGGCTATCTCACGTCGAATTGGGAGCTCTACAAAGCGGAGCTCGGTTTAGTGAAATTGTTTCGCCGCCATGGCGTCAAGCTACGTTTCTTTCATGGCCGGGGCGGCACCGTCGGCCGCGGCGGTGGGCCCAGTTACGAGGCCATCCTGGCGCAGCCACCGGGCAGCGTGGCAGGGCAGATCCGTATCACCGAGCAAGGTGAGGTAATCGCTAGCAAGTATGCGAATCCTGAGATCGGCCGGCGCAATCTCGAAACCTTGGTAGCTGCCACTTTGGAAGCGACGCTACTGAATAACAACGCGCACGTGGAACCCGTTTATCACGAGGCAATGGATGAGCTATCAGAGGAAGCTTATCGTGCCTACCGCGAGCTGGTTTACGAGACCCCCGGATTTGTCGACTTCTTCCGCACCGCCACGCCGATCAGCGAGATCGCGGATCTCCACGTCGGTAGTCGCCCCAGCTACCGCAAGGCATCCGAGCGCATTGAAGATTTGCGTGCCATCCCGTGGGTTTTCAGTTGGTCGCTGGCTCGCATCATGCTGCCCGGATGGTTCGGCTTCGGAACCGCGGTAGACGCATTTCTTTCACGACGGGGCGAGCGTGGCATGGAGTTGCTGCGCGAGATGTGCCGTCGATGGTCATTCTTCCGCACGCTGCTTTCCAACATGGACATGGTGCTATTCAAAACCGACATCCATATCGCATCCCGCTACGCCGAGTTGGTGAGTGATAGCCATCTGAGCGAAGATGTCTTCGGCCGAATTCGTCGGGAGATGCAGCGCACCGTCGCGCAACTGCTTGCCATCACCGGGCAAAAAGAGTTGCTCGAATCGAACCCTTCGCTCGCACGCAGCTTTCGCAACCGTGTCCCTTATATCGATCCGCTCAACCACCTCCAGGTGGAAGCACTCAGACGCTATCGATCCGGCAGCACCGACGACAGGGTCAAGCACGCTATCCTGCTCACCACCAACGGCATCGCCGCTGGCTTGCGTAACAGCGGCTGATCGGTTTAGTTGAAGTGTTGTGCGATTGAATGCCGTGCAAGAAAATCAAATCTCTGCTTCGAAGCCGTCAAAAAAGCCAATTACCAATTGACCAGACTTAGCAGTCCGAGGCTGATCCACGGGACGTAGGTCACCAGGAGAGTGACCAAAGCCAGAACAACGGTGAACGGCCATCCGGCTTTAAAGACTTCCCAGAAGCGCAAGCGCGCTATAGTGGCCGTGGCAAAGAGCACGGTGGCCACTGGCGGTGTCTGCTGACCGACGCCCAGGTTAATGGTCACGATGATGCCGAAATGGATCGGGTCGACGCCAATCTGGCGGATAAGCGGCATCACGATGGGAACAATCAGGATAATCGCTGCGGCAGAGTGGAGAAACATTCCCGCGATGAAAAAGAAGATGTTCAGGAAGAGCAGAATCAGGTACTTGTTTGACGTTGTCTCGAGTATGAGCCTAGCAAACTTCTGCGGGATCTGCTCGCTTGTCAGATACCATCCGAGAACTGCTGAGGACGCCACAATCAGCATAACGACCGCCGTCTGTCCAGTCGAATCTTTGAGAACGCGAACAGTTTCCTTGGTCGGAAGTTCCTGGTAAATGAAGACGCCAATAATGAAAGCCGCCAAGACGGCGAGTGCGGCCACCTCGGTCGCCGTAGCAATCCCGAGGAAGATACCTCCCCAGATGACCACCGGTATGAAGAGGGCCCAAAAAGCCTCAACGGTTGATTTTCCGACTTGTCGCATAGAGAACTTTTGCTCTACCGGCAGGCTGTACTTTCGGGCGTAGTAGTAACACAGCGCCATCATCGCACCGCAGGCGATAAATCCCGGCAGGAAGCCGGCGAAAAAGAGTTTCGCCACCGATGTTTCCGCCATCCATGCGTAGATAATCATTGGAATCGACGGAGGGATCAGGATGGCGGCGGAGGCTGCGTTGGACACGATGGCGGCGCTGAGTGCCCTTGGGTACCCCCGCTTCTCCATGGCAGGGATTACGACGTTGCCGATCGCGGCGGCATCCGCCACGGATGATCCAGAGATCTCACTCTGAATCATGGTTGCGACGACTGTGACCATCGCCAATCCGCCGCGGATGAAACCGACGAAACTATTGGCGAGATTGACCAGTCGGAGCGAAATCCCCGAAGTCTCCATGAGACCGCCAGCCAAAATGAAAAGCGGAATAGCGAGCAGCGGGAAACTCGAGGCACCGGAGAAAAGATTCAGGGGGACCACACTGAGAGATGCGGTGCCTTTCAAGATTAGAAAAATGATCGCGGAGATAGAAAGGGCAAACCCTATGGGTACGTTGATGACTGTGAGCACGACGATTATTCCGAGGATAAGCCACTCCACGCCGCATCTCCTCTCTTAGCTTCTCCGGTGGATACAATGTCGATAAGCCGTTTGACGCTGATAAGAAACATCAGTCCCCCTGCAATCGGGAGAACGCTGTAGATCCAGCCCATCTTGATCCATACCAGGGAGACCGCGGTTTCATCTCCCATTTTTCTGGTCAGCAGCCAGCCGTAGTATAGGAGCACGCCCGAAAAAAAAAGGACGAAAGACTCACTGACGAAGTCGACAATCCTGCGAGCTCTAGGCTGGAGTCGATCCACGACCACTTCGAAGCCGATGTGCCGTTGGCGATACGAGGCGACTACAGTTCCAGAAAAGGTTAGCCAAACTAAAAGGTAAGACGCGAACTCATCGTACCAGGCGAGCGACGCGCCGAGTGCGTAGCGAAAAAAAACTCCGAGGAGGACCAACACAACCATCAGGACGAGCAGCAGCGTCGCCCACCACTCGATAAGATCAATCAATCGGCCGAAGATTTTCCGCATGCTTGATTTTTCCGGTTGGCCGTTTCGAGTCGTGAGAAGCTTTAGCTAAGCATTGCAATTTGGGATCCGAGATTCGAAACAGGAATGTCTTGATGCTACCTGAGCGACTGGATGAGCTTGATCAAATCAGTCCCGCCCGGTACTTCCTTACCAAACTCTTCGTAGATGGTCGCCGAGCCTTTAATGAACGCATCTTTGTCCACTTCGTTGGCTTTCATGGGTGGGGCGAGTTTGCCCATCAGTTCTTTATCCAAGCGCTCACCCTCGGCGCGCGCAAAGTCTCCCATCTCCCAAGCGATCTTGGAGAGCGTGTTCTGGACGTCTTTCGGCAGCTTCGTCCATGACTCTTCTCCGACCACTAGGTAGGCAGGAGTGTAGACGTGGCCGGTCAAGGACAAAAATTTTTGTACCTCTTGAAATTTCGCCGAGGCAATTTGCGGAAAGGGATTTTCCTGCGCATCCATGACGCCCGACTGAAGCGCTGAATACACCTCTGCGAGAGGCATGGGCGAAGGATTCGCTCCGTACTCCTTAAACATCTTTACCCTCCAGACTCCGCCCGGCACCCTTAACTTGATCCCCTTCAGATCATCAGGCTTCACGATCGGTCTCACATTGTTGGTGATGTGACGAAATCCGTTCTCCCAAACTCCGAGGACTCTGATTCCTTTGGAAGGAAGACCCTGGAAGAGAAGTTTCTGGATCTGCGGGGTCTCCGTTACTTTCTTCATGTGGGCACGGCTGACAATGATGTAGGGCATCTCGAAGACGCCGAATTTCTCTTCCGTCGTGCTCATCACCGTGGATGGTAGAAACATCTCCGGCGCGCCGATCTTGACGCCTCTCATCATCTGCTCGTCGCTGCCAAGCTGGCTTGAATGGAAAACCTTGATCTCGACTTTGCCTGTGAGCGCGGCGTTGACTCTCTTGGCATATTCATCGGTTGTAATGGCGAAAAGAGAGCCGGGAAAACCTACGTGGCCAAGCCTTAGCGTAGTGGTCTGCGCCATTGACGGTCCAATCCAAGGACCGGCTAAGGTCAGGATCAGAACACCGAGGAATGTGCGCTTCATTTGCTTTCTCCTTTCCGGACTTTCTTCTCCCTCGACTGGAGGATTCAGTTAAACGTCAAGAGTTGCTAAAAACCTCACCTTGTTGCACTGGACGGTCAGCGGTTTTTCGTTCGCGCCTCGTCAAGAATGCGTTCGGCCCTGCTGGTGTTGAACACGCCGCAGCTGCAAAAGCGCGCCATCGACCGGGAAACCTCTGCGGGAGTGCGGCGATTTTCTTTTACCCAATCGATCATTTTTTTGACAAACTGGGCGGAAAGCATGCCGTGGCCGCACATGGTTGAGAGTTCGAGCACGGTGGCGTCCGGTAGTTTGTCCACCCGTCCGCAAAACCCCAAGGAATATTCTACGCTGTGGCGGGTGATTCCGGTATCGCGGCAGCAACGGTACGCCTCCTCAATCGGCGCGCTGATGTTAACGGAAACACCCAGATTCGCGTTTTGGATGTCGCGTATGAAGCCTTGCATAGCCGAATAATTGTCAAAAACCGCTGCCACCGTTGTGTGGCCATCGATGCCCGCGATGACTTCTTCGGGGTCGGGTCGCTGATCCCGTTTCCAGTGGGCTTTCGGGTTTAGATCCCGGTTTGGGCGCAGCATCCCGCCTTTGGTGGCGTCGCCGATGTTCACAGGATCGTGCCGCAATGCGAGGCGTAGGAAGGCGCGATATTTTGCAACCAGATCGTCATCGTTGATTCCGCGGCTCGCCATGGCGAAGACGATGTAGTCGTCCTCGACCGGAGCCGGGTTCGGCGGCGTTTCAAATGCGTAGTGCTCGCTGTACCGATGAAGAGTGTTGGTCATCTCAGCTCTGATCTTGAAAGACCGAACATCGAAGATGGAAGATCGAGGATCGCCATTTTCTATTCTCTATCTTCAATCCTCGATCTTTTCGCGCTCGCGCGTCTCGAACCCTTGGCATGTTCTTAGTCATGCGTGGTCGTGACTCGTCCAAGACCCAAGTTAGTTTTGCCCCGGTAAGTGGGATAGCCCTCTCGCACCAGAATCTCCTGCAAAGGCTCGTTTTCCGTGGCGCCGCAGCGGGTTGAGACGCCAATGCTGATCACCGTGCTGACTTCGCGCGAAAGCTCCTTGATTTTCCGCAAGACCAAAGGTACGTCCTCCAATCTGGTCTTGATCTCAACGATCGCCGAGAGAATTTTCTCATTGAGTATCTCCGGCTTGATGAGACCCCGCGTGGGGTCGGTCATGAGCGAAGTCACGGGATTGTTGCTTTCGAATTCAACGCCCAAATCGGCGAGGGCTCGAGTGACCAGCTCGATGTCGCTAAAGCGAGCGCCGATTCCGGGTCGACCAAACTCCACTACGAACCCTGCTTCACCCTGCTTTACCCGGTCCGTTACGTCGTTGGTCTTCACTTCGGCGGTACCGCGCCCATGGATGCCGGTGGACTCGTGCGGAACCTGAGGATCGGAGAAGGCGCGGCGAACGACTCGGGGCCAGCTCAACTCTTCCGGCACAATCGCATCCGTGGGGCATATGTCCGGCTCCGGGTCGAAACGAAAGCGGAAAAATTGTGCTGTCCTCCGGATCGCTCGCACCAATGTCGGGTTGAGGTGCTCCTTGGACATGCCGCGGTAACACGTAAAGCATTCCACGCACTCATCTGTATTGATGTGCGCCCGATTGATTGACGGATCAATGTAAATCGCGCCCATCGGGCAGATCGGCAAACAATTGCCACAGGCGACGCATTTGTCTGGGTCGATTCTCATCTGCCTTGTCCCAGTCCACCCGGAGCTGTCTGCAATAAATAAGTCTCGGCTGCAGCCAGCCCGGCACCCAAAGGTATTGAGATTCCGAAACTGGTCAAGGTCATCTCTACGCCCGCCAGAGCGCCTAGTAACTCCATCTCATTGAGACTGCCGAGGTGGCCGATGCGGAAGATTTTCCCTTTGACATCTCCGAGGCCGGGACCTAAAGGAAGCTCCAGGGTTCTCTGAGCGTGGGCCAGATAGGCGTCGGAGTCAAACCCCTCTGGCATGCAGACCGCGGTGAGGGTGTTCGAGTATTCCGCGCTCTTTCTGGCCAGCACGTTCAAGCCTATAGCCTTGATGGCGCGCCGGCAAGCCTCGGCCAAACGAGCGTGACGAGAAAAGACATTCTCGAGCCCTTCTTCCGCCAGCATAGCGAGGCTTTCTTTAAGACCGAAGATGAGTGCAGTGGCGGGAGTATAGGGAAATTCGCCACGAGCATTACGCTCGAACACCGGCGCCCAGTCCCAGAAATAGCGCGCACATCTGGCCGACTGATTCGCTTTCAGTGCCTTCGGGTTCACCGCCAAGATCGCCATCCCCGGGGGCAACATGAGTCCCTTCTGCGGGCCAGTCAGCGCGACATCAACGTCCCATTCGTCGAAACGGAAATCCATTGACGCCAGAGAGCTCACGACATCAACCAGAAGGAGCGCAGGATGGTCGGCACGATCTAATGCGCGCCGAATAGCGGCGATGTCGGTGACAACACCGGTCGAGGTCTCATTGTGGAGTACAAGAACGGCTTTGATCTGTCGTTGCGTATCGGCGCGCAATTGTGTTTCCACAAGATCGGCCGAAACGCCGCTGCCATAAGGAACTTCGAGCCTCTGTACTTCGATTCCGTGGGCGCTCGCCGTGTCACAGAAGCGCGCGCTGAAGTGGCCGTTCACGCAACCCAAAACCCGGTCGCCGGGCGAGAGGGTATTGACCACGCATGACTCCCAGGCGCCCGTACCGGAGCCTGGGTGTAGGATGATTTCCCCCGTTGAGGTTTGAAAGACCCGTTTGAGTCCCGCCAAGACTTCCCCGAGGAGCTGGGCAAATTGCGGTCCCCGATGATCAATGAGGGATTGCGACATGGCCCGCATAATCCTCTCCGGGACCAAGGCCGGACCGGGAATCTGCAAAAAAGGGCGGCCGGGCATAAGATGCGCGAACGCTATCTAATCTTTGCCGGGTATGTCAAGGGTGCTATCGGGTTAAGCTTCAACTGGGAAGCTCGAAAGCAATATCGCTACCCGCTGAAGCGGGACATCGCGGCTTTCAAACTTGAACGCATCCGTTCTAGGGAACGGGCTAGGTCTCCGATCTCATCATGCGACTCCATACCGACGCTGATAGGTGTATCGAGATCGCCCTTGCTCATGCTGTCTGCCACATGTCTCAAATGACGGATCGGTCGAGTCATCACCGCCACAAGAATTGAGGAGATGACGATAGCCCCGAGGAGGATAGCGGCGATTATCCCAATGATAGGGAAAAGGGTCCGTCGTATCTCTCCCTCAACGAAGTCTGCCCGCATTCCTAGGTGTGCGGCGCCCACCTGTCCACCAAGAATCGGAGCACTGGTCTCGTAAACTGTCTTTCCCTCAAGCTGAACCGCTCGTGTTTGGGAGTGGAGTCGCCCTTCCGTTGAAACGTTTTTTTTGAGTTCAGCCGGGAACGTGCCGAGAGTTTGGGTGATAATCTCTCCGCTGCCATCCTCGATGAATGCATACTCAACTCCAGGGAGAAGGGCATATTTCCGGGCCAGGCCGGAAAGTTCTAAAACGTTCCTTTTTACGACGTGTGCCGCAGCAGCATCACTTAGATTAGTGGCAATCGCAAGAGCCCGTTGATCAAATTGATCCCGAAGCGCAGTGCTAGTGAGTTGATAGACAACGCCGATAATGAGCAGGCCCAAGAGGGTGATCATAGACACGAGCACCGTGATGACCTTCCATGTCAGACCAAAGCCTTGGGACGCTTGAGCCATTTTATTGCCTTGCGTTGAAACTAGTCTGAAAAGCAAACGATCGTTATGCTGGCCCGCCATCGGCTGGGACAATAACCTTTTGGCCAATGTATATGTAGTTCGGATTTCTCATAGTTTCCTTATTAGCTTCGTAAATTTGCGGCCATTTGCGTGCATTTCCATAGTACTGGAGTGCCAAGTGGCTAAGGGTATCCCCAGCCTTCACTGTGTGTTCTGTTGACCCGGAAGCACTCTTGGAGACTTGCGCTAGCTTTTCTGACTTTCGTTTGGCGTCTGAAGCGACCTCTTTCTTTTGCGCGGCTGGCGTTCCTTTCTCTGTAGTACTTGGGGACGTCACAGGTGGTCGCGTTTCACTGGCGGTAAGAGCCGGCTTAGCTTTATACAACCGATCGATGAATCCCGAACCATCAAGTTCCTTGACAAAACTCATATCCACAAACTGCTCGGGCCGGGCTGCTTTGGCCTTGGCGTCTTTCGGCGCTAGTTCCTGAAGTATGATCTGAATTCCCCGCAGGGTAGGATAGGGTCGCTCGGGAACCAGGTTGAGTGCGATGGCTTCGTAGGTCTCCACCAGGGCCTCAGTGTCGTCGGTCTTCATATACTTCCGAAGAATGTCGATAGATTCTTTGCGATGAGTCTTAAGATAGTGAATGGCCTCTACGGAGGCCCTGACCACGCTTTTCACGAGATCTGGCCGGGACTTGATCATGTCTCGAGTGGTTGCCATTGCGGTATACTGGTATTCGAGCCCAAGCATCTGAAGATCGGCAAGCATATTAAAGCCCATCTTTTTTGCAGTAAGGGTGAGCGGAACCGCGATCATCACTCCCTGGATCTTGCCTGATTGTAGAGCAGCAAAACGTGCCGGCTGGCTACCGATCTCGACCAGAGTCACATCCTTACCTGCCTCGAGCCCATATTTGTCGAGAGCGTAACGCATCGCGAAATCGGAGGAGGATCCTGGCTGGCTTACTGCCACAGCTTTTCCTTTGAGCTGGTCAGGCCGGGTGATCGCTTTGTCAACAATGAACTGGTAATCGAGGGTATTAAGATATCCCGTCACGAGGACCACCGGTAAACCCCGCAGATTACTTTGTATGACAGGGGCGCCGGCCACCAATGCAAACTGCACCTCGCCGGAGGCGAGCGACTGAACGGCCCGGGGTCCGCCCTCGATAAAGATGAATTCAACATCCAATCCATTTTTACGGAAGAACCCTGCGTCGTTGGCAATCCACCCTACCAGCTGGCTGCCTGAAATGGCGCTGTAGGCTATTCTCACCTTTTCGAGGCGGCCTGCCGCGGGTTGATCAGCTGCTTGAGCCCAATTTGGGAAAACGAGCCCTAGCGCGGACAGGAACACGGCGAGAGCGCAAAGTTTTTGATATTTCAGCCGATCCATATTTCCTCCTCAATCGTAAATCACCTTCGGTCGGAGAGTTTATTGTTCGAACGAATAAGCCGCTTGCCTCGAAAACTTCGTGGCCCAAAACAAGAAGCCCGGATCAGTTAGACCCAATCCAGCCCTTTGTAGAGATATCGAAGATGCGACCTGATTGCCCGATCCAGCCGAAGTCAGATGGGCGTAAAATAGGGCAGGACGCGTACAGACGTCAAGTAGAACAGACATCTTTTTTCTAGACCTCTATATTTCTGATTCCATGCGGGATCGGGCCCCGACCATCCTTAGTCTTTCATTGGGAACGGCAAGAAACTATGCCGTAGGGTTAAGGATGTAACCGTAGGTGCGATTGCTGCGGCTTTCGCCCTCCTTCTTATAATTTTCCTTGATCTGAGCAAAACGATCGTTTTCGAGCGCCGAACGCTGTTGGGGCGTGAAATTATAAAGCCGCGCATTGTTATCGCCAAGGATCGCCCTCTTGACTTGGCCGTCCGCCGGTCCCAGTGGCTTGAATCCGTACTTTTTCTGCATCTCGTCAGGAATCTCCAGCCGACGGAGGGCTTCGATCTGCCACTGGGGTGACCCGGTCCAGACCGCATCTGACCCTCACACCACATGATCGGCACCCATACCCTTGATCATTGTGCCCATCATGAAGGAGCACACACGTGGGTCGGCCATAGTGCTCTGGGCAAAGATTTGCCCGAGGTCACCATACACGTTGTTCACACCGTACTGCGCGGGGATCTCGGCGAGATCGTTGACCCACTCGACGCGTCCGGTGCGCTGCAACTGTTCCCAAGCCTGCTCCGCTGTCCCGCCTCCGGCGAAGCGATAGGCGGAATGGTAGATAATGAAATTTAGCTGAGGCCAATCCTTTGCGGCTTTGCCCACGTCTGCAACGTTGGAGTAGCCTAGCAGGTTGGGAAAACTCGTTTCGACCTGCGGAGGGAACAGACCCTTATGGATGCAGACGTTGACCAGGCCCGCTTTGACGAGCTTTTCGTAGAACGGATACATCAGCTTCTCGTTGTCCAGTCGGTAGGGATGCTTGGCCAGATGTTTGTTGGTATTATCCCGATAGTATACCCCTTGAATGAGTCCGGCTTCAATTTCTCGATAGCCTCGTCTACCTTATCCAGCCAGCCGGGCCATCCTGGCGTAAAAATTAGCATGCGCGAACGCACGCTTCGTGCCGGCTTGCTGGTTGATCTTTGCACGCACCTCATTCTTCATCTCGTTTGTGAGGAACCAATCGAGGGGCTCTTCTGACGGCGATCCGCTGATGCAGGGTTCTTCAGAACTCAATAAGCCCATAACAATCTCTTTGGTTAAGGTTGGAGAATCATCGGCTCACGAATCCGGTGCGGACGATCATAACCAGCCACCAAATCACCGGATCGATGGACCCAGCCGCTAGCCACTCGTAAAATAGGGCAAACAGAAGAGGGGAGTCAAGTAGAAAGGAGCTGTAGTTGATTCTCGAGAGCGGGCTAACGCCCGCGCCCAGGGAAGAAGTTCCATCGACTAACTCCATGAGTTCCTTGACGCCGCCAGCTTAGACAATTTGCTAGCATTGTATTCTTGGACTTTTCTTAACGGCTCAGTATACTGCGCGGAGGAAATTGCCAGAAAGTCATGACCGAGCGAGCCAAAATTCTTGTCGTGGATGATTCGGACGACATCGTGGAGATCCTGAGTGATCTCCTGCAAGCCAAAGGTTACGCGATATGCACCGCCGGTTCCGGCCCCGAGGCGCTCGCTCAAATCGAAGGCGAGCAACCAGACCTCGTGATACTTGACGTGATGATGCCGGAGATGACGGGCCATGAAGTTTGTAAGAAGATCCGGGAGAATCCCGCAACGATGTTTTTGCCGGTGGTCATGCTCACGGCGGCGGACGCGAACGTGGAGCGGATCAAGGGCATCGAAGCTGGGGCCGATGATTTCCTGAGCAAGCCGCCAAACGCTCCAGAACTGCTCGCACGTGTTCGGTCCCTGATCCGGATCAAACAGCTCCATGACACGGTGCAAGCGCAGATGACCCAACTTTCAGAATGGAACAGAACACTGGAAACGCGCGTGCAAGAACAGGTCAAGCAGCTCGAGCGCCTCGAGCGGCTGAAACGCTTTTTCTCCCCACACCTCGCCGAACTCATCGTCACGGGTGGTGCCGAGGACCCCCTTAAGAGCCACCGTCGTCAGATCAGTGTCGTATTCATCGATCTTCGGGGCTTCACGGCCTTTGCGGAAACCAATGAGCCGGAAGAGGTCATGGACGTCCTATGGGAATACCATGCCGAGGTGGGTCCGGTGATTCTGAAGTACGAAGGAACCTTGGAACGATTCACCGGTGACGGCATGATGGTGTTTTTCAACGACCCGGTGGTCGTGCCGAATCCAGAAGAGCGGGCCGTTCGTATGGCGGTCTCGATGCGTGACCGTGTTGCTACGCTACAGACTAAGTGGGCGAACCGAGGTATTAGCCTGGGTCTGGGAGCTGGAATCACCGCCGGCTATGCAACCATCGGCGCGATCGGTTTCGAAGGTCGGAGAGACTATGCGGCCATCGGGACGGTCCCGAACTTGGCGGCCCGGCTTTGTGACCAGGCCCGTCCGGGCCAGATCTTGATATCGCAGCGTTTCTACAGCGCCGTCGAAACCTTAATAGAGGCCGAATCGATGGGAGAGATATCCTTCAAAGGGATCCACCAGCCACTGCTGGCATATAACATCCTCCGCTTAAAGTGTAGCGAGGGATAAGCCTGCCACGCGAAGTTCTTTAGCCCTAATCCGACATTATTTCGAAGCGGCTCAGGCGATGAGCCCTACAGCCGTGGGCAATGGGACACAGCCTTGAGGGCCACCCCGCAATCCCCTGGGG
>Ga0081455_10001748_pt1 | contig 26273 bp, 24 predicted proteins | sample TabmetS3T2R1_FD_70207 | JGI IMG/M metagenome (GOLD analysis project Ga0081455, IMG submission 70207) | Tabebuia heterophylla rhizosphere microbial communities from the University of Puerto Rico - S3T2R1 | ecosystem: Host-associated > Plants > Roots > Rhizosphere ...
CGGCCGCCTGCTGGACGACGATCTCGACGATCTGCCGCCGCTCGTCGGGCGTCACGCTCAGGAACTCGCCGGTGCTGCCGAGCGGGATCAGGCCATGAATGCCTTCCTCGATCTGGAAATCGACCAGGCGCCGCAGCGCCGCTTCATCGATCTTTTGGCCGTCGGCGGTGAAGGGCGTGATCAGCACGGTGTAGGTGCCGCGAAACTTCTTGCTGCTCATGCAGTCATTGTAGACCTTTCGCCATGCGCCTGAAGCATCCCGACATGCGGCCCGCCGGCGCGGTCCGCATCCGCTTCGACGGTCGCGAGCTCGAGGCGCTTCCCGGCGAGACCATCGCGGCGGCCCTGGCCGCAGCCGACATCGTCGCCGTCCGCCAGACGCGTTCAGGGGCGCCGCGCGGGCCCTTCTGCGGCATGGGTGTGTGCTTTGATTGCCTGGTGACGGTGAACGGTCGGCCAGGCCAGCGCGCCTGCCTGACCAAGGTCGAGGCCGGCATGGAGGTGCGCTGCGCGCCGGTTGCGACAGTCGCGGCGCCGGAACCCGCGAGCCCGGCCGCCGAGATCGGCTGCGATGTCCTGGTGGTGGGCGCAGGCCCTGCCGGTCTTTCGACCGCGCGTGCCCTGGCGTTGGCCGGCGCCGATGTGATCGTGCTCGACGAGCGCCTGCACCCCGGCGGGCAGTATTTCAAGCCACTCGCGCCGTCGCATGCGGCGGCGGCGTCGACGCTCGATCGTCAGTTCCGCGACGGTGCGGTGCTGCGCCAGTCCACTGAGCTCGCCGGCGCGAAGATCGAGACCGGAGCAACGGTCTGGGCGGCCTTTTCGTCCAACGAGGTTGCAGCCGTCGTCGCGGGCCAGTCCCGGCTCTACCGGCCCCGGCGCCTGGTGCTGGCAACTGGCGCCTATGAGCAGGCCGTGGCGGTGCCGGGCTGGACCTTGCCGGGCGCCATGACGGTGGGCGGCCTGCAGACCCTGGCGCGATCCTATCGCGTGGCACCAGGCCAGCGGATCGTGATCGCCGGCAACGGCCCGCTTTGCCTGCAGACGGCCGTGGAGCTTCTGGACGGCGGCGCCGACGTGGTCGCCGTCCTGGAAGCAGCGCGCCGGCCCGGCTTGGCGCAAAGGCGGGAGCTTGCGACAGCCGCCTTGGCCGATCCCTTCCTGCTGATGGATGGCGTATCGCTGGCATCGCGGTTGGGCAAGCGCCTGCACTGGAACCGCAAGGTCACCCGGCTGATGGGTGACGAGCGCGTTCGCGCCGTCGAGGCCGGCGACCTCACGATCGAAGCCGACATCGTCGCCTTCAACTACGGCTTCGCGTCGTCGTCGGAGCTGGCGCGCTCGCTGGGCTGCGCCCACCGCTTCGTGCCGCGCGGCAACGGCTCGATGGAGACGCTCACCAACGCCGAGGGTCGCACCAGCCTCGCCGAGGTGTTCGCCATCGGCGACGGCGCCCGTTTTGGCGGTGCTCAGGTTGCCATGGCGCAAGGCGCGGTGACTGCCGCCGCTATTGCGCGCGACCTCGGACTGACGATGGCGGAACCCAAGGCACCACGCCGGACCCTGGCGACGGCCGGGCGTTTCCAGGCCGCCCTTTGGCGCCTGTTCGAAGCGCCGCCACTCGATCCGCGCGCCATTGCCGACGACGCGATCGTCTGCCGCTGCGAGGAGGTGACGGCGGGCTCGTTGCGCCGGCTGATCGCCGCCGGCCATGAGTCGCCCGCTTCGCTGAAGCGCGCCTGCCGCGTCGGCATGGGCCGCTGTCAGGGTCGTTATTGCGCGGCCTTGGTGGCGCGCCTGGCCAGCGACACGGTCGACGAGTTCGGCCTGTTTGCGCCGCGTCCGCCGGCCAAGCCGGTGCCGATCCAGGCTTTGACGGTCGAGCAACCCGAATGGACCGGGCACAGGGATTTCGTGCCACCCGACATGGCGCGGCCGCGCGACACCAAGCCGTTGCCAGACGAGAGCGTTGATACCCTGGTGATCGGCGGCGGCGTTGCCGGCTCCTGCCTTGCCTATTGGCTGGCGCATGAAGGCATCGAGGCCCTGGTCGTCGAGCGCGACGAGGTGAACCTGCAAGCCTCGGGCGCCAATGCCGGCAGCCTGCACGTGCAGCTCCTGTCGTTCGACTTCGACGGCAGCGCACCGCCGGAGGGCAATCGCGCCGCCGATACCTTGCCGCTGGGGCCCGCGTCGATCGCGCTGTGGCAGGAGATCGAGCGCGAGACGGCCAAGGATCTGGAGATCAAGGTGACCGGCGGTCTGATGCTGGCCGAGACCGAGCGCGACGTCGCCTTCCTCAAGGCCAAGATCGAGCTCGAGCGTCGTCGCGGCATCGAGGCCGAGCTGATCGGCGCCAACGAATTGCGTCAGCTCGAGCCGGCGATCGGCGATGTCGCCATCGCCGCCGAATGGTGTCCGGCCGAAGGCAAGATCAATCCGCTTCTGGGCACCTACGCCGTGGCGGGCCGTGCCCAAGCCTTGGGCGCCCGGTTCCGGCGGGGCAGCGACGTGAAGGCGATCGTCCGCGAAGGAACGGCATGGCGCGTGACGACCAGCCGCGGCGAGATCCGGGCGCGCCGCGTGGTCAATGCGGCAGGGCCGTGGGCGGCCGAGGTCGCTGCCATGGTTGACATCATCTTGCCGGTGCGCGGGGCACCGTTGCAGATGATCGTGACCGAGCCGACGCAGCCCACGCTGACACGGTTGGTCGCGCACGCAGCCCGCCATCTCACGCTGAAGCAAGCGGCATCGGGCGCGTTCCTGATCGGCGGTGGCTGGACAGCGGGTCTGGACGAGGGCCAGAAACTCTCACGTGCCCTGCGCTCCAGCGTCGAAGGAAATCTCTGGATTGCCACCCGCGTCGTGCCGGCGCTGGCGCATCTGCATGCCATCCGCATCTGGGCCGGCATGAACGTCAACATCGACCGCGCACCCATCCTGGGCGAGGTGCCGGGCCGGCCCGGCTTCTACAACTGCGTCAGCTCCAACGGCTACACGCTGGCGCCGGTGCTGGCGCGGCTGACGGTGGAGATGCTCGCCGGACTGCAGACCAGCCTGCCGGTGGCGCCGTTCTTGCTCAGCCGCTTCGGCTGACCGGAGAGAGCCATGGAACTGTCCAACAAGACCGCACGCGAATTGTACCTGGAGGTCAAGGCCGATCCGAGCCGTCGGCGCTTCGGCTTTGGCCGCAAGCCGGCGCTGGTCAATGTCGACCTCCAGAACGCCTACACACGGCCGGCCGAGTTCGTCACCGCCTACGAGACCGACCCGCGACAGATCGAGCATGTGAACAGCTTGGCTCGGCTGTTCCGTGCCAAGCGATGCCCGGTGATCTGGACTTACGTGGCCTATCTCGACTCGGGCGAGGATTGCGGCGTCTGGGGGACGCGCAGCGACACGCCCGATTCGCTGCAGAACATCAAGGCGGGCTCGCGGCGCGCCGGCCTCGACGACCGCTGCGAGATCGACCGCGCCTACGACATCGTCATCAACAAGCGCATGGCCTCGGCCTTCTTCGAGACCAATCTCGGCTCGCTGCTCACCTTCCACCGTGTCGACACCGTGGTCGTCACCGGCGGCTCGACGTCGGGCTGCGTGCGCGCCACCGTGGTCGACAGCCTCTCGCGCAGCTTCCGCACCATCGTCCCGGAGGAATGCGTCGCCGACAAGCACGCGAGCCCGCACTACGCCAACCTCTACGACATGGCGCTCAAGTACGCCGACGTTCTGCCGATCGCCGAAGTGCTGGCGTTCATGGACCAGTATGAGCCGGGAAACTGATCTTCCGGACCGCGCGCGTCCCGCGCGCGGTCCAAATAAGCTAATCGAAAATCGACGGATCGATGATGGGCTTGCCGCGCGGCCGGGCCGCTTCGGGGCGATCGCATTTCAGGAAACTGCCGCGGCCGGCCAAGCCGCTCAACTTCGCTTCGTCCATCACGATTTCGCCGCGCGACAGGGTCATCACCGGATAGCCCACGAGCTCGCGTCCCTCGTAGGGCGTGTAGTCGCAATTGTGGTGGAGCATCGCGTTCGTGAGGCTGACGCGCCGCTTGGGGTCCCACAGCACGATGTCGGCGTCGGCACCGACAGCGATCGTGCCCTTGCGCGGATGCAGGCCGTAGATCTTGGCGGCATTGGCGGAGGAGAGCGCCACGAACTGCTGCAAGGTGATGCGACCCTTGTTGACGCCCTCGGAGAAAAGCAGCGGCAGGCGCGTCTCCACGCCCGGCACGCCGTTGGGGATCTTGCGGAAGCTTCTATCCGCCCCCGGCAGCTTCTTGCCGCGCACGTCGTCGTACTTGAAGGCGGCATGATCCGACGACAAGACGTGGAAGGTGTTGGCCGAAAGCCCCGTCCAGATGTGCTCCTGGTTCTCCGTGCCGCGCGGCGGTGGCGAGCACACGCATTTGGAACCCTCATCGCCGGGCTTGTCGAAATCCTCCTCGCTCAGGAAGAGGTACTGTGGGCAGGTCTCGCCGTAGACCCTGAGCCCGCGGGCCTGGGCGCGCTGGATCTCGTGCATCGCTTCCTTGGCCGAGACATGCACCAGCAGCATCGGCACGTCGAGCAGCTCGGCCAGCGAGATGGCGCGATGCGTGGCCTCGCGCTCGACGACGTAGGGCCGCGACGTGGCGTGGAACTTGGCGGCCGTCATGCCCTTGAGCTCGAGCCGCTCGGTCAGCCAGCCGATGCAGTCGGAATTCTCGGCATGGATCATCAGCATGGCCTGCTCGCGTCGCGCCGCCGCCAGCGCGTCGAGCAGCTCGCGGTCGCTGAGCTTCAGGTCGTCGTAGGTCATGTAGACCTTGAAGGAGGTATAGCCGTCGGCGACCAGGGCGGTGAAATCCTGGCCCATGATCTTCTCGCTGGGATCCGACAGGATCACATGGAAGGCGTAGTCGACGAGCGATTTGCCCTCGGCGCGCTTGTGATAGCGGTTCACGGCCTCGCGCAACGGCTGCCCGCGGCCTTGGTAGGCGAAGGGGATGATGGTCGTGGTGCCACCGGCTGCCGCGGCGCGGCTGCCGCTTTCGAAATCGTCGCAGAACATGGAGCCGTCGGCGGTGTCCTGGTCGAAATGGACATGGGCGTCGATGCCGCCCGGCACGGCGATCAGGTCCGTTGCATCGATCTCCTTGCGGCCCTTGTCCAGCCGTTCGCCGAGCGCCACCACGCGGCCACCCGTCACGCCAATGTCGCCCTTCACCACGTCTGCGGCCGTGGCGATGGTGGTGTTGCGGATGACGAGGTCGTACTCGGCCATGTGTTCCTCCCGCGGCGGGCGAAAGCAACTCCCGTGCCGCATCCTTGCCTAGACCGGGACCGCAGCCGGGTCCACACTCTGCTCAACTAAATGAGGGAGCCGTCATGAACCGCTGGTTTGGACCTTTGGTCGCCTTGGCCGCCTTGGGGAGCATGGTCGGTGCTGCCTTGGCGCAAACCGCCGCCATCAAGCCTGCCATCGTCTACAGCACGGGCGGCAAGTTCGACAAATCCTTCAACGAAGGCGTGAGCCAGGGGGCCCAGAAGTTCAACAAGGAAACCGGTATCGCCATTGCCGAGTTCGAGCCCAACAACGAGACGCAGTTCGAGCAGGCGCATCGCCGCTTCGCCCAGCGCGGCCAGGATCCGATCATCGCCGTCGGCTTCTCGCAGGCCGTGGCGCTCGAGAAGGTCGTCAAGGAATTCCCCAACATCCATTTCACCATCATCGACAGCGTGGTCGACCTGCCCAACGTGCAGTCGGTCGTGTTCAAGGAGCATGAAGGCTCGTTCCTCGTCGGCGTGCTGGCGGCGATGGCCTCCAAGACCGGCAAGATCGGCTTCGTGGGCGGCATGGACATCCCGCTGATCCGCCGCTTCCAGTGCGGCTTCGAGCAGGGCATCAAATGGGCCAATCCCAAGGCCGAGCTGATCGCCAACATGACCGGCACGACGCCCGCTGCCTGGAACGATCCGGGCCGCGGGGCCGAGCTCGCCAAGGGCCAGTTCGATCGCGGTGTCGACGTCGTCTATGCGGCGGCGGGCTCGACCGGCATCGGCGTGCTGCAGGCCGCCAAGGACCGCGGCAAGCTCTCGATCGGCGTCGATTCCAATCAGAATCACCTGCATCCCGGCTCGGTGCTGACCTCGATGCTCAAGCGCGTCGATCTTGCCGCCTACAACAGCTTCAAGGCCGCGCAGGCCAACACCTGGAAAGGCGGCGTGCAGGTGCTGGGGCTGAAGGAGGGTGGCGTCGACTGGGCGCTCGACAAGGACAATGAGAAGCTGATCACGCCGGAGATGAAGGCCAAGGTCGATGCCGCCAAGGCCGAGATCGTCTCGGGCAAGATCGTGGTTCATGACTACATGAGCAACAATTCCTGCAAGTGACTGCCGCGATCGAGCTTCAGGAGATCCGGAAGTCGTTCGGCAACGTGCACGCCGTGCGTGGGGTGTCGCTCGACATCGAGAAGGGCGCCATCACCGGCATCGTCGGCGAGAACGGCGCCGGCAAATCGACCCTGATGAGCATCCTCTACGGCCTCTACCGAGCCGACGCGGGCGAGATCGTGATCGACGGCCAGCCGATCGATATGGCAAGCCCGCACGATGCCATCGCACAGGGCATTGGCATGGTCCACCAGCACTTCATGCTGGTCGATACCTTCACGGTCCTGGAAAACCTGATCCTGGGTGTTGAAGGCGGTCCGCTCCTGGCGGGCGGCCTCGCTGCGGCGCGTGCCGAGCTGGTGCGGCTTGCGCGCGAGTACGGGCTTGCCGTCAATCCTGACGCGAAGGTTGCTGATCTTTCGGTCGGCGAGCAGCAGCGCGTCGAGATCCTGAAGGTGCTGTATCGCGGCGCGCGTATTCTCATCCTGGACGAGCCTAGCGCCGTGCTGACGCCGCAGGAGACCGACCAGCTCTTCCGCATCCTGGCGGCGCTCAAGGAACGCGGCGTCACCATCGTTCTGATCACCCACAAGCTGCGCGAGATCATGGCGGCGACCGACCATGTCTATGTCATGCGGCAAGGGCAGGTCGTGGCAGACCGGCGCACTGCAGAGACCAATCCGGAGGAGCTGGCCGAGTTGATGGTCGGCCGCAAGGTCCGGCTCGAGCTCGACAAGACTGCACCGCACATCGGGGAGGTATTGCTGGAGGCCCAGCATCTCAGCCTGGTCGATGGGCGCGGCGTGCGGCTGCTCGACGATATCAATCTCAGCCTGCGCGCCGGCGAGATCGTGGGCATCGCCGGCGTCTCGGGCAACGGACAGTCCGAGCTCCTGCAGGTCCTCTCCGGTATCCGTCGGCCGACGAGCGGCCGGCTCGTTGTCCGTGGTCGCGTCATCGAAGCGCACCATCCGTCCGACCCCGCGGAAATGCGCGACCTGGGCGTGGCGCATGTGCCGGAGGATCGCCTGCGCCAGGGCATGGTGGCCGCGTTCCAGGCATCGGAGACCTCGATCCTGGGCTACCAGGACGAGCCGCCGTTCCGCCGTGGCTATCTGCTCGATGGCCCGGCCGTCGGCAAGCACTGCGCCAGGCTGATGGATCAGTTCGATGTGCGGCCGCGCGCGCCGGGGTTGCGCTCGTCCAATTTCTCGGGGGGCAACCAGCAGAAGCTGGTGCTGGCGCGCGAGATGTCGCGCGAGCCCAAGGTGCTGCTGGTCGGCCAGCCGACGCGCGGCGTCGATATCGGCGCCATCGAGTTCATCCATCGCGAGCTGCTCAGGAGCCGCGACCAGGGCTGCGCCGTGCTGGTGGTCTCGGTCGAGCTGGAGGAGATCCTGTCGCTGGCCGATCGCATCCTAGTGATGTTCGGCGGCCGCATCATGGGCGAGGTGCCGGCCGCGCGCGCCGATGAGCGCACGCTCGGCCTGATGATGGCTGGGGCGCAGGCGTGAGCGCAGCGCGGCGACCGCTGCCTGTATGGGCCGAGATCGCGGTGCTGCCGCTGATCAACATCGCGCTCGCCTTCGTCACCGTAGGCATCATCGTGCGCATCATCGGGGTCGATCCCCTGCATGCGTTGCGGCTGCTCGTCGTCGGCGCCATCGGCTCGTCGGAATCGATCGGCTACACGCTCTACTACACGACCAACTTCATCTTCACCGGCCTTGCCGTCGCCGTCGCCTTCCATGGTGGCCTGTTCAACATCGGTGGCGAGGGCCAGGCCTATATCGGCGGTCTGGGCTGCGGGCTGGCCATCCTGGCTCTCGACCACTTCCTGCCGGCCTGGGCGATGATTCCGATCGCCATCGCGGCCGCGGCCTTGTTCGGCGCGGCATGGGCGGCCGTGCCGGCCTGGCTGCAGGCGTGGCGCGGCAGCCACATCGTCATCACCACCATCATGTTCAACTTCGTGGCCGCGGCGCTGATGGTCTACCTGATGGTGAACGTGCTGATCGCGCCGGGCTCCATGACGCCGCAGAGCCGCACTTTCACGGCGTCCGGCAAGCTGCCTCAGGTGCAGGAGGTGCTGGCCGCTGTCGGCATCCAGGTCGCGCCCTCGGCGCTCAATCTGTCGATCGTGCTCGCCATCCTCTGCTGTGTCGGCGTCTGGGTGTTCCTCTGGCACACGCCCTGGGGCTACGCGCTGCGCACCATGGGCCACAATCCCGAGGCCGCCATCTATGCCGGGACGAACTTGAAGCACATGACCATGCTGGCCATGTGCCTCTCCGGTGCGCTGGCAGGCTTCGTCGGCGTCAACGAGCTGATGGGCGTGCACCAGCGCATTGTGCTCGACTTCCCGGCCGGCTACGGCTTTGCCGGCATCGCCGTCGCCTTGATGGGCCGCAGCCATCCGCTGGGCATCGTGCTGGCGGCGTTGCTGTTCGGCGCCCTGCAGCAGGGCGGCGCCGAGCTCGCCTTCGAGATCCCGACCATCACGCGCGAGATGGTGGTGGTGATCCAGGGCCTGATCATCCTGTTCTCGGGCGCCCTGGTGCATCTGCCGAGACCGTTGCTGCAATCCCTGCTTGCGCTGGCAGGCCGATGATGGACGACTTCGTCTCCGTCATCCTCCTCACGCTTGCGGCGACGTTGCGCGTGGCGACGCCGCTGGTGCTGTGCGCCATGGGCGGGCTGTTCTCGGAGAAGAGCGGAATCATCGACGTCGGCCTCGAAGGCAAGATGCTGATGGCGGCCTTCTTCGCCGCCGCGACCGCGGCCGTGACGGGCTCGGCCTGGTGCGGCGTGGCGGCGGGCATCGCCGCCGCCGAGGCGCTGGCGCTGCTGCACGGCTTTGCCTGCATCACCTGGCGCGGCAACCAGGTGGTGAGCGGCGTGGCCATCAACATCCTCGCGGCGGGCTTGACTGTCGTCTTGGGGACCGCCTGGTTCAACCGCGGCGGCCAGACACCGGCCCTGGAAGGCGATCAGCGCCTGCTGCCGCTGTTCTTTCCGGGCGCCGGCGACAATATCCTCGTCTACGTGGCGCTCGCCTCGGTGCCGCTCACCTGGTGGATCATCGACCGCACGCGCTTTGGGCTCAGGCTGCGCGCCGTCGGCGAGATGCCGCTCGCCGTCGATACGGCCGGCATCTCGGTACCGTGGCTGCGTTATCGCGCCGTCCTGCTGTGCGGCCTGTTCGCAGGCCTGGCGGGAGCCTACCTTTCGATCGCCCAGAATGCCGGTTTCAGCCGGGACATGACGGCGGGGCAGGGGTTCATCGCGCTTGCGGCGATCATCTTCGGCAAATGGCGGCCGTTCCCGGCCTTCGGGGCCTGCTTGATCTTCGGCCTGCTTGACGCGGTGGCGATCCGCCTGCAAGGCGTGCGCATGCCGGGCGTGGGGGAGGTGCCGGTGCAGCTGATCCAGGCCTTGCCGTACCTCCTGACCATGTTCCTGCTCGCCGGGTTCATCGGTCGCGCCATCGCCCCCAAGGCGGCCGGCGTGCCCTACGAAAAGGAGCATTGATGGACGATCTTTTGCATGTGGCGCAGCGCATGATGCTGCACGCCCACGCCCCCTACTCGAAGTTCCATGTCGGCGCGGCGGTGCGCGCGGAGGACGGCTCGATCCATGGCGGCTGCAACGTCGAGAATGTCGCCTACCCGCAGGGCCTCTGCGCCGAGGCAGGTGCCATCGCCGCGATGGTGGCGGCCGGCCAGAAGCGCATTCTCGAATGCCTGGTCATGGGCCCGGGCCCAGAGGTCATCACCCCCTGTGGCGGTTGCCGCCAGAAGCTGCGCGAGTTCGCCTCGGACGACACGCCGGTCCATCTCTGCGGGCCCGACGGACTGCATCGTACCGTGACCCTGGGCCAGCTCCTGCCGCTTTCCTTCGGCCCGCATCATCTCGAGAAGCCATGATCGAGCCGATTGCCTCCAAGGCGCCCGGCTTCAGGCCAAAGGTCGCAGTCGTGCTGGGGTCTGGCCTGGGCGGCTTCGCCGAGGAGGTGAAGGCCATCGCCAGCATTCCTTATGCTGAGCTGCCAGGCTTTCCACAGACCACCGTCAGCAGTCATGCCGGCCGGCTGGTGCTCGGCCATGTCGGGCCGACCCCAGTCGCCGTGCTGCAGGGCCGTGCGCACTACTACGAGAACGGTCGTGCCGACGAGATGAAGGGCGCGATCCGGGCGATGGCCGAGATCGGCTGCGAGACGCTGCTGCAGACGAATGCCGCCGGTAGCTTGCGCCTCGACATGCCGCCCGGCTCGGTCATGGCAATCTCCGACCATATCAATTTCACCGGGGTCAATCCGCTCTTTGGCCCCCCGTCCGAGCCGGGCTCAGGCGGCAGCCGCTTTGTCGACATGGTCGATGCCTATGATCCTGTCCTGATCAAGAAGCTGCTGGCGGCGGCGAAGGAAGCCCATGTCGTCTGCCACGAAGGTGTCTACATCTGGTTCTGCGGCCCGAGCTTCGAGACGCCGGCCGAGATCCGCGCCGCGCGCATCCTCGGCGCCGACGCCGTCGGCATGTCGACCGCACCGGAAACCATCCTCGCCCGGCAGGCCGGCATGAAGGTGGTGGCGCTCTCGCTGATGACGAACTACGCCGCCGGCCTCGTCCCTGGCGCCCTCGGCCATGACCAGACGATTGCCGTGGCCAGCGCCGCCTCCGGCGAGGTCAGACGGCTGTTGCGCCAGTTCCTGGAGCATTATTGATGGACGGGGCATCGTTGAACAGTTCTATGCGCACCATGTATGCGCATGACCTGGCGCGGTAGAATGCGCACAAATTGGAGACTCTAATGCGTCGACAGAAGCCGAAGACCATTACCAAGCGCGCTACGAACGTCAGTATCCGCAGCGATCTTCTTGCCGCCGCGAAACGGAAGAGGTGGCGCAAGGAGAATCGCGAGGCGATCACGGCGTACAACGAACATGTAGAGAAGCATGGTGTGTTCTCTGATGACACTCGGAGCTTCTGAGTGGCTCAGTTCGCGGTCTATCGAAACAAGAATCCACGCAGCCGGGCAACGTTTCCTTTTCTGCTGAACATACAGTCCGATCTTCTCGATGAGTTGCAAACTCGAGTCGTCATATTACCAAGGCCTCTACGTTGACGAAAAAGCCCATGGCCCATTTGATGCCAGTCGTGCAATTCGAAGGCGAGGCCTACGTTCTTGTGACGCCGCAGCTTGCTAGCATTGTGCGGACTGATCTCGGTCCCCCCGCTGGCACTCTTGTGGAGAGGCGAGACACGATAGTCGCTGCGATGGACTTTCTGTTGTTAGGCTTCTGATGCTGCCGCAGGAGATCATCCGCAAGAAGCGCGAAGGGAGGGAGCTTTCCGCCGAGGAGATCGCGTTCGTCGTTCGTGGCATCAGCGATGGCGGCCTGAGCGAGGGCCAGGTGGCGGCCTTTGCCATGGCGGTGTTCTTTCGCGGGATGTCGACCGGCGAGCGCGTGGCGATGACGCTGGGGCTCGCGAAGTCGGGCGTGATGCTCGACTGGAAGAGCCTGTCGTTGCCAGGACCCATCGTCGACAAGCATTCGAGCGGCGGGGTGGGCGACAAGGTGAGCCTGATGCTGGCACCGATCGCCGCTGCTTGCGGGCTCTTCGTGCCGATGATTTCCGGACGGGGCCTCGGCCACACAGGCGGCACGCTCGACAAGCTTTCGGCGATCTCCGGTTACGATACGCAGCCCGACATCGCGACCTTCCGCAAGGTCGTTCGCGCGGTCGGCTGCGCCGTGATCGGACAGACCGACGATCTGGCGCCGGCCGACCGGCGGCTCTATGCCACCCGCGACGTGACTGCGACGGTCGAGTCGATTCCGCTGATCGTGAGCTCCATTCTCTCCAAGAAGGTCGCCGAGGGAATCGACGGGTTGGCGATGGACGTGAAATGCGGCTCGGGGGCTTTCTGCGATACCGAGGCGATGGCGCGCGACCTGGCGGAAAGCCTGGTCGCTGTTGCCAATCAGGCAGGCCTTCCGACCATCGCCCTGATCACCGACATGGACCGCGTGCTCGGCCGCAACGTCGGCAACGCTGTCGAGGTCATCGAGGCCGTCGAATACCTGACAGGTGAAGGCGCGCACGACCCGCGGCTGCACGAGGTGACGATGGCGCTGGCCGGCGAGATGATCGCGCTCGGCGGCCTTGCCCCCAGCACCGCGGCCGGCCGAGCGCGGGCCGAGGCGGCATTGGCCGATGGACGCGCGGCGGAGGTCTTCGGCCGCATGGTCTCGGCCCTGGGCGGCCCGGACGATTTCCTGGAGCACAGGTCGCGCTACCTTGCGCACGCACCGGTCATCAAGCCCTGCACGGCCGATCGATCGGGCCATGTCGTCGGCATGAACGCCCGCGACGTCGGGATCGCCGTGGTCGCGCTGGGCGGCGGCCGTGCCCATGCCGACGACGCTATCGATCATTCGGTCGGCCTGACCGACGTGATCGATGTCGGCACCCGGGTTCGCGCCGGCAGCCCGCTCTGCATCGTCCATGCCGCGAGCGAAAACGACGCCGATGCTGCCATCGATGCCGTGCGCCGGGCGATTCGCATCGGTGATGCCTGCCCCTGCGAGCGGCCGGTGCTCATGGAGCGCGTCGTCCGATGAGCACGCTCGACCTCCGGGCCTATGCCCGCGACGGGTTCCTGGTCTTGAGCGACTTCCTGCCGGTGGACGATTGCGATGCGCTGCAGGCGCGCGCCGCCGAGCTGGTGGCAGGCTTCGATCCTGGACCGCCGCGCACGATCTTCTCCACACGCGACCAGGGCCACGCCAAGGATCGATACTTCCAGGAATCGGGCGGCGCCATCCGCTTCTTCTTCGAGGACGATGCAACCGATCAGCCAGTCGCGCTGGCCCTGAACAAGATCGGTCATGCCTTGCACGATCTCGATCCGGTCTTCGATCGCGTCTCGCGCCAGCCGAGGATTGCCGAGCTGGCGCTTACGCTTGGCTTCAAGCGACCGCTGTTGCTGCAATCCATGTATCTTTTCAAGCAGCCGCATATCGGCGCCGAAGTTGGCTGGCACCAGGATGCGACCTATCTCCATACCGACCCCGTCACGGTCACCGGCTTGTGGATCGCCCTCGACGATGCCGATCGTGACAATGGCTGCCTGATGGCCCTGCCGGGCGCCCACCGTGGCCCGTTGCGGCAGCGCTTCCATCGCTGTGGCGAGGGCTTCGTGACCGACAGGCTGGACAGCACGCCGTGGCCTGACGTCCGGCCCGTGGCGCTCGAGGCGCCGCGCGGCACGTTGGTCGTCCTGCACGGCCTGCTGCCGCATGCCAGCGCGCCCAACCGGTCGGCTCGTCCTCGGCATGCCTATGCCTTGCACTTGATCGACGGTCGCGCCGACTATGCGGCGGATAACTGGCTGCAGAGACCCGAGCTGCCGTTGCGAGGATTCGAGTGATACCCAAGGCCGAGCTGCACTGCCATCTCGAAGGCTCGATCCCGCCGGACCTGGCCCGCGAGCTTGCGACACGCAACGGGCTAGGCATGCCCGTGGGCCTGATCGGCGAGCACGGGCACTATGTCTGGACCGATTTCCTGAGCTTCCTCACCGCGTACGACCTGGTTTGCACGACCTTGCGTCAGCCCCGAGATTTCGGCGACGTGATCTACACCTATCTGGCCGGCGCGGCGCGCGAGGGCGCGGTCTATGTCGAGATGTTCTGCTCGCCCGAGCGGCCGGCGGCGCTCGGCATCTCCTACCGGGCCTGGCTCGAATCGCTCGAAAGCGGGATCGACCGGGCGCGCCGCGACTTCGGCATCGAAGGCCGCATCATCGTAATCTGCATCCGCCATCTCGGGCCCGAGCGCGCGCTCAACATGGTGCGCACCATGGTGGCGGAGCCGCACCACTATGTCGTCGGCTTCGGCATGGGCGGCGACGAGGCGAAGTACAGGCCTATCGACTTCGCACCGGCCTATCGCCTGGCGCGGGACAACGGCTTCGGCTGCACGGTCCACGCCGGCGAGGTCATGGGGCCGGAGAGCGTGTGGGCCGCCATCAACGATCTCCCCGTCACCCGAATCGGTCATGGCGTGCGCTCGGCCGACGACCCGCGGCTGATGGAGGCACTGGTCCGCCGCGGCATCGTCCTGGAGGTCTGTCCCGGCAGCAACGTCGCGCTGGGGCTGTATGCCGATCGCGGGGCCCATCCGCTGCACCGCTTGATCGAAGCGGGCGTGCGGATCACGCTCAATTCCGACGACCCGCCGTTTTTTCACACCACGCTGGGTGCCGAATACGATGCGGCGGGCCTGGGGGAGGCCGCCTTGCGAGGCATCACGCGGACGGCGATCGAGGCGTCGTTCGCCGACGAGGCGACCAAGAAGAGGCTGTTGAGGGAGATCGGACCATGATCGCAAGGAAGTTCCTGGCGCTCGGCACCATCCTGACGGCGTTGTCGGCCGGCCCGGTCGCCGCGCAGGAGGTGGCGCCGAGCGACATGCTGCTGGCCACGCTGTGGACCCAGCGCTCGGTCGAGTACCGCGGCAATGCGCTTACGGTGTTCGCTCTCGCCAAGATCCGGCTCGACCAGGCGCTGGCCGACAAGAGCTGGACCGCGGCACCGGTCGAGCAGAAGGGCGACTATCAGAGCCTGCCGCCGGCCGTCGTGCTCGATGTCGACGAGACTCTGCTCGACAACTCGCTCTATCAGGCGTGGATGCTGAAGAACAACCAGACTTTCAGCACCAAGACCTGGAACCAGTTCTGCGCCGCCCAGGTCTCGCTGGCGATCCCGGGCGCTGTCGAGTTCACCAAGTATGCCGACTCCAAGGGTGTCAAGGTGTTCTACATCTCCAATCGCGACGCCTCGACGGAGAAGGACACGCGCGAGAACATGGATAAGCTCGGCTTCCCGATGGGGGGCAATGTCGACACCTTCATGATGCAGAACGAGAAGCCGGACTGGGGCAGCGCCAAGGGCACGCGCCGCACCGTGGTCGCCAAGGACTATCGCGTCCTGCTCAACATCGGCGACAATTTCGGCGACTTCGACGATCGCTACCGCACCAACCTCGAGGAGCGGGCCAAGGCCTTCGACTCCGATCTCGCCTACTGGGGCAACCAGTGGCTGATGATCGCCAACCCGACTTACGGCTCGTTCGACACCGCGACCTACGGCCACGACTTCAAGAAGCCGCTCGCCGAGCAGCGCAAGGCCAAGTGGGATGCGCTGGAGTCGTGGGTGGGGCCGAAACAATGAGGTCTTGCCGGACCGCAGGCCTCCAGGCCCGCTCGGATTCATGATGCGGGCCTGGAGGCCCGCGGTCCCGGGAGATTAAATCGCCGCTTCGCTCTGCGCGTCGAACAGGTGCAGGCGGGCGGGATTGAAGGCAAGCTTCAGCCGGTCGTGCACCCGCATATGCAGCGCGGGATCGACCGAGGCGACGAATGCCGTGCTGCCGACGCGGGTGTCGAGCAGGATTTCCGAGCCGAGCTGCTCGACCACCTCGATCTCCGCCTCGAAGCACGACTCCGGAGGGTCGGCGGCGCCTGCGACATGGATGTCCTCCGGCCGGATGCCGACCGTGGCCTTGGCGCCGTCGCGGCCGTTGGCGCGCTTGGCGATCGGCTCGGGCAGACCGATCCGCAGCCCGGGCGCAATCGCCCACAGCCGGCCGCTGTCGGCGGCCAGGGTGACGTCGGCAAAGTTCATTGCCGGCGAGCCGATGAATCCCGCCACGAAGCGGTTGGCCGGGCTGTTGTAGAGCTCGAGCGGCTCGCCAACCTGCTGCACCACGCCGTCCTTCATCACCACGACGCGATCGCCGAGCGTCATCGCCTCGACCTGGTCGTGGGTGACGTAGATCGATGTGACTGCGAGCCGCTCGTGCAGCTTCTTGAGCTCAACGCGCATCTGCACCCGGAGCTTGGCGTCGAGGTTGGAAAGCGGCTCGTCGAACAGGAAGACCTTGGGATCGCGCACGATGGCACGGCCCAGGGCCACGCGCTGGCGCTGGCCGCCGGAGAGCTGGCGCGGCTTGCGCTGCAACAGATCGCCGATGCCCAGGATCTCGGCGGCGCGCTTGATGCGGGCCTGGATCTCGCTCTTCTCGAACTTCCGCATCTTCAGGCCGAACGCCATGTTGTTGGCGACGCTCATGTGCGGATAGAGCGCGTAGTTCTGGAACACCATGGCGATGTCGCGATCCATCGGCGGCACTTCGTTGACCACCGTATCGTCGATCAGGATCTCGCCCGAGGTCACCGCCTCGAGGCCCGCGATCATGCGCAACGTGGTGGTCTTGCCGCAGCCGGAGGGGCCGACGAAGACCACGAACTCACGATCGCGGATGTGCAGGTCGACATCCTTCACCACGTGATTGCTGTCGAACTTCTTGTTGAGCTTGCGAACGATGACCTCGGCCATGACTCTATCCCTTAACAGAGCCGGTGAGGCCCGAGACGTAGTGTTCGACGAAGAAGGAGTAGACGATCGCCACCGGGATCGACCCCAGAAGCGCACCCGCCATCAGCGGCCCCCAGAAGAAGACGTCGCCGCGGATCAGCTCCGACGTGACGCCCACCGGCACCGTCTTCTCGTCGGGCGAGGAGAGGAACACCAGGGCGTAGATGAATTCGTTCCAGGACAGCGTGAAGGCGATGATGCCCGACGACAGAATACCCGGCACCGCCACCGGGATGACGATATAGAGCATCGCCTTCCAGCGCGAGGCGCCGTCGATGCGCGCACACTCCTCCAGCTCCTTGGGGATGGCCTTGAAGTAGCCCATCATCAGCCAGGTGCAGAACGGGATGAGGAAGGTCGGGTAGGTGAGGATCAGCGACCACGGCGTGTCGCCCAGCCGGAAATTGCGGATGATCTCGGCCAGCGGGATGAACAGCAGGGTCTGCGGCACCAGGTAGGTGATGAAGATCATGGTGCCGAGACCGCCGGCCCACGGGAAATTGAGCCGCGCCAGGGCGTAGCCGGCCAGCACGCCGCAGAACAACGAGATCACCGTCGAGACGACGGCGATGAACATGGTGTTCAGCATCCAGCGCGCAAACATCGTCTCCTCGAACAAGTACTTGATGTGCTCGAGGGTCGGATTGTTGGTCCAGAACGGCATGTAATTGGCCGCGTTCCACGGCCGATAGAGCTCGCCGTCCGGCCGGAAGGTCGTGATGATCATCCAGTAGAACGGAAAGAGCAGGACGAACACGAACAGGATCAGCGGGATGTTGTAGAACACCCATCGCCGCCAGGCTGCACCTTCGATCATGTCAGCGTGTCTCCACAGGACTGTTCATCAGCGCGTCTCCACGCGACGGATATACAAGAGCTGCACCACCACGATGATGAACAGGAAGGGGAACATCGCGAGCGAGATCGCCGCGCCCTCCGAGAGCAGGCCGGTGCCGATGCCGATCTGATAGGCGTAGGTGGCGAAGAGTTGCGTGGCATTCGCCGGACCGCCACCCGTCATGACGTAGACGAGCTGGAAGTCGGCGAAGGTCTGAATGACGGAGAACAGCATCACGACCATGGTGACCGGCAGCAGGAGCGGCCAGGTGACGTACCAGAAGCGCGCCCACGGCCGTGCTCCGTCGATCGCCGCCGCTTCATTCAGCTCCGGACTGATGGTCTGCAGGCCGGCCAGCAGGCTGATGGCGAAGAACGGCACGCCGCGCCAGATATTGACTACGATGATCGAGGCCATGGCGAGGTCGGGATCGCCCAGCCAGTTGATGCGCGCGCTGATCAGGCCGAGATGGAACAGAGTCCAGTTGATGACGCTGAAGGTGGGATCGAACATCCACTTCCAGGCGAAAGTCGACAGCACCGTGGGGATGATGAACGGCAGGAGAATGAACGCGCGGACCAGCGCCTTGCCCTTGAAATGGCGGTTGAGCAGCATCGCGAGCCACAGCCCGAGCCCCAGCTTGAACACCGTCGTGACGCCCGTGTACCAGAAGGTGTTCCACACGGCGGTGCGGAAGATGCTGTCGTCCCAGATCTTCGCAAAGTTCTTGAGCCCGACGAAGTGGCCGGCATCGCCAACGCGTGCGCTGCTGAACGACAGCAGCACACCCTCGATGAAAGGATAGGCGATGAACAGCCCGAGCAGGACTGCTGTCGGCATCAGCAGCGCCAGCGCGAGCCAGCGCTCGTCCTCCAGACGCCGCAGCCGCGGAACGGGGCGTCGGGCCTCCACGCCCGAGACTGCGGTCACTGCCATGGTGCACCCACTCGTTGTGCCTTCGCGAGGCTAGCCCGGATTTCTCAAAAGGAGCCTCACGCTTCGTAGACCTTCTTGAGCTCGGCCTCGGCCCATTTCACTGTTTCCTCCGCCGGCATGCCTTGCACCGCCTTGGCGTACATGTCGGTGACGATGTACTTGGTGAGGCCTTCGGCCGCCTTGGCATTGGGCGGGCCCGCGTAGCCGGGCGCCTGGCCGAGGCGGGCGGCGACCTTGTAGGGCGTCATCACAGGATCGACGTCCCACAGCTTGTCGCTCTCCCACTTCACGGTGCAGGGCGTGGCGAAGCCCTTCTGCGATTCGAAGAACTTGCGGTAGTTGGCCTCCTGGTGAAGCCACTTCAGGAACTCCTTGGCCGCGTCCTGGTTCTTGGAATACTTCATCAGCATCTGCGACTGCAGCAGATGGAAGCCGAATTGTCCGGCCGGCCCCTTCGGCAGGGGCGCATGCAGGATGTCCTTGTTCATCTGCACGCCCTTCTCGGTGATGTACTGATCGGGCTTGCGCAGGGTCTCGATGTAGATCGAGGCGCCGTTCAGGGTCGCCGAGATGGTCTGCGACAGGAAGGCACGGTTGTTGTTGGTGTCGTCCCAGGCCAGCCCGCCCTCGTCGAGGGCGTCCTTCCAGAGGCCGGTCATGAACTTCACCGAGTCGACCGTCTCCTTGGAGTTGATGACGACCTTCTTGCCGTCAGCCTCGACCTCCTTGCCGCCCCATGACCACAGGTACGGATACGTGAAGCCGGGTGCATCGCCGAACGTGTGCCCGAGAGTCTGGCCGAATGGGCGTCCTTTGGCCTTGAGCTTCTTGCCGACCTCGCGGTAGGTCTCCCACGTATCGGGGAAGGACGTGGCGCCGACCTCGTCGAGCCATGACTTCCGGTAGGCGATCATGCCGCCGATCACCGCCCACGGCATGCTCATGAACATCTTGCCGTCGCTGCAGATCGAGCGCGCGTACTTGAAAAGACCGCCCTCGCGCTTGCCGACTTCCTCGGCCAGCTCGCTGACGTCGACGACGCTATTGGCATAGAGATAGGTCTGGTTGTTGAACGCCATGATGAGATCGGGGCCGGTGCCCGACTGGATCGCGGCGGTCGTGCGCGGCTGCAGATCGTTGCCGTTCACCGTCTCCAGGTTGACCTTGATGCCCAGCTCCTTCTCGGCTTGCGGCATCAACTCCCGCTTGAACATCGTGTCGGTTGCGGGAACGAAGTCGACCCATTTCAACCAATGGACAGTTTTCTGCTGGGCATACGCCGGAGTCCGGCCGCTTGCCAGGATGCCCGCCATACCGCCGAGCGCTGTCCCGCCGGCGAGCTTGAGTACGCTACGACGCTTAGCCTTGGCCATCTTGTCCTCCCAGGACTGCCGCCTCGTTGGACGGCTCATTTATTGGAGCCATCGTAGGCGTTGCCGAGGATTGGGCGCAAGTCGATTTCCGTTACCGACCGCGGCCGGCGCACCAAGTGCTACAGAATCTCCGGATCGAATGTGTAGAGGTCCTGCGCGCGACCCACGCCGCGCAGGGCAAACCGGCCGACGGAGACGAGCTCGCGCCGCTTGTGGCCGGGCAGCGTGGCGGCGAACGCCGACGAGATCAGCACCGGTCGGTCGACCGAGCGGCACATCGAGGCGATGCGGCTGGTCTCGTTGACCGCCGGACCGACGACCGTGAAGTCAAGCCGCTCGTCGCTGCCGATATTGCCGTAGAAGACCTCGCCGATATGCAGGCCGAGATAGACCGAGGTCGTCGGCCGCTCCTCGGCGCGACGACGCTCATTCAGGGCTTTGACGCGCTCGCGCAGCTTGGCTTCCGCCTTCAAGGCATGGCGGCAAGCCTCGGCCGGATCGTCGGCACGGAAGATGGCGAGTGTTCCGTCGCCGATCAGCTTCAGGACGTCGCCCCCGGCCTCGTGGATCGCGGTGATCACCGCCTCGGCATAATCGTTCAGCATCGGGATGATCTCACCGGGAGGCGCGGTATCGGTGATGGCCGTGAAGTCGTGCAAGTCGGAGAACCACAACGCCGCCTCGATGCGGTCGGCCACGCCGCGCTGGATGCGGCCTTCCAGCACACGCCTGCCAGCGTCGCGCCCGAGATAGACCTCGACCAAGTTGTCGGCGACCTTGGCCAGCGCGGCGCTCTTGACGGCCAGGCTCAGCGCCGGCACGAGGCGGCGAAGCGCGGCAACGCCCGCGTCGTCGAAGCCTTCGGGATTGCGGGTCGACCAGGCCGAACAGACACAATCCATCTCGCCGATGGCGGTGCCGGTGGCGAAGCGGTGCGCGAAGACGACATAGTCGGTGTGCCCAAGCTCCTTCATTTCCTGAATGATGGCGAAGTCAGCCGGCTCGCCAAAGCCGATGCGCCGCCGCAGCTCCTCGCCGCCGGTCTCCAGCAGATGATAGAACGGGCTGCGCCGCCAGGAGTCGGCGGCCTCGCCTTCGGTAGTGCGGCCATAGGGAGTGGCCGCCTTCTCCTCGACATTGTCGTTGCGCCAGCGGAAGACCGTGCCTTCGTACACCGGGTGCAGCGTGTCGATGAAAGTGAGCGCGCGCGAGATCGGCAACCCGGCCGCGTTGCATCTGTCGCAGAATTCGCGCAGCAAATCCGTCTCCTGCGCGCCCTCGAGGCCTCGTCGGACAATCCAGTCGGCGATGAGGTCGACGTCGGCGGCTTTCATGCTGCCTCCAGCATCGTCACACAAGCTGTTTCGACCGTGCCTTCGATGCCACCGGCGTCGAAGGTCGCCGCCGTTACGGCGGAACCCGTGTCGAGACGATGATAGACCGCAACCACGCTGCCCGGGCCGCCGCCAGTGTGACCGGCGATTGATGCACCGCCTGTGGTATTGCCAATCATGAGACCCAGTCCGTACGCCGGAGCCTTCCAAGGACGTCCCGGGATCGGGCCGCCTACCGAATATCGGTCGAGCATTTCCGATAGCAAGGGCTGGGGCAGCAGATTACCCGCCAGCAGACGTTGCAGGAGCAGGGCCGCCTGTCGCAACGGTCCCATCAAAAGGCCGTGATAGACCCACTTGAGATCGTAGCCTCGTCCAAAGTCTTCGCGCCTTTCAGCCAACCGCACATGGCCGATGCACAGCGGCGACAAGACGAGATCTTGCAGCGCTGCGCCAAGCGGTCTTCCGCACTCCTGCTCGATGAGCTGGAGAACGTGGAAGTAGCCGATGTTCGAATAGGCCCAGCCGGTGCCGGGCGCGAAGAGAAGACGGTCCGCATTGCAGCGCGCCAACAGCTGCTGCGGCGGCCATGCGTCCTCGTCGTGCTCGACCGCGTGGTGATAGGCTGGGAGTGAACCATAGTTGGCGACCCCGGCGCGATGTTGCAGCAGCTGACGAAGCGATTAGGGCCGCTCGTGCAGCGGCTCATCAAGGCCAACCCTTTCGTCGCGCACCAGCACGAGCGCGGCGGCGGCGAGGACGGTCTTGGTGAAGCTCCACCACGGAACATCGACCTCGTCCTTCTTCCCCGCGATGGCGATACCGTCCCGCACCAGGCTGTACGGTATCGCCGCCATCAGCTTCTGCGATCGCGGAAATGACAGGCAGCGCGATGGCCGTCCGCCACCGCTTCGAGCAGCGGCACGTCGCTCACGCAACGGTCGGCCTTGAGCGGGCAGCGTGGATTGAAATGACAGCCCGGCGGCGGATTGAGGGCGCTCGCGATCTCGCCGTGCGCCTTGGCGCGGGCGACGACGGCATCCGCCCTATGGAACGGGTCGGGGATGGCTGCGATCAGCGCCCGCGTATAGGGATGCCGCGGATCCTCGAAGATCTCCTGCCAGCCGCCCTGCTCGACGATGCGGCCGAGATACATCACCGCGACGCGATCGCTCACATGCTCGACCACACCGAGGTCGTGGCTGATCATGATGTAGGCGAGCCCCATCTCGTCCTTGAGCTCGAGCAGCAGGTTGATGATCTGGGCGCGGATCGAGACATCCAGCGCCGACACCGGCTCGTCGCAGATCACCAGCTTGGGCTGCAGGATGAGCGCGCGCGCGATGCCGATCCTCTGGCGTTGGCCGCCGGAGAATTCGTGCGGATAGCGGTCGGCATGGTCAGGACGCAGCCCGACCTTGGCCAGCATGTCCATCACCCGATGATCGACCTCCGTCCTGTTGGCGACGCCGTGCAGGCGCAACGGATCGGCCAGCGTGCGGCGCACTGTCTGGCGCGGGTTGAGCGAGGCATAGGGATCCTGGAAGACCATCTGCACCGTGCGCGCTGTGGCCATGCGGTCGCGCTTGGCGAGCTCCTGTCCGCCCAAGGCGATGCGGCCGCGGGACGGCGGGATGAGCCCCATGATGGCGAGCGCCAAGGTGGACTTGCCGCAACCCGATTCGCCCACAAGCCCCAGGCACTCTCCGGGCTTTACGTCGAGATTGACGCCATCGACGGCCTTCAGCGTCTTGACGCTGCCGCGCAACGAGCCGCCGACGGTGAAATGCACCGCGAGGTCATCGAGCTTCAGCAGCGGCTCAGCCATGGTGATGGCACCGCACCAGCCCGTCGGCCGCAAGAGCCGTGACTTCCGGCGAGATCGAGCGGCAGATGTCCGACACGGCCGGGCAGCGGGGATTGAAACGGCAGCCGGACGGATAGGCGGCGATCGAGGGGACGACGCCCGCGATCTCACGCAGGCGCTGGCGGCCGTGCCTGGCGCGCTCGCCGAGTCGCGGCAGCGAATCGACCAGCCCTCGCGTGTAAGGGTGGCGGGGCGTCGCAAAGATCGCTTGCGCCACCTGGCTTTCGACAATGCGGCCGGCATACATGACCGCTACGCGCCGGCACATGTTGGCGACCAGGCCGAGATCGTGGCTGATCATCAGGATCGCAGTGCCCTTGGCGGCACAGAGCTCGGCCATCAAGTCGATGATCTCGGACTGCACCGTGACGTCGAGCGCGGTGGTGGGCTCGTCGGCGATCAGCAGGTCGGGGCCGCAGGCGAGCGCGATGGCGATCATCACCCGCTGGCGCATGCCGCCCGAGAGCTGATGCGGGTAGTCCTTGATGCGGCGTTCGGGTGAGGGCACACGCACCTGACGCAGCGCGTCCTCGGCGCGATCCATCGCCTCGTTCCAGCTCGCGCCCTGGTGCAAGACGAACATCTCGGCGATCTGCCGTCCGACCGGCGACAATGGATTGAGCGCCGTCATCGGTTCCTGGAAGATCATGGCGATGCGCCTGCCGCGCAGGCGGCGCATCTCGGCGGGTGACGCGTCCTGGATCTCCTCGCCCTCGAGAATGATCCTCCCGCCCGCCACTGACAGCGGGCGGCGCAGAAGACCCATGACCGCGAGCGCGGTGATGCTCTTGCCGCAGCCCGACTCGCCCACCAGGCCGAACGCCTCGCCACGGCCGATCTGAAACGAGACCTCCTCGACGGCGTTGTAGGTGGTTCCGTCGCCGGCGAGAGCGATCTGCAGGTCACGAACCTCGAGAAGGGGCGTGCTCATGCGCGGCGCGTCGTCGATTGAGGATCGAGGATGTCGCGCAGGCCGTCGCCGAGCAGGTTCAAGCCAAGCACGGTGAAGAAGATGGCGAGGCCCGGAAACACCGACAGCCAGGGCGCAGAGCGGATCTGATCGCGCGCTTCCGACAGCATGCTGCCCCAGCTCGGGAAGGGCGGCCGGATGCCCAGACCCAGAAAGGAGAGTGCGGCTTCGGACAGGATGGCGCCACCCATGCCCAGGGTGGCGATCACGATCAGCGGGCCCAGGATGTTGGGCAACACCTGCGTGAACATGATGCGCAGGTCGCCGTAGCCCAGGATGCGCGCCGCCTGGACGTAGCCCTGGCTCTTCAGCGACAGCACCTGGGCACGCGCGATGCGGCAGGAGTATGACCACGCCGTGAGCCCAAGCGCGATCACGAGGCTGACGAGGCCGGGCCCGAGGATGGCCATGATGGCAAGCGCGAAGACCAGCGAGGGAATGGCCAGCATCAGGTTGGTCAAGCCGCTCACGAGGTCGTCCCACCAGCCACCCCAGTAGCCGGCGGTCAGGCCCAGGGTGACGCCGATCAGGCTGTTGCAGATCTGGCTGACAATGCCGACCGTCAATGAGATGCGTGCGCCGTAAACGAGTCGGGAATAGATGTCGCGGCCTTGCGCATCCGTTCCGAAGGGGAATTCCCAGCTCGGTGGCAGCTCGGCGTTCATCAGATTCGCATCCATGACCGGGTCGGTGAGCGCGATCCACGGCGCCAGGATGGCGACGGTCAGGGCCAGCCCGACCAACGCGCCGCCGACCCAGGTATTTGCACCCAATTTCACGGCCTAGCCTCAGCGATAACGAATGCGCGGATCGATCGCGACATAAGCCATGTCGACCAGCATGTTGATGAAAAGAAAGAACACCACGATCATCAGGATGCAGCCCTGGACGGCCGGCATGTCGCGCTGGAACACCGAATCGACCATCAGCGAGCCGATGCCGGGCCAGGCGAACAGCTTCTCGACCACCACCGCCTGGCCCATCAGGGAGCCGAACTGCAGGCCGACGATGGTGACGACCAGCACCAGGGCGTTGCGCAGCACGTGCCATTCGACGACGCGGCGCTCGCTCATGCCCTTGCTGCGCGCGGTGCGGACGAAGTCGGCATTGAGGACATCGAGCACGGCGGCGCGCGTGGTGCGCGCCAGGAGTGCCATTGGACCGACACCGAGCGCGATGGCTGGGAGGATCAGGTTGCGCAGCCCGCCGTCGCCATAGCCGAAGCTCGGCAGCCACTGAAGCTGCAGGGCGAACACGTACATAAGCATCAGGCCGAACCAGAACTGGGAGAGGCTGAGGCCTGAGATGGCGCCGACCATCGACACCGTATCGATGAGGCTGCCCGGCCGCAGCGCCGCCAGGAAGCCCAAGGTGACGCCAACGCAAATGGCGAAAGCCATCGCCGCCAGCACCAGCTTCAAGGATGGCCAGACGCGGACGCCAATGAGCTTGGTGACCGGCTCGCGGGTGCGGAAGGAGGTCCCGAGGTCACCCATCGCAAGATTGGCGACATATTTGGCGAAGCGCTCGGGCAAGGGATCGTCCAGCCCCATCTCCTTGCGCATGCGCTCCATCACCGCCGGGTCGATGGCTGAGCGCCCATCCTCATTCATGCCTGAGATGAAGCTCCCAGGCAGGACGCTGAACAGCAGGAAGACCAGCGCGACGACTGCCAGAAGGGTAGGGACGACGTTGGCCAAACGCCGTCCGAGAACGAGGAGCATTGTGCTAGCGTCAGAGCTTCCCTCCCCAAGCTTCGCTTGGGGAGGGAAAGGTTCCTATTTCGCCGGGGAGCGGTCGTCGACCCAGATGTCCTCAACGTACTGGTGGGTGATCTCGGTCGGGTTGGCCTGCAGGCCGTGGATCCACGGCTGATAGGCCAGCACGGCCTTGTTGTAGTTGAAGAACCAGACCGGCGCCTCGTCGTAGATCAGATTGTTGGCCTGGCGCAGCAGGTCGTTGCGCTTGGTCGGGTCGATGCTGGCGGCCGCCTCCTCGAACAGCTTGTCGAAGGCGGGATTGCTGTAGCCTGTGACGTTGCAGGCCGTGCGCGGCGTCTTCGAGTAGTAGCAGCGCATGGTGGTGAGCGAGTCGGGGCCCGTCAGGTTGGAACCGATATAGGCCTGATGCTCG
>Ga0081455_10001750_pt1 | contig 26261 bp, 23 predicted proteins | sample TabmetS3T2R1_FD_70207 | JGI IMG/M metagenome (GOLD analysis project Ga0081455, IMG submission 70207) | Tabebuia heterophylla rhizosphere microbial communities from the University of Puerto Rico - S3T2R1 | ecosystem: Host-associated > Plants > Roots > Rhizosphere ...
GACGTGATTGGTCTAGTCAGCGACGACTACGGGCGCGCGTTCGTGACCTGGGTGCAGGCCAATCAAGTCTGGACCGCGCGTTTCGATTGAGTTCGAGACACGTGTGAGCACGCGCATAGTCGGAGGCGTGGATCACGACTATCTTGTGCACAGCGGAGGGGATCCCATGCCTGCTCATCTCTTCGAGTGGAAGAAGACGGCGTTCGTGTTGTGGCGGCCGGCCCGCACACAGGTTTCACCGCGGCTCATCTTCGGGCGCTTTGCCCACGGCAATCCGCCTTCGCTGGGCGAACAGCGCGCTCTCACCTTGCAGCAGAGCGCCGAACATCCGGATGTGTGGAGCATCGCCGCGAATGCATGCGGCCTCAGCGAGGGCGCGGTCTATCACTACTGGTTCGAAGTCACCGATAGCAGCCCGTTTCGCAACGGCCAGCGCATCTGGGTGAGCGACCCGACCGCGTACACGGTGGATTGGCGTTTGCGCGCCCCGCTCTTGCCCGCGCCCTACGACGATGGCGATCGCGACCCGGCTTCGGTCGTGAAGTGGTCGAACGGTCAGCTGGTCGCGTGTGATCCGGACGGCACGCCGCTGCCCTCGGTGCAGCCAATTCAGAATCCCGCCGCGAACAATCAGATCGTGATCTACGAGTTGCCGACGTCATGGGCGAAGCGCAACGACGCCGGCAATCCACAACTCGCACCCGGGACGTTTCGCGATGTCATGGCCCTCGTAGCCGCCGACGCCGGCGCGCGCATAGGTCGACAGGCTGCCCATGAAAGGCGGCAGGGCGAAGCCGCCCGCAACGGCGAGATAGGCAGTGGTCGAGCCTTCGACCATGCCCACGCGCAGGATCTGGCCGCGCTTCAGCAAGTGCGTCCGGTCGGACTCCAACGGCTTGGGCGCCGCATCTGCGCCTTCGATCAAGGTCGGCGACAGCGGGCCCACCAAGGCAACTCTCACGCTATCGGCCTCGACCAGCAGGTCGGGCCCCATCACGCCGATCTCGAGGCCGGCGGTGCCGGAGGGGTTGCCGCAAAGCGCATTGGCGAGGCTGAGCGCGATGCGGTCCATGGCGCCTGCGGTCGGCATGCCGAGCGCCATGAAGCCGATGCGGCCGAGGTCCTGCACTGTGTCGAACAGCCCGGCGCGCACCACTTTCAGGGCGCCGCTCATGCTTCCCGCACCAAGGTCGCCCAGTCGAACGTGCCCGCCTCGACCTCGCGGGCGATGCGGTCGAAGCTCGCGCGGTCGATGCGCTGGAAGGAGAGCTGATCGCCCGGTGCGAGGAACACCGGCTGCTCGCGCCGCCGGTCGAACATCCAGAGCGGCGTGCGGCCGATCAGGTGCCAGCCACCGGGACTTTCGAAGGGATAGACGGTGGTCATGTCCATGGCGATGGCCACCGAGGAACGCGGCACGCGCACGCGCGGTTGGGCCCGCCGGGGCAGCACCAATGAGGGATCGAGGCCGGCGATGTAGGCCAGCCCTGGCATGAAGCCCAGGACGTAGACCTTGAACGGCGAGGCGAGATGGCCGGCGATCACTTGTTCTTTGGTCTTCCTGGTGCGTTCGGCCACGTCGTCGAGGTCGGGGGCGAATTCGGGGTCGTCATAGCAGCAGGGGATCGACACCTGGCGGCTCGCCATGCCTGTTGGCAGGCCGTGTGCGATCAGCGCCGCGATCTGCGGCTCGAGACTGGCGCGCGACGTCTTCAGCGGATCGTAGCTCACCATCAAGGAACGCATCGTCGGCACGGTCTCGACCACGCCCGGAAGGCCGCCCGCCTTGACCTCGTGGCCGATGGCGGCGTGCAAGGCCATTACCCGGCCATTGATCTCGGGGGAAATTTCGTTGCCGAATTCGACGGTGAAGGCGGTGTCGCCGCAGGATAGGTACCGAACGCTCACATCTGCTAGGATAACGGCTTGAAGCGAAGGAGTCTCCCATGGCCGCCACCAACGCCGGATTCGTCAATATCAACTCCGATCTCGGCGAGAGCTTTGGCCCCTGGGTCATGGGCAACGATGCCGAGGTGCTGCAGATCGTGAAGTCGGCCAACGTTGCCTGCGGCTTCCACGCCAGCGATCCCACCGTCATGGTCGACACCGTGAAGCTTTGCCAGCAGAACGGCGTCAGCATCGGCGCCCATCCCGGCTTCGCCGACCTGCAAGGGTTCGGTCGCCGAGTCATCCACCTCACGACCAAGGAGCTGGAGGCCAACATCGCCTATCAGCTGGGCGCGCTGCAGGCCATCGCCGCCTTGCACGGCGCCAAGGTCACGCACATCAAGCCGCACGGCATGATGGGCAACATGTCGGCCGAGAGCGCCGAGATGTCTGAGGCGATCTGCCGCGCGACCAAGGCCGTCGACCGCGACCTGATCTTCCTCGCCCAGGCCAACACCGAGCAGGGCAAGGCGGCCCGCAAGGCCGGCCTGCGTGTGGCGGAGGAGGTGTTCGCCGATCGCACCTACACGGATACCGGATTCCTGACGCCGCGCAAGGAACCGAACTCCATGATCAAGGACGCGGCCCAGGCGGTGGCTCATGTGCGGCGCATGGTCGACGAGCAGGCGATCTATTCGACATCCGGCAAGCGCATCCCCTGCCAGGTCGATTCGATCTGCGTCCATGGCGACGGCCCGACCGCGGTCACTGTCTCGAAGGCGGTCCGGGAAGGGCTGGAGGCGGCTGGCATCCGCATCGTGACCCTGCCCGAGATGCCGAATCTGAAGCACTGAGCGGCAGCGCCTTCTGTTTGGCCTAGCAATTACTTGTGCCGGTCGCCTTCCAGTTCGCGCGGCCGCAAGATCGTGAACGCAACGAACGCCAGCGCCATGAGCATCGCGACGGCCGCGAAGGCCGAGCCCCAGGCCATGCGCGACATGCCGCCCGCGAGGTCGAGCGTCCAGCCGATCGCGAGCGGTCCGACGAAACCACCCGCGTAGCCCAGCGTCGAATGCACAGCGAGGGTGGCGCCGCGGCGCGCCGGATCGGCAGCGCCCGCCGCGCCCGCGGTGAGCGACGACGAATCGAGCCAGATGATCATGCCGTAAAGGACAAGCAGCACAACCGCGAGCCAGTAGCCGGTCGATCCCACGAAACCGATGGCCGCCCCGACCACAATGGAGAGCAGCATCGCTGCCGCAATCAGCCGTCGGCGGCCGAAGCGAATCGAGGCCTCGTTCCCCGCGACGCTCATCAACGTGCCGAGCAAGCCGAGCAGGGTCACGACGACAGTGGGTGACAGGAGCTCGCCTTTCTCGCCGGTGCTCACGGCTACGAAGGCAAGGAAGGCCACGCCCCAGCCGCGCAGTGCATTCATCTCCAGCGTGTGTACACAATAGGCCAACGAATAGGCGAAGGCGGAGCGGTTGCGCAGCACGGGGCGGAAGTCGAACAGGCCCGAGGACGGTCCGACGGGCTTGGTCAGCGGCGGACGGCCTGGCACGGCGAGCGCTACTGAGATCCAGGCGACGGCGGCGGTGACGCCGGCACTGGCAAAGGCTGCTCGCCAGCCGAAGTGCTGCGCGATCAGGTCTCCCAACAGATAGGAGAGCGCCCCCGAGATGCCGATGCTCGCAGCGTGTCCGGTCACCGCGCGTGACATCATCTTGGCGTCCACCTGATCAGCCAGCAGCTTCAGCCCGGTCATGTAGGTGCCGGCCCAGCCGATGCCAGCGAGCCCGCGCAGGGCCAGCGCCGACCAGAAGCCATCGGCGAGCAGCCCGAACAGGAGATGGGCGATCACGGTGCAGCCGACGCCGATCAGGTAGATGCGCTTGGCGTCGATCCTGTCCGTCAGCGTCACCAGCACCGGCACCGATACCATGTAGGTCGCGTAGAAGGCCGAGGTGATCCAGCCCGCCTCGCTGTTGGTGAGCGACCAACGGTGCATCATGCCAGGCAGCAGCGCCGGCCAGTAGAAAGCGCCGATCTGCACGAACACCTGCGCGGCGCAGACGATCGCAACCACGCGGGCACCAGACGGCAGGACTCCAGGCGGGACAGCGTGCTCAGTCGGCATGAAGGGGCTCCGCTGCGGAGCGCCGTAGCAAGCAGAGCGCCGCGAGGGCGGCGAGGCTGAGCGTAGCCGACACGATCAGGATCTGCGCGCCGACATGCTCCAGCAGCACGGCGAAACAGAACGGCGCCAATGCCGACAGGAAGCGCGAGGGCAAGCCGATCAAGCCCAGCCGGTAACCGTAGTTCTCGGGTCCGAACAAGGCGAGCGGCACCGTGCCGCGTGCAATAGTGAGGATGCCATTACCCGAACCGTGCAGAACGGCAAAAGCGCTCGATTCGACGCCTCCGCCCGCAACCAGCAGCACCACCGCGCCGATCGGATGGGTGAGGGTCGCAAGCCGCGCGGACACCAAGGGATGGAAGCGCGACAACGGTCCTGCTTCCAGAAGCCGCGCCGCGACCTGCGACGGGCCAATCAGCGCTCCGGCGAAGAGCGCCTGCGCCTGTGAGGCGCCGGTGGCTTCGAGGATCCGCGGAAAGTGAGCCGCCATGCCGGCGGTGACGATCCAGGCTGCGGCAAAGGCGAAAGCAAGCAGGATCATCGGCCGGTCGATCGGCACCTTCTGGTCCGCCGCTCGCCTTTCGACCGCCGCCTCGACAGCTGGCCGTGGTAGCAGCCAGTAATTCGCCGGCAGTGCCACGAACATGTGCAAGGCCGCCCATGCAAGGCATGTGTCACGCCAGCCGATCGTGCCCGCGCCCCACGCGCTGAGCGGCCAGCAGATCGTGCTGGCGAAGCCTGCGAGCAGGGTGATGCCGGTGATGGCACCGCGGGCGCTGGTACCGTAGATGCGCCCGAGCACGGCGAATGCCGCATCGTAGAGCCCTATGCCCATGCCGATGCCCAGCACGATCCAGGCGACCTGCAGGGCGATCAGCGATTGCGCGAAGGCGAGCAGCACCAGGCCGGACGCGAACAGCAGATTCGAAGCGGCCAGCACGGCGTTGCCGCTGCCGCGATCGATCATGCGTCCAGCGTTCGGTCCCAGGAACGCCGAGATGATCAGCGACACCGAGAAAGTGGCGAACAGCCACGTGGTCGACACGCCGGTATCGCGCGCGATGTCGTCGGCCAGGACCGCCGGCAGGTAGTAGGTCGACCCCCAGGCAAGCGTCTGCGTCGAGCCCAGCGTGATGATGGTGAACAGACGATCGTTGTTCATGAACAGACCGACGCCACTCTTGCTCGCTCATGCATCACGAGCACGGTCAGCCGGTCGGCTTCCATCCTTCGATAACCGCTGAAGCGACGTAGTTCTCGACGCCGCGACCGGGAGCCCAAGTCGCGATAAGGTCCCGGCTCTCCGGCTTCACTGTTACTCGGATGGCGGTGAAGCCAGCGTCCGCAAGCCAAGCCTCGATCCGATGCCGAGGTGCCGCACCTGCGACGCACCGGCAAATCAAGGTCGAATCGCGAGCGAGCTCGGGCGCCAGCGCCGCGGTGTTCACCACGTCAGATATTGCCAGGCGACCGCCCGGCTTGAGCACGCGGAAAGCCTCACGGAAAACCTGCGCCTTGTCCGGCACGAGGTTGATGACGCAATTCGACAGGATGACGTCCGCGGTGTTGTCTGCGATGGGCAAATGCTCGATCTCTCCGAGGCGAAACTCGACGTTGCCAACCCCCATTTTGGCTGCGTTCTCGCGCGCCTTGGCCAGCATTTCGTGTGTCATGTCCACGCCAATGACGTACCCCTGCGGGCCGACCTGCTTAGCCGCCAGAAAGCAATCGATGCCCGCGCCGCTACCGAGATCGACGACGACTTCGCCGGGTTTCATTTCTGCAATGGCCTGCGGATTGCCGCAGCCCAATCCGAGATTTGCGCCCTCAGGGAGGGCGGCAAGTTCCGCGGTCGAGTAGCCCATTTGCTGTGACTTTTCATCGAGCGTCTTCGAGCTCGATCCGTCGCAACAGGACGGTGCGCAAGTACCTGAAGAAGTATCCGCTGCGATGTTGCCGTATCTTGCACGAATCAGTTCTTTGATCTGGGTGGCATCCATGGATCTGTCCTCTCTTGGTCTCTGTAGGCTGCCGGGACTAGTCTTGGGACCGCAACACGCACGTCATGACCCGCAGCCGCAGCCCTTCTTTCCTTCTTCCTTGGCTTTGACGTCGGCGACGCAGCAACCGCTTACTGCTGGTTCGGCTGTCTTGGGTGTCGGACCACCACAACAGCCTGCATCCGCTTCGCCTGGGGCCTCGCTCAAGGTGGCTACCGGACCCGGTCCTGAGCAGACGCCGGTCTCGGGCAGCACCAACTCGACTCTCCCTGCCGCTTCACGGTCCCCTGCGATGTCGGCCGCGATCGACCGCACCTGCTCGTAGCCGGTCAGCATCAGGAAAGTGGGCGCGCGGCCGTAGCTCTTGATGCCTGCGAAGTAGAAGCCGGGCTCGGGCTGAGCGAGCTCACGCGCGCCATGCGGGCGCACGGTGCCGCAGCTATGGATGTTGGGATCGATCAGCGGCGCCAGCGCCGGCGGAGATTCTACGACAGGGTCGAGCGCGAGCCTTAGCTCGCGCAGGAAGCCGAAGTCGGGACGCAACCCCGTTGCCACCACCAACTCGTCGACCATGACGGCGCGGCAGCAAGCCTTCTCGCCTGTGGCGACGCGAAGCTGGCTTCCTTCCTCGCTCAAGTGACCGACCTTGAAGCCGGTCTCGACCTTGATTTTGCCGCTCGCCACCAGGGCCGCGAAGGCCTGGCCGAGCGCGCCGCGCGCCGCGAGCTTGTCCTTGGTGCCGCCGCCGAAGGCCTTCTTCGGATCATCGCCGCGCAACAGCCAGATCACCTCAGTGCCGGGTGCCCCCTCTGCGAGCCGCGCGAGATCGATCAGCGTGCCGACCGCCGAATGGCCGGCGCCCAGAACTGCGACCGTCTTGCCGGCATAGCGCGCGCGCTCGGCCCCCAGCACGTCGGGCATGCCGTAGGCGATCCGCCTCTTGACCTTGAACTCGTCTTCGCCGATCGCGGGCAGTCCATCCGCACCGGCAGGATTGGGCGAGAACCAGGTGCCCGAGGCGTCGATCACGGCGTCGGCCTTGAGCTGCCCTGGCCGCTGATTTGGACCTTTGCCGTTCTGGTAACGGATGGTGAAGGGCTCGAAGGCGCGGCCGTTGCTCTTCATCTTGTCGAAGCCTCTGCGGGCAATCGCGGTTACGCGGCTCGACAGCCGAATGTGATCCTTGAGCCTGGTGCGCGTCGCGAGCGGCTCGATGTACTGCGCCAGAAGCTCGCCGCCCGTTGGATAGCCGCCCGCCGGCGGGGCATTCCATCCCACCTCACCGAGCAAGCGCTCGGACGCCTTGTCGATGCAATATTCCCACGGCGAGAACAGGGGCACGTGCGCCCACTGGCGCACGGCGTGGCCGGCCTCCGGGCCGGCCTCGAGCACGATCGGTTCCAGGCCGCGCTCCAGCACATGCGCGGCGGCGGCCAGTCCGACCGGGCCTGCACCCAGGATCGCTACGGTCTTTGCCTCGGTCATGGCGTTCTCCGATTCATCGAGTTCGACATGTTGACATTTTTATAATTGTCGAATCGTCAAATGGTCAAGCGCCTCGCCGAACTATTTTTGATTCACCCCCTGACTCAGTAAGGCTGGCCGCTCTTCGCCGATGCGGGACGACGCGCCACCGCGGGGCCCTGCTCGTACCAGCGCTTGCTGGCATTGACGATGCGGACCACCGACAGCATGACCGGCACCTCGATCAGGACGCCGACGACGGTCGCGAGCGCGGCGCCCGAGGAGAAGCCGAACAAGCTGATGGCGGCGGCGACGGCCAGCTCGAAGAAATTGCTGGCGCCGATCAGCGCGGAGGGGGCGGCAACGCAATGCGCTTCTCCGCTGGCACGGTTCAGGAGATAGGCCAGGCCCGCATTGAAGTAGACCTGGATCAGGATGGGCGCCGCCAGCAGCGCGATGATCACCGGCTGGGCGATGATCTGCTCTCCCTGGAAGCCAAACAGCAGGACGAGCGTCGCCAGCAGAGACACCAGCGAAATCGGCTGCAGGAGCTTCAACAAGGCGGCAAGGCCCGCCTCGCCATGAGCCCTCAACGTCGCCATGCGCAGCAGTTGGGCCAGTACCACAGGCACTACGATGTAGAGGCCGACCGACAGCAGCAGCGTGTTCCACGGCACTGTGATCGCCGACAGGCCGAGCAGCAGGCCGACGATGGGCGCAAAGGCGAACACCATGATGGTGTCGTTCACGGCGACCTGCGTCAGCGTGAAGTCCGGCTCGCCGTCGCTGAGGTTGCTCCACACGAACACCATGGCAGTGCAGGGTGCCGCCGCCAGCAGGATCAGTCCGGCGATGTAGCTGTCGATCTGTGCGGCCGGCAGCCACGGCGCAAACAGGTGGCCGATGAACAGCCAACCCAGCGCCGCCATCGTGAATGGCTTCACGGCCCAGTTGATGAGCAAGGTCACGCCGATGCCGCGCCAGTGCCGCCGGACTTCGCCGATCGCGGCGAAGTCGACCTTGATCAGCATGGGGATGATCATCAGCCAGATCAGCAGGGCGACCGGCAGATTGACGTGGGCTACTTCCGCTGCACCGACTGCGTGGAACAGCCCCGGAAAGGCGTGGCCCAGGGCGATGCCAGCGACGATGCAGAGCGCGACCCACAGAGTGAGGTAACGCTCGAAAAGGCTCATGCGCGGGTCACCGCCTCCCGGCGCCGCGCCTGCGCCCAAGTTCCGGCGCGCAGGCTGCTGCCTGCTTGGTGGCGTTGCCGCCACAGCAATTCTCGGTGAGAAAGTCGATGAGGCCGTTCATGCGTGCATAGTCGGCGGCATAGATCAGCGAACGACCGTCGCGGCGAACGGTTACAAGGCCGGTATGCTTGAGCTGGGCCAAGTGGAAGGACAGCGTCGCGGCGACGATGCCGAGCTTGTCGGCAATATGACCCGCCGCCATCCCCTCGGGACCGGCCTGCACCAGCAGGCGGAACACGTCGAGGCGGTTTTCCTGGGCCAGGGCCGCCAAGGCCGGGACGACTTCAGTTGATTTCATGATTTAACAATTATCGAATTGTCCACGGTTGGTCAAAGGGCATCGACAGGCGAGGCGTCGCGTCGCTGTGGCGCGGGCCTCCCACTCTCGAGCCGCGCCGGCAGGAAGAACGTGATCATCCAGCAGGCGACCAGCATCGCGCCAGATCCCACGAGGCAGGCCGCCATTCCGCCTGCCTGATAGAGCGCGCCCGAAAGAAGGATGCCGATCAGCCGGCCGGCAGCGTTCGCAGCGTAATAGAAGCCTACGTCCTCGGCCGCCTTCTTCGAGCCGGCATAGGCCAGGATCAGGTAGGAGTGAAGCGACGAGTTCACAGCGAACGGCAGGCCGAAGAGCGCGAGTCCGATCACGACGACGATGTCCGGCCGCCACAGGCCGGGGTCGCGCAGCAATAGCACCAGGGCCAGTGGAACGATGGCCAGCAAGCCCGCCCACAAACGTGCATTCGGCACCTCTCGGCTGAGGCCGTCGGCGCTGCGGCTGACGAAGGAGGGGGCAACGGCCTGGATAATGCCGTAGCCGATCGTCCAGGCGGCGAGGAAGCCACCCACCTCGACGAAGCGCCAGCCGGCGGCATAGAGGAACACAGGCAGCCCGACCACGAACCAGACTTCGCGCGCACCGAACATGAAGATGCGCGCGGCGGCCAGCAGGTTGACGCCGCGCGATTTCGACAGGAACTCGCTGACGGTCTTCGATGCCTTGGCCTTGCCGAGCTGACGGGGAAGAGAGAAGAGGCCCGCGACGAAGATCAGCCCGATGACGACTGCCATCAGCCAGAGCGCCGGCTTGAAGCCGACGAGGTCAAGCAGCAGGCCGCCGACAAAGAAGCCTATGCCCTTCATCGCATTCTTCGAGCCGGTGAAGTACGCCACCCATTTGAAGAGTTGGCCGGCGCCCTCGGCGGATGTCGCCTTGATGGCAGACTTGGACGCCGTCTTGGTGAAGTCCTTGGCGAGGCCCGCGATCCCCTGTGCGGCCACCACCCAGGCCACCGAGACAGCCGCGGTCCAGCCGGGGTCGAGCGCCGACAACATGGCGAGGCCCGCGATCTGCAATGCCTGGCCGACCGCCAGCATGCGCGGGATGCCGAAATGAGTCGCCAGCCAGCCGCCCAGGAGGTTGGCGACGATGCCGGCAAACTCATAGAGCAGGAACAGGAAGGCCAAGGTGAAGGGCGAATAGCCCAGCCTGAAGAAATGCAGCAGCACCAGCATGCGCAGCGCGCCGTCGACCAGGGTGAAGCCCCAGTAGGAGGCGGTCACGACCAGGTAGTGGCGCGTCGCGGCTACCATCACGCCTCCGCCTTGATCACGAGGTTGGCGAGATCGACCATGCGGCAGACATAGCCCATCTCGTTGTCGTACCAGGCATAGACCTTGAGAAGGGTGCCGTCCGTCACCATCGTGCTCGGTCCGTCGACGATCGAGCTCCGCGTGTCGTTGCAGTAGTCGACCGATACCAGGGGACGCTTCTCGAATCCCAGGATGCCCGCCAGCCCGTCTTGTGCGGCACTGGCGAACAGCATGTTCACCTCGTCCTCGGTGGTCGGCCGCTTCAGCTCGAAGACGCAGTCCGTGAGGCTCGCGTTCAGCACCGGCGCACGCACGGCATGGCCGTTCAGCTTGCCCTTGAGCTCGGGATAGATCAGCGCGATCGCGGTGGCGCTGCCGGTGGTCGTCGGCCAGAGCGACGTCATCGCCGCGCGCGCTCGGCGCAGGTCCTTGTGCGGTGCATCGACCACAACGTTGGTGTTTGTCGGATCGTGGATCGTCGTGATCTGACCGTGCCGGATACCGATCGCTTCGTGCACCACCTTGACAACCGGCGCGAGGCAGTTGGTGGTGCACGACGCCGCCGTCAGCAGGCGATGCCGTCCCGGATCGTAGAGCCCGTCATTGACCCCCACGACGACGTTAAGGGCTGCGTCGTCCTTCACCGGCGCGGCTACGATGACGCGCTTCGCGCCTTGCTTGAAATAGGGCTCGAGCTCGGCGGGCTTGAGGAACTTGCCGGTGCATTCCAGGACCATATCGCAGCCGAGATCGCCCCACGGCACGTCGGCCGGTTGCGCCTTGGTGGTGAAACCGAGCGACTTGTTGTCGATGCGGATGGCGCGGTCGTCTTCGACGCCGAAGTCTGCGTGCCAGCGCCCATGGATGCTGTCGAACTCCAGCAGGTGTGCGGTGGCTGCGGCCCCGCCTTTGATCTCGTTGAGGTGCACGACGTCGAGCCGGTTTGCGGCCCGCGGATCGCCGCTGATCCGACGCACGCCGCCCATCGCCGCCCGCAAGGCGAGCCTGCCCATGCGCCCCATGCCATTGATGCCTACACGCATGTACGCTCTCCCTAAGGCGCGGTGCGAACGGTGTCGCCGATCTCGTCCAGCCGCTTCTTGAGCGCCATGCGATCGAGCGAGGCGAAGGGCAGGCTGGTGAAGATCTCCAGCCGACGGCGGACCATCGCGTACAGCTCGTTGAGCAAGGTCACCCGCTCCGTCGGTGAGCCCTTGAAGTCGGCCGGGTCCGGCAGGGGCCAGGCAGCCGTCACGAACTTCTCGCCAAGGTCCGGGCATTTCTGGCCCTGAGGCGTGTCGCAAAGCGCGATGACGAAATCCATGCGAGGGGCGGTAGGCCCGGTGAACTCGTTCCACGACTTGCAGCGCAGCTTTGAGACGTCGTGGCCGAGATGCTTCAGCCGTTCGATGACTTCCCGCATGGGCCGGTCTGCTGGCTCGGATCCGGCCGAGTAGGCGTTGAAACGGCCCTTGCTGATCTTCTCGAGCAGCGCCTCGGCGATGATCGAGCGCGCGGAGTTTCGCGTGCACAGGAAAAGGAGGTTGAAGGCCGGCTTCATGAACTGCTCCTCGCTCTCGCCATCGAGCGGGATGAGCCGCGCGATATCGCCACAAAGGTCAGGTCGGCCGTTGCAACAATCGCTCGCAAGGAAGGTCATCAGCCGGCGGTACGCCGCCACGTCTGCCCGATAGTTCATCGAGCGTCCGCTGCGCTCTACGCTGATCAACCCGGCGCGCATCAGCACGCCGAGATGCGTCGACATGGTGTTGTGTGGCGCATCGCAGGCCCGGGCCAGTTCGCCCGCCGGCAGCGAACCAGGATGTGCAGCGAGCAGGCGTCGAAACGCACTCAGCCGGGTCGGCTGTGCGAGCGATGCCAGGCGGTCGATAGCGATGTCTTCCATGTGTCCCGAGATGAGCGAGCGTCGGCAGATGCTACGGCCGAAACGTCACAAATTTATAATATTAGTCGATTAGTCTGGAGGTACAGACATATCATGTAGACAGATGGTTGCCTATGAAAATCTTGGGATGGATCGCCGGGCTGATCGCTCTGTCCGCTGTCGCCCCCGCTTCGGCAGTCGACATTGCGGGAGCGGGTTCCAGCTTCGTTGCCCCGGTCCTGGCGAAGTGGTCGACAGCTTATGCCGCGCGAACCGGCATGAACGTGAAATATCAATCCATCGGATCAGGCGGCGGCATCGTCGAGATCAAAGCGCAGGCTGTCGACTTCGGTGTCTCCGATGCGGCACTGCAGCCTCGCGACCTTCAGAAGCTGGGCTTGGCCCAGTTCCCGATCGTCATGGGTGGGATCGTGCCGGTGGTCAATGTCGAGGGCATCAAGGCTGGAGACCTGCGTTTCACGGGCGCGCTTCTTGCCGACATCTTTCTCGGCAAGGCGAAAAGCTGGGATGATCCGGCGAACGGCCGGCTGAACCCGGATGTCCGGCTGCCCGCAGCCCCGATCAAGGTCGTGCACCGGCTGGACGGCGCCGGCACTCCCTTCAATTGGGCGCACTATCTCTCCAAGGTCAGCCCTGATCGGTCTCGGAGGGAAGGGCAACGAAGGCGTCACTGCACTCGTCCAGCAGATCAGCAACTCCATCGGTTATGTCGAGTACGCATACGCTGTTCAGAACAAGCTCGCCTATGGTCGGATTCGGAATCGGGCGGGCAAGTTCGTGAAGCCAGCAGCGTCGAGCTTTCAGGCGGCGGCTGCCGCGGCGGACTGGTCGAAAGCAGTCGATTTCGAGCTGCCCTCGACTTTTTGCGCTGGGCGCTTGCTGAAGGGCAAAAACTGGCCGCCGAGCTTGACTACGTGTCACTGCCCGCCGGCCTGGTCACGCAGGTCGAGGCGTATTGGACGACTTCGTTCGCTCCTCTCGATTGACGCAACGACAGTCGGCTACCCGCGCCTGTCGTTACGGTCTCCCGAAGTGTGACGCAGATGACATGCCGGGCGGTAGCCACGGGCAAAGCTCGGTCTAGGCGCGCCGTGCATGCACGCCATTCACGTCTGCCCAATTGCGAAACGCGCTTCGCCCTCGCGGCCCCAGACCGTCGGCCACGTCGCCGACGATGTCGGCGAGTGATGTCGCCATGAGACCTTGCCTGTAAGCTTCCTCCGCCGCGGCGAATGCGCATGCGATGGGGCACGGCTTTGCTTTTGGAGAATAGGCGGCGCAAGGGCCTTTTCGCTTGATGTCTTGACACTGAAAGATGGGTGCGGAACCGCAGATCGCGGCCTGGATGTCCCAAAGGGTGATCTCCCTGGCGGGGCGTGCAAGAGCATATCCGCCCTGCGCGCCCCGTGAGGTCGTGACAAGCCCGGTCTTCGACAACAATTGCAGCTGTTTGGCCATGTAGGCCACGGGCAGTTCGTGGAAGCTCGCGAGAGCTGCAGCGCTCAAGGTCATTCCGGCGGGCAGGCCTGCCAGCACCGCGCAAGCATGCGCTGCCCATTCTACGCCTTCCGAGATCTTCATTGCGGATAATTACCATCTGGATTAAATCGGATACAAATTATCCGAAATGAGTCGAGGCTCATGGGTGAACTTCGAGTCGTGGTAGTCGGCGGCGGCATCGCTGGACTTGTTGCGGCGACCGAGATTGCACGTGGAGGCCGGGGCTGCCTGCTGCTGGAGGCTGCGACGAAGCTCGGCGGGCGCGCCCGAACCCGCGTCCTGGACGGCTTTCACTTCAATATGGGGCCTCACGCGCTCTATGCAGACGGGGCGCTTCACGGAATGCTCCGCGAATGGGGTGTAGACGTGAGCGGCGGAGGTCCTGACCTCTCCACAGCTGTCGCGCTCTGGGGAGGCTCGCTGCACCCCCTGCCGGCCCGCCTTTCACCCAAGGCGTCGCCACCGCTGGACTCTCAGTCGAGTGCCGCATTAGTCGCGCAATTCAAGCGAATCGCTGCCGGCGAGTACGACGAGCGAGGCAAAGCGCTCTCGTCCGTGACGCGTGCGCTTCCGCGCGCTGCACGAACGGTGGTTGAGGCCCTGGTGCGCGTTACGAGCTATGTCCACGCCCCCGACTTGCTCGACGCCAAAGCAGCTCTTGATCAGGTACGGAAGAGCTTCGGCGGAGTCCTCTATCTCGACGGTGGGTGGAGGGGCCTGATCGATGGTCTGGCTGCGGCCGCTTCGGCCGCAGGCGCCGAGCTGCGCACTGCCCACCGTGTGACGACGGTCTCACGGTCGGACACCGGCTGGTGTATCGAGGTGCCACTCCATGCCTTGGAACGGGCCGACGCCGTGGTCCTTGCCGTTCCCCCGAGGGAAGCGAATGAGCTCGCGCGAGATGTGGAGGGGCTTGGCACCATCGCCGCAAACCTCAGGCCTGCCAGGATTGCCGGGCTGTCCCTCGGTCTCCTGCCGGGCGTGCATCCGAGAGCCAACTTCGCGCTCGGCATGACCGAGCCGACTTACTTCTCGGTCCATTCCTCCACGGCGAGACTTGCACCGGAAGGCGGAATGCTCGCGCACATTGCGCGCTACCTTGCGCCGGACGAGCGTCCCCGCGCCGACTCCGAAACGGAGCTGGAGGGACTCGCCGATGTATTTCTTCCATGTTGGAGATCGGTTGAGGTGCGGCGTCAGCGGCAAGTCGGGATGATCGTCGCGCACGACATTCCAAGCTGGTCGGCCCAGGGACGTCGTGCGCGGGGCCAGTTCACAAATGCTCCCGGGCTGTTCGTGGCCGGAGATTGGGTGGGCGACGAGGGAATGCTGGCTGATGCCGCCGCAGCAAGCGGGCGCGCAGCCGCGCGCCGGGCACTGTCGTTTCTGGCAGCTCTGCCACCACGCTGATCAGCGGCATTCTAAAGCGCTGAATGCACCGGCATTTGCAGCCGCTTGTGCTGTTGGTGGTCGTGGGGCACACTTTTGACCGTCAGCCCGCTTCACTCTCTGTCGACAGGATTTGGCAGAGCAGCAGTCAACCGCCCAACTGTGGGGCATGGGCCCATGTCGATTGACGCGGATCGTCCGCCTCGGATCCTTGTGGTCGAGGACAACTATACCATCGCGGAGGAACTCGCCGACTTTGTACGCACCCGAGGATATGCGGTCGGCGGCATGGCGGGTTCCGTCGAACAGAGTCTGAGGCTCGTCACTGATCGGTCGTTCGACGGTGCTATCATCGATATCGATCTTTCCGGCCGTCCAAGCTTTCCTGTGTGTCATGCGCTCAGGTCGAGGGGCGTGCCGTTCCTCTTTCTGACCGGGCACAGCGCGACGCGCGTGCCACATGAATTCGATGCGGCGCCTTATCTTCTGAAGCCAGTGCAAGAGTCGGCGCTGGGGTCCGCGCTCGATCATATCGTCTCGCATCGACCGAAAGTCTCAAAATATGGAAACGCGATCCTGGATACCCTCGAGTGCGAATCCCTAAGAACCATGGCCCAATGGCTCGATCAGGTCGAGCTGCGCTGCGGTGACATCCTCGATCTCCCCGCGGATCGACTCGGTACGTCTATTTTCCAATCGACAGCCTGGTATCGATGTTCGCAACCAGCGCGTCCCGCCGCCGCATCGAAGTTGCAAGTGTTGGACGCGATGGCATGACGGCACCCTGGTTGCTCCTGGGCAGTTCCATGACGTTGGAAGAGGCGGTGGTCCAATGTGGCGGCAAAGCCTGGCGCATGTCCGCCGATGCTCTTCGGCAAATGGTCGATCAGGATGCTGAGCTCCGCCGTCACATGCTGGCCTACATTGGCGAAATGCTGCGGCAGCTGCTGGATACGACTTGGTACACCGGTCATGCCCCGATCGTGAGCAGGGTGGCAAGATGGCTGCTGCAAGCGACTCAGCGGCTGGGCTCGGATGCTGTGAAAATCACGCATGAAAATCTTGCCGATGTTCTTGGCGTCCGACGCTCTGGTGTCACCGTCGCCTTGCATGAACTCGAGGGGAAGATGCTGATCCGGGCGTGCCGAGGCACGATCAAAATTCGCGACCGATCAGGCCTTGCGCTCGCAGCCGAGCATCACGAAGCAATGGGTTGCACTAGCACCAACTATCGTTGGCAGGCGAGTCAAAGCTGTCATCCCGAGCGCAGCGAGGGGCCTTTGGGCCCCAATGACCTCTGTACGCTGGCATTGGCCGATAGCGCACAGTTCGGAATGTCTTACGCGTCAACGTTGAAGCCAGTTCAATCGAGGCCCACCTTCCGCGATGTGGAGGGAACTACGGCCAGCTTCCGAGCTCACCTCAGCCCCAATGAAGAAACGACGCTGCTCAGGATCGCAGCTGGCACGCCGAATCGTGACGGACTCCGCAAATCCGACATCGAACGCCTGGTTGCATTGGGGCTGGTTGACGAGATCGACGGCGGCTTGACGGCGACCAAGGTCGGCCTGGAGAGATGCCAAGGCGGTACATCACTCACACCAAGGCCGGTCGCACGACGTCGACGTCTGAAGACGCGCCAACTACCGCTTTGAACAGGCGCGACAGTCATCACGCCTGCGGGCTCCCTGCCCCTGATGCGAGAGAGGTTGGCCTTGACCAGCCTGCGAACGCAGAGCCGACAGTTGGCGAATACAATACGGTCTGCCTGACGACCAGCCAGATCAGATATCCGGCCGTTCCACCCAGATCGACATCTATTAAGTCTCTGCGCCTCTTCGTTTTGCCTTTCTGGCGCGCTCGGCGGGAGGCGGGATTTTGCGTCATATGGTGCGAAGAAACTCAGGGTGTGCCATTCCGGCCAAACTTTTACTTTATTTGTTGTAAAGCAAAACTATAGTGTTTCATGCGAGCCGGCGGCATCCGCCTTGCCTTTCGGCATCTCGATATCTTGGGATTGGCAGTGCGAGGACATACAGGGCTGATTGGCGTGGCGCTTGCGGGAATTGCGGTAATCGCAGAGGAGGGGTCACTGGAAAGTGACTGGGGCCAGGACTGCTGCGGTGCAAGCACCTCGTCCATAGTCCCTGGGTCGTCCGCAGAGACGACAACCAGGGAGAGAACGCATGAACAGGCTGATCATCGCGGCGGCCATCGCCGCCACTTTTGTTGCGTCTCCGCTTTCCGCCCAAACGCCTCCGCCACCACCACCCTACGGTCTCGGCATCGCGCTCGATGCGGCGAAGAAGGCGCTTGCCGCTGCCGAGGCGGAAGCCAAGAAGAACAACTGGCCGGTCGCCATCGCCATCGTCGACAGCTCGGCCAAGCTGGTCGCCTTCTCGAAGATGGACAGCACGCAGCATGCCAGCGTCGACATCGCACTTGGCAAGGCGGTGACGGCCAACAACCTTCGCCGGCCGACCAAGGCGCTGCAGGACGGCATCGCCCAGGGCGGCGTGAACCTGCGCCTTCTGGGGCTACCCGGCATCACGCCGCTGGAAGGTGGCGTGCCGATCATCGTCGACGGCAAGATCGTGGGCGCGATCGGGGTCTCGGGCGTGCTGAGCAACCAGGATGCCGAGGTGGCCATGGCGGGGGCCGCCGCCATCGGAAAGTAGCGGCGAGACGTTCCGCCGCGCTGCCCGGTCGGTCGTTGCCTTGTCGGGCGCTGCCTCGCCGCTATAGTCCGCTCGATTTCGGCCGGGACCGAGCCGAGACGGGTTAGGAGTGGCGTATGGCAGCGTTCGGTAAAGCGCAGTACATCAAACGCGTCGAGGACAATCGGCTTTTGACAGGCAACGGCGGATTCACCGACAATTTAGCACGTCCCGACCAACTGCACCTTGTTCTGGTGCGCTCGCCGCACGCCCATGCACGGATCGTGAAAATCGACATGGTGGCTGCGCGCAAGGCGCCGGGCGTCGTCGCTGTCTTCACGTGGGATGACATGGCGAAGAGCGGCACCGCCCCTTTCTCCTTTCCTGCCATGTTTCCCAATGCCGACGGCAAGAAACCGGACATGACACCGCGCCGCTCGTTGGCGCACGAGGTCGTCCGCTATCTCGGCGAAGCGGTGGTTGCCGTCGTTGCCGAGAGCCGCGGCCAGGCCCAGGACGCCGCTGAACTGGTCGATGTCACGTACGATCCGCTCCCGGCCGTCACCACGATAGATGATGCGCTGAAGCCTGAAGCGCCGCAGGTCTGGCAAGGCGCTCCCGGCAATCGCGTGGGCTTCAACCGTTTCGGCGACGCCGCCAAGGTCGATGCAGCCTTCAAGCAGGCGGCCCATGCCGTGTCGCTCGACATCGTGCACCAGCGGCTGATCGTCAACGCCATGGAGCCGCGCGCCGTGATGGCGGAATGGGAGGGCGATCGCCTCGTTGTCCACATGGGCAGCCAGAACCCCTCGGTCACGCGCGACACGCTGGCCGACGTCATCCTCAAGATGCCCAAGGACAAGGTGCGCGTGCTGGTGCGCGACATCGGCGGTGGCTTCGGCATGAAGGTCGGCATCCAGCCCGATGAATCGGTGACCGTGTGGGCCGCAAAGACGCTGAAGCGTCCGGTGAAGTGGCATGCCGAGCGCAGCGAGGAATTCGCTGCCGCAACCGCCGGTCGCGACCAGCTCCACAAGTGCTCCCTGGCGCTCGACAAGGATGGCAGGATCCTGGCGCTGCGCATGGAAGCCTTCGCCAATATCGGCGCCTATCCGTCGCCCGCGGGCGTGGCGATCCCCCTGTTCGTCGGACCCAAGGTGACGACCGGTACCTACGACATACCGGTGGTCGACCTCAAGATCACCTGCGTGGTCACCCATTCGGCGACCATCGGTGCCTATCGCGGCGCCGGCCGGCCCGAATGCATCCTCAATCTCGAGCGGCTGGTCGATCAGGCGGCCCGGCAGATCGGCATGGATCCGGCCGAGCTGCGCCGACGCAACTTCGTGAAGCCCGCGCAGATGCCTTACACGACGGCGATGGGCGAGAAGTACGACTCGGGCGATTTCGATCTCTTCCTCACCAAGACGCTCGAAGCCGCCGACTGGAAAGGCTTCGAGGCGCGCAAGGCCGAGGCTGAGAAGCGCGGCAAGCTCTACGGCCGGGGCTTGGCCTCCTATGTCGAGTGGACGAGCGCCATGGTGATGAACGAGATGGCGCACTACGAGGTCCGGGCCGACGGCAAGGTCGTGATCTGGATGGGCACGCAGGGCATGGGGCAGGGCTTGCAGACCTCCTTCACCCAGCTCGCATCGGAACTTCTCGGCATCGACGCGTCTCAGATCGAGGTCGCGATGGGCGACTCCGATCGCGTCGGCGGCGTCGGCTCGATGGGCTCGCGTTCGGCCTATATCGGCGGCTCGGCGGTGCTTACCGGCAGCGAAAAGCTGGTGAACAAAGGCAAGGAGCTCGCAGCCGATGCGCTGGAGGCCAGCACGGCCGACATCGTCTACGGATCCGGCCGCTTCACCATCGCCGGCACGGACCGCGGCATCGGGCTGGGCGAGCTCGCCGCCCGGCAGTCCGACAAGCGCATCTTCATCGAGAACGTCAATTCGGTCGACGGCATCGCCTGGCCGAACGGCGCTCATGTCGGCGAGGTCGAGATCGATCCCGACACCGGGCGCATCGAGCTGAAGCGCTACACGACGGTCGACGATGTCGGCCGTCCGCTGCACCGGCCGATCGTGTTCGGCCAGATCCAAGGCGGCTGTGCCCAGGGCATCGGCCAGGCGCTGTTGGAAGAGAACGTCTATGACCGCGACAGCGGCCAGCTCATCACCGGCTCGTTCATGGACTACGCCATGCCGCGCGCCGACACCTTTCCGACCTTCTCCAACACGCTGGATGACAGCATACCGGCCAAGACCAATCCTCTGGGCGCCAAGGGGGTGGGTGAATCGGGCACCATAGGCTCGACGCCCACCGTGTTGAACGCCATCATGGACGCCTTGTGGCCGCTCGGCGTGCGCAGCATCCAGATGCCGGCGACGCCGCATCGTGTCTGGCGGGCCATCCAGGATGCCAAGCACTGACGGGGACGGAATGAAGCAGCGCATCTTCGGCTGGATCTCGATCTTTCTGGGCATCGTTTTCGCGCTGGCCCTGATCGAGGTGACGGCAATCGCCTGGCTGTATATCGAGGAAGGCCGTTACACGCCTGCCGCCCAGTTGTTCGAGCGCACCCAGAACACCTATGTGCGCGACGCGACCAAGGGCACGGCCTGTCGCTACGTCGATACGCTCTATCCGCATCCCTACGTCGCGTTCGTTCACCATGCCAACCCGCCTTGCGGCCAGCCGTGGGTCAACAATGTGGGGTTGTTCGGTCCGAACTTTCCGACCGTCAAGCCGGCCGACCGTTACGTCCTCATGCTGATCGGGGGGTCCGTCGCCTCGCAGCTCGCCCAGAACCTGGCTCCGCCGGCGCCGCGCTATCTCGAGGAAGAGCTGAATGCTCACTACGTCAGTCCCACCGGCAAGCCCTGGATGGTCCTGAACGGTGCGGACGGAGCCTGGAAGGAACCTCAGCCCTTCATCCTGTTCTCGCTTTACGCCACGTCGGTCGACGCCATGGTCTCGCTCGGAGGATTCAACGAGCACTACAATTTTCGGCCGCACTCGACCGAGCGACTCGAATCCCCAGCGTCGAACTTCCTGGAGGTCAATCCGTTCGTCGCCGATGAGAATTTCGGTGACGCCGCCATCGGCTGGGTGGTGGGACGTATCGCTGGCGCCTTGGCGCTCAATCCGGTCCTCGGCCATTCCCATGCCGCCTATCTCATCATCCGCGGCATCGAGGCCGTGGCCAAAGGCAAGGACAGCTTCAAGTCGAGCAAGCGGACGACGATTCCGGGCATGTTCGCCCTGCCTCAGGACATTCGCGGCGATGGCGACAAGGTCTTCGCGCTCCAGCTCAGCCTGTACCAGAAGTATCTCAGGGCCGAGGAGGCGGTGGCGCACGACAATGGCGTGAAGACGGCCTATTTCTTTCAGCCGGTGCCGGCCTGGGGCAAGACCCTGACCGAGGACGAGAAACGCGTCGTCGAGGACCTCTCCTACCGTGACCTCTACCGGCGGATCGTGGCCGGGATGATGACGCTCCGAGAGCACGGCATGGCGATGTACGACCTCGGTGACCTGTTCGAGAACGAGAAGGGCACGATCTACGCCGACCACATCCACTGCTATCGCGACGCCAAGGGCGAAAGTCCGGGCTACCGGCTGATGGCCGCCCGGGTTGCCCAGCTGCTGGCCGAGACCTGGGGACTGCAGAAGAAGCCGTAAGCCCTTCACAAAGGCGGGATTTTCACGCCGGCTTGCCGAATCCTGTTGATTCAGTGACGCTGTCGCGTTTCACTATCCGAGACGCACTACAAGCAAGGCGCGGGAAGCGCCAAAGATAAGCGTCACTTGGGATGGAGCGCGACATGGCGGTTACACGCCGGCAATTCATGAAGGTGAGCGCTGCCGGGCTCGCCGCATCGACCATTGGCGCCTTGGGATTCGAGGGGGCCGGCGAGGCCCTCGCCGCCGGCGTCAGGCCCTTCAAGCTCGAACGTGCCACAGAGACGCGCAATGCGTGTCCCTACTGCGCAGTCGCCTGCGGGGTGCTGATCTACTCGCTCGGCGACAAGTCGAAGAACGCAAGGTCGTCGATCATCCACATCGAGGGTGATCCCGACCATCCGGTCAATCGCGGCACGCTCTGCGCGCGCGGCGCGGCCTCGCTCGGCTACATGCACAGCGCCAACCGGCTGAAGTACCCGATGCATCGCAAGCCCGGCTCCGACAAGTTCGAGCGCGTCAGCTGGGACTTCGCGTTGGATCGCATCGCCAAGCTGATGAAGGAGGACCGCGACAAGAACTTCATCACCAAGAACCGCGATGGCGTCACGGTCAACCGCTGGCTGAGCACCGGCTTCTTCGGCGGCTCCTCGCTCAGCAACGAGGCGGGGTATCTCACCTACAAGTTCGTGCGTGCGACCGGGATACTGGGTTTCGAAGACCAGGCCCGAATATGACACGGTCCGACGGTGGCCAGTCTTGGCCCCACATTTGGACGCGGTGCGATGACGAACAGCTGGAACGATATCAAGAACACCGATCTCGTCATCATCATGGGCGGCAACGCCGCTGAAGCCCATCCCTGCGGCTTCAAATGGGTCACTGAAGCCAAGGCCAACAACGGCGCCAAGCTGATCGTGGTCGATCCGCGCTTCACGCGCTCTGCCGCCGTCGCCGACGTCTATGCTCCGCTGCGGCCGGGCACCGACATCGCGTTCCTGTCGGGCGTGATGCGCTACCTGCTCGCCAACAACAAGATCCACCACGAGTACGTGAAGTCGTTCACCAACGCCGCCTTCATCGTCAAGGAAGGCTACGGCTTCCAGGACGGGCTGTTCACCGGCTACGACGAAGCGCGCAAGAACTATGTCGACCGCTCGACCTGGGACTATGAATTCGACGAGCAGGGCATGGCCAAGGTCGACGACACGCTGCAGAATCCGCGCTGCGCCATCAACCTCTTGAAGGCCCATGTCGAGCGCTACACGCCGGAGATGGTGGAGCGCATCTGCGGCACGCCCAAGGCGAAGTTCCTGCAGATCTGCGAGATGATCGCCTCGACAGCGAACGGCGAGCGCACTATGACGTCGATGTACGCGCTCGGTTGGACGCAGCACACCACCGGTGCGCAGAACATCCGCTCGATGGCCATGATCCAGCTGCTGCTGGGCAACATGGGCATGCCGGGTGGCGGCGTGAACGCGCTGCGTGGCCATTCCAACGTGCAGGGCATCACCGATCTGGCGCTGCTCAGCACCACGACGCCGGGCTATCTCGTCCTGCCGACCGACCGCGAGCCGACCTACGCCGACTACATGAAGTCGCGCGGCTTCAAGCCGATCCGGCCCGGCCAGACCAGCTTCTGGCAGAACTACGGCAAGTTCTTCGTCAGCCAGCAGAAGAGCTTCTTCGGCGGCGCGGCGACCAAGGACAACGACTGGGCCTACGATTACCTGCCCAAGTTCGACGTCTCGTACGACACATTGAAGATGGTCGATATGATGGCGGCGGGCCAGATGAACGGCCTGTTCTGCCAGGGCCTCAACGTCCTGATGGCCTCGCCCGACAAGAACAAGACGCTGGCCGGCCTCGGCAAGCTCAAGTGGCTGGTGGTGATCGATCCGTTGGAGACCGAGACGGCGCACTTCTGGGAGAATCACGGCGAGTTCAACAGCGTCGATCCCAAGTCGATCCAGACCGAGGTGATCCAGCTTCCCGCCTCGGCCTACGCCGAGGAGGAGGGCAGCGCCACCAACTCCAGCCGCGTGATCATGTGGCACTGGAAAGCGGCGGACGGTCCGGGCGAGTCGAGGAGCGATATCGAGATCGTCTCCGACCTCAACCTCCGTCTGCGTGCGCTCTATGCCAAGGACGGCGGCGCCTTCCCCGATCCGATCGTCAATCTGACGTGGTCGTATACGCGACCGAGCAATCCGGATCCCGCCGAGGTCCTGAAGGAGATCAACGGCTACGCGATCGAGGATGTGCCGGATCCGGCGGATCCCAACAAGGTGCTGCTGCGCGCCGGTCAGCTCCTGCCGAGCTTCGGCATGATGCGCGACGACGGCAAGACCTCGGGCGGCTGCTGGATCTACACCGGCGTTTATACCGAGGCCGGCAACATGTCGATGCGCCGCGACGCGAGCGACCCGACCGGGCTCGGCATCTATCCCAACTGGGGCTTCTCGTGGCCGGCCAACCGCCGCGTGCTCTACAACCGCGCTTCGGCCGATCCCAGGGGCAAGCCGTGGAGCGAGCGCAAGAAATACATGTGGTGGAACGGCTCGCGCTGGGCAGGCGGCGACGTGCCCGACTACGCGCCGACGCTGGCGCCGGACAAGGCGGTCGGGCCGTTCATCATGAACCAGGAGGGCACGGCCCGCCTGTTCGCACGCGCGACCATGCCGGATGGGCCGTTCCCGGAGCACTACGAGCCCAAGGACGCCTACCTTGCGAACCCGCTGCACCCCAAGGTCAGCACCAACCCGGTGGTGCGGGTGTTCGCGGCCGATGCCAAGTCGTTCGGCACGCCGGACAAGTTCCCGATCGTCGCCACGACCTACCGCCTGGCCGAGCATTTCCACTACTGGACCAAGAACGTCCACGACAACGCGGTCCTGCAGCCCGAGCTGTTCGTCGAGATGGGCGAGCGGCTGGCCAAGGCCAAGGGCATCCAGAACGGCGACTGGGTGGAGGTCTCCAGCCAACGCGGCGCGATCAAGGCCAAGGCCTGCGTGACCAAGCGCCTGCGGCCGATCATGGTCGACGGCAAGCCGTGCGACGTCGTCGGCTTGCCGATCCACTACGGATTCATCGGCTTCACGCGCAAGGCGCAGCCGGCGAACACGCTCACCCCGTCGGTCGGCGATGCCAGCACCAACACGCCCGAGTACAAGGCCTTTCTGGTCGACGTGAAGAAAACCACGCCACCGGCGCAAACGCCGGCGACGGCATAGGCGGAGGAGGGCACCATGGCTACGCTGCAATCGCTCGACATCCGCCGCCGGTCCGCCTCGACCGAGGCGCCGCCGCAGATCCGGCAATCCGCCGTCGAGGTCGCCAAGCTGATCGACGTGAGCAAGTGCATCGGCTGCAAGGCCTGCCAGGCGGCTTGCCTGGAATGGAACGACCTCAAGCAGCCGATCGGCTACTTTGAAGGCACCTACAACAATCCGACCGACCTGACGCCGACCTCATGGACCGTGATGCGCTTCACGGAATATGAGCATGGCGACGATCTCGAATGGCTGATCCGCAAGGACGGCTGCATGCATTGCGACGATCCGGGCTGCCTCAAGGCCTGCCCGGCGCCGGGCGCGATCGTGCAGTACACCAACGGCATCGTCGACTTCGTGTCGGAGAACTGCATCGGCTGCGGCTATTGCGTGAAGGGCTGCCCCTTCAACATCCCGCGCATCTCCAAGGTCGATCGCAAGGCCTACAAGTGCACGCTGTGCTCGGACCGCGTCTCGGTCGGCCAGGCGCCGGCCTGCGCCAAGTCTTGCCCGACGCAGGCGATCTACTTTGGCTCCAAGGACGACATGATCGTCCATGCCGAGCATCGCATCGCCGACCTGAAGTCGCGCGGCTTCAAGAATGCCGGGCTGTACAATCCGCCGGGCGTCGGCGGCACGCACGTCATGTACGTGCTGCACCATGCCGACCGTCCGTCGCTCTATGCCGGCCTGCCGGACGATCCCAGGATCAGCCCGATGGTCGGGCTGTGGAAGGGCATCCTGAAGCCGATCTCGCTGGCGGCCATCGCCTTCGCCGGCGTGTTCGGCTTCCTGCACTACATCACCAAGGGCCCCAACGAGGTCAGCGAAGCCGACCAACGCAAGGGCGACGAGCTGGCGGGAGGCCAAATGAACAAGGGTGGGCACACATGAGCGAGAACAACGTCGTCTCGCGCTACACGACCGGCGCCCGCATCAATCACTGGATCACCGCTGTCTCGTTGATCCTGCTGGCGCTGAGCGGCATGGCGCTGTTCCATCCCTCGCTCTACTTCCTCACCAACCTGTTCGGCGGCGGCCAGATGACGCGCGCCATCCATCCGTGGATCGGCGTGGTGCTGTTCATAAGCTTCCTCGGGCTGTTCTTCCGGTTCTTCACGCTCAACCTGTGGAACCGCGACGACACGGTGTGGATGAAGAACCTCGGCGCGGTGATCAACGACCGCGAGGAGGGGCTGCCCGAGCTCGGCAAGTACAATGCCGGCCAGAAGCTCGTCTTCTGGGGCCAGTCGATCCTGATCCTGCTGCTGTTCGGCAGCGGGCTGGTGCTGTGGGACGTCTACTTCGAGGCCTTCACCTCGATCGACCAGAAGCGGCTGGCGGCGGTGGTCCACGCGCTGTGTGCGATCGGCGCCATCCTGATCTGGATCGTGCATGTGTATGCTGCGATCTGGGTCAAGGGTACCCTGCGCGCCATGACCCGCGGCTCGGTCACCAGAGGCTGGAGCTGGAAGCATCATCGCAAGTGGTTCCGCCAGGAAGTCGG